>Ga0194037_1002279_pt1 | contig 12910 bp, 10 predicted proteins | sample JunL306m_MetaG_FD_148653 | JGI IMG/M metagenome (GOLD analysis project Ga0194037, IMG submission 148653) | Anoxic zone freshwater microbial communities from boreal shield lake in IISD Experimental Lakes Area, Ontario, Canada - Jun2016-L304-6m | ecosystem: Environmental > Aquatic > Freshwater >...
TCCTCCAACCAAAATATTAAGCGAACAGGGGAAGACCACCAGCATTTTAAGAGACCTGTTGAATGAAGACTTTAACAGGATCGTAGTGAATGATAAAAATATTTACAGCGACACCAAGACCTATATACAACGTATTGCTCCGGAAAAAACAGAGATCGTTTCCTTTTATAATAACGGCTCTCCTATTTTCGACAGCTTTGGCATCACCAAACAAGTGAAGGCCGCTTTTGGCAAAACGGTAAACCTTCCCAGTGGCGCCTATCTCATCATTGAACATACAGAAGCCCTGCATGTGATCGATGTGAATAGCGGATATAAAAGTGTAAGCAATAACCAGGAACAGAATGCTCTGGAAACAAACCTGGAAGCAGCAGAAGAGATTGCCCGTCAACTTCGCCTGCGCGATCTGGGTGGAATCATTGTGGTTGATTTCATTGATATGAAACTGGCCGACAATAAGAAACGTCTTGCCGATGCCATGGATCAGTATATGCGTACCGACCGGGCCAAGCATGCCGTACTGGCCATCAGTAAATTCGGATTGATGCAGATCACCCGCCAGCGCATGAAGCCGGAAATGAATATCAATACCAGTGAAATTTGTCCGAGTTGTAATGGTACCGGTAAAATATCATCTACCCTTATCCTCGAAGATGAGATAGAAAAGAACCTCAGCTACCTGATCATGCAAAAGCATAAAGGACTTACCATTGAGGTTCATCCTATATTGTATGCCTACCTCACCAAGGGTATCTTCTTTTCGCGCTTAAGCAAATGGCGCCGCAAGTACAAGCAAAAAATTAAACTAAAAGAAAATTCTACTTATCACCTCACCGAATTCCATTTCTTCGACGATAGTGATGAAGCCATCAAATTATAAAAAAAATCCCCTTGAAAATTCAAGGGGATTTTTTTATGTCTGGTATTTTTTTAATGCTGATGGTGATGTTGCATGGCATTCAGTTCATCGGCCGTTACTTCTTTTTCTTTGGCCTTCACCTGCCCTTCTACCCAGCTGAATAATTTTTCAGTGATCAGGCGGCGATAACTGCTGTCCACCTGCTTTTCATCCTTCATCATCCGGTCGATATAACTTTCGATCCAGCTGGTATCTTCGCCCAAACTGGCAGTTCCGAAATAGCGCATCACTTCTGTTTTCATATAATTGCGCAGGTCTTCATTGCTCACATCCAGGCTATTTTCTTTGATCAGTTTATCACTGATCAGGGTCCATTTCAATTGATTGCGGAATACCGGGAACTCAGCTTCTGCCTCGGCTGGCGTTTTGGCTTGCTCGCCGCCTGTTTGTATCCAGCGGGTTAAAAATTCGGCAGGGAATTCCATTTTTGTTTCATCCAACAAGTAATGATATAATTGATCTTGTACTTGATTGCGGCTTTGTCCATCCCAATACTGCTGAATCTCTTCCTTCAACGCGACGCGCAATTCTTCTTCTGTTTTGATGTCTTTACCCGGAAAGATCTCTTTAAAGAATGATTCATCCAGTGCCCTTTTCTCTACCAGTCCAACTTTTACAACTTCCAGATTAAATTGTTTTTTAGCGGCTTCCTGATCATCCTTTGCATATCCAAGGTCTTCCAGTATCATGGCCAGTTTATCCTTGTCAAATGCTTTTTCCAGTACTACAGAAACTACATCGCCTTTCTTTTTCCCTTTGAATTTTTTCTGCACAGCGGCTGTGAAATATTTCAGGATCACAGAATTTTCTTTTGTTACACCATCAGCAATATCTTGTCCTTCAGCACCTGCTTCCTTAAATAAAATATTGATCACATTCTCATCGTTATCGATCAGTTCAGGCTCGGTCATATTGCCCGCCTTGATCTGCATTCGGCTGATCTCATCTTCCACCATGGCATCGGTGGTTACCACCTTGTGCAGGGTTGGCTTTGCTTTCGACAGGTCGGCCAGGGTATAATCAGGTTTAAGTCCTATCTCAAATCCAAACTCATAATCAGCCGGATTATTCATATCGATATTACTCATGTCGGTATTCAAAGGAAGGGGCTGACCGAACAGATCAGGTTTTTCTGTATTCAGGTAAGTATATAATTCCTTCTCTACCGCTTTCAGTACTTCATCTGTAAAAATGGAGGAGCCATACATTTTTTTGATCATACCTGCCGGTACCATTCCTTTTCTAAAACCAGGGATATTGGCTGTTTTGCCGTATTCTTTCAGTTTTTTATCAAACGAAGGAAAATAATCATCCTTGGCCAGTTTCACTGTTAACTTATCATGTAATAAACCGATGTTTTCTCTTGCTACCGTTGCCATTGTATTTTGTTTACTATGTTAAAAACGAACAAGGAACCGGGATACATGAATCTTGAAAAGTATTCAATATTCCTAGTTCCTTGCAGGGAATCCCTGTTCGGGATCCAGTTTGTGCGGATGATAGGGGTCGAACCTACATGCCTTACGGCGCCAGATCCTAAGTCTGGTGCGTCTGCCAATTTCGCCACATCCGCTGGTGCGTTTGCTCTCGCTCAAAGCGAGACCACATCCGCTGGTGCGTTTGCTCTCGCTCAAAGCGAGACCACATCCGCTGGTGCGTTTGCTCTCGCTCAAAGCGAGACCACATCCGCTGGTGCGTTTGCTCTCGCTCAAAGCGAGACCACATCCGCTGGTGCGTTTGCTCTCGCTCAAAGCGAGACCACATCCGCTGGTGCGTTTGCTCTCGCTCAAAGCGAGACCACATCCGCTGGTGCGTTTGCTCTCGCTCAAAGCGAGACCACATCCGCTGGTGCGTTTGCTCTCGCCCAAGGCGAGACCACATTCGCTGTTGCGTCAGTCGCTTCAACATGAAGCTACATCTGCTAAAGGGCTGCAAAAGTAAGGCATTTCATCAATACCGAAAACAGATTTGTTTCCGTAAATTCGTAACAACAGATGGAAATCAGCACCGAAATATCAACCTATAACCTTAATGATGAGGACGAAAAAAAGGCCATATTAAGGCAATATCGTGGCCTGTTAAGGGTGCTCAAGCCCAAATTAAAGCCGGGAGATAAAGAATTACTGCGTACGGCTTTTGAAATGGCTGCTGAAGCCCATAAAACCATGCGCCGTAAAAGCGGGGAGCCCTATATCCTGCACCCCCTGGCCGTGGCCAAGATCTGTGTGGAAGAGATCGGATTGGGCGTTAGGAGTACCCTTTGCGCATTACTCCATGATACGGTGGAAGATACTGATATCACGATAGAAGATATCCAGCGCGAATTTGGAATTGAAGTGGCAAAGATTGTTGACGGACTGACCAAGATCAGTACGGTAATGGATACCAACAGTACCGCTCAGGCAGAAAATTTTAAAAAGATCCTGCTAACCCTCACCGATGACCCCAGGGTGATCCTGATAAAACTCGCAGACCGACTGCACAATATGCGCACGCTCGATAGCATGAAGCGGGAAAAACAACTTAAGATCTCGAGCGAAACCGTTTATGTATATGCCCCCCTAGCTCACCGCATGGGATTGTATACCATCAAAACAGAATTGGAAGACCTGGCCATGAAATATATGGAACCAGATACTTACCGATACATCGCACAAAAATTAACCGATACCAAAAGAGAACGCAGCAAATACATCAATGATTTTATCCGACCGGTAAAAGAAAAACTGGAAAAAGCTGATTTCGATTTTGATATTTATGGCCGGCCAAAAAGCATCCATTCCATCTGGACCAAGATGAAAAAAAAGGGTGTAAGCTTTGAAGAAGTGTACGACCTTTTCGCCATCCGCATATTGGTGAAATCATCACTGGAAAAAGAAAAAGAAGATTGCTGGAAAGTTTATAGCATCATCACCGATGAATACACGCCTTCGCCTGAAAGGCTGCGCGACTGGCTCAGCAATCCGAAAAGCAATGGATATGAAGCCCTGCATACTACCGTGATGGGACCACAGGGAAAATGGGTGGAAGTACAGATTCGCACCATGCGCATGAATGAAATTGCTGAAAAAGGATTGGCCGCCCACTGGAAATACAAAGAAGGCAAGGATGATGAAAGCCGCTTCGACAAATGGTTTCATCAGATACGAGAAGCCCTCAGCAACCAGGATGAAAATTCGATCGACTTTTTACAGGATTTTAAAACCTCCTTCCTTGCTGAAGAAATTTATGTGTACACACCAAAGGGAGAAGTTAAAATGTTGCCCATTGGCGCCACGGCACTTGATTTTGCATTCAGCGTGCATACGGCAGTGGGTAGTAAATGTATCGGCGCCAAAGTAAATCATAAACTGGTACCCATCAGTTATAAACTGAGAAGTGGCGACCAGATCGAGATCATCACCAGTGCCAAACAAAAGCCTAACACAGAATGGCTCAATTTTGTGGTGACCAGTAAGGCAAAATCGAAGATCAAAGACACTTTAAAAGAAGAAAAAAGACATATTGCCGAAGAAGGAAAATATGCCCTGCAACGCAAACTGGAAGGCATGGGTGCCAGCATGAGCCATAGCAATCTGGAAGAACTGGCGGCCTTCTATAAAGTAAACTCATCGCTCGACCTGCTGTATGAAATTGCCATCAAGAAAATTGACCTGAAAGAACTGAAAGAATTCACTACCTCAGGTGAAAAATTGATCGCGCCCAAACCCATCAAACAGGTACCGGAAGAAAAGCCAGAAGTCGATATCACATCCAGGCCCTACAATAAAAAAGATGCAGAGCTCATCATCTTCGGAGAAAGTAGCGACCGCATCCAATACACGCTGGCCAATTGTTGCAAACCCATTCCGGGTGATGATGTGTTTGGATTTGTTACTACAGGGGAAGGACTGAAGATCCATCGTACCAATTGTCCAAATGCCGCCCGCTTACTCTCTAATTACGGACATCGTGTTGTAAAAACTAAATGGGCCAAGAACAAAGAGATATCTTTCCTTACGGGTTTAAAGATTATCGGATTGGATGATGTGGGCGTGATCCATAAGATCACCAACCTCATCAGTGGTGAACTTCGGTTCAATATTTCGGCCATGACCATTGAAGCCAAGGAAGGTATTTTTCAGGGAAATGTAAAAATATTTGTGCACGATAAAGACGAACTGGATGAATTGGTAAACCGCCTGATCGCTTTACCGGGTATTGAGCGGGTAGACCGTTATGATACTGAATAATTTCTGCTACATATCGATTCTCATAAAATAACTAATATTGACACTCATTCTTAAATCAACAAACCATGCAAGAACTCATTAACCGTCTTATTGAAAAAGCAAATATCACTGAAGAACAAGCAAAACATGCTGTCAATACCATCAAGGATTTTGTAAAAGAAAAATTTCCGATGCTGGAAGGTGCTGTAGAAAATATGTTTGCTTCAAAACCTGAAAATAATGACGCTCCCAAACAGGCATCAGGCAATGTTATGGACAAGATCAGTGAGTTGATACCCGGACAAACCGGCGAAAAAGTGGAAGCCTTTGCCAAAGAAGCCGTGAATAAAGCGGAAGAAGTATTTGATAACCTCAAAGACAAATTGAATGAGGTGATCCACAGTGAAAAAAAATAATGAATGCTATTCATCAAAAGGCCGGTTCAATGATTGAACCGGCCTTTATATTTTTTGCAACTTAATAATTAACGCAATACTTCTCTGCTGATGACCAGTTTTTGAATTTCGCTGGTTCCTTCTCCAATGGTACACAATTTACTATCCCGGTAAAATTTCTCTACCGGAAAATCTTTCGTGTATCCGTAACCGCCAAATATCTGAACGGCATCTGTACTAACTTTTACCGAAACTTCACTGGCATAATATTTTGCCATGGCAGCTTCCTTGGTCATGGGTAAGCCCTGCATCTTCAGGTAACAGGCCTGGTTAATGAGCAATTCTGCCGCAGCAATTTCAGTAGCCATATCGGCCAGTTTGAAACTGATGCCCTGAAACTGGGCAATGGGTTTATCAAACTGATATCGCTCCTGCGCATATTGTAAGGCCGCTTCATAAGCACCTTTGGCAATACCCAAACTCAGTGCTGCAATGGATATGCGCCCGCCGTCCAATACTTTCATGCTTTGTTTAAAACCTGATCCAACTTCGCCCATGCGTTGAGTATCCGGAATGCGACAGTTATCGAAGACCATCTCGGTAGTTTCGCTTGCCCGCATACCCAGTTTATTTTCCTTTTTTCCGGCCTGGAAACCAGGAGTACCACGGTCAACTATAAACGCAGTTGAATTATCTTTTGCCCTGGGCTCTCCGGTACGACAAACCACTACAGCCACATCACCGGTTTTACCATGGGTGATCCAGCATTTGGTACCATTCAGGATCCAATGGTCGCCGTCTTTCACAGCGGTAGTTTTCATATTGCCTGCATCACTGCCGGTATTGGCTTCGGTGAGGCCCCAAGCACCAATGTATTCGGCACTGGCTAGTTTGGGTAAATATTTTTGCTTTTGTGCTTCGTTTCCGAAAGCCAGAATATGACCTGTACAAAGTGAATTGTGGGCAGCCAATGAAAGTCCGATGGACCCGCATACCTTGGCAATTTCCTGAATGATGGCACTGTATTCAAGATAACTTAATCCGCTGCCTCCATAGGCTTCAGGAACCAATACACCCATCAATCCCAGTTCGCCCATTTGCTTGAACACCGCAAGTGGAAATTCCTGCGATTCGTCCCATTCCATGATATGTGGCTTAATATGCTGCGCGGCGAAGTCCCGGGCAGTTTGAGCTACCTGCTGGGTAAGCTCACTTGTGGTAAAATTCATAATTGGCAATCGTTAAGGCTGCAAATTAGTAATTTTTAACGCACTTCGGCTCGTTAGTTTTTATTGCACCGTAAGATAAGGTGCCAGCTTAGCATAGAGCGGTTCAGTAACGATCATGATCTTTTTGATGTCGGCGATATCCGCAAATGTTCCATGTGTGTTTCGGTATTGCAGCAAAGCGTTTCCCAATGCGTACCGAATATAGGGATGCGCTTTTAGTTCATCAATACCGGCTGTATTGATATTGATTTTTTTAACGGGAACATTTCCGATAAACAATCGGTTTCGGATCTTTTGAAAAACAGAATCAGGGAGTGCAAAGGTTTCTGCCAGTTGGTCGATATTGTAAAAACCACCCAGTTTTTCCCGGAAGGCAATGATGCGGTTGGCCAGCCGGCTACCAATACCTGGCAAGGCAATAAAGGCGGTAGTATCCGCTGTATTGATATCAATGGTTATTAGCTTTTTTTCATAAACTGGTCGGGTAAATAACGCTGAATCCCTTATTCGTTGGGGGTTTCCGGCAACCTTATTTTTTATGCTTACAAAAGGCAGAAGTCTTTTTACATCATTTTCTGACAGCCCCCATACCTTACCAATATCTTCCGGTTTTTTAAAACTACCTCCTTTGGAAAGATAATGTTGTATGGTTTGAATGGTTTTATTCCTTAACCCAAGTCTTTGCCATCCTTCGGCAGTGATGGTATTGGGGTCAAAATAAAACAATTCTCCCGGCCGGCTCGTTTGATATTGATTGGTTTCATTCCATGTTTTACCCCCTGAAGTATTTCTACCATAATACCGGTTTGGATGCTGGGTACTGTCAGACTGCCTGATGGTTAATCCACTGATCGCTTTTTCAAAATCTGAGTTTGCCGTTTTTCTTTCCGGCAGCAGATATGGAAACAACAGGGGCAAGCCGGTGAGTAGCAGGATCACCAACACTATAACGATAATGCCTGTACGCTCTTTACGGGTGAAGGAGAAATATTCGGATGCGGGTTTTTTGGCCATGGTTGATCCACACAAAATAGGCCGTATGCTTAATTACACCAAGTGAAAAAGATCAGAAAAAAAGAGGATTTTCTTTTCATCAGTTGAAGTACAATTCCATCCCATCCCAGGCCAGTTCCATGCCGGCAGGTAATTCATCATTGATCTCGGTATGGCGGCCCAACTGGTGACTGATATGTGTAAAATAGGCACGGGGTATTCCTAATTCCTGCACAATGGCTACGGCCTCGTCGAGGGTGTAATGCGAAATATGTTTGGCCTGACGAAGTGCATTCAACACCATCGCCTCACTGCCTTTTATTTTTTCCATTTCCGATGCATCAATCCGGTTGGCATCTGTGATATACGTGAATTTGCCGAAGCGGAATCCGAGTACCGGCATATTCATATGCCAAACCAGGATGGGCTGCACCGGTATATCGCCGATCATGAATGGCTCTTCTGCAATATAAACAAGTTCAATTTCCGGAACGCCGGGATACTTTTTTTCGGAGAACACATAAGAAAATTCTTTTTTCAGTCCGGCCTGCGTAAGTGCATTGGCATACACTTGCATGGGCTGTTGCTGAAAAAAATTGAAGGCCCGTATATCATCCAACCCAGCCACATGATCTTTATGCGGATGGGTAAACAATACTGCATGTAATCTTTTCACGCCGGCCCTCAACATCTGATACCGAAAATCAGGGGTAGTATCAATCACAAAAGATGTGGCTTCACTTTCCACCAGAATACTGCTGCGCAAACGCTTATCTTTTGTATCCGCAGAACTGCATACCGCACAATCGCAGGCGATCATGGGCACACCACTACTGGTACCGGTTCCAAGAAATGTTATTTTAAGCGGGGGACATTGCACGGCACAAAAATAAGCATAATAGTGCTTGAGAAAATCTGGGAGATTTGCTTATTTACGCAGGAGTCATTTGTGTTTGTTGCTGATCGGAAGCTTATGTAGTTTGTACACTCATTACTTCTTCGTACATCTTCTGACTTTCATGTGTCAGTGCATCAAAATTAATATGGAGCTGGGGCATCAGGTCGATCAATACATTGATCCGGCCTTCCGTTTGGAAGAATTTATTAAGCACCACCACTTTCCGTTCCTGCAAAATACAATACCCGCTTTGAAAAGAACCCCTTTCATAACGGATGATATAACCGCTTTCTTCAACGATCTTTTCTATTTTGTCTAAAACGTGCTGTGTATATTTCATGCCTGATTGCCTATTGAGATATGCTATTGTGTCAATTCATCTGCAACTTCCTTCAATCGCAAGGGAATAAAAAATAAGTTTCTCCACAATCGTGAATAAATTTTTATCCGCTTTCCCATTACTTGTTCGTTAGCCTGATGACCGGAACGATCATCTCTTCCAAACTGATGCCCCCATGCTGAAACGTATTGCGGTAATAATTGGCAAAATGATTATAATTATTGGGATAACAGAGATACAGATCACCCTTGGCAAAAATAAATGAGGAATTTACATTGGGAACCGGCAAGCCCGCTTCCCTGGGATCGCGGAATGCCAATACTTCCTTGGCCTCATAGTTTAAATTACGACCATGTTTGTACCGAAGGTTGGCTGTTGTTTGTTTGTCGCCGATCACCTTCGCCGGGTTTTTCACCCGCACGCTTCCATGGTCGGTAGCCACGATCATCGTCAATTTTTTATCGGCTATTTTCTTCAGTGCCTGATGCAGTGGCGAATGTTCAAACCAGCTTTGAGTAATGCTTCTGTAACTGGTTTCATCGCCTGCTAATTCTTTCAATACTTCCATTTCTGTGCGGGCATGACTGAGCATATCCACAAAATTGTATACGATCACGTTCAGGTCGTTCTGCATCATGTTATGCATATTGTCGACCAGCTTTTGTCCATCATGATTATTCGTGATCTTGGTATAAGAATATTTCAGATCTCCCTTACCCAGTCTTTTTAATTGCGCTTTTAAGAACTCTTCTTCAAACATATTCTTTCCTCCCTCCTCATCATCATTTTTCCATTGAACCGGAAATTGTTTTTCAATATCGATCGGCATCAATCCGGCAAAGATGGCGTTACGAGCATATTGTGTAGCCGTAGGCAGGATGGCATAAAATGTTTCTTCTTCCTGTATACGGAAACTTTCTGCGAAGATGGGCTGAATGGTCTTCCACTGATCGAACCGCAGGTTATCGATCAATACAAAAAATAAAGGGGTGCCTTTTTCAAGATGGGGCAATACTTTATACTTCAGCAGGGTATGGCTCATGATGGGCCCATCGATACTTTTAGGATTTACCCAAGAAGCATAATTCTTTGAAATGAATTTGAAGAATTCGGTATTGGCTTCAGATTTTTGTGATTGAAATACTTCCTGCATTTCGGGACTATCACTTTTTTTCATCTCCAGTTCCCAGTACACCAGTTTGCGATAGATTTCCATCCACTCATTATAATTGGGATTGCTGTTGAGCGCCATGAACAGGCTTCTGAATTCCTGCTGATAGGCGGAAGTGGTTTTTTCTGCCACCAACCGTTTATTATCGATAATCTTCTTTAAACTCAGCCAAACCTGGTTGGGGTTTACCGGTTTGATCAGGTAATCGCTGATCTGTGAGCCAATGGCCTCATCCATCAGGTTCTCTGCTTCATTTTTGGTGATCAGCACTACCGGTAAATTGCTGTTGATCTCTTTGATCTGTTGCAGGGTTTGCAAGCCGGTAATGCCCGGCATGGTTTCATCCATCAGCACTACATCTACAATATTGTCTTTTACAAATTCAACAGCATCAAAACCATTGGTCTTGGTTTCTACTGAATATCCCTTGTTTTCGAGGAACATGATCTGCGAGGTAAGAATGTCAATCTCATCATCAACCCAAAGAATCTTAGCAATACTCATACGCTTGTCAGTTTAATTATCTGTTGAGGAATTTTCCCCATACTTGATAGGGTGGAGCTACACCGCGGTGCACTACTTTAAAGCCATATTTCGGCCCTTGCTACAAATTTAATTTTTTAAGATATAGCTTAGTAGCTTTGTACCACTTTGTGTATCTTTTAACAAAACGAACCGGTGATGAAGATACGCCCAACAACAAACAACTTATCATGCCTTTTAGAAAAATAATCAATGACCCCGTATATGGCTTTATCACCATTGATGATGAGCTGATCTATCAGGTGATCGCCCATCCCTACTACCAGCGGTTGCGGAGGATCAGTCAGATGGCCATGGCTTGCCTGGTTTATCCCGGAGCCGTGCATACCCGCCTTCACCACTCATTGGGTGCCTACCATTTAATGGGCAATGCCTTAAATGAATTGAAAGGCAAGGGTATTGAAATTACCCCGGAAGAAGAACAGGCGGCTAAGATCGCTATCCTCCTGCATGATGTGGGGCACGGCCCATTTAGTCATGCCCTTGAACATGTGCTCATCGAAGGCTTTGAGCATGAAGCCATTTCACTCATGATCATGAAAGAGTTGAATCAGCAATTCGAGGGACGATTACAACTGGCATTGGATATTTTTACCGGAGTACATCCTAAAAAATACCTGCAACAACTCATCAGTGGTCAGCTGGATGTGGATCGGATGGATTATTTAACCCGCGACAGTTTTTTCACCGGAGTAAATGAAGGCGTGATCGGGTACGACCGCATTTTGAAAATGCTGACCGTACACGAAGGCGAGTTGATGGTTGAAGAAAAAGGGATCTATTCCATTGAGAAATTTTTAGTGGCCAGAAGATTGATGTACTGGCAGGTATACCTGCATAAGACCGTGTTGTGTGCCGAACAAATGCTGCAGCGCATCATTAAGAGAGCCAAATTCATCAAAGCCAAATCTGCAGGACCGCTAGATGATTTCATCAATCAGCCCATTCAGTCCATTACCCTGGAAGCCTTTTGTAAACTGGATGATATTGATGTGCTATCGGCCATTAAGTCGTGGTGCGATCATCCCGACCAGGTTTTATCATTTTTATGCCGTGGCATCATCAACCGTCAGTTGCTGAAAGTAAAATATTTTGGCGCTCCTGTAGATGACGCATTCATTAAAGAAAATCTGGATGCTTGCGTTCAAAAGACAGGACTATCGTATGAAGATGCCGCCTGGCTGGTATTTACGGGCGAGGCCACCAGTAGTACGTATAATTTTGAGGACGAACATATTCATATTTTATTTAAAGACGGAAGCGTAAAAGACATCTCGGAGGTCGACAATGCCCTAATCAATCAAAATATGCGGGGCAAGGTTAAAAAATATTACATTTGTTTTATGAGGTAAGTAAGTTGATCCGGTAGAAAATTGGTTTGAGGTGCTGCAGTAGGATATTGACTTTCCGCCACTATGTTGATTCATTTTTTTACCTGTGTAAATATCAAATTAAAGAGCTTATCGCTTTAAACTTTTAACTCCCCAATTAATCAATACAACATGCAATTTTCTGCGGCTCAAATAGCGATGATGATCAATGGAAGGGTTGAAGGTAATGCGGAAGTAACTGTTTCATCATTTGGAAAGATTGAAGAAGCAAAAGCCGGGCAAATCGCTTTCCTGGCCAATCCTAAGTATGAAGAATATTTGTATACCAGTTTGGCTTCTGTGATCATCATTAGTGAAACGCAGGAATTGAAACAACCCGTAGCCGCCACCTTGATCAAGGTAGCAGATGCTTACTCTGCTTTTGCCATATTGTTAGACAAATACCAGCAATTGCAAAAACAGCAACTGAGCGGCATCCAGCAACCCAGTTATATTGATGCTACGGCAACGATCGGTGAGGCTGTATTCATTGGCGCATTTGCCTGGATAGGAGAAAAAGTGATCGTGGGCAAGGGTTCAAAAATATATCCGCAGGTATTTTTAGGCAATAATGTGATGGTGGGTGAAAATACCGTGATCCATCCCGGAGTAAAAATTTATCATGATTGTGTCATTGGAAATAATGTAACCATTCATGCGGGCACGATTATTGGTGGTGATGGGTTTGGGTTTGCACCCCAGGCGGATGGTACGTATAAGAAAGTGCCTCAGATAGGCAATGTGGTGATCGAAGATGGCGTTGAAATAGGAGCCAATGCGGCCATCGACAGGGGTACCATTGGCAGCACCCTGGTGAAATCGGGTGCAAAGCTCGACAACC
>Ga0194037_1002281_pt1 | contig 12895 bp, 9 predicted proteins | sample JunL306m_MetaG_FD_148653 | JGI IMG/M metagenome (GOLD analysis project Ga0194037, IMG submission 148653) | Anoxic zone freshwater microbial communities from boreal shield lake in IISD Experimental Lakes Area, Ontario, Canada - Jun2016-L304-6m | ecosystem: Environmental > Aquatic > Freshwater >...
GCAATAGCAACGCATTTCCCGGGGTTTGGAATTTTGGATGGATTTTGCCCGCAAAGGCGAAGAACTTTCCGTTACGCGCCATGGCAAAGGTCATTCGAGGAGGCGCCAGAATACTGGCATTGGTAACCCCCAACACCGACAGACAGATCAAAAATGCGATGATACCCCCTCCTACCACGCCAAAAGCTTTTTGAGCAGCATCCGTTGCCACCAGTTTACTCTGTGCCATCACATCAACCGGAAGCAGATAGATCATGGCAGAACTGATCAGCATATAAATGGCAATACAGGCGGCTAGGCCCATGAGCAAACTCTTGGGAATATTCTTCTGAGGATCCTTGATCTCTCCCGCTACATTGACCATGGTTCCCCATCCGTCATAGGCTTGTAATGCACCATTACAAGCAGCTACCAGTGCGGCGATCAACACAAATCCCATCGGCTTGATGGTTGCTGAATGTACCAAGAAATTATTCATATCCCCATGCTGCGAAAAAAACAATCCCCCGATCAACAATACGATGGCAAGTACTTTTGCAGCGGTAAACAAGACCTGCAACTGTCCCCCACCCTTTGTACTCCGGTAACTGATGATGGTTAATACCACCAATAACAATATCGTCAGCGATTTTACCCCAATATTTTCAAGAGGAAGAATATCGCCAATGAAAGGAACATGAACACTCACGGATCTTTCTATTGCCTCACTAAAACGAGGCAGTTTAAAAAAATATTCGGCATACTGCGAACAAATGAATGCGATGCCCGCAGTACCTGCAGTGTTTATGACCGCGAAATTTGCCCACCCATACAGATAGGCCCAAAAATCGCCGTACATTTTTTGCATAAAGAAATACTGCCCACCGGTTTCGGGGAGCATGGCCCCTACCTCTGCATTCACCATGGCCACAAAAAGAGTAAGTACCCCAGCGATCACCCATACCAGCAACATTTGTGCAGGAGAACCCAATAGGGCCGCCATCTCAGCCGGACGCATGAATATACCGGAACCAATCACCGTTCCGATCACCAGAGAAGTGGCCGTATATAATCCGATGGTTCTTTTAAAACTATTTGTCTGCATGGATAACTAAATGTACGAAACAGACAATAAAAAATGTAGATATCAGTAAACTCTATGAATTTTTATAGAGCTGCCATTCGATCCGTTTAAAATAATAGACAAGTTCAGTATCTTGCAGGTACAAAAAAATGGGCCTCCTGTAGAAACAGGTGCCCTTTTAACGATTGCTTGCTATATGAGAGATTTGAAGGTTTTTTAGACCTTATAATTAGTGATTGTTATTTCCTCAACGACTGCCTCCCGAATCATTTACTATGTAAAAATAGTAGGTATTTTCATGCCCCCGCAACCATAATATTGATAGGGTTATGATGCCAAAATGGTTATGGAAATGTTAAAACCCTTTACTGTATTGACTTATACTTAATCCGGTTCATGATGTCCAACAGGTATTCCGACATATTATTTCAATTGATTCACTCTCTGGAAAAGGCTGAAAAAAGGCATTTCAAGCTCTATATCAAAAGAAGTTCTGGTAAAGAAGATCTGAAGATCACCCAACTATTTGATGCATTGGGCAAAATGAGGACCTATGATGAGAAACAATTGCTGAAAAAACTTCCGGGCATCGAAAAGCCCCAGCTATCCAACCTGAAAACGCATTTATACAAAGAGATCATGGCCAGTTTGCGGTTGTTAAAAAGCACCGACAGCATTGACCTTCAGCTGAACGAGCAGCACGACTATGCGCATATCCTCTACAAAAAAGGATTGCTGGCACAAAGTATCCGCATCATTGAAAAAGCAAAAGATACCGCCCGGGCACAATATAAATTTCAGCACCTGGCACAGTTGATCGCACTGGAAAAAAGGATTGAAACACTACATATCACAGGTACCATGCTTGAAAAAGCTGATCTGCTGGCGGAAGAAGCCATACAGGTAAGTCAGCGGACCAATAGTATGGTAAAACTATCAAACCTGGCTTTACAACTCTATGCCTGGCATATCCGTAATGGACATGCCCGTGATGAGGAAGATGAAAAAGGAATCAGGGAATTTTTCTATGGTAAGATCACTGCCAGTGAATTGAATCCAGATGACTTTTATGAAGCCCTCTACTTGTACCAGTGCTTTTCTACTTATGCTTTTATCCGACAGGATTTTTTGATGTACTACCGCTATTCACAAAAATGTGTGAACTTATTTCATGCTGAGCCAGCCATGATCAGGGTAGAAACCGGAAATTATATCAAGGCCCTGCACAATTTATTGAATGCCCATTTTGATCTGCGTAATCATAAATTATTTGAGATCACTTTACAACAATTCAAAGACTTTGCACAAACAGATCGCGTATTGCAAAATGATAATTTCAGGATCCAGTGTTTTGTATATATCGCTAATGCAAAACTAAACCAGCATTTTATGCGGGGAAGTTTTAAAGAAGGACTATCCCTGCTGCCCGAACTGGAAAAGAATATCGCAGAAAATGAACTGTATCTCGACAAACACCGGATCCTGGTGTTCAATTACAAAATGGGACTGATGCATCTGGGTAGCGGAGATCCGGGAACAAGCATCGATTACTTGCAACGCATCATCAATGATAGCAGTGACCTGCGTTATGATCTGCAGTGTTATGCCAGACTACTGCATTTGATGGCGCATTATGAACTCGGCAATGTAGAATTGATGGAACCCTTATCGCGATCAGTATACCGATTCATGAGTAAGAAAAAGAATTTCACCGTGGTGGAAGATGAAATGCTTAAATTTTTAAGGAAACGATTAAGGGTGAACAGTGCTGCCTTCAATACAGAACTCAATGGGTTCTTGCAACGCGTTAAACAATTTGAACACAGCCGATTTGAAACCCGCACCCTTGCCTATGTGGATGTGATCTCCTGGGTAGAAAGTAAAGTGAACAGGTCAACCATCAGTGAAGTGATCCATCAAAAATATATCAACAGCCGTAAAAGAAATTACAAACAATGAATCGGGAAGAACTGATAAAAGAACTGTCACAAAACTCCTATGTGATGCTGCGCCCCTCGCCCATTGCCGGCATTGGGGTATTTGCCATACGGGATATTCCGGCTGGCTGCCGCGATATGTTCACACCTCCATCTGAAGAGGATGAATGGATCACGCTTGCTAAATCAACGGTAGAAACCTTACCCGAACATGCACAATTTTTGGTAGGCAATTACTGCCTCTATGATGAAGAAAATTATTTTGTACCCGCACAAGGATTTAAAAAGATCGACCTCTCACTTTTTATAAATCACTCCGACAGTCCCAATATCATTTCCATTGACGAAGGCAACTATTTTGAAACAACCCGCAATATCTTGTCGGGCGAAGAACTGCTGATCGATTATGGCGGGATCGTGGATGGGGAATAACAACGTTTAAAACGTTTAAAGTTTAAGGTTTAAAGTTGGTGCTATAGACACGAAAGGCTCAGTGTGAAGGCAACGACTAAACAAATAAACACCTAAACGACTAAACTTCTCAACCCCTCAACTCCTCACCTCCTCAACCAGCTCCAAAAAAAATCCCTTCCGCATTTCTGCAAAAGGGATTCGTATCGAGTTCACTCAAGAAGGTTTAAAGTTTTAAGTCTCAAGTATAAAGTTGGCGCATCTAATTTCAAACTGTCAATGCAAAGGCTGCACCAACCCATTTTTATGCCCCGAATTAAAAAAACTTTAAACCTTAAACCTTAAACTTTTAACAAATTAATATCCACCCATTCCACCCATATCCGGTGCACCATGGCTATGTGCTTCTTCTTTCTTAGGTTTATCAGCGATCACACATTCAGTGGTCAGCATCATACCTGCAATTGAAGCGGCATTTTCCAAAGCTACACGGCTCACTTTTGTTGGATCGATAACACCTGCTTTGAAAAGGTTCTCATACACTTCAGTTCTTGCATTGAAACCAAAATCAGCTTTTCCTTCTTTAATCTTCTGGATCACGATCGATCCATCGATGCCAGCATTACTGGTCAGGCAACGAATTGGTTCTTCCAATGCACGACGAACAATTGCCATTCCGGTCTGCTCGTCAGCGATCTGACCTCTTACTTTGGGGTCAAGACTAGAAGCTGCACGGATATACGCTACTCCACCGCCTGGTACAATACCTTCTTCTACGGCTGCACGGGTTGCATGTAAAGCATCGTCAACACGGTCTTTCTTCTCTTTCATTTCGGTTTCAGTTGCTGCACCGATATACAATACTGCTACACCGCCGGCTAATTTTGCCAAACGCTCCTGCAGTTTTTCTTTATCATAATCAGAAGTGGTTACTTCTACCTGTGCTTTGATCTGATTAACCCTTGCAGTGATATCGGCTTTTTTACCTTTACCGCCTACGATGGTAGTATTGTCTTTATCAATGGTTACACTTTCTGCAGTTCCCAAATAAGTGAGGTCTGCATTTTCCAATTTATAACCTTGTTCTTCACTCACAACGATACCGGCAGTTAAGATGGCGATATCCTGTAACATCTCTTTTCTTCTGTCGCCAAAACCCGGAGCTTTTACCGCAGCTACTTTAATAGTACCACGCAGTTTGTTCACTACCAGTGTTGCCAGGGCTTCACCTTCCAGATCTTCTGCAATGATCACCAGCGGACGGCCGGTTGAAGCAACTTTCTCAAGGATATGCAGGATATCTTTCATGGTCGATATCTTCTTATCATAGATCAGGATATATGGATTGCTAAGTTCAACCTGCATTTTTTCGCTGTTGGTCACGAAATATGGGCTGATATAACCACGATCGAATTGCATACCTTCTACGATATCCACAGTGGTATCAGTACCTTTTGCTTCCTCCACGGTGATCACGCCTTCTTTACCCACTTTGGCAAAGGCTTCAGCGATCAGTTTACCAATGGTTTCATCATTATTGGCAGAGATAGTAGCTACCTGTTGTATTTTTTTGCTGTCGTTCCCAACGGTTTGGCTCTGACTCCTTAAATGCTCAACGACTAATGAAACGGCTTTATCAATACCACGCTTCAGGTCCATCGGATTGGCACCTGCAGCCACCATTTTCAAACCTTCACTGATGATGCTTTGTGCCAGCACGGTGGCAGTAGTTGTTCCGTCACCTGCAATATCTGCAGTTTTAGAAGCTACTTCTTTCACCATCTGGGCACCCATATTTTCAATAGGATCTTCCAGTTCAATTTCTTTGGCAACGGTAACACCATCCTTGGTTACAGTTGGAGCACCAAACTTGCGTTCGATCACCACATTGCGGCCTTTGGGGCCCAGTGTTACTTTCACGGCATCAGATAAGGTATCAACGCCCTTTTTCATTTTATTTCTTGCTTCAATATCGAAGAATATCAATTTAGACATAATTGTATTTTTAGTTTTTTAATGTAAAATTTTCGGAATGAATCAATAGCAAAATTGCCATTGGAGATATTTAAACAATCGCCAGGATATCACTTTCTCTCATGATCAGGTAATCTTTCCCTTCGATGGTGATCTCTGTTCCGGCATATTTACCATACAAAACCGTATCGCCGGCTTTAACCATAACGGGCTCATCTTTTTTACCCGGACCAGCAGCCAGTACGATGCCACGCTGTGGCTTTTCTTTTGCCGTATCGGGGATAATGATCCCACCGGCAGTCTTTTCTTCAGCAGCAGCAGGTTGTACAATAACCCTGTCATGCAAAGGTGTAATGCTCAGTTTTGCAGCAGCATTCTTTACTTTAGCCATAATTGTATCAGTTTTTGATTTTTTGAAATGTGTAATACCGTTTTTAACGGTTGGCAAAGGTACTGCCATTTTTGTACCAATCCGAATTCATGCACGCCTTGTCAGATTTTAAGCAGAAATCACTGTTTATCCACTGATTGTGAGGCAAATTCGGCAGATGGGTGGGAATTTTTGTCAGACGGGACTGAAACTGGTTGGAAGTTGGAGGTTGGAAGTTTGGCTGCCGTCTGGTCTCCCGACCAACGGCCTAAAAAGTTCATAGTTGGGTCCCATAACTTTAAACCTTAAACTTTAAACCTTAAACCTTAAACTTTAGACCTTCCTCCCCCAACCCATAAACGACCTAAACCCTTAAACGTTTTAAACGTTCCGTTCCTCCCCAAAAAAAAACTTCTTACCTTTGCGCCTTCAAACCAATAAGCTCTTTAAGCAATGATCAGCAGAAGAAATATCCGGGTAAAAGTGATGCAGACCCTCTACAGCATCGATAGTATGAATGGAGATGCAAAGCCCGGTGAAGCCATCAGTATCCTCACCAAAAAGATTGAACAAAGCCGGCAACTCTTTACTTATCTCATCTATTTCATCAGTGAGGTAGCCCGATATGCAGAAACAGATGCAAAACAGAAAGCTTCCAAACACCTACCCACAGCGCACGACCTCAATATCAATACCCGACTGGCAGGCAATTCATTATTGTGGACGATCATTGAAGATCCCGGTTTTAAGGCTGCCGTATCAGAAATAAAGCCGCAGCAGTACCTCGACAAGGACCTGCTTAAAAAAGTTTACATGCAATTGGTGGCCTCCCCCGATTATCAGGAATATATCACGCTGGAAGCAAGGGAAAAGAAATCGGAAAAAGAGATGCTTGAATTTATTTTTCTGACCCTTATGCTGCCCAATGAAGATGTGATCTCGCATCTGGAAGAACATTTTATCAACTGGGATGATGATGCAGAAATGATGAATCAACTGGTGATGAATTACCTGCAAAAGCCGGTTTCACAAAGCTTCACAGAGATCATGAGCAAGGAAAAATGGGGATTTGCAAAGGGCCTGTTGGAAACCGTGCTTGACAAAAAAGAGATTTGCATGGAACTCATCAAACCCAAACTGAAGAATTGGGATGCTGATCGTATCGCAGCCCTCGATCTGATCATCCTGGAAATGGGTGTTTCCGAATTCCTGTTTTTTGAGACCATCCCCACCAAGGTGACCATCAATGAATACATTGATCTGGCCAAAGAATACAGCACAGTGCAAAGCGGACAATTTGTGAACGGACTGCTCGACAATATCCATAAAGAGCTTACTTCAGAAAATAAAATCACGAAGAAGAGTTTCAAAAACGGATCGATATAATAACTTTGAAAAAAATCGGGTAATGAATAGGATATATCTTTCAGTGGTGATCATTGCAATAGTTTTAGTTTCCTGTAATATTCGAACAAAGGACAGGTTGGCGAATGATGCATCAAAGCAATATGAACTTTTTTTAAGAGATACCACCACTGTTCAAGTGATTGACAGTTCTTATAATTTTGGTAAAGTAACCGATGGCGATAAAGTGGAATACAATTACCGATTCAAAAATACAGGCACCAAACCGCTGGTGATCATTAACACCACTGCCAGTTGCGGATGTACCATTCCGCAAAAACCTGAAAGGCCAATAGCAGCCGGAGATACAGGCGTTATTAAAGTGGTATTCGATAGCAAAGGCAGAGTGGGTACTGCACATAAAACGATTACCGTGGTGGCCAATGCGCGTCCGGTTTTTCCCGACCTGTTGCTAACCGGTGAAGTAGTAGGCAAACAATAATATTATTCAATCAAATACACAATCAAACATTAAAACAATAACATGCAACTATTAAGTATTTTTCTGATGATGGGTCAGGGCGACCAAAAAGGCGGAGCCACCAGTACAATGATTATGATGGGATTAATGCTCCTGGTATTCTGGATGTTCATGATTCGCCCACAGGCAAAAAAGGCCAAAAAACAAAAAGAGTTTATCAATAACCTGCAAAAAGGTGATAAGATCGTTACCATTGCTGGCATCCATGGAACAGTGAACAAAGTAAGCGACGATGGCACCCTTATGTTGGAAGTGAGTCCGGGTAGCTATATTAAAATCGAACGCAGCGCCATCAGTATGGAATGGACAGCCAATATCAATAAGCCGGTTGCTGAAAAAAGCTAACCACTAAGGGTATAAATTTTTTATTAAATTCCGGTATTGAGGGTTAACTTCAGTACCGGATTTTTTTGGGAAGGAACTGGTTGAGGGGTTGAGGTACTGGTTTAGTTGTTTAGGTGTTTAGGCGTTTAGCGAAGACGCTACACTTATCCGGAAAGCTATTACTTCAAAGATTTAATAAAATATTATTAATTGAACCTTAATCATCTATTAGATACAACACTAAACGCCTAAACACCTAAACAAATCCCCCCATGCTAAAAATTGGCCTCACAGGTGGTATTGGAAGCGGTAAATCAACCGTTGCCCGGATCTTTGAAGTTCTGGGTGTGCCTGTGTATTATGCCGATGATGCTGCTAAGCGACTGATGAATGAAAACGAAACGCTGAAGCAGCAGATCATTGACCTGTTTGGAAAAGAAGTATATCCCGAGGGCGTCCTCAATAGAAAATATCTTGCCGAAATTGTTTTTCACTCATCAGAAAAATTGACCAAGCTGAATGCACTGGTTCATCCAGCAACCATCAATGACGCCAATGAATGGATGCATCAACAAACAACCCCCTATACCATCAAAGAAGCAGCCCTGGTCTTTGAAAGCGGAGCTCACGAAATGCTCGACTTTGTAATTGGAGTTCATGCTCCTGCTGCACTCCGCATTCAACGGGTAATGGAAAGAGATAAACTTACCCGCGAAGAAGTATTAAATAGAAGCAACAAACAAATGAATGAAGAAGATAAAATGCGTTTGTGCAATTTTGTGGTTACCAATGACGAACAAATATTGCTGATCCCACAGGTTCTCGCCCTGCATGAACAATTGTTGCAGCTGGCTTCAGAGAAGTGATCGTTTTTTGTAAGTCCTACCCCCTATTTAGCTTAAATAGTTTTGCCTGCCCCCTTATTTTCTATGTAACTTTAATACATGAAAATCTTCTCTGCCGATCAGATACGGAAATGGGACGAATATACCATCAAGCATGAACCCATCAGTTCGCTTAACCTGATGGAGAGAGCAGCCGGGGCCTGCGTTACTTGGCTTGAAGAGCAGATGAATGTCAGCCAATATCATTTACACGTATTTTGCGGAAAAGGAAATAATGGCGGGGATGGACTAGCCATGGCCAGAATGATGATTGAAAAACATTATCGGGTTACCGTGTATATTCTCGAATTTGGGAATAAAGGAACAAGTGATTTTCAATCTAATCTGGAAAGACTTCATCCCATTTGCCAGGATTATCATTTCATTCAATCAACCGAAAATTTTCCTGTAATTGATCCAAATGATATTATTATTGATGCCTTGTTTGGGTCAGGACTGAACAAAGCACCAGCAGGAATAAGTGCTGCGCTCATTGATCATATCAATCAAAGCAATGCGGCTGTGGTGGCTATTGATATTCCCAGCGGACTATTTGCCGATACCCATTCCACCGGCAATAACATCATCAAAGCCAATTATACCCTTTGCTTTCAACAATATAAACCTGCTTGTTTTTTTGCTGAGAATGAAGATCATTTGGGCTGTGTACAGATCATTCCCATTGGATTGCATCCGGCCTTTGAACAAACAGAAATTGCTTTATTGGTAATGACCGATGAAGCATTGATCAGATCCATCTATCAACCTCGGAAAAATTTTGCACATAAAGGAAGTTATGGTCATGCAGCCCTGGTAACAGGAAGCTATGGCATGATGGGTGCTGCAGTGCTTAGTGCCCAATCATGTTTGCGCAGCGGAGTAGGAAAACTTACTTGTTTTATTCCCCGATGCGGTTACGAAATTGTACAAACCGCTGTGCCTGAAGCCATGTGCAGTGTATCTGGCGATCAGCATATTTTTACGGTATCCGAACCGGAACGATTTTCCGCGATCGGTATGGGGCCGGGTATGGGTATCTATCCAGAACATAAACCACTATTGGCCCATCTGCTTAATCAACGTACTACTCCCCTGATCCTTGATGCCGATGCGCTCAATACTTTGTCCTTGCACCGCGAACTGATGGCCTTGCTTCCACCGGGAACCATTATCACCCCACACCCCGGTGAATTTGAGCGTTTATTCGGCAAGGTTAGTCATGAAATGGAGCAATGGCAGCTTGCCAAAGAACAGGCTCAAGCATTACAGATCTATATCGTATTAAAAGGTCATTATACCAACATATTCACACCTGAGGGAAACCGGTTTGTAAACAGCACCGGAAATCCGGGAATGGCCACGGCCGGAAGTGGTGATGTACTCAGCGGGATCATTACCGGTTTACGGGCCCAGGGTTATTCGGCACTGGAGGCTTGTTTAATGGGTACCTATTTGCACGGACTGGCCGGGAATCTGGCTGCTGCTGATACTTCCATGGAATCTTTGATTGCCGGAGATATCACTGCTTATTTGGGAGCAGCATTTAGCCGTATTGCTGACAATTACTGAAAAATTGACTCGTTTTTTACTTCTTCACCCAATTTTCTGCTGGAGCCACTTATTATAAGAGCAGATCAAGTTCTCATTTCTCGTAAAGCGCTTTACCCGAATTACTGAAGTTTATAGGAATAAAGCAGCAAAATCTGACAGTTTTTGCCCCTTTTACCCTATTTTTGCCGTCCAAAATTCAGCACAATTAACACTTATGGACAATCTTTTGTTTTATGCCGTTCCGGCAATGGGAATTATAGGTTTACTCTATACCCTCATCAAATTCAATTGGGTAGGTAAGCAAGATGCGGGCAACGACCGCATGAAAGAAATCAGCAATTATATTGCAGAAGGTGCCATGGCTTTTTTAAAGGCCGAATGGAAAATTCTGGGGTATTTTGTAGTGATCGTGGCATTGCTGTTAGGCTTTTTGTCGCAAACCAACTCACACTCTCACTGGAGTATTTCTATCGCATTTATCCTGGGTGCTATTTGTAGCGCTACTGCCGGTTATATCGGCATGAAAGCAGCCACCAAGGCCAATGTACGTACTACCCAGGCGGCTAAGACCAGTCTCGCTAAAGCCCTCAACGTATCCTTTACGGGCGGTGCTGTAATGGGACTCGGGGTGGCAGGTTTGGCGGTACTCGGACTGGGAGGTTTATTCATTATTTTAAAACATTTTTTTGCACCCGGAACAGAAGCCAATCCCGAAGGTACCCTGCGTACCATTGAGGTATTGACCGGTTTCAGTTTGGGAGCAGAAAGTATCGCATTATTTGCCCGCGTGGGTGGCGGTATTTATACAAAGGCCGCCGATGTGGGTGCCGACCTGGTAGGAAAAGTAGAAGCAGGTATTCCGGAAGATGATCCAAGGAATCCAGCTACCATCGCCGATAATGTAGGTGATAATGTAGGTGATGTGGCCGGTATGGGCGCCGATCTGTTCGGAAGTTATGTGGCCACTGTATTGGCAACCATGGTACTGGGACAGGAAACCATCGCTAAGGGTGATGCATTCTTTGGTCTCTCTCCTATTTTATTACCGATGCTGATCGCCGGTGTAGGAATTATTTTGTCGATCGTAGGAACCTTCTTCGTAAGGATCAGTGATTCAGCAGGAATGAATACCGCAACCGTACAGAGAGCACTGAATATGGGTAACTGGGGTTCAATGGTACTTGCAGGACTGGCTTCTGCGGGTCTGGTTTATTATATTTTACCTGTAGACATGATATTACGTGGACATACATTCACCCGCAATGGAGTGATGGGAGCAATTGTAGTAGGACTGGCAGTTGGCGTACTGATGAGCATCATTACTGAATATTATACGGCAATGGGTAAACGCCCTGTAATGAGCATTATCAGACAGAGCGCTACAGGCCATGCTACCAATGTTATCGGCGGATTAGCCGTGGGAATGGAAAGTACATTACTTCCGATCCTGGTATTGGCAGGAGGTATCTGGGGATCCTACGAATGTGCAGGCCTTTATGGTGTTGCCATCGCAGCAGCCGGTATGATGTCGACCACCGCGATGCAATTAGCCATTGATGCATTCGGCCCTATTGCCGATAATGCAGGTGGTATTGCTGAAATGTGTGAACTGCCTAAAGAAGTTCGTGAAAAAACAGATATCCTGGATGCAGTAGGTAATACAACCGCTGCTAGTGGAAAAGGATTTGCCATTGCCTCTGCTGCCTTAACAGCGCTGGCCTTGTTTGCAGCCTTTGTAGGAGTAGCCATGCCGGATAACCAACATATCGATATTTATAAAGCCAATGTACTGGCCTGCTTGTTTGTAGGTGGTATGATCCCATTCATCTTCTCTTCGCTGGCCATTCGTGCAGTAGGAGAAGCCGCAATGGCAATGGTAGAAGAAGTGCGCCGGCAGTTCAAAACCATTCCGGGCATCATGGAAGGAACCGGCAAACCGGAATATGATAAATGTGTGGCCATCTCTACAGAGGCATCCATCAGGAAAATGATGTTGCCAGGTGCCATCGCTATTATCTCTCCGTTGATCATTGGCTTTATGCCCGGATTAGGAGCAGAAGCATTGGGTGGATTTCTGGCAGGCGCTACCGTGAGTGGTGTACTGATGGGTATGTTCCAGAACAATGCCGGTGGTGCATGGGATAATGCAAAAAAATCATTTGAAAAAGGAGTTGATATCAACGGTGAAATGTTCTATAAAAAATCTGAACCCCATAAGGCTTCAGTAACCGGTGATACTGTAGGTGATCCGTTTAAAGATACTTCCGGACCATCAATGAATATCCTGATCAAACTGATGAGCATTGTGAGTTTGGTGATCGCTCCTACCCTGGCTTCTATCCATAGCAGCAAGGCTGGAAGTCCTGAGATCAAGCAGGATATCACCAAAGAGATCTCCATCACTAAAACCGATGGAAAAGATTCTACCAGCATTACCGTTACCGCTCAGTCAGACGCCCTGAAAGTTCCTACCGATAAACTTGTAGAAGCTTTGGC
>Ga0194037_1002282_pt1 | contig 12894 bp, 15 predicted proteins | sample JunL306m_MetaG_FD_148653 | JGI IMG/M metagenome (GOLD analysis project Ga0194037, IMG submission 148653) | Anoxic zone freshwater microbial communities from boreal shield lake in IISD Experimental Lakes Area, Ontario, Canada - Jun2016-L304-6m | ecosystem: Environmental > Aquatic > Freshwater >...
GCCCACAGCATGGATTTCATCCGGGGGTTGGAAATCACTTCCCGCAACGCGGGGGAAACTTGATAGAGTAATACCCCGATCACTCCTTCCCTGGGTTTTTAGAAGCTTCCCGATAGTCGGGGAAGCCCAGGAACCGCGGCGTGCGGGCGTGGGCCTCGGCGGCTTGAACAGAAAACAGAAAGTCGCAGTGAAGAAGGACCGTGGGAGGAGAGATTCTAAATTTTAAATTTTGGATTTTAGATTAGAAGATGGCGGTGACGGCTTCTCCGGGGTTACCAACCCGCCGCGGGCAAACCGGAAGCGCTGGCTGGGGCATCACTTCCGGGCGTTGAGGTGGGCCAACAGCAGAGTGAAGAACACCAGGACAAGATTCTGGAGGGGCAGCTGCAGCGGCGTGGGCAGCGCGTAGATGATCGCCACGGCGGGGGTCCACACTCCAACATTGGCGAGCAGCGTCGGCAGCACGCTGCGGCCGTACCAGCCGGGAGTTCGGAAATCGGCCACCACCGCGCGCAGGCGGATCTCCGGCGCAACCAACTGGTAAAACACCACGGTCAGCGGAATGGCAAGGATCGGACAATAGACCGCCTGGTCCAGGAGCGCCTTGATCACGATGGTTGTGGCGTCATGCCCTGTGCCGACCACGTGCGCGAGGAGCCGATACCAAAGTTCGACCTCCAGTCCTTTGTAGCCCCAGAACGCCGTCAACAGCAGTCCCTGCCGCCAACTGTACGGGCAGCCTCCACCGGCAATGAACCGCAAGTAAAGGAACGGCAGCAGGCCGCCGAAGAAGCCGGTGGTGACCATGCCGAAGGCGAACCCCGCGTGCGCCCGGAAGGTCGTGAGTTGCTCGAAGGCCGCCCGGGTCGGAGCGTGATGGTAGTATGCTAGGACGACGATCAAGGCGGTGAGCTGAAGTATCAGGCCCGGCAGCAGATTGGCGCGGGCACCACGCAAGCCAGCCTTCCAAGGGGGTTCGCGGTAGGTGGTTGCAGCAGCCATGAAGAAGGCGGAGGGTTTCACAACATAGGGTGCCGGACTAGCGCGAAGTAGCAGCCCGCTGAATCAGCTTTCACCCGTGACACGCCGTCGGCAAAAACATCCTATTCCCTGCCGAGCTGCGGCTTCGCCCGCGAGCGTGCGCAAGCTCGAACTGCCGGATGACAGTTGCCGATCGGCAACTCTCTGGCGTGCAAACACTACCCTACACGCCGGCAACCGTGGTTTCACCGCCGGTCCCGGAGTCAGTGGTGCCGATCTCAATGCTGAGTTGGCCAAGGAACTGCCTCAGGAACTTCGTGCGCAGGCGGGCCTCGGCTTTGCCACCTGGCGTTTGCATGGTGCCTTCGAGCGTGAGGAGCTTCGAGTAAAGGTGGTCCAGCGTGAACACAGCATCGTCCGGCAGCCTGGTGGCGCAGAACGGATCCACGTCATCATAAAAGGCACGCTTCATCTCGCCTCCCAGCATCAGGGTTCGGGCCAGACCCACCGCCCCCAGCGCATCGAGGCGGTCCGCATCCTGGACCACCTTGGCCTCCAGCGTGCGGGGCACAACCGCGGCCGAAAAGCTGTGAGCCTCAATGGCGTGGGCAATTTCGTCCAGTCGTCCATACCCTAGGCGAGATGCACCACATATTGAACCGGATAAGGATTCGGTGAAATAAAGTGGAAAGCACCTCGCCACTTTTTTGGGGGTTCCATGCAAGAGTCCGGCTACCAGTGCGGAAGCACCATGAGTCGCTGACCGGGAGGAGTGCGAGCTGCGCCGAGGAGTCGCTCATCGCGAGAGTTAGGGAGCAGGTTTGTCCACTAGCTGGCAGGCGAGCGCCTCGAGTTCCTCGGAGTTTTCAAGTCCGTCGAGGAAGCGGCGCGGAATCCCGGACAAGCGCCAATGCGTCGCCGATCAGGGCACCCATCACGGCCCCGGCAGCACGGTCATTGATGGATAGGGAGGAGTGGATTGTCATCGAAGCTCACTTCCGCCAGCAAACCGATGAACGCAAGTGCTGCTTGCGCCCTGTCGCCGCCCAGCCATCATGCCGGGCATGTTCCTGCGTCTGCTAGCCCTGGTGGCCGTCCTCACTCTGCCACTCGGCGCGGCACCCCGCACACCTCAGACCCCGGACGAAATCGCCAGGCAGATCCTCGCGCCGTTGTTGGACCCGGCCAAGGTGGCGACTCTCAAGGGTGACCGGCCCGCTAACCCGCGGCTCTACAAAGTCCTCTACTGGCTGGAAACGGCACGTGAGATGGGTGGTGATGTCAGCGCGGTCATTGTCACGGCGCAGGCGGTGACGGGATCCAGCAGCACACCTGCAGCCAAGGCGGACCTGCTGGCGATCCTCAGCAACCGGAACAAGCTGCAAATCTTCGGATGCCTGACAATCGATGGCATGGCCAAGCTCAGGAAAGGTGGGTCGCCGGAAATCACCAAGGGCGAACACACCGGTGATTTCATCGCGCTGGACCACATCCTGCCACGTTCCGTGGTGCCCGAACTGGCGGCCCGGTTCTTCAATCTGGAGGCACTGCCCGCCCGGGTGAACCTGGCCAAGTCTGCCAAGATCGGCCAACGGGAACTGGACCTGGCCCGTCAGTGGAATCATGCAGGCTTGCTTTCCGCTCCCGGCTTGAGGGCGGTTGAGGTGGTGGTGGAATAGGCAAGGGCGGAACACGAGCAGGTACATTCCAAGGTTTTGAACCGACATGGTGCCAGATTGGAAGGTGGATAGGGCGGTCAGGTTGAGCACTGAACGCCGCTTGCGCCTTTGCTCATCGCCGCCACCCAGTTTCAGGCATGCCCTTCGGGGATTTGCCAGAGCGCTACGCGCCGAAAGCCGCTGAGGAAGCCCTGCGCGTTCATGGCTGACCCCTATCCACCGGCAGACCGGGCCGGACGCCAGTAAGTTCGCATGCATTGAGATCCTCATCCCAGGAAGTCGTCCGAACTTCGTTGATCATGCCGGATTCATCCATGAACAGCTCAATGTAGCGACGCCTCTCGGGCGGGATCCAGATGCCGTCTACCGTTTGCGAAAACAAGATGACGACGCATGGATTCCGGTTTGTTTGTGTGCGGCCAAGCCTGCTTAATCTCGTAACCATCGCCGATGAGCAGATTAACTGCTTTCCGCTGGCAATCCGACACACGCCGGTAGATCCAATCAGGCATGTCATCCCACGTTCGCACAACAGCTAGGATATAGCGGGTAACAGGCCGAGAGTAAACCGCCGAATCGCCATCCGTCGGTGCACTTACCGATTCACCGCAGAGATGTCACCTACGACAAACGGCCACGATCCGCTCTGGTGCCCATCTCAATCTGGCGCTCGGCCAACCAACACCACGCCCGCCCTGGACGTCGAGAAACACCAGCGCCCGGATGCCGCCCTCGACAAACCGGCCCGCTACGGGCGCAAGGTGATCTACTTCGGAAGCGTGCAGGTGACCCGCGATCAAGCACCGATGCGCCTCAGCTTCACCCACATCCCCCTTTCCCCGCCCTCCGGACCTTTCCCGCCGCTTGCGGATTGCGCTTCCCGTGCGATAATTGTCGCAATGCGCCTCTTTGCCCAACTGATGACCGCCGCTTTGTTCACGTCCCACGCCAGCGCCGAGCCGCTCGCTCTGGGGGCTCCCCTGCCCGTGGTGACCCAGCATGACCAAGACGGCAAAGCCGTGGATCTGGCAACCGCCAACACCGGCTTCGTGCTGGTTTACTTCTACCCGAAAGCCGACACGCCGGGGTGCACCAGGCAGGCGTGCAGTTTGCGCGACGCCTACGCCGACCTGACCGAAAAAGGAGTCAAGGTGTTCGGTGTGAGCACTGACCCGGTGAAGGGGCAAAAAGCGTTCAAGGACAAATTCAAATTGCCCTTCGAGTTGCTGGCCGACGAGGACGGCAAGGTGATCGCCGCATTCGGCGTGCCCAAGACGATGGGTTTTGCCAAACGCCAGGCATATCTTTTCAAGGACGGCAAACTCGTATGGCGCGATCTCGCCGCCGCCACCGAACAGCAGGCTGCCGACGTGCTCAAGGTGGTCGCTGCCAGGCCCCAATGACATCGAAGAAGAATCTAACCCGCCTCGACTACGAAAAATCGGCGTTTGAAGGCTGGCGCCTGTGCATCAGCAAGACTGGCACCACTTTTACCCGCTACTTCCCTGACAAGAAATTCGAAGGCACGAGAACCGGCACATCCAATTCTTGAGCCAGGCTCTTGATTTCGCGCATCACCCGGGCCATTTCGCACTTGCGAGGTGTCCCGGGCACGGTGGATTCCGAGCGGATCAAATGGAGGTGGTCGATCGCGATGAACCCGATTCCGGTCATGGCCCGGTGATCGCGTGCATTGGCGGCAATGGCTTCGATGGTCAAATCCCGGCTGTCGTCCAGGATCAGCCCCGAGCCCGCCAGATCCAGAGCGCATCTCTGAATCCGGCGCAACTCTCCCTTATTGGGTATGTATTCAGGATCGTATAGCGCGCACAGTGGGATCTTAGCCCGGTTGAAAATCAGCCGGTCGATGATCTGTGAGATCGTGAGGTCGCCGGAAAAGAACATCGAAGGCGTCTTCTGTTTAATGCAGACCTCCGCCAGAATGGTCAGGAGCAGGGTGGTCTTGCCCATGGATGGGCGCGACGCCACCACATAGACTCTGCCGGGAAGCAAGCCATTGGTCAGAACATCCAACAGGCTGAATCCAGTGGCGAGGCCGCGCGGCACGCCGTGCTCCAGAATTGCCTGGTATCGCTCTAGCGATTTTTTCACATGGATTTCGAGTTCCTGGTATATTGTTTTCATCGAGGTCACGGCTGATGTTGGATGTTTTGCTTTTCAAAGTTCTGAAGGAACACCCTAGTTTGATTCAACGCCTCGCCGTCCAGGGACGGCAGCAGAACCTCGAATTGTTTCACGATTTCTCCGGTTCTCCAACCGGTCTGCGAGATGCCCTCCAGCCATAAGATCAGGCGTTCGAGCTTCGCAAAACGGCCCAGCTGCTCATCCTCACTGGCCCATGGGATCAGGTAGTCTTTCATGAGTTCCATCCAAGCCTCTCTGTTGAAGCAGGTGACCCACGACGCGATCGCCAGCAGCCGACTCGGACTCACCTTGTAATCATAGACCAGATCCCGATCATGAGATTCGGCCACGGCTGACGCGGGGAAGTTGGCGAGGCAGAAAGCGGGCCCGACGGGGGTTTCATCTTCGCCGCCAATTCTGCGGGGGGGGCCAGCCGTCACATCCCTGCCTTGATAGCGAGCATAACGGAGTTCCACCAGGCCACGGACCGAGAACTCTGGCGTCTGACTGGGTTGTTCCAGAACCACCCGGGCCACCGGCACCTGTTCAGCCTCGTCAATTGCGATGAAGGCCGCGCCCTCGCAGATCACATTGAAGTGGCAGGCCAATTCCACCGCCTCCTTTGTCTCACCGTCATCGAGGCAGGCGGTGATGCGCGCCTTGGCGGCGAGGATGATGGGGGCCATGCCGCGGGCGATTCTAACGGTGAGAGTCTCCCGGCGGCGGCTTCCGTCGGAGAAACTCATTTCCAATTCCACTTCGTGCGGTGCGGGGATCCCGGGTTTGACGGGATTTCGGCGCAGTGGAATCATCGCCGCCTGGCCTGGCCGCACGGACGGGGGATGACCCACCAGGCTCCACTGTGGTCCCGCGGATATCCGTTCCAGCATCGGGCAAAGCAGGTTGCCGACGAGTTGATGGATGATTTGGTCGAGATCCTCACCGGGCACTGCCAGTGAGCAGGTGCCACGCGTGCGCCGGGCGATCTTGCGCAGTGCGGCCTCGTTGACATTGGCGTCAATTCCAATCGCATGCACTTCGATGCCGCAATCCCTCGCCACCTCGCAGGCCCGGGCCTCGTCGCCGCATTGGCCGTCGGTGATCACCACGATCACCGGGCGTCTTGCCGCCTTGGCCGCGTGGATGGCGTGCTCAAACGCAAGGGTGAACTGGGTGCCGCCATCCGGCGTGAGCCTGCGCAATTGCCGCATCACCGCCCGGATCTTGGCGTCATTCGCCGCCACGAGCCCGTCGGTGAGCGGCTGGATGGAGTCGGAAAACAACGTGATCGCAAAACGGTCGGATTCCGCCAGTGCCGCGAGGGCAAGCTCCACTGCCTCTATCAGCGCGATCCAGTTGGCTCCATCCATGCTGCCGGATGAATCCAGCAGGAAGTGAATGTCGCGGGCGCCACGCTCCATGAGTCCGAAGTCGTTAGGTGCCTGGAATGAGCAGATCATGTATTCGGGATCATCGGTCCCCATGAGCGCCAGCGTTTCGCACGGGCGCTCCCAGGTTAGAATGAAATCGCGGTCGGGCACTTCCGAGTCCTCGCCGAGGCTCACCGTCACCACCTGATGGGAATCATCCCGGCGCATTTCGATCTCGTGACTCGGCGACTCGACCCCATCCGCAAATAACAGAGTGCCGGCGCAGTAGAATGCCACCGCGTCCGGATGGTCGCCGCCAATTCGCTGCGGCAGAAGACGCGCCGCGTCCGGCACCAGGTCTGTGCCGCCGTCCACCCCGGCGGGCTTGCCAGGAATGAACCGCACGCCCGGACAAACCGGAATTCTCAGCCGCCGCCGGGTGCCGTCCGCCTGGACCGGACTGACATAAGCCAGCGAAATGGTGATCCGGTCGCCCGGTTGGACGTTGCCGAGCTGGAGCTCAAACAGGTTGTCCCGGACCGATTCGACCAGTGCCGCCCGCCGACCCTGCACACGGGCCTTCCTGTAGTCCTCGCGGGCGTCCTCGAGGGACTTGACCACGGCCGCCACCTTGCGCCCGCCGACCGTCATCACGCACCTGTAAACCGACGCGTCTTCCGGCAGTGGAAACGTGTAGAGCACATCCACCGGATTCGGCCCGTCGAACTCGAAGATCTGTTCGATCGTCACCTCGGCGCAATCGCCGCTCACCTCGAAGCGCGCATCGATCACCTTGAGGGGCAGGAGAAGCCGCTCGGATCGCAGGCCGAGGGCGTGCAATCCATAGGCTTGGCGGTCGGTGTCGGCGTGATCCCGGCGTGTTTGATGGGGTGTCATGATTGGTGTGCAGAAAGGATGCGGCGGATTTGCTCCAGCTTGTCTGCGGGCAGCCCCGTGCGCCGGGTGCTCACGAGGATGAATTCCGGGGTGAGTTGCCACGACGAGCAGGGAGAAACCTCCGTGCCGCTTGGCTCAGCGGATTTCCAGGCAGCGAGCGCCTCATTCGCCAGCTGCTGCAAGTGCTCGATGTCCAGCCCTTGGATCCGGTCCCGGATCTCATTGATCGAGAGCCCGCCGGCTTGCAGGGCGCGCACGGTGACGAGTTGCTGGAGGTGGATGTCCCCCCACTGGGCACCCGACCCCACTCCTTCAGGCCGTGAAATCAATCCAGCCTGCCGCAGGAATCGGACGTTGCGCGGTGCCAGCCGATCCGCCACCCGCCCGTCCGTCAGCTGGTCGAGCCCCTGCTCCGCCAAGCGGGCGTTGCCGATCCGGATCAGCTCGTCAAATTTCATGTCAGTATTCTTGACACCATCTGTCTTTAATGCAATAAAAACCTGTCGGCTGTCGGAAATCGCTCCTCAGACCGGCAATTTGCCCATCCGAAGAAACATCACCCCATCCCCCGCACCACCGAATCCCATGAACAAGCCCCCAAAACCAACCAAAGACCAAACCCCGCCGCAAGAATCGCCGCAGGAATCGCCACCACCCCAGGACCACATCAAGGAACTGGAATCGCTGGGACTCAACCACCTCCTGCCGGAGCGCCCACCGGAACGCCCAACCCGCAAGCTCCAACGCTGACGACTGGATCACCCGCGTCGCCCGGTCACGTGTTCCAAGACGTTCCACACGTCATCTCAGGCGACTCAGCTCGCGGAGCTGCTGCGCGAGCTGTGGGATTTCAAATAGGCGTAGCCCTTGAGCGCCTGCTCGGTAGTGGCCTTCGGCCTGCTCGAAACCGACTGCGGCGTCGCACGGCGCACTGGAGCCTTGGGCTGTGGCACGGTGATATTGAAGAGCGGCTTCGACGGGGTGAAGTGCATGGCGATGCTGGGAACGTAGCTAAAATGCCTGACGGGGCAAGACGGAGAGCGCCGGAGCGCAGCCGAAGTCGTCCGCAGACCCGTCGGGAGCCCGGCGGGGTGTGGAATGGGACTCGGGCGGTTGCATGGAAAGGTTGAAGGATGAATTATGAAGGATGAAGGGAAGAGGACGAAGGGCGGATTTCATCCTTCATCCTTCATCCTTCATCCTTTTGCCTTTCGCCGTCAGGCGATACTTCTGGAGGCGGCTGTTGGGTTTGTCGGGGAGGGTGTATTCGATGAGGCCAGATCGCAGAAGGCCCGCCACCAGATCATTGAGGTAGCGAGTGGGTTTGGATTTCCCGAGTTTGCGGGCAAGATCTGCTTTCGATAGAGGTTGTTCACTCAGAAAACCTAGGATTTGCAGCGCCATGGCTGACTCTACCCCTGACTCTACCCCTGACTCTACCCCTGACTCTACCCCTGACTGGGGCCCGACTGGCGGGGTGATTGATGCATCCGGCTCGGGAACCGGTCTGGGAAACTCGGTGATGAAGATGCCGGCGACTTGGCTGAAGCGGACGTTGGGGGCTTTTTCGAGGATGAGCGGGATGCCACGGCCCCAGGCCTCGATGAGGTGGATGCGGCGGAGGAGGTCGGCGATGAAGGGATTGCGGCGGCGGGAGACTTTGGCGGTCTTCAAGGTCCGCAGGGTGACGCCTTCCATGAGGGTTCCCGGGTTGCGGACCTCGACACGGTCCGGGAAGATGGCGATGCGGACTTCATCGGGGTCGCGGTAGTCGCGGTGGCAGAAGGCGTTGATGATGGCCTCGCGGAAGGCATCGCGGTCGATCTCTGGCACATCCACGCGGACGAGACCGTTGAGTCTCATGCCGATGCGGATGTTCTTGAGGATGTATTTTTCGGCTTCCTCGATCAGGGTGAGGATGTCGCCGGTGAAGTCATGCTGGTCGATGATGGTTGAGGTGGAGGGTGTGGCGAAAACGGCGCAACGGAGAGTGAGTGCGGGGGGCTTGGCAAAGAAGACACGGGCGGCGTTGAGATAATGACCGTCCACGTAGAGACCGAGGTTTTCCAGTGCTCCTTGTGCATTGCTCCAAGTGAGTCCTGACTTGCGGACGAAGGCGCGCAGCTTTGGCGCATCGGGTTTGAAGGAGCCGTCCTGGATGGCTTCCGTGTCCCAGCTGCGGTGGCTGCGGTTTTGTTGAAGGATGAGGGTCTCCAGTTCCTTGGCGGAGAGTTGCCGGTCCTCATCGGCGACGCGCATGTAGGCGCGGCCATGGGCGTAGTAGGGTTTTTGGCTGCCGGAGAATGTGACGCTGACGCACGACTTGCCGTCGAGGACGACCTTGGAGACTTCCGGATAGATTTTAGGCTCGATGTGGGCGGCGATGGCCTGTGAGACTTTGCGCAGGGTGGTTTCGGATACATCCATGCCGACAGGGCGGCCGTCGTTTTTGATGCCGAACCACAACTCGCCACTGCCGTGTTTATTGAGAATGGCGGCCATGGAATTGAGTCCATCGCTGAGTTCGGCGAGGCTTTTTTTGTATTCGATGGTTTCGGATTCTGTCACGGGCGAGGGACTTCAGGTGAAGAGGTTGAGAAGCGGCGCGAGGTCGTTCCAGGGGAGGACGGTGGCCTTTTCGCGTTCCTGGCGGGCGGTGCCGCCGTGGATGAGCCAGGGGGTCAGGGTCTGGCGGGTGAGCTTGGCACGCCAGTAATCGAGACCGCTGAAGAAATCGGAGGCGATGGTTTCGCCGGACTTGATTTCGATCGCTTGGAAGGTGTCCGGCGCGGTTTCGATGAGGGCATCGACTTCGTGGCCTTCCTTGTCGCGGAGGAAGTGGAGGGAGGGCTTGATGCCACGATTGGTCTGGGCCTTGAGGAGTTCGGTCATGACCCAGTTTTCAAACAAGGCGCCGCGCTGGGGGTGGGCGCGGATGTGACTGGCGTCGCGCACACCGAGGAACCAGGCGGCAAGGCCGGAATCGCAGAAGTAGAGCTTGGGAGTCTTGATGAGGCGTTTGTTTAGATTGCTGAACCAGGGCCGGACGAGAAACACCAGGTGGCTGGCCTGGAGCACGGAGAGCCAGGACTCGGCGGTGATGCGGGTGATGCCGGTGTCCGCCGCGAGTGAGGTGATATTGAGAAGCTGACCGATGCGCCCGGCGCAGAGCCGAACGAAGCGCTGGAAGGTGGCGAGATCCTGGATGTTGAGGATTTGCCGCACGTCACGCTCGAGGTAGGTGCTGATGTAGTCTTGTAGCCAGAGGGTTGGTTCGACCGGGCGATCATAAACGGCCGGGAAAAAGCCGGTGTGGAGGAATTCGTCCATGGTGGCAGGGGCGCGTCCGGCGGCTTGCAGCTCCGCCAGGGAGAACGGCAGGAGCGTGAGCAGAGCGGCCCGCCCGGCGAGGCTCTGGGTGATCGACTCGATGAGCTCGAACTGGCTGGACCCAGTAAGGATGAAGCGCCCCATCCGGCGGTCAGAGTCGACGACGCCCTGAAGGTAGGAAAAAAGTTCTGGGGCACGCTGGACCTCATCGAGGATGGCCCCATCCGATATCTGGCGGAGAAAGGCCCGCGGATCTTCGGTGGCGAGAGCGCGGGTGTCCGGATCTTCCAGTGAGAAATAAGGCAGGGCCGGGGCTAGAAGTCGCGAAAGCGTGGTTTTGCCGGATTGGCGGGGTCCGGTGATCGTCAGAATCGGGAATCCGGCCAGCCGCTTGCGGGCCGCAGCGGAGGCGATGCGGGGAATCGTATGGGCAGGAAGCGGTGGGGTGGAAAGGCCGGGCATGACTATTCGTATAGTCGGGAAACCGTTTAGTCAAGAATTTCCGGCAGCGGGCATGAGGACATAGATGCCGAGGACACCTGTATTCAGTGCGGAGATGTCTCGGCGGCGTTGCATTGAGTGGCGCTGGAGGAGGAGTTCGATGAGGATGAGGTCGGCAGGCGGGACGCTGGCTAGGATGACCTGCGGATCTTGACCGTTGCAGGGGTGCCAGGATCCGTCGGTGGGGTCGAATATGCAGGGTGGAGACTGCGGGATATTCCAACGGATGCGGTCGGAACCGGGCACGCTGTGGATTTCGAGGTGGAGGCCCGGGCGGATGTCTAGGATCATGGAGTGGGGAATCGTGGAGGATTTCAAGGAGAGTGGTGCAGGCGGACCAGTCCGGTCCATGGGGGGACTAGGCCGTCCTGACCCGCCTGCATTGGTTCGCTTACCCGGCCGCCCCGGTGACCGCTGGGTGAGCGGTGGAATTCGCGGGCGTGGGGTCAGACATGCCCGCAATCTAGCCAAGGGGGTGGGACAAATGCGGGGGGATGCTGCGAAGAAAATGAGAAACCTCACAAAAAAACTGAGACGCAAGAAGATAGCGGCGAGCATGTCGCCCATTCCAATCGAATAAACCTCCCCCGGACTACGTTTCAGCGAATATGAAGGAGCTGTGCCTGCTGATCATCATTTCCCTGGCATTCGCATCCTTGCTGGCAGCCGACACCTGCACGGAAGTGGTCCGGGATGCCTCCGGGCGGATCGTCCAGACCATCGAGCACCAGAAGGGTCCGAGCGGCATCGTTCAGGCCACCACGCGCGACGCATCAGGCAGGATCACCGGCACTGCCGTCACCCAACCGAACTCCGGCGGCGGCGCGCGCACTGACTACCGTGACGCCAGCGGACGCCTGACCGGGTCGGCGGCAACCCAAGCCGGCGGAGCGGGTTCATCCAGCACCACCTACCGCGACGCCAGCGGTCGGATCGATGGGCGAGCCGATTCCCGGACCGGCACCGGCTCCGGCAGCACCACGCAATTCCGCGACGCATCGGGCCGGCTCACAGGCAGCACGGTCACCAGCGGCAGCCAAGGAGCGGCCACCAGCACCCAGCGAGACGCATCGGGCCGCGTGACCGGCACCAGCACGGCTACCGGAAAATGCACTGTGCCTGTTCCTCCGAGCGTGAAGAAGTAGGGTGCCGACACACGGCGCAACCGCTGCCCGGATTGACATTGGGTGACCGCTCGTAGGTTCGTGGACGGACCCGCGCTTAGCGCTCGATCCGGGGTTTCTCCTTCTGGCTAGCGTTACCAATTGGTAACGATTTCAGTGAGGCGTGATGCGAGGATTTTGACCGGCCCGCAACCACGCTGCCCCTGCGTGAGCGTGCGTTTCCCCGTTCATGGTTCGGCCTATGATGTGGTCCGCGTCCCCCACCCCGCTTCATTTCATCGACGCGCCGTGCAGGCCAGCGATCATCTCCTCGCTGTCGAGCGTCCCCGCCTGGTAGGCGAGCTTCTCCTGAGCCGTCTACAGCGCCTCTACGTTGGCCCGGTCCGCGGGCTGGAAAAAGGCCGCGGACCGAAAAAGTGGCCAGAAAATGGCCAGATGGGGGTAAATTAACAAAAAGTTCCGAGCCCTTTCGGAGTCGGAACCTATTGAAAATAAAGATGGTGCGCGCGACAGGACTCGAACCTGAACACCCTTGCGAGTACTAGAACCTGAATCTAGCGCGTCTACCAATTCCGCCACGCGCGCACAGTGCGGGCCTTTCAGCCGCGGGCCAAAACAGCACGCCCGTTGGGGAATGGCAATGCTGTTTTTGAAAGATTGGCAGAATTCGGCTGAAATCTGCCGTGGGCGGGCATCGGTGGTTTTCACGATTGCCAAAAGCACCGCAACTCCAACAGGCTGGCGGCATGCAAAAGGCCAGCCCGATTCTGCTCATCCTTGTCCTCGCCCTCACCGCGACGGGCCTCTCGCTGTGCTCTAAAGGCTCACGTTCCGCCGGCCGCCCGGCCGCCCCGCCCACCCCAACTG
>Ga0194037_1002283_pt1 | contig 12892 bp, 11 predicted proteins | sample JunL306m_MetaG_FD_148653 | JGI IMG/M metagenome (GOLD analysis project Ga0194037, IMG submission 148653) | Anoxic zone freshwater microbial communities from boreal shield lake in IISD Experimental Lakes Area, Ontario, Canada - Jun2016-L304-6m | ecosystem: Environmental > Aquatic > Freshwater >...
GGGCGCACCAGCAGGCCCTGGTCCAGGGCCCGGCGGTGGAGCCGCCAGCCAAAGCGCTGCTCGGCGGGATGGGCCTCCCCCGTGGCGGGGTCCAGCAGACGGCAGGCGCCGATGGCGCCCAGGGTGCGGGCCTGGCGGATGGCGGGGTGGGTGGCCAGGGTGGCGAAGGCGCTGCGCATGGCCTCGCCCAGGATGTTCGCCCGGGCCAGCACGGGCTCATCATCGAAGAGGGCCAGGCTGGCGCAGGCCACGGCGCAGGCCGTGGGGTTGGCGGTGTAGCTGTGGCCGTGGAGGAAGGCCCGGCCCGAGGCAGGCGTGCCCCAGAAGTGGCCGTAGATCTCCTCCGTGGCCCAGGTGAGGGACAGGGGCAGCGTGCCGCCCGTGAGGCCCTTGGAGAGGCACAGCAGGTCCGGCGCGACCCCCGCCTGCTCGCCGGCCAGGAAGGTGCCGGTGCGGCCGAAGCCCGTGGCCACCTCGTCGAGGATCAGGTACACGCCGTGGGCATCGCACTGGGCCCGCAGCTCCTGTAGCAGCTCCGGCGGCCACATGCGCATGCCCCCAGCACACTGGATCAGGGGCTCGGCGATGAAGGCCGCCAGACGGTTGCCGTGGGCGTCGAAGAAGGCCGCCACATCGGCCTGGGCCGAGGCCAGCCGGGCCGCCCAGCCACTGAGGTCGGGGCTCAGCTCCCGGCGCGGATCCTCCGGCACATCCAGCCGCTCGCAGGCCAGCAGCAGGGGGCGGAACAGGCCCGTCATGAAGTTCTCAAGCTCGCCCACACCCACGGCCCCCAGGGTGTCGCCGTGGTAGCCGCCGCGCAGGGCGCCGAAGCGGTCACGGCCCTGCTCGCCCCGCTGGTGCTGGGCCTGGAAGGCCATCTTGAGGGCCACCTCCACGGCGGTGCTGCCATCGTCCGAGAAGAAGGCGCGGGTCAGGTTGGCGGACAGGCGGGGCCGCAGGCGGGCCACCAGCTCCAGGGCCGGCTCGTGGGTGAAGCCGGCGAACATCGCATGGTCCAGCTTGCCGACCTGGCGCTCCAGGGCGCCCACCAGGCGCGGGTGGCCGTGCCCATGGAGGCAGGTCCACCAGCTGGAGATGCCGTCCAGCACCCGCTCACCGTTGGCCAGCAGGAGGTCGCAGCCCTCGCCGCCCACCACGGGCACCGGCGGATCGGCCTCGTGGATCTGCATCTGCGTGAAGGGATGCCAGACATGGGCCCGGTCCAGGGCCAGGCGGTCCGTCCAGTCAGGGGGCAGGGGCGTGGGCATGCCAACAGTGTAGAGGGCCTTTTCTGCTCCGGTGGACAGGGCCTCGCTGCCTAGGGGCACAGGGCACCAACGAGTTTCTCTTTCCCCTTCATCCCCTTCATCCCTGTTTGATAAAAAAAGACCAAGGAACAGGGATGAAGGGGATGAGGGGGATAAAAAGCAGGTGTCGATGGCCTTCAATCCTGTTTCCCAAGGCCGTTGTTTAGGGGAGCACGTGGACCGGCACTGGCAGGAACTCCCGGAGCAGCACCGCATTCGCTTCTGCGGTCGCCCTGTCGGTGCCGTCTGCACCGGGGTTCAGCAGGACGGCTTCCACCCGCCAGCCCCGGAGCATGAGGGCCTCGGCGCTGAGGAGGGTGTGGTTGACGGTGCCCAGCCCGCCCAGGGCCACCAGCACGCAGGGGAGCTTCAGGTCCGTGGCCCAGGCCAGGAAGTGCACCGAGGGGGCCAGGGGGACAAGGAGGCCGCCCACGCCTTCCAGCAGCACCTTCCCGGCAGCGGGGCGCAGGCACCAGGCCGCTGTGGCCGCCAGGTCCAGAGTGCGGCCCTCTCGCCGGGCAGCCGCCAGGGGGGACAGCGGGGCCTGGAGTAGCACATGACTCTCGACCGTGATGCCCGCGCCCGCCACCGCGGAGGCGTCCGCAGCGGGATGGTCGGGGCGGTCCACCCCGGTCTGGAAGGGCTTCCGATACGTGACAGGGCCAGTGGCAGCCCAGGCCCGGGCGAGCAGGCCCGCCACGTGGGTCTTGCCCACGCCGGTGCCGGTCCCCAGGACCCAGAGGGGGGCGGACAGCAGGCTCAGCTCATCCATGGTGCCGCCCCCTCGCTCGGGCCTACTTCTTCATCTGGCTCAGCATCTGCTTGGCCTGGCCGGCCTGCTCGCTGGCAGGAGCCAGGGCGATGACCTTGTTCCAGGCCTTGGCGGCTTCGTCAGGCTTGTTGAGGTCTGTGGAGTAGACCACCCCGATGTTGAAGAGGCTCTGCACGTGGGTGGGCTGCAGCTGGTTGGCCTTCTGGAAGTTGGCCAGGGCCTTGTCGAACTTGCCCAGCTCCCGGTACATCACGCCCTGGTCCGTGAGGACGTTGGGGTCGCCGGGCTTGAGGGCCAAGGCTTTGCTGTAGGCGTCCACGGACTTCTGGGCCTGGTGGATGTCGAAGAAGTCGTTGCCCAGGGAGAGCCAGGCATCGTGGTTCTTGGGGTCTGCCAGGACGGCGGCCTCGGCCCGGGAGATGCGGGCCTGGACCTCAGCGCTGGGCAGGGTGGGACCGGCGGTGGGCATGGCTCCACCGGTGGGCATGCCGCCCCCCAGGGAGGGGGCCAGAGCCACGGGGGCAGAGGCAACAGGAGGGGCAAGCGGCACGGTCTCTTCGTGCAGCAGGTAGCGCTCTGCGGCCAGGCCCACCAGGAAGCCGGCCACCAGGCCGCCCGCCAGCGCAATCATCGTGTTCCGTTCCAAGCTCACCTCCAGGGGGGGTCAGACAACCCCGGTATTCTCCCACAGCCTGGCCGGATTCAGATCACGCTCCGGGGGGGCCCCGAGCGCAGCACCGCCCGCCGGGATGAGCGGCGGGCGGCGGCCCTGCGTATTTCGTATCAGGTCCTCAGTTGGGAGCTTTGAGAACTGTGCAGACGGAGGCGCAGATGGGGCCGCCGATGTTGAAGGTGGCGGCGGCGCGGGCGTTGGGCACCTGCAGGGCGGGGGGGACCTTGCCCAGCAGCTGCCAGGCAGCCCAGCCCACCATGGCGATGCCGGTGGCACCCACGGGGTGGCCCTTGGCGATGAGGCCGCCGGAGGTGTTGATGCCGCACTCGCCGGCGGGGGCAGCCTTGCCCTCGGCCCAGTAGGCGGCACCCTTGCCCGGGGCAGCCTTGCCGATGATCTCGGTGCCGATGGCGGCCATCACGGTGAAGCAGTCATGCAGCTCCGCCACGTTGATGTCGGCGGGGGTGAGGCCCGCCAGCTCGTAGGCCCGGCGCATGGCGCGGTTGGCGCCCACGGGGTGGAGGACATCGCGGCCCGCCTTGAGCAGGGGATCCGTGGCCTGGCCGAAGCCCGCCAGCTCCACGCAGTCGGCCTTCTTCAGGCCCAGGCGCGCCAGGCCCTCTTCGGTGGCCAGCAGGAGACCCGCATAGCCGTCCGTGATCTGGGAGCAGTCGTAGGTCTTCATGGGCAGGCCTTCGATGAGGTACCGGTTGCGGTCGCCTGCCACGGCGGCCTCTTCCAAGCTCACGGTGACCTTCTGCATCTGCGCATAGGGGTTCTGGTTGCCATTGGCGTATTCCTGCACGGCGATGGTGGCCAGGTCGCGCTCCGTGACGCCCCAGTGCTTGATGTAGGTGTCCATCACCTCGGCGAAGAGGTGGGGGAAGATGTAGGTCTTGCCCACGCGGTCGTCGGGGTGGGAGTAGTGGCCCAGCACCTGGCCGATGAGCTTGCCGTCCATCTTGCCCTCGGCATCGCGCATCTTCTCGTAGCCCAGGGCGAGACCCACCTCACCGTCGCCCACCATGAGCTTCATGGCCACGGACAGGATGGCCTGGCCACCGGAGGCGCAGGCGTTCTCCAGGGACTCGATGGACTTGCCGCCCATGCCGGGGACCATGGCCACCAGGCCCGAGACCAGGCCCTGCGCGTTGAGGGAGATGTTGCAGGCGGCGCCGACGGCCGCCACATCCACCTGGGCGGTGGTGGCGCCCACCTGGGCGAGGGTCTCCAGGACGGCCTTGTTCATGATGTCGGTGACGGTGAGCGCGAGCAGCTTGCCGAACTTTGACTGGTGGTAGGCGGCGATGTAGATCTTCTTGCGCATGGTGGTCTCCATGGAGCGGGTGAGGTGGGTGGCGCCGCGACTCGCGGATGCCGGGTTCAGGGAAACAGGAAAAGGATTGTGCGTGAAGGACTACTGCGGGGCGTCGCCAAGGGCCTGGCGGAGGGCGGCGAGGAAGCGTGCGGGCGCCTCCTGCTGGGGGACATGGCCGCAGCGCTCGATGGGGATCAGGGCCACATCCGTCAGGGCCGCCACCATGCGCTGGGCATAGACGAGGGGCATCAGCTGATCAGAGGTGCCCCAGACCAGGCGCACGGGGGTGTGGAGGGCCCGCAGCTGGTCCTCGGTGAGGAGCCAGGGGCCCATGGTCATGGCGGTGGCACTGAAGCGGGCCAGGGGGCCGGTCTGCGTCAGCCGTACCAGATCATCGAGCACGGTGCCGGGGAGGGCGGGGCTGCTGGCATCCCGCAGCTGAGCCATGGTGGCGCGGGCTTCCTCGCGGTTGGTGGGGAGCAGGCACACCTTGGTGTTGGTGCCCAGGAGGGGGCCGCCGTTCACGGCCACCACCTTGGCCACCCGGTCGGGATGTCGCTGGGCCACCACCATGGCCATCCAGGCCCCCAGGGAGTTGCCGACCAGGGTCACGGCCTGGCCCGGGGCCTGGCTGCTGAGCACGGCCTCGAGGCCGGCGTAGATCTGGGCGGTGTCGATGGGGCCGGTGGCGGGGGCGCTGTCGCCGTGGCCGGCCAGGTCCGGGATCACCAGGGTGTGGTCCTTGGCCAGGGCCTTGGCGGCTTGGGCCCAGGTGCCCGCATGGTCGCCAGCGCCGTGGAGCAGCACCAGCACCGGCCCCGTGCCGCCCACGAAGACCGTCTGGGGGCCAGCGGGGGTTGGGACGACAAGCTTCTTCAGCCCGGTAGCGAGCAGGGAGCGGCGGGTGCCCCAGGCCAGCAGCGCCAGGGGCCGCTTGAGGAGGAGCCAGGCCGCCGTACCAAGGACGGCCGCCAGTCCCGACAGCAGCAGGATGGCCTCAATCAAACCCTTGGACATGAAACCTCCCTACTCGGCAAAGGGACCCCACTGGATGGCCGTGGCGGCCCAGACGAACCCGAGGCCCGCACCCACGAACACGATGCGGGAGCCGTCCTGGATCTTGCCTGCTTTCAGGCCCAGCTCAAGGGACAAGACCTGGTCGTTCTGGCCGAGGTGACCGTAGTCATCCAGGTAGGTGCTCTGGTCCGGCCGCAGGCCCAGCTCCGCCAGCACGGCGTCGTGGGCGCTCTTCTTGAAGTGGAGGATGGCGAGGTAGTCGAGGCTGTCCTCCGGCAGGCCGGACAGGCGCAGGGACTCGCGGATCACCGCGTAGAAGTTGGGCATGGTGACCTCGCCCAGCTTGGCCTTGAAGGCCTCCTCGTCCGGCACGATGAAGTGGGCCAGGTCCAGATCCCCAGGGGCCGGCGGCCAGGCCTGGGTGCCCAGCTTGGGCACGATGCACATCTCGGACAGTGAACCATCGCCCCGGAAGGCCGAGGCCAGGATGGCGTTCTTGCCGGCATTCTTCTGCAGCACCAGGGCTGAGCCCCCCGAGCCAATGTCCAGCATGAAGCGGGTGGCGGGCACCGAGAGGTCGATGAGGTCGTTGTTGCGGTAACCCGACACCAGCAGCACCGTGTTGAGCTCCGGGTGGGTCAGCAGCAGCGACTTGGCCACATCCAGGGCGGCCATCATGGAGCCGCACATGGCCTCCATGTCGAAGCTCCAGGCCCGCTTGGCGCCGATCTGGTGGCTCACGTAGAGGCCCGCCAGCCAGCAGGGGTAGTCCTTGTGCTGGGCGCCGCACCAGATCACCAGATCCACCGCTTCGCCGGTGATGCCAGCGGCATCCAGGGCCTTGCGGGCGGCGGCGAGGCCCATGAAGGCGGTGCTCTCATCAGGGCCGGCCACGGGCTTGCTCTTCACGCCGAACTTCAGGGCAATGACGTCCTCGGGGATCCCCGTGGCGGCGGCCAGGTCTGCGGCCGTCATCCTCCCGGGGGGAAGCCAGTTCCCGAAACCCACGATGCCGACATGCATGACGCCCCCGGAAGAGATGAATCACCTCTCATTTGATTTTCGCCGATCCAGGCCAATCCTCCAACAGGATTCTTCAAGGAAAGTTTCCCGGACCCAGACATCGGCTGGTTGGGAAAAATATTATACAAATAAAGGTTAATACCCAGCTCTGCTCGAACAGACAGGCCCCCTCCTGCCCTCTGACTTTTCCCTTGCGAGGGGGCGACTCCGGGCCTAGACTTCGTGTGAATACCGAATCACCTCTCATTTCGCCTTTCATTCCCTTCCTGCTTCTGGAGACCCACCCATGACCCAGCCTGGCCGGGGCAACCCGGAGACTGCAGAGCGCCTGGTGAGCGCGGCGGTGGGCCTCTTCTCGAAGAAGTGGTATGGCACGGTGTCTGTGGCCGAGGTCTGCCGGGAGGCCGGCCTCTCCAATGGGGTCTTCTACCGCTACTTCGACGGCAAGGAAGCGCTCTTCAAGGTGATCCTGGGCCGGGTGCTGGACCAGGTGCGGGACGCCCTGGAGGGGGTCAGTGGAGGCACGCCCCGGGAGCGGGTGCGCGCCTTGGCCCAGACCCTGTTCCGCTTCGCCGAGGAGCACGGGGACCTGGTCTCGGTGTTCCGGGAAGGCCAGTACCGCTACTTCGAGTACGAGCGGCGCCTGCTGGGCATCTATACCCGGGCCCTGGGCGCGGCCCTGGGCCGGGAGGCGGGCCTGGGCGAGATCCTCTTCGCCACCGGGGGCCTCCGCTTCTGCTCCATCCGGGCGGCCACCGGGACCAGTCGCATCGACTTCGACGCCGTGTGCGACCTGCTCCTGGATGGCGTGTACCAGGGCCTGACCTTCGACCCCGCCAAGGTCTTCGGTGGCACGGCCCAGCCGCTGCCCGTGCCCCTGGACGAGGGGGTGCGCGAGCGCCTGCTGCGCTCCGGCCGCCGCCTCTTCGGGGAGAAGGGCTACTTCGAGACCAACATCCACGAAGTCACCGGTGGGGCGCAGCTCTCCGTGGGCGCCTTCTACACCTACTTCGAATCGAAGGAGGCCTTCTACGCCGAGCTCATCGCCCAGGCGGGCCACGATGCCCGGGTGTTCATTGCCACCAACCTGGCCGACCCGGCCACCGGTCCCCTCAATGCCCTGGAGTTCGAGCTGCGGGGCCTGTGGCTCTGGCTGGTCTACCTCTCCCGGGACCGGCACTGCTACAACATCGTCCGGGAAGCGGAGTTCGTCCTGCCGGCCGTGGTCCGCAGCTACTACGAAGCCTTCGTGGCCGGCTACCGCGCCCGGCCCCACACCTTGCGCGTGAACGCCGTCCGCCCCGGCCTGGATGAGGGCACCGCCATCGAGTACCTCATGGGCATCGCCCACTACTCCGGACTGGAGTCCGCCTTCGATGAGTCCCCCCTGAACGCACGGTCCCTGGTGGAGGCCATCGGCGGCCACCTGGCCCGGGGTCTGTCTGAGTCCATCAACCCGCAGGAGCCGTCATGAACCATCAGGAAACCTACCGCAGCAAGCTCATCGCCATCGACGAGGCCGTCTCCCACATCGCCAGCGACAACGACGTGATCGTGGCCCAGTGCGCCTCCGAGCCCCAGGGCTGCATGTCCCGCTTTCACATCATGGCGGACCGGGTGGAGAACGTGCGGGTCTTCTCCGTGCTCACCCTCAAGGAGTACGACTTCTACATGAAGAAGGAGATGCAGGGCCACTTCGAGCTGGCCTCGTGGTTCCATGCGCCGGGCTCCCGCGCCGCCCTCAAGGCGGGCACGGGCACCGTCACCTACGTGCCCAACATGCTCCACCGCGCCGCCACGGACCGCATCCACGCGCACCGGCCCGATGTCTTCTTTGGCACCTGCACGCCGCCGGACAAGCACGGCTTCGTGTCCCTCTCCCTGGGCGTCACCTACGAGAAGGACATCATGGACCACGCTCGCCTGGTGATCCTCGAGGTGAACCCCCGCCTGCCCCGGACCTTTGGCGACACCCAGGTGCACGTGTCTGCGGTGGACTACTTCGTGGAGCACGACCAGGAGGTGCCCACCCTGCCGGCGCCGCAACCCAATCCAACGGACCTGGCCATCGGCGCCCACATCGCCGAGCTCGTGGCGGACGGCTCCACCATCCAGCTGGGCATCGGAGGCATCCCCAACGCCGCTGCCATGGCCCTCAAGGACAAGAAGGACCTGGGCGTCCACACGGAGATGCTGGTGGACTCGATGATGGAGCTCTACGAGCTGGGCGTCATCACCAACGCCAGGAAGGCCCTCAAGCCCGGCAAGTTCATCACCACCTTCGCCATGGGCTCCCGCAAGTTCTACGACTGGCTGGACGACAACCTGGCGGTGGAGTTCGAGCGGGGCCGCTGGGTCAACAACCCCGCCGTGGTGGCGCAGAACTCCCAGATGGTCTCCATCAACACCTGCATCTCCGTGGACTTCACGGGCCAGGTGGCCAGCGAGTCCATCGGCCCCAACCAGTACTCCGGCACCGGTGGCCAGTCCGACACGGCTCAGGGTGCGGTGGCGGGCTTCGACGGCCTCGGCAAGAGCATCATCGCCTGCTACAGCACCGCCCGGAACGGCACCGTCTCCACCATCACGCCCATGCTGGCAGAGGGCTCGGCGGTCACCCTCCACCGCTCCCACGTGGACCATGTGGTCACGGAGCATGGCGTGGCCCGCCTCCGGGGTCGCACAGTGCGGGAGCGCACCCAGGCCCTCATCTCGGTGGCCCACCCCGACTTCCGGGACGAGCTGCGAAGCAAAGCCAAGGCCCTGGGCTACCTCTGATCGCCTTCGCGATCAAAGCTGTGAAAAGACAAACAAGCAAAGGACACCTCGATGAATGCACGCGAACCGGTACCCGCCTTCCACGTCGGTCAATCCATCGTCTATGAGCAGGTCATCGACGACGCCCTGGTGCGGGCCTTCGCCCAGGTGAGCGGGGACCTGAATCCCATCCACCTGGATGACGAGGTGGCCGGCCGCAGCCGCTTCGGCCAGCGCATTGCCCACGGCGCCATCCTGGGCGCCATCATCTCCCGGGTGCTGGGCATGGAGATGCCGGGCATGGGCACGGTCTATCTCGGCCAGACCTGCACCTTCAAGCTGCCGGTCTACATCGGCGACACCGTGCGCCTGGAGGCCACCATCGTGGAGCTGCTGCCCAAGAGCGTGGCCCGCATCGCGACCGTCTTCACCAAGCAGACCGGGGAAGTGGTCCTGGACGGCACCGTGGATGTAAAGCTGCCGGGGTGGTTGTTCAAGGCCTAGTTGTTGGGCTGGCTGGGCCCTATCTGTTCCGCTTCTGCTCTTGATTGGCCTGGGCTGAGCCTAGCCGATAATCGGGTTCGATTTTTTGCAGTTCTCCGCTCTCCTCCGCTCCTCGGCTTTCCTCCGCGTGCCTTCCTTCAGTGCTTGTTGAGTGCTTGCTCAGCGCTGAGAAGAGAGCGACCTAGGAGGACAGCGGGTGCCGGGCCAGGAAGCCGAGGATGATGGTGTTCACCTCGGCGGCCTTCTCGATGACCACCACATGGCCGGCGCCGGGGATCAGGTGGTACTCGGCGCCGGGGATGGCCCGGTGCATGAGCTCGGCGTATTTCGGGGGCTTCAGCAGGTCCAGCTCTGCGGCCACCAGGCAGGTGGGCACGGTGATGCGGCCCAGGTCGGCGGTGACGTTGAAGCGCTGGAAGCTCTCGATGAGGCGTCCGGCGGCGGGCAGGTCCAGCAGGGAGTAGCGCTGCTCGGCCATGGGAATGAGGTCGGGTCGGCTGGCCAGGAAGGCCTCGGAGTACACGTCGGCGTAGATGAGGCGAAAGAAGGCTGGGCCATTGCCCAGGCCAGCCGCCAGCCGCCAGCGCTCGATCATGGCCACCAGCAGGGGATCGCTGTGGGACACGGAGGCGATGATCACCAGGGACTGGCAGCGCTCCGGGTGGTGGATGCCCACGAGCAGGTTCAGCTCACCGCCGTAGGAGGTGCCCACCATGTGCGCTTTCGCCAGGCCCAGGGCGTCCATGAGGGCCACCAGGTCCTGGGCGTGGAGCTCCAGGGAGTACTCGCTCTCGGGGTGCTCGCTCTGGCCCTGGCCGCGCATGTCGTAGGCCAGCACGCGGTAGCGCTTGGCGAGCTCCGGCAGCTGGAAGGCCCAGGCCGCCGTGCTCATGAAGACCCCATTGTTGAGGATCAGCAGCTCGCCGTCCTCGGGGCCGTGGAACTCGTAGTGCAGCTCGACGCCGTTGACGCTGAGGCGGGGCATCTCAGCCCTCCCTGGCAGCCTGGGTGCGCTTCCGCCAGGCGCTGAGGCGCAGGTTGCCAACGATGCCCGCCGGGAAGCGGTAGACGCTCAGGATGAACAGGATGCCCAGCCAGAGCAGCCAGCGGTCCGGGTGCACCAGGTCCCGCAGGAGGGGAATCCCCGCCGAGGCGGTACCCGCCAGCTTCATCAGGTCCTGCAGGTAGTTCTGGGCCACGATGAACAGCGCCGCCCCCACCACCGAGCCATAGAGGGTGCCCATGCCACCGATGACCACCATGAGCAGGAGGTCGACCATGATCTCGAAGGACAGGGATGTGTCCGGACCGTTGTAGCGCAGCCACAGGGCCAGGAGGGTGCCGGCCAGGGTGGCGAACATGGCCGACAGCACGTTGGACGAGGTGCGGTAGGACACGGTGCGGTAGCCCAGGGCCTCGGCGCGGAACTCGTTCTCCCGGATGGCCTGCAGCACCCGGCCGAAGGGCGAGTTGACAATGCGCAGCATCACCAGGAACAGCACCACGGTGACGGCGATGAGCAGGTAGAAGGTGATGAGCTTGCCATCCAGGGACACGCCCAGGAAGGGGGCCTCCCGCAGCGAGAAGCCAGGCGTGAGCAGCTCCGGGACCTTGAAGCTGAGGCCGTCCTCGCCGCCGGTGAACTCGGAGAACTGGGAGGCCATGGTCATGAAGGCACTGGCCACGGCCAGGGTGATCATGGCGTAGAACATGGCCTTCACCCGCAGGCTGAAGAGGCCGATGACCAGAGACAGGACCAGGGACACGGCCAGAGCCGCCACCACGCCCACGGCCACGCCCTTCCAGGTGGGGCCGAAGCGGGTCAGGGCGATGGCGATGCCGTAGGCGCCGATGCCGAAGAACATGGTGTGGGCAAAGGAGACGATGCCGGTGTAGCCCAGCAGCAGGTCGAAGCTCGACACCAGCACGATGAAGATGCAGATCTTGGCGGCGACGTTGAGGGCCTTGGCGCCGGGGAAGATGAAGGGCGTGAGGAGCAGGCCGGCCAGGATGACCACCAGCATCAGCGCCAGGACTCGGCTGCGGGGCAGGTCCCCGGAAAGGAGGTGGTTCAGCATCACTTCTTCCCCAGGGAATAGAGGCCCTCGGGCCGCCACAGGAGGACGATCACCATCAGCAGGATGTTGGAGAACAGGGCCACCTTGGGTGCGAGGAAGCCCGTGTAGTTGCCCAGCAGGCCCACCAGCAGGGCGCCGATGAAGCAGCCGGTGACGGACCCCATGCCGCCGATGATGATGACGATGAAGAGCAGCACGTTCACCTGGGAGCCCAGCTGCGGGATGACGCTCTGCTGGTAGAGGCCCCACATGACGCCACCCAGGCCCGCCAGGGCGGAGCCCACGATGAAGACGCCGATGAAGAGGCGGCGGATGCGGTAGCCGAGGCTCTCCACCATCTCCCGGTCCTGCACGCCGGCGCGGATGAGGAGGCCCGCCTTGGTGCGGCTCAGCACCCAGGCCATGGCGGCGAACACCAGGAGGCCCAGGACCACCGCGATGATGCGGTACTTCTCCACGGCGGCGTCACCCATGAGGATGGAGCCCTGGAAGGCCGTGGGCAGCAGCAGGGGCCGTGCCTGGGGGCCCCAGATGACCTTGATGAGCTCCTCGCCCACGATCATGCCGCCCATGGTGATGAGGATCTGCTTGAGGGGCTGGCCATAGACCGGTCGGATGATGAGGCGCTCATAGGCCACACCCACTCCGCCGGCCACGGTCATGGCCACCAGCATGGCGGCCAGCACGGCCACCAGGTTGAGCAGCAGGCTGCCGCTCACGGTCCAGGCGGTCATGAGGCCCAGCACCGAGGTGGCCATGAAGGCCCCCAGGGTGATGAAGACGCCGTGGCCGAAGTTCAGCACATCCATGAGGCCAAAGACCAGGGTCAGGCCCGAGGCGATGATGAAGATGATCATCCCCATGGCCAGGCCGGCGAAGGTGAGGGTCACCCAGGTGGAGAAGGACCCTACGAAGGGCAGGGCCAGGAGGGCCAGGGCCGGGACCAGGAGCAGGGGCAGGCGGTCCGTGCGGACCACAGGCAGCGCTTCGGGGGCCTGGACGGCTACGGTTTCGGAAGGGGTGGTCATCGGGTCTCCTTCCTCATTGGTGCGCGGCCAGAGAAAGGCCCAGGAGGCTCTGCTGGAGGGCCTCGTCCTCGGCCAGGGCGGCCATGGTGCCCGCATGGACCACACGGCCGCCGTCCATCACCGCCACCTGGTCACCCAGCTGCCGGGCGAAGTTGAAGTTCTGTTCCACCAGCAGGATGGTGGTGTCCGTGCGCTTGAGCTCGCGGAAGGCCACGATCATGTTCTGGATGATGGCCGGTGCAAGTCCCTTGCTGGGCTCGTCGATGAGCAGCAGCTTGCGCGGCTCCACGATGGCCCGGGCCACCGCCAGCATCTGCTTCTGGCCACCAGACAGCAGTCCAGCGGGGTGTTCCCAGAAGCGCTTCATGGCCGGGAACAGGTTGAAGACCCACTCCAGGCGCTTGGGGTCCAGGTG
>Ga0194037_1002284_pt1 | contig 12887 bp, 9 predicted proteins | sample JunL306m_MetaG_FD_148653 | JGI IMG/M metagenome (GOLD analysis project Ga0194037, IMG submission 148653) | Anoxic zone freshwater microbial communities from boreal shield lake in IISD Experimental Lakes Area, Ontario, Canada - Jun2016-L304-6m | ecosystem: Environmental > Aquatic > Freshwater >...
CTTGAGCGAGACGATGGAGTCATGCTTGGCCACGCCTTTCGAGCGCAGCAGTGCCCGAATCGCCTTGGATTCGAGGGCGGTGCCGGTGTAGGGACCCAGCACCCAGGCCACCTGGCCGGCTGCCGGATGGCCGGCATGTTGCAAGACCCGCAGCGCAGCGCTCTGCTCGGGCAGGCACGTCATGGCGTAGCGCTCGCCGGGTTTGAAACCGTTGATTGCGTCCAACACCGACACCGGAATATACACGGACTGCACGCAATCGAGAATATCCTGCCGCGTGCGGGCAATGAACCAGGAGGCCTCCCCCGGCGTCGGAAGTCCCTGTTTGACCAACACTGCGGCATCAATCCTCCCGGTTTCCAATAAATGAATCAGAACGTGCGTGGTCACGCCTCCCGAGGCCCCGGCGCGGCGGATCCCTGGGTCGCAACTGTATCCGGTCCACAGGGCGTCCACCCTACCGACCCGCCAGTCATCGGGCAATTTGCCATAATGGCGGCGGTAAAGATCCGGGTAGTCCACCCCCTTGCCCGGGCATGCGTCCCACGCCAATTCCGGCACAGTAGTCCCAGCCGGAAATTCCGGGACCGAACCACTAGCAGATCGCGACATGGAAGATGCGGGGCCTGCCGCCGCAACACAGGCCCCGCAGCCGGTGCAGATGCCACCCGTCACAACACCGTTCAATTGCTCTCGTATTAACATTTGATTCGCCCTCGAAAGTGAATTGAAGTGCTTCGTCTATCTCACGAAGCGCGGTTGCGGCTCTATTTTCCTCCTTGGCCCCAGAACCCACGCGCGCTCTCTCACTTCATGGGCTTCCCACGGACATCGGCGGACGGATTCCGCCGCTCCTTGGCCGCTCAATGCGATTTCCTGTGATAGAGCGTCCAGGTTTCAATGCCCTGCTGGATGTTGGGCAGGTAGTCACGGCGAAGCACGGGCACCCAATCGGACGATGTGGAGATCCGGTTTGCCGCGTCGGGAAATTCTTCGATGGATTTTCCACCGACTACCAGCCATTGGGTGGACGAGCGAAGGAATGCATCCAGTTCTTGTCCGCTGATCAAGTCGATCGGGTGTCTCCGCCAGTCAGGCTGCCACAGGTTGATCAGCGGGGTCACACTTCGAAAAAAGGCCCCGACGGTTTCGCCAGCAGGAACGGGGTCCAGGATCCCCTTGCCGGTCTCCGCTCGTTCCCTGTAGGAGTTGTAAGTTCTCAGTCCAGCGGCGATGGGATTCCAGCCGCGGGTCGCGGCGTGGGCTTCCAATGCTTGGGAAGGCCAGAGCGGGGAGGAGGGATTCACAATCAGGGTCACCAGCCCGGTCACGATGGCGAAGCCAGTCACCAGCGCGGATTGCGGGAACCGGAGCCGCGCCAGCCCGATGGCGGCGACCGGCAACAATAGTGCCCCGAATCCCATGAAGGATCGACCGATGCTGCCTACTGAAATTTGCGAGGCGGCGATGAGGAATCCAGTAGCGGCCGCAAGGCAAAGCCAGAAGGTGGCTGGCGTTTGCTTCCACGCGAGACGGACGCCGAGCAATATAGCAACGGTGTGAATGAGCCCAATGCTTGCATTGTCAATCATCGCAACAGGTGCAAATCCCGGCGTGAATTTCGGCACCAGATCATGAAGATAAGAGAAGCCGGGAAAACCTTGAATGGCATGTTTCAGGGTCTCCGTGTAGGGCATGACCGGCAGTTGCAATTGGCTAAATGCGAATTGAATCACCCCCGTGAGCAGCTTCATAGACGCCGGGGCCTGGATTAAACTGGCTTGGCCGCCGCTCGCACCGAGCAGGGACCCGCCCAGGCAAAGATTGCCCAAGAGGTGCGGAATCGGCGAGATCAGCAACAGCAGCGGTGCCGCGAGTGCCAGCTTGCGCCAATGAAGCTGTTTGCAGGGCCGCTGCGGACCGAACATCCACCACAATCCCCAGCACGCCCCAAGCGTAAGAAATTGCGGCTTCACGCTGGAGGCCAGCACCAGCGCAACCAACGACAGGAACACAGGTGCCTTGGCAGGTTTGCTCCCAAATTGCAGAACCCAGTGAGTGCCGATCAGCAACAGGCCCAACGCATAAAAATCATTGGCCGTCGATGAGGCCTGAATCAGAAAACCAGGAGCGGTCGCCAAAGCCGCCGCCAGCCAGCGCGCGGATTTCCGGTTGGCTCCGCCAACCCTCGCCCAGTGAAAGAGCACCTGGTAAACCAAGCTCCACATGCAAACGTTGATCAGTCTGGACCAACCGAGTTGGTTCAAGCTGGCGAATGGCACGGCCATCGCCTCCCAGCCCCACGGCATCGCATTGATCCGAAAATCGGAGCTTTGCACCGGTGTGATCCGCCCTTCTTCGAGCCACGAAAAAATCCGCGGCAGGCGATAGGACAACGAGTCGTTCATCGTCGGCTGATAGAGCACAACTTGTACGATCAACAATCCTAGAATCACCCAGGGCACGGGAGCCAGCCAAGGCGCGCACAGTTCCTGCCGCTCCATGGAGCTTGACTTCTGCCACGCCCGGGTGACAAAGCACGCAAAGCCAAACACAATCAGCGTGGATCCGACCCATGACCCGGCCAGGCCGTGCCATACTCCCCACAGGCGGATGTTAATTGTTTGGGCCGTGATCGCGAGCAGAATGAAGGAAAGCAGCTGATTCAGCAGCTCATTACGTTCATTATATGGTACTTCACGCATTTTTATGTAGCTGAATAAAAAGCATGGTTTTTAGTCAATGCTTATATTAAGTTTTGATTGTTAATCAAAGTCACTCTTTAGAAAAAGGTCACTTTAATCTGCTTTTTTATTGTAGATTGAGGCATGGTCAGCAATCCAACAATCCAGCAGTCTCGCCTCCTGCTCTCCAACGACACCCAAATCGATGAGCTTATGGTAGCAAGTTTGCATATTTTCAGCTATGCTCAATGCGCCTTCCTTAAGATTCAGCTTGTCCAATTCATCCACGATGCGTGCATTGTGGAGATAACCTGGAACCTCATCGGAAAAGTCTTTCAGCAAATCATGCTCGTTCCGTTCCTGCCAGACAGTTGCCGAGGAGAACGAAAGTCGCCAACCGCAGGTCCAAAGTATTCTTTGCGCAACAAAACTCCGCCAAATATCGGTCATACGGAAGCTGCAAAACGTTGGCAAATACAGAAGCAAGTAGGCCTCTTGAAAGTGAGTGGTGTTTTGACTATTAAATGGGCACCATCCGTGCGCTCCCAGAATTACTGGTTCGCATATATCGAAATCGACAGGCAATGGCATGAGCATTCTGTAAACCGCGTCCACATCAGGATTTGCGTTGGCAAGTCCCTGCTGTATAGGACAAATAGATGTTTCACTCGGTCCTCGCGGTTGCAGCGGTGCGCGAAGCTCCTGCAGGGGATATCCACGCGGCCAAATATTGGAATCTGTGAAATGGCCATAAACATTCACCCATCCTCTATGGTTTATGGTCGACCCACAGACTTCCCTATGGCGGGATCCCCAAAATTCAGCATTAGGATAATTGTCATCATCAGTTTCGATGATCGCTTCAGCGTCACTACTCATCGCGATCAAATATCCAATGTTCTTGCGCGCATAGGAGCGCTCCTGTGCCACTTTCACAAAGCTAAAAGGCAGAGAACCCTGACGTTCGATTGAATAATATTCCGATCCATTCAGAACAAAATCGGCAGGACTCTTGGAATCTCCTATAATAATAAAATTAATTCCATTCGTGATAGCGCCATCCACCAAGGCGCGGAGCACCTCATTTGGCGGGGAAATAGTTGTAACAACGAGGCATTTTTTCATAGGTTATGATTTTTTATGGTTTCCATTTTGAAAGCTTTAGCGGATGAAGATACATATATTCTTTCGGCCACTGAGCAGCTAAAATACTCAGCGTGCTGCCGCATTCTTGTTCGACTCTGTTTAGTATCTGGCGTTGTCGCGTGACCTCGGATTCGATCCAAACCGAGACATAATTAACTCCAGCGCGGGGAGTCCCCTTCTCTGTCGAGAGACGGTCACAGCACATGGCTAGTGCTGTCGGTATTGCAATTTCAACGAACACCCGCATGGCGGCAAATACTCCACATAGGTGGGCAAATGATTCCATACGATCAGCCGGCACGGCAAAGATGTCAGCATTACCCCCGACGAAAGGGTAGTCCATCTTCACTGGATTTATCCGATGACGTAGCTGTTCCCTAAAGTGCCATATATTAGCCTTCAGATGGCCCCAGTTATTTTTCAGGTTGGGAAGAACCGGGTGAATGACACGAGCTTGATAGGGCACATATTTTGAAAGGACATGCGAACGAAGGGTGAGATGGCGTGCTATCAGGTTTTCTGCGGTCTTACGGTCAGGAATTTCATTGCCAATTTCTAAGCCATGATGAACAATTTTGTTGAATTTTTTCATTTCCATGACCCCGCGGCCATGCATACCGGTGGCTAAATCTATTATTTGGGAAACAAAAGCGCCACCACCACCCAATGCAAGAACTTGTTCGATGTTTGACTGGTTGATTATTGGATCGAGAATCAAATCGTCACTAATGAAAAGAAAATAGTCAGCGTCTGATTTCCGAAGCGTCTTCCAGGCCTGGGCGACGAACGACTGAAAATTGAACGATCCGTCGTATACCGGAATGACTCCGGGTCTGTCGTAACCAGAAAAAGGCATTAGGTGCCATATTCTGTTGAATCGACCCTTGTAGTAATTTTCTATAATTTCAACATTCTTCTCATATTTGTGATTAAAGACCGCAACAAGATCGCATTTCATAAAAGTATTGTAAGTTGGTATTTTTTTAAGGAATGCATGTTGACACAACAATGCTTATGAAAAATTATTTTTAGAAATATTACTGGTAAGTTTTGCTATCGAATAAATATGATACCTAGAGCGTCCAGAGCGCGTCTAGCAACTTCGGTGGCGTGAAATTCCGCGCACCAGATCCGGCTTATCCGCTTAGGATCCCGCGCTCCTGACTCCCAGGCATCGGCTTCAAGGATCAATTCGTCGGTCAGAGCATCCGCTGTATTGCGTGAAGCGAGCCTGCCGCTCTCTCTGGTGACGTAATGCCGGAAGCAGCTGTTTTGCGCGGACAACGAGCTTACCACCGAACAGCCGCAGCAAAGTGCCTGCGCACCGGTGCCCTGTTGACCTTCCCACCGTGAACTCCAAAAACCAATGCTCGCACGACGGTAAAGGTCCGGCAGGGCATCAGGTTTCACGTAATCCAAGAATATCAAGCGGTCGGATAGTTCTGAAAAATCCATACGGAGCAAGCGACTCAAGTCCGGAGCGCCACCGCCAACGATCATCCCTCTCCAGGCAGGTTTTGCGATCAGGAATCGGCGGTAGGTTTCCAGCAGAACCCGGGGGTTTTTCTGCGGCCAGTCCGCCCGATGCCAGCGTCCCACGGTGAGAACCAACGGCTCCTTGACGACATCATCATAACTATAGGTCGGCAACTGGGGATGTGGGAGATAAATAAATTTTGAAGCGATTTCTGCTCGTCCGAGGCGTATGGCTTCGTTGGGTATCCAACGAGCCCCGTGGGGTGTGACTGCTGCCACGACGCTTGCTGCTTCGTAGTGTGCGAGTCGGCGTTTGGCCACTCGTTGGGTGGCTATCTCGACCAATGCTTTGGCCACATCGATGGCCTTTCCCAACAGACCTGGACGCTCGGCAAGCAAGCGAACATGAGCTTCTCGAAACCAATCACCGGGGCTCGCTAGAGGCGAAACCAGACCGCAGGTGTCCATGTTGACTAACAATGGTATGCCTGCCGACTGGATCGCCTTGGCAATCGGATTGTGTGCAGGAGAGGCCCATGAATAAAGAATAAGTCCGTCCAGATTCAAGGAACGCCACCAGATTTCAGACTCAAGGTTGCGATAGTCAGTACGAATGAGACGCGGATCGTCGTCATCCATCGCGGGACCCGGCATAATCGCATATGATTCGACGCCAAGTTGACTCAGCCCCACCGAAAAAAGTCCAGAGTCACGCGCGAAAAACGTGTAATCGCCCCGGAATCTGACCGGTGTGCAGGTATAAACTTTCATAAGACTTACCGCCATTGATTCTATGCCGTATCAGGCCAGCTCATGATAGATCGCGGAAAATCCCGCGGCGGTGCGTTCAGGAGAGAAGAATTCGCGGTCCTCGGCATGGTGGGAATGGCCCATGTTGAGCACTTGTTCAGTGGATGCCATCACCTTGACGAGCGCCTCCGCGAGATGCGGCGGGTCGAGCGGGTTGACGATCCAGCCGCTTTCGCCGTGGCGGATGTAGTCGCGTAGACCGCCGTGAAGGGTGCCGATGACCGGCAAGCCAACCACGCGCGCCTCCTTGACGACAGTCGGGCCGGTGTCGCCGCGTGTCGGCACCACCAGGCAGCTGGCTTTGGACAAGGCTTTCAGCAATTGCTCCCAGTGGAGCAATCCCAGATATTGAGTTCGAGGCAGGTTTGCGGTGATGATTTCCTGTTCCAGGTCCGAATCCCCGGCAAAATAAATATCCCAGCCCCTGTCCTTGAGCAGCGCGAGACTCTCGAATAACACGTCCGTCCCCTTGCGGTAGCCACCGCCGCCGACGTAGAGGACGTAGGGACGGGTCCGATCCGGGGTCCATGGGGTGGCATAAAAGCTCGGGTGGACCCCGTAATCCACGATCCGGCAATCGACAGCCGGATCGAGTTCCCGAACCCGTTCAGCCGCCCAGGAGGATTCTGCGGTCACCACCGTGGCGGATAGAATAAAGCCCGGCTCGGAAGCCACCATTTTGCGCCAGCGCCAATCCCGCGGCAGTCCGCCGATGCGTTGGTATTCAGTCAAGGAACCCTGGAGCGAAAAAACCCGCGGCCCCTTGAAATCGCGCAGCGCGGCGGGATAAATCAACTCAGCACCCCAGGCATGCACCACGTCCGGCAGGATCCGACGGATTTCACGACCGAGCACGATGCGCGCCGGCAGATAGTTGAGAGCGAGATCCAGCGAGAAGCGGACCGAGGGAACCCGATGAAAAAATTGCCCCAGAGCCTCGACCACCACAGTCCGGTGAATGGTCCGGTCCAGAATCACCCAATGGATCTCCAGGTCATGGTGATTCTCGAAAGCCAGCGCCAGTTGCGGCAGCCAGGTACAGCCCTGCCCGCCACCACGCCCCACAGCCCCGCCCTCAAGGGCGCTGAGCGGAAATTCTGCAAGAATGGCAATGCGGATTTTGGACATATTTGGGCTAGTTGCCAGTCTTACTGATTGGACGAAACACGGTTCTCTGCCCGCTCCACATCACCCGCTCTTTTCTGATACCACCGCTTCGTGATCACCTTGCCGAGATGGATGACGGGGACTTCGATATAGCGCCAACTGACGGTCGCAACCAGCAGCGATACCACCACTCCAATACCAAGTGCCGCAATCATCGGCATGGTTTGACCAAGAGTCGTCACGACTACTTTGAAAACCAATGCGTGGAAAAGATACAGGCTGTATGATATTGATCCCAGGAATTGCAGTGGCTTGGCTGCCAACACAACAGACATGGCTCCTGATGAGATGGCAAGGGATATGAACACGAGCACCCCGGCCGCGGCGATCCAATCCTGCACCCAAAACTTGTTCAGAACCACGGCAATCATGCCCACTCGGGGGGGGCCATAATAAGGCAACCAAAATGCATTGGTGTAGGCAAGCATTGCGCCGATCAGTAACCCCCATTTGAAAATCCTTGGGATTTGATGTATCACACTAATTATTTGTCTGCGGTTTTTTGCTAGGTATGCTCCCACTATGAACAATCCAGAATAATTCAAAGTGGCGAAATAATCATGTTCGAAATCAATAACGCCATGAAACTTCAAAGTACTGGTGAGCCAATACACAAAGGTAAAGACAATTGGCAACACAAGGCAGATCCGTTCATGCTTGACCAAAGCCCATACAATCAACGGGAAAATGATTGAAATCCTCATTTCATGGACGAGCGACCAAAGCACTGGATTGAAGTCGCAATTCTTGAACGATCCGATCATCAGCAAATGTTCCGCAATCACGCCCGGAGTTACGGGAGATTGCCAGGACTGGTTGAACCAACTCGAAACCGCCGGAACTGGCCCCTTATAAAAGACTTCCCTCAGAGCAATGGCCGACAAGGCGGCGACCAAGTAGGGTGGATAAATACGCAGAAACCGCTTAACGAGGTATAGCCGGAAAGGAGGTGCCTCCTCTTTCCCGAAAAACAGAAGCGCCAACACAAATCCACTCAGCATGAAAAAGAAGAGCACTGCCTCATGCCCAGCCCATACCACCCGTGCCGGGCTGAACATGACGAGTTTCAGCCACCAAACAGCTCCATCGGGCGACCGTGTCTCACAGGCCCATGGAAGTATGAGGAAAACATGGCTTAACATAACAGTAAATGCCGCAATTCCTCGAAGGGAATCCAATTCGTGGAGTCGTTTGCTCATGTTTTTAGTTTTATTGACGCAATACCGGACCACGAGCGTCTCTCTTGTCACCAGGTCTTCACCACCACCGCTGGATTCCCGACTGCCAGTGCTCCTGCGGGGACATCCTTGCTCACCACCGTCCCTGCTCCAACCACCGCGCCATCGCCGATGGTAACCCCCTTGAGAATGATGCAGCGCGCACCGATGAACACCCGTTGGCCAATTTTTATCGGAGCCATCGCCACTGCGTTGCCGGAATCCAGTGGCACCTCATGCATGTCAGAATCACAGATCAGGCACCCGGCCCCGATCATGGATTCCTCTCCAACTTCGATGCCAATGTTGGCGATGAGTTGTGATGAGGAAACACCCGCTCCGGCTTTCAATTCAAGAACGGCTCCATCTTCGGCGCTCAAGATCATCGCTCCCGGCGTGCCGAGCCAGTTCCCCCAGCGCGATGCATTGATGTTGACTCGGTCGCTGAGAATGATTCGACCACTGCGCTTGCGCCGGATGTAGGGCATGCCGTTGACAATGACACCGTGGCCGAGTTGGCAGCCGCGGAAAGAGAGCCAAATACCCGAGGCGTAGCGCAACAGAGAGAGGATGAGGTATTTCATCTCGAATAAGAATGATGGTAACAAGAAGATAATTGAATCTTGTAGCAGCTGGGTGTGAAATCAAAAAATCATCAATCGCGCGCCCTCACAACGAGCGAGGGCCGCCCTCATCGATGGTTTTGAGGTGTCCTATCAAACTGTTTTGAAAGGATTCAAAAGAGAGGGCCCTTTGCAGATCTGGATCTATAACCATGCCACCTTGAATCCTACGATCATAACAGCGGACAATGGCCTCGGCTGCTGCCTGAGGATTGCGGATCGGCACGATTTCACCATTGACGCCGGGCACCACAAAATCAGACACCCCCGTGTTAGGCGTGAGCACAACCGGGAGACCACACGCCATTGCTTCCAGCGCGGTCCTAGCCAAGCCCTCTTCAAGCGACAACAAGGCAAACACATGGCTCGACTTGAGGCGCTCGCCCAGTTGTTGGTGGTTGAGGTAAGGTGACCAATCAATTGGCACATCAGAATACTGGGACAGGATAGCCCGCATGGATGGGGGAACTCCAGTAGAAAGCATCAGGATGGCATCCCTTTCCCGACAGATGATGCGCATGGCCTCCAACAAATAAGGGAAACCCTTTCGTAACGAGACGCCGCCGGTGCAGATAACCCGCAGAGGAGAATCAGGGATTGCGACGGGAGGTTCGGGGGAAAAGTTTCCAAGATCAACCGGGTAAGGCAGATGGAGCACGCGTTCTACAGGGAATCCCCTCTCGATAAAGGACCGAGTGACATAGGCGCTTGGACTGAATATCCAGTCGGTCAGTTCTACCGATCTCAAGCCGCCTTCGTTCCACTTTCGCGGATAGGGCTCGTCAGAAATTCCCCATCGGGCATGTTCCTCCGCGACTACAGTCCAGAAATTTTCAGGATGGGAATTGCCACCATCCAGCAGGGTCATGCCGCCCGTGAGGCGGGCTTTCCGAAAGCTCTCAACGGCATAGCCATAGCTTGACAGGACACCCGTGCCTGCGGGGAGTTGAGCCTTGACCCAGCGGTCGAACATCGGAAAACACGCGACCTTGGCCGACTCTCCCTTGGCTGGCCAGGTTTTTGCCACTGCATAGGAGATGAGTCCAACTAGAGGAAGTCGGTGTAAAAATGCTTCTGGAATGCATGGCGCTCCCCGCCGAGTGCCGAGGTAATGGCCTTGCAAGCGTCCGAGAGACGCAAAGACCCGCGCATGGTGGTCGCAGACGCTGCGCACCGGACAGGCTACGGCAAATTTCTGGAGTGATGTCATTTGTAACCAATCGCTTGTTGATAAAGTTCCCGGTAGGTCGCACTCATGGCTTGTCGGGTCATGCTTTGGGACAGAATAGAGGCGCGTGCAGCGGTACCAAGCTTGCTCCGCTCCGCCGGGTCAGACATGAGCCGAGCCAGTTCGATTGCCAACGTGGCGATGTCGCCGGCGGGGAAAAGCCGCCCCACGTCTGGACTGACAATCAATTCCGGGATGCCGCCGATGGCGGAGCCGAGACAAGCGCGGCCAAAAAACATCGCCTCCTGGAGGGACAACCCAAGCCCTTCCACCAAGGAAGGCTGCACGTAGATCTCAGCTTCTTCGTAAAAGCGGCTCGGATCCGGATCTGGTCCACAGAGGTGGACGCGACCCTCCAACTTTCTGTCAAGGATGACGGCCTCGATCTGCTCGAGGCATGCTTGTTCGGCGAAATACCCGACCAACTTGAGTTGCCAATCAGGGAAGTCCGAGGCAATCCGGGCGAAGGCTTCCACTAGAATGTGTTGACCTTTGCGAAAGGCAATGGTCGCCACGTTCAGAATGACCCGGCTTTGTGGCGGCGGTGGCACTGACCTCGCCGCATCAATGCGTGAGTGATACACTTGAATGAGCTTCGGGCCGAATATCGGAAAATAACGCCGGTTGACAGCTAGGTCGTGACGGGACACCGAGGCTTCCCAGCGCAGAGCCATAAGCTGTCGTGCCTTTCCCGGCCAAACTTTGGCGGCAGCTGCCCAGTTACGCCAAGTTGGTCGCGAGACTCCGGCGCGGTTAAAGAAACAAATCGCCTGGTGGTTGGTGCTGACGACGGGGACGCCGGTGCGTGCCGCCACAGTGATCGGGCCGCCTAACCACGACCCTCCCTCCCATTCATAAGTGCCGCCAAAGTGGAAATGGCAGATGTCGATGTGCTTCTTCTTAAGCCAAGTAGCCAGTTCCCTGCTCCAGGATCCGGGAATATGGCCATTCGGAACGCTAAGATGACCAGACAAGCGGCCTTGCCAGCCGTCGGCTTCCCAAACAAGCTGTGCATCCTGCGAGATCAGGAATATTTCGTCCTCCGGGCAAGCCGCGTCAATGAGAGAGCGAACAAGGACTTCCACGCCGCCCTGCTGCAGGATGGACATCTGAATGGCATGGGCGATTCTCACAGAAAATATAGTGGTCAGCTAAGGTCCGGCCACGGAATGACCGCGTACGGGTGGAGATTTGGGAGACGCCGCCTTGCATACAAGCACCAGATACAGAATCTGAGCTTGGCAATTTTCTTAGTGCGCGAAACCAAACACGCGCATGATCGGACGCAACGCAATGAACACGTAAGAACCAAGGTGGCTCCTGACCGGCTTTGAAAGAGACACAAACCAAATGAGATTTGCGGCCAGCAGGGAAGTCAAGACGATCGATACAACCTTGGACGGAATGGATAACTGGAGAGCCCGGCCAGCCCACGCAACTGTCGCAGCCAAAGCAATCACCACCAGGGAAATGACGAATCCACGCAGAATTACTTTGCTGTTGCCCAGCACCTTGCGAGCCGCACGGAATGAAAATGGCAAAGTTATTAACAAGTGGGCTCCGAGGGACGCGGAGAGTGCGCCGGAGATGCCAAACCGCCGGGTCATAAGAACTGCCAGAGGAATGAAGGCGAGACCTTCCACGAAATACAAGAAGCGGACGGATCGGAAGCTGCCGGTGAGACCAAAAAGACCGACAAAATTCCGGGTTTGGCTTGTCAGCACAAGCGTGAGTGCGAGCAGCAAGTCACCAACAGGAGTCCAGGAAATGGTGCCCGCCGTCCAAATGGATACAAACTCGGCGTTGAACCCCGCAAGACCGACCGCACCCAAAGTCGCGAGAGCCAAGGTGACACTGAGAGCATCCCAATAGCGCTCAATAAAACGGGAATGCTCCCCTCGCACAAACAATTCGGTAAGTCCGGGAGCAGCGCTTTCAATCACCTTATGAAACACCTGTTGTCCCATCGAGAAAAGCTTGGTGGCAATGGAAAAAGTGGCGGCCGCATCAAGCCCTAGGACCCGACTGATAATCATGATTTGGGTGGCGTTGACCAATTGGGATCCTAGATTCACGAGCAACGTATCCCGGCCGAATCCAAAAATGTGTCGGAAAATATCCCGGCGGGGAGCCCCCCAACACCCGCGTTGCGGGTAAAAATGGTTTTTCGCACAAATCCAAAAATAGGCCACCAGCGTGAGTAGTATGCTTGGAACCCCCGCGAGCGCTAGACTGTATATCCCAAATCCCAATTTGAATCCCAGCCACATCAGGGGCAGGTTGATCAGAAGTCCCAGACTGGAACAAATATTGATGACCTCCATTCGTTGAAAAGCCCACAGCGGGGATCCAAAGGAACGCATGGCGATCGAAAGTCCACTGAATGCGGCCAACAGGGTTAGAACTCCTGAAAACGCGCCACCCAGATGGGAGGGGATCGAAAAAACGGCGGGCGCAAACCGCGAAAAACCGTAGCCCACCAACGCCACGGCAAGTCCCTGGACGGTGAAAACCAGCCCCCCGGTGAGAAGGAGGC
>Ga0194037_1002285_pt1 | contig 12886 bp, 11 predicted proteins | sample JunL306m_MetaG_FD_148653 | JGI IMG/M metagenome (GOLD analysis project Ga0194037, IMG submission 148653) | Anoxic zone freshwater microbial communities from boreal shield lake in IISD Experimental Lakes Area, Ontario, Canada - Jun2016-L304-6m | ecosystem: Environmental > Aquatic > Freshwater >...
CCTGAGGAAGTGCGCTTGATTATGATCGACCCTAAAATGCTAGAGCTTTCTGTCTATGAAGGTATCCCGCATTTATTAACGCCCGTAGTTACCGACATGAAAGAGGCCAGTAATGCCTTACGCTGGGCGGTTGCTGAAATGGAAAGACGTTATAAACTGATGTCCAAAATGGGGGTTAGAAACCTTGCCGGCTTTAATCAACTGATTGATGATGCAAGCGCTAGAGGCGAAACTATCAGAGACCCGATGTTTCAAATTCTTAATCCATTTGAAGACGGTGAAAGCTTTCCTGTACTAACCAAACTACCTAGCATTGTTATCGTCATAGACGAATTAGCCGACATGATGATGATAGTTGGCAAAAAAGTTGAAGAACTGATTGCACGACTCGCACAAAAAGCCAGAGCAGCTGGTATCCACTTAATCTTAGCCACTCAACGGCCTTCAGTGGATGTATTGACTGGACTGATTAAAGCCAACGTTCCAACACGTATATCTTTTCAAGTTTCTTCACGTATAGATTCAAGAACCATACTTGATCAAGGTGGCGCAGAAACCTTGTTAGGTAATGGTGACATGTTATTTTTACCCTCAGGCACCAGCATTCCCATACGAGCTCATGGCGCTTTTGTTGATGATCATGAAGTTCATCGCGTGGTTGAATTTTTAAAGCAAACAGCACCTCCGAATTATTTAGAAGATATTACTCGTGACTCTTCAGAAAGTAATGATGGCTACAGCCCTAGTGGCGACAGCAGTAACTCTGAATCTGATTCTTTATATGATGAAGCAGTGCAATTTGTAACAGAAACTAAAAAAGCCTCAATATCGAGCGTACAGCGCCGCTTTAAAGTGGGTTACAACCGCGCTGCCACTATGATTGAAGCCATGGAAGCTGCTGGCGTAGTGAGCTCAGCAGAATCAAATGGCTCACGCGTCGTATTAGCACCACCACCTATAAAAGACTAGTGTTGTATCGTTCCCACGCTCCGCATGGAAACAAAGCCTTAGACGCACTGCACCTTCTGATACGTTTATTTATATTTTAGTTATTTATGTAGGTTGGGTTAGCGATAGCGTAACCCAACAGAATTTCCTACAAAATGTCGGGTTACGCTATAGCTAACCCGACCTTGTTTTAATTTATTCTCTCAAGCACCAAACCATAAAACCTTTTAGGTCGCTGTTTAGCGATCTTTCTAACTATCATAGCTAAGGATTAAACATGGGCCCTCATTATTTAAAGCATTTTTTTACACCTAACACAGTTGCTATAGTCGGTGCCTCAGAACGTGAGAATAGCGTTGGTTATAGACTGCTGCTTAATATGCAAGAAGCAGGGTTTGAAGGTGGACTTTATCCTATCAATCCAAAACATGAACAATTATTAGGGCTCAAAGCTTACCCTAATCTTCATGCTGTCCCCGAAGACTTAGATTTAGTCGTCATCGCCACGCCCGCACCTAGCGTACCTGGAATACTTCGCGAATGTGGTGATAAAAATGTAAATTCAGTGATTATCATCAGCGCTGGTTTTGGTGAGCTGGGCGATGAAGGCAAACACCTACAACAAGAAATATTAGCTATTGCCCACCGTTATAGTATTCGCATTATTGGCCCTAACTGCTTAGGTGTTATTTGTCCTAGTGGCCAACTGAATGCCACCTTTGGTGATGGCACTGTTAAAGATGGCAGCTTAGCCTTGTTATCGCAATCCGGTGCCGTATGCACGGCCATCCTAGATTGGGCAAAAGTTCAGGACATTGGCTTTTCCACTGTCGTTTCTATGGGCGGTGCGGCTGATATAGATTTTGGTGAAGTGTTAGATTATTTAGCGACAGACAGCAAAACCACCGGCATTTTAATGTATGTCGAAGGCATACGTGATGCTCGACGATTTTTAAGTGGACTCAAAGCCGCTGCACGTTTAAAACCAGTAATCTTAATTAAATCAGGTCGCCATGAGGCAGGCTGCAAAGCCGCAATGTCTCATACTGGCGCGATGGTAGGTGGCGATAATGTCTTCGATGCCGCAATTGCTAGAGCTGGCGTTGTTAGAGTCTATAGCATAACTGAATTATTTTCTGCTGCCAGAGTGCTGGCTAATAATTATGTGGTTAAAAAAGATCGCCTAGCTATTATTACCAATGCCGGTGGTCCAGGTGTGATGAGCACAGACCGCGCAGAAGATGTCGGCATTAAACTAGCTGAATTAAGCTCCGATAGTTTAGATGCGTTAAATAAAGTATTACCAGTTCATTGGTCTCATGCCAATCCTATCGACATTTTAGGAGATGCTACTGCTGACCGTTATCAAAAAGCCTTAGAAGTATGCATTAACGATGAAAATATTGATGGTATCTTAGTCATATTAACGCCCCAAGCCATGACTGAACCTACTTTAGTTGCTCAATGTATTATCGATGGTGCTAAATCTAGCCATAAACCAGTTCTAGCCTCTTGGACGGGAGGCGCTAAAGTACAAGCTGGTCGTGATTTATTTGCTAACAGTAAGGTGGCGCACTTTAATACTCCAGAAACAGCCGTTGATGCTTTCTCTTTTTTAGCTAATTATGCTGAAAACCAAATCCTGCTTAAACAGATTCCATCAGCAACAGATGAACTTGAAAAGCCTGATGTGACAGGTGCGCGATTAATTATTGAACGGGTACTTTCCGAAGGTCGCCAAGTATTAACCGCACAAGAATCAAAAGCCATCTTGGCCGCCTTTCATATCCCCGTCACACAAACCATCAGTGTTGCTAGCGCAAAAGATGCCATGATAGCTGCCGAAACCTTGCGCTTTCCAGTCGTTTTAAAAGTAAATATGGCCGAATTTAGTCATAAATCTGATATAGGTGGCGTTAGACTTAACATAAATAGTGTTCAAGAAATTTCTAAACACTACACTGAAATGGAAGCTACTATTAAATTGGCTCACCCAGAAATCAGCAATGTGGGCATGACCGTCGAACCCATGTTTAAGAGCGCAAGTGGCAGAGAGTTAATGATAGGCGTAGTCAGGGATCCGGTATTTGGACCAGCGATTAGTTTTGGTCTAGGTGGCACCTTGGTAGAAATCCTTCAAGATAACGCCGTCGCCCTACCTCCTCTTAATACCTATATGGTTGAACAACTCATTGCTAAAACCAAAGCCGCAAAATACTTAAAAGCTTTCAGGCAATTACCGCCCGCCAACATTCAAGCCTTAATTGAAGTACTACTCAATGTCTCAACTATGGTCAGTGAATTGCCAGAAATCCTAGAGCTGGACATTAACCCTTTAATTGTTGATGAACACGGTGCCATCGCCGTAGATGCTCGTATCAAAGCGCAATTATGTAATCAATTCAATCATTATGCACACATGGCGATACATCCTTATCCTCATGAACTTATACAGCACACTCAATTAAGCAATGGCGTAAATATCTGCATACGACCTATACGACCCGAAGACGCTGACTTAGAAACCGACTTTCACAGTCGCTTATCAGAGCGCACTAAATACTTTCGATTTATGCAAGCCTTACACGAACTGAACTCAGAATTGATCGTGCGCTTTACCCAAATTGATTATGACCGAGAAATGGCATTTATTGCCATTACCGATGATGGACAGAAAACTACTGAACTAGCCGTAGGTCGATATTTAATGAATCCCGATGGCCAATCAGTTGAATTTGCCCTAGTAGTGGCAGATGATTGTCATGGATTAGGCATAGGCACTCGCCTAATGACCAGTTTAATGCAATCAGCCAAAGTCAAAGGTATGTTGTTTTTTGAAGGAGAAGTGCTAGCTATTAATCAACCGATGATATCGCTAGTGACCAAGCTAGGTTTCAGCATAGAAACCATCTCACATAATCAAGACATCGTTAGAGTTGTCAAAGATTTAAGATTAACTTGATTAAGCTATATTGATTTATGGTTCCCATGCTTCACGGAGGAATGCATTAGTCGGTCAAGGCTGCCCAACTCACCGAAACATTTAGATACTTAATAGCTTTCGAAAACTTAAACGAAAAGGACGGGGTTACAATTACACCCCGTTCCGCTTATTGAATCGCTGATAACTATACTTTCACAGTCACAAAAACGTTGCCCACCCTACTTAGCTTCGTTTTTGTTAGCAAAACTCATGAGATTTGAATTCACGACTCCTTAAAGCAGATGTCGACTTGATAAGCATACAAAACCTTAAATATTTAACTTAGCTTTTACCTTAGCAATCAGCTCAATGATTTGTTGCTCGGTATAAGGCTGAGCATCAAATTTACCCCATACCGGGGCAGGCCAAGCTTTATCTGTTTCATACCGCACAATATGATGCACATGTAATTGAGGCACCAAATTACCAATAGCCGCTATATTCATCTTATCAGCCTTGAAAAGTTCGGCCAACTTTTCTGCAAGTGAGCAGGACTCTTCGCTCAATAATTGGCGATCAAGGCTATTCAACTGATAGATTTCCTTAATATTGGCTCTTTCAGGCACTAAGATAAACCAAGGATATTGGCTGTCATTCATCATCAATAACTGACATAAATTAAAGCGGCCAATAGCAATGCAGTCTTGCTGTAAGCGTTCATGAAGTTGAAAAAGTGGGTTGTTCATAAATAAATATTAAGCAATACTTGAAGGGGTTAAATATCCAGTGTAATTTAGCTCGAGTTTTCTATGATAACAATAAATATAATTAGAGGATTTCATGTCAGCATCAGCCAGTAACACTAATAGCTTAGCCGATGAGCTTAAGTTAAGTATATCTTTTAAGTGGCTATTAGGACTTTATACCATTATTCCACTTTGCTTAGCTCTTCAATTCATTGACATAACTTTTTGGCAAGGGTATTTACAGAGTCATTTACCCAGCAGTCCAAATCATTTTATAGTCTTTCAAATTTTATTCGGTACACCTCATATTATTGCCAGCACTTTGTTATTAACCACTAACAGCAACTACCTCAAAAACTATAGTCGTAAACTTTTATTAATGACCCTGGCTATTGCTATCGTCTTTGGTTTAGGAAGTTTATTAATACCTTATAAAGTTTTTTATGTTTTAGTGGCAGGGTGGACTGTTTACCATGTTATAAAGCAACAGCATGGCGTAGCGCGAAGTGTCTGTCGATTGCCAAACTGGGCTTTTTATCTTTTATTATGGCTGAGCGTAATTGCTGGCTTAATTATCTATGTGGGAATTTTTCTAAAGAATAGCTTAGATGTACAGCAAATAGTATGGATAAAGCAAAGCGCAGGGCTCTTATGTATTAGCATCATAATATTTGGCATTTATTGTCAGCGTTATGTCGTTAGTTTATTTGGCAGATGTTTCTTATGGGCTAATATCTTTTTAGTGCTCAGTTGTTTTTACCTTTACTTGGAACACTATTATTTTTTAGCAATATTGGTACCTCGCTTAGTGCATGATGCAACAGCCTATACTTTTTATGTCACACATGATTACAATCGACACCACAGCAAGCCTCACAATTTAATGTATATCATTGCTGCACGTTGCCATCTGCCTTTATTAATCGTTTTACCATTATGCTCATTTAGCTTAGCCTTTGTATTACAGGCCTATGGTGATAACTTCATTGCTCAACTTAGCGAATTTTTGTTCGGCACCCGTATCAGCAAAGTAATAACTTTAGGCTTACTCGGCTATCTAGCTTTAATGCATTATTATACCGAAGCCTTCACTTGGAAGAACGACTCACCTTATCGACGCTATATTGCCTTTTCAAAGATTTAAGACTAAATCTCTAAATAATAATAGCTTGACCCATGTCAACTCAGAACGACTGTATTAATCGTTGCATAAGTATATGCAGTTATTTTTTTGACCTGAAACTCAAGTTTGTCAATGTTGCTCCGATTGCTGAGATGTAACAAAAGCGTAAACTTATGAACGCTTAATTGTTCTATGAGGAAGTGTAGGTAAATAAAAACAATACCGACCCAAACAATTCTCATAAGTACCAGAAAAGCATTTATCTTCATCCATTCCTCGACTGCCTAGCTCAAGAGTTCATTGATGTATATGGAATAAGGCTCCAAATAGCTTGTTAATATTGACCTATTCATAAGCCATTAATGATGTTACTCACTATAAATCTCAGAGAGCCTAAACCCAATAGCTCGATATTTTTCTAACGTATATACTCATTCCTGTTACACTAGACCAAGCAAATAATTTCATTGCTCATTTAGCTAAGATGGAGAAATCAAAATGTTAAAAGGTAAGCCCAACACTTTTCAAAAATTAATGGATCAACTGTCAGTTTATTCAGTTAATGAAACACATCCAGATGCTTTTACAGTTATACGCATGAAAAAAGAAGCTAAAAAAATAATTACCACAGATCAAGCACTAGGCGCCTCAGCCTATGGCATTATCGCAGCTGTTGAAGGTGATTTAGAAGAATCAGAAAAACAACATGCGATCGCCCTTAAGCTAAGTCGCAATCCTTATTACGTCATGTATCGTGCAATATCGATGCGAACCTTGGGCAAGCACGAAGAATCTTACCGATTAATGCAAAGTATAATGAAAGTAATGCCTAAACCAGTTAACTTACTTAATTCTGAAATACTATTGGCTTTTGACACCGGCCATCATCGGGACGTCAAAATATTTTATAAAGAACTTGCTCGTATTAATGGCACAATCAACATTGATTCACTGGTCAGGGTTTATTTTACCGCCTTGATAATAAAGTCAAACATAGACCTTGACGCCTTTCCTTTCATAGCTTTCCTATTGAATTCACTACTAAAAGCACATCACATTAAAGAACCAAGTACTAATGTTGAATTAATAGGGGACCAGCTATTTTTTTGGTTACAAATATCAGCAAATGAAAATGCACTAACTCTCTTGAATGAGCAAGTAGCCAATGGGCTAGCATTAATAAACCTTTATAATTTAAATCACTTTCACGCTGGCTTTAGAGCAGAACGGGAAAGTCCAGAAATGAAAATAGAAGAAATATATAAGGTCATTGAAATTTTGTACGCCGATTAACCGATGAACTCTCAATCATTGGGCTATCCTCAGAAACTAACTTAATTACATAGAGCATCCAAAATGTCCACAGACTTTAGTTCCGTTTTAAATAATATTATCGACACAACCGAGAAGTTTGCCTTATCTCAAACTAAACCTGATGATCTAACTTCACAGCGCCTGAAAAATGATGCTAAAAGCATACTTAAAATTAATCCATCTTTAGCGGCAATGGTTTTAGGTTTAATTGCTTCTGTGGAAGGTGATGTTGATGAATGCATCAAACAACATAAGCTATCAATTAAACTGGGAAAGGATCCAATCTTAAACCTTAATTACGCTGTTTCTATGAAGACTCTTGGTCGTAATGCTGAGTCTTTTCGTTTGATAAATAATGCCATGAACTTATTACCCGACCCTTTTATTGCTATCAATGTTTATTTATTGATGGCGATTTATGCCGGAGAATATGAAAAAATACAATCTTGCGAGGACATGTTAAAAAATAGAGGCATAACCAGCATACCACCAGACCTTCAGCAATACTTTGATGATGTTAACACCATTCTCATGAAGGCACCTTTTCCTTACGATATCTACCCCGCAATCGCTGCAATACAAGAAACTATTAGTCTTTCTAATAATACCCGCATAAATAATTACGCTCTGGAGGAAGTAGATGATGAATTATATTATTGGTCCTTAGTAAAAGCAGATACTAAAACCATTACTCTAATGAACTGCCTTTTAGAAGAGGCACTTAGCGAATTAGAACATATAAATTTAGATGAATTCCACATTGCCTTTAAAGCCATAGAAAATAGTACCCTTGTTAATCCCTTATAATAGCTGAATTAAATTCACGAATTTATAGGTAGACATCAAAACATGTCTAGTTATTGTGACAAGATTTGTTCTGCCATTACAAAGTGCATTCTTATGAAGTGAAATAATTTTTCACATTAGGGCGAATTTATCGCTACAACAGTTTTTCTAATTTTTAACCTTAGGCAATGACGCTTCGCTCGGAAACGATAAATTAAATCTTTGTAGTTATCGCCAACTGCCACCCAAACTCTTATAAACACTAATTAAGTTAATTGAGGTTTGTGCTTTAGCAATAATAAGTTGATTTTGTGAGCTATAAAGACTGCGCTGTGCATCCAGCACCTCTAACAAAGAACATATACCCGCTACATAGCGCTCACGTGCAATTTGATAAACATGCTTAGTAGCCTCATTAGATTGTACTAATGATCGCCAAACTTTTTCCTGTTCGCTATAAGCCGTTAAGGAACGTTCAACATCTGAAAAAGCGCTGATCATAGATTGTTGATATTGAGTCATCGCTGCTTGTTGTCTGGCATCAGCGGCATGAAGATTAGCGGATAAGCCGCCATAACTTAAGATGGGCCATAAAACATTGCCGCCCATAGACCAAGATTTACTAGAGACATTTAAAAAGTTAGCGGCATTGGTATTAAACAAACCAATAAAACCAGTTAGAGATATATCAGGGTAAAACTTAGCCATAGCCACGCCTTGTTGTGAGGTTGCTGCGGCTAAAAGTCGTTCTGCATGACGAACATCAGGTCTATGAGTTATAACTACAGCAGGAGCCTCTAATACAAACATTTTATCGGTATAAGGAATTTCAGCTTTACCAATAACTGAAGTATGACTTAGGCCTGGCTTTTCTCCCAACAAGACATCCAAGCGGAATTCAGCTTGCGTAACTAAGTTTGTAAAATAAGCAAGCTGGCTATCATCATGCTCTAGTTGTGCTTTAAAGCGGATGACATCAATTCCAGCATTACTGCCGATGTCTACGCGCTGCTGAGTTAATTCTATGGTTTTTTTATCGGCATCAACTATCTGTTGCGCGATAGCATGCTGATGCTGATACTGACGTATTTCGATATAAGTTCTAGCAATTTCAGACAAGGTAGTAATTAAAATATCATCGCGCGTGAGATTAGCGGCTTCAAACTCGGCTTTAGCAGCTTCTGCGGAGCGTCTATGGCCACCAAATAAATCGAGCTCCCAACTCACATCAAAACCGGTTTTAAATATATTAAAAGGTTGTTTAAATTGTTGCGCTATGTTTGATGCCCCTCCAGGAAAACCAAACAGATTACTCTGACGATTAGCACCTGCCATTAAATCGCCAGTAGGAAATAATGCCGAAGTTGCAGAGGCTTGCAAGGCTCTTGCTTCTAAAATACGTGCTTCAGCAGTTTTAAGCTCTAAGTTGCCCTGCCCTGCTTTTTCAAGCAAATGATTTAATATCGGATCATTAAAATGCTGCCACCACAGTTTATCAGTGCTAGTTTCAGTAAGCGCTGATGATTGCCAATGTTGAGGCAATGGCAACTCAGGCTTTTTATAATCAGGCCCGACCATACAACCTAATTGAAAAAGACTGCTTAGTAATACTGATAACACTAAGAACTGTCTCAGATCATGATTTATTTTCATAATATCCTGTTAATGGTCAGCAACTGACGCTGTTGATATTTTGCCAGCCACTAAATTACTGGGCATCATTAAAGCAATAACAGCCAAGACCAAAGTAATGGTAGCCAAAAATCTAAAGGCATCAGCATAGGCCAAGATGGCTGATTGATTGATTAACTGTTGATAAATTTTGGCACTAGCGATGAGTGCTGATTCGATCTGCGCATGTCCTGCATTCATAATGCTATGAGTATATTGGGCCAACAAAGCACTATAAGCATTGTTGCTGGGACTAAGATGTTCTGAAAGGATCGATTGATGAGTTTGTTGTTGCCTTGCAATATTACTGAGTAATAAAGAAATACCGACACTCCCCCCTAAATTACGTAACAATGAATAAAGTGCAGAGGCCTTGCTACTTTTTTCTAAAGGAATCTTTGAAAAAGCCATGACACTGCTAGGTACAAACAAAAAAGGTAGACCTATCACTTGCACAATACGCATTATTACAAAGGTTTGATAATTGGTTTGAGGCGTAATGAAAGAGGTTATTTCCATGCCTATACTGACGATCAACATACCGAAAGCGATCATATAACGCGCATCTATTTTATTAGCTAACTTGCCTACAAAAGGCATTAATACGATTAAGATCATGCCACTAGGTGAAAGCACTAGTCCTGCTAAAGTAGCATCATAGCCAAAGTGAGTTTGCACCAGTAAAGGTAATAAGGTGCTGCAACCATAAAGCACAAATCCAACAAAAAAGATCATTAAACAAGCCATGCCAAAGCTACGATTGGCAAGTAGTCTAATATCAATAATTGGATCTTTTTGGCGTAATAACCAAGCAATTGCACAAAGCAACGCTACTGCACTGATCAGACTAAAATCAATAATAAACTGACTATCAAACCAATCATCTTCTTGACCTTTATCCAGAACAACTTGAAGAGCACCAAAGCCTATGACAACCAAAATAAGCCCTACATAATCTATAGATAATAAGCCTTTAGCTTTAGCATGTAAGGGATCTTCAACCAAACGACGTACCAGAAATAAAGCTAGCATACCCACTGGAACATTCATAAAGAAAATCCAGCGCCAGTTAAAACTATCCGTAATAAATCCACCTAAGGTTGGGCCTAAAATCGGTGCGACTATCATAGTCATACCGGTAAGAGCAAATGCAGTGCTGCGTTTTTCGGGTGGGAAAGCATCCATAACAATGGACATTTGTATAGGCTGTAAGCCGCCTCCTGCCACACCTTGTAATAAGCGGAACACGACTAGCATTGGTAAAGAGACAGAAAGACCACAAGCCAATGAAGTTGCAGTAAATCCAAAGATACACAATAAAAAATAGTTTTTTCGACCCATTACCCCAGCAAGCCAGCCAGACAAAGGCAGCACTATGCCATTGGCAACTAAATAAGAGGTGAGTACCCAAGTACTTTCATTAGGGCTCGCACCAAAACTGCCACCAATATGAGACAAAGCTACGTTGACAATGGTCGTGTCTAACACTTCCATAAACGCCGCTATACTGACTACAACGGCAATAATATAGGGATTAATAATAGTTGATTTAGAGGAAGCAGTTGTCATGTTCAGTGTTTTAAGGTATCAACGGTCGGTATTACCGACATACCCGGCCCCAATGGCAATAACCCATCGGGTTGTGTATCAAAGACTATTTTTACTGGTACTCGCTGTACAATCTTAACAAAGTTCCCTGTCGCATTTTGCGGTGGAAAAGCTGAAAAATAAGCCCCAGTTCCTGCCTGTATGCTATCTACTTTTCCTTTTAAACTGAGTTCTGGAAATGCATCAATAGTCACCGTGACTGACTGGCCTACACGCATATGCTCTAACTGAGTTTCTTTATAATTAGCGGTAATCCATAATTCTGTGCCAACCAACGAACCTAATTGCTGGCCAACTTGAACATAATTCCCCTGCTCTACGCCACGATTAGTGATAATTCCGTCCAAAGTTGCCAGTAATTTGGTATTAGCGAGATCATTATCCGCTTGGGCTAAATCAGCTTTTACCTGATTTAATTGAGCGCTTAATTGCTCACTCAAAGCCCTTGCTGCCGCCATTGCTTTAGGTGCTGTTTCGGCAGTCCGCAACTTAGCTCGGGCATCAATCAAGGATGATTGTAAAGATTTTTCTGTCGCTATAGCTAAATCAAGTTGCTCTTGACTACGTGCTTCATTTGACATTTTCTGCATGCGATACAAATCATGCTTTGCCTTTTCCAAATTAGCACTAGCCGACTCAACTTGAGCCTGAGCGGCATCACGATTTGAAGGTGCTGATATATTAGTAGTTTCCATATTACTATGAGAAGCGGAAGCTGCAGCTTTTGCAGCCTCATAAGCGGCTCGTGCCTTATCTCTTCGAATTAAATAATCGGTAGGATCTATCTCCAATAACACATCACCCGCTTTAACTCGCTGATTATCAGTCATATTTAATACTTTTACATAACCAGCAACTTTGGGACTTAAAGTAACTGTATGACTATTAAGCGTCGCATCATCGGTAGATTCTTTTCCTCGCGCCAACCAGACATATTGTGCAATGGCTAATACAACAATAACAATGACACTCATTAGGGTTAATTTTGATCGAGATAAACTCATAGTTGATCCAGGATTGATTTTGTTTGATAAGCTGCAACAAACAGACTCATTGTGCTTTGCACAGGGGGTTCAGCTTCATCGACAGTGGGGATAGGAGGTATATCTAAATAGGTAAAGTTACAGCAAGAATGTTTTGTCGTCTGTGCGGATGTTTTAGTCGTATTTATTATCAAAGCAATCACAAACTCAACTATATAGATTAATATACGGCAGAATTTATCATAACTGTCATTAATCACCAATTTTTAACTAAACTTGAAATAAAATTTTTCAGCAGTAGTCGAGAACGCTTTCAAAACATTGATGCCGTACAGAATGGCTTAGGCCCAAGATATAACGGCACTTTTAATCCTTACAGTGATTTTGCCATTCACGCAATGGGAACAGGCTTAGCCGATGGCGTTACCCAAGGCACAGCAAATAGCCAAGAATTTCGCACCGCTCCTCTTTGGGGTGTAGGGCAGCGACTTTTCTTTATGCATGATGGCCGAACTACTGATTTAACTCAAGCTATCAGCCAACATGCCAGCCCTGGTTCAGAAGCTAATTCTGTGATTCAAAACTTTAAATCATTGACACCTCAAGATCAGCAATCTTTGTTGGTTTTCTTGCGGTCACTTTGATAATAACTACTTACTCAACGAGATAACTTATTTTCCAAAGGTTCTCGTTAATTGCTATTAAGCTAAGATTTGTAGGGGCGAATTAATTCGCCCCTACAGTGCTTTTGTAGGTCGGGTTAGCGATAGCGTAACCCGACAGG
>Ga0194037_1002286_pt1 | contig 12882 bp, 9 predicted proteins | sample JunL306m_MetaG_FD_148653 | JGI IMG/M metagenome (GOLD analysis project Ga0194037, IMG submission 148653) | Anoxic zone freshwater microbial communities from boreal shield lake in IISD Experimental Lakes Area, Ontario, Canada - Jun2016-L304-6m | ecosystem: Environmental > Aquatic > Freshwater >...
ATTAAAAAACCCGACGGGGCTTCCCCATCGGGTTGTTTGCCATGGATTGCATGGCGCAGGCGCTCGGAAGGTATTTAGTTCCTTAGCCTATGAGCATATAGATATGCTCATTCTTAAGTGGCTTTCGCCAATGTAGCGGGGCACTATATCTGCCTCACTACGATTACATCCTATGCCTGAGTAATTAGAGTGTCAACCGTTGGGAGCAAGTTTTAGGTATTTATTTATGTTGTACCGCAATACCCAAGATAACCACTTTTTATTCTGCTGGCGGGGTATAACCTTCTGCCATATCTGCACCACCTTCAAAGAAGTACTTTTCAACCTGCTTTAAAAGGTATTGGCGAGCACGAGGATCAGCCATATTGAGGCGGTTTTCATTAATTAACATGGTTTGATGCTTTAGCCATGCAGCCCAAGCCTCTTTAGATACTTGATTCCAAATCTTTTTGCCCAGATCACCGGGAAGTGGAGCGAAATCCATTCCTTCACCCTCTTTGTTAAGTTTGATGCATTGAACCATGCGTGCCATCTGTAATACCTTTCTTATTTTTCTTATAGATCTTTAGTTAAAACCATGGACTTACGGTCCCAGTTGTAAATTTGCTTTCTTTCTTCAGGCAAATCGTCAACCGTTGCCCGCTTAAAGCCACGCTTTAAGAACCAATGCTCTGTTCTAGTGGTGAGGACAAATAGTTTCTTGATGCCTTCTTGTTTGGCGCGCATTTCAACGCGTTTAAGCAGACGCTCGCCATCGCCTGAGCCTTGAACATCAGGATCTACAGCTAAACAGGCAAGTTCACCAACGCCGTTAGGGAAAGGAAAGAGGGCAGCGCAGCCAAATAAAACACGGTCATGCTCAATTACTGAGAAGCGCTGAATATCCCGCTCAATCACGTCTTGTCCCCGAGCTGCCAAGATACCTTCTTCTTCAAGTGGCATCGTCAATTGCAAAATACCGCCGACATCATCCTGATTGGCTTCGCGCAAATTCTCAATATCTGAGGAGGCGAGCATCATACCAATACCATCGTGGGTGAAGAGTTCCTCAAGTAATGCACCATCTTGATTGCAAGGTAAGAAGTGAACACGGCTCACGCCAGATTTAATAGCTCTACCAGCGATATTGAGTAAGCTCTTCATGCCAATATCCACATTCTTACTCTCGGCCATATAGTCTTGGAGTTGAGGCATAGATAGCTCAGTAATCAGATCACCTTCTGCATCATGGAGGCCTTCGTAAGGGCTTAAGAAAATCAACTTATCTGCTTTAAGTGCAGCAGCAGTAGAGGCAGCAACATCTTCATAGGCCAGATTGAATGCTTGTCCAGTAGGCGAGAAGCCTAAAGGGGAGAGCAAAACAATTTTATTGCTATCTAAAGAGAGCCTAATAGATGCGGAGTCTACTTTGCGCACTAAGCCGGTATGGATGTAATCAGTACCCTCAACCACACCTATGGGCATCGCGGTAATGAAGTTTCCGGAGATCACAGAAATACGTGATCCTGCCATCGGAGTATTCGGTAAGCCACGACTAAAAGCCGCTTCGATATCCAGACGCAATTCACCGGCAGCCTCTTTAACGCACTCCAGTGCAGCAGCATCAGTGATCCGGTAGCTTTGCATTGCGGTTTTACCAAACTTACTCTTAATCTTACGTAAGGTCAGTTGCTCTTCAATCTGTGGACGAATGCCGTGGACCAAAACAATGCGCATGCCCATGGCATGCAACATGGCGATGTCTTCAATCAGATTCTCAAGACCAATTTCTTGGACGAGCTCACCGGCAAAAGCAATCACAAAGGTTTTTTCACGGAAGCTATGAATGTAGGGCGCAACGTCGCGCAACCACCCTACAAAGGGGAAGTTGGGGGTAGATTCTTCGGCACTTGAGGCCTGATTCGGTGCATTTGTTGGCATAGTGAGAAAATTATAGGGTGCAAGAGCCCATAAACCAACAAAAACCCAAAGCAATGCCAAAGCCTGTGCCTGCTTCCAACACCTCACGCAGGCTAGAGATCCGTTTTCCGGAAGAATTACCTGTCTCTGGTCAAAGGCAAATCATCAAGGATGCCTTGCAGAACCACCAAGTAGTGATTGTTTGTGGAGAGACAGGCTCCGGTAAGACTACCCAGTTGCCCAAGATCTGTTTAGACCTCGGGAGGGGCACCATTAACGGCGGCAAGCTGATCGGCCATACCCAACCTCGCCGGATAGCGGCTACTGCCACAGCCAAGAGAATTGCCCAAGAGCTAGGCTCGCCCATTGGTCAGGATGTAGGCTATCAAGTACGCTTCGCAGATAAGACTAGTCAAACCGCCTCGATCAAGCTGATGACCGATGGCATCTTATTGGCGGAGACCCAACGTGATCCACAGCTCAAAGCCTATGACACGCTCATCATCGATGAAGCGCACGAACGTAGTCTGAATATTGATTTTTTATTAGGCTATCTTAGACAGCTACTGCCGAAGAGGCCCGATCTCAAGCTCATCATCACTTCAGCCACAATTGATGCGCAGCGTTTTGCAGAGCACTTCACAATCGACGGTAAAGTCGCCCCAGTCATTGAAGTCAGTGGACGTCTCTTTCCGGTAGAGCAGCGGTATTCACCTCTGGAGCCAGACGCCAAGCCCGATGGTAAAAAAGAATCTAAGGCCGCAAAAGAAATTCCGGAAACAGTTACAGAAGAAATTGCTAACGTTTGGCGTGAAGGCGCATCCGGTGCTGGGGATGTATTAGTATTTTTACCAGGTGAACGAGAGATTCGGGATTGCGCAGAAGCGCTGCGCAAGGATCATGTATTGCAACAACGCTTTCATCCAGAAGTTCTCAGCCTGTTTGCCCGTCAATCCGTTGCCGAGCAAGAAAGAGTCTTTAGTCCGGGTAATGGCCGCCGCATCATTCTGACAACCAACGTTGCCGAGACGTCTTTAACGGTTCCCAATATTCGTTATGTGATTGATAGTGGTTTGGCTAGGGTAAAGCGCTACTCCTATCGCAACAAGGTAGAGCAATTACAGATTGAGCCCATTTCACAAGCAGCGGCCAATCAAAGGGCGGGACGTTGTGGCCGGGTATCAGATGGTATTTGCATCCGCTTATATAGCGAGCTCGATTATCAAAGCCGCCCTAAATTTACAGATCCTGAAATTCTGCGCAGCTCACTAGCAGCAGTGCTATTGCGTATGAGTGCACTACGCTTACCAAAAATTCAACATTTCCCTTTCATTGATAAGCCGCTTGGCAGAGCTATTACGGATGGTGTGCAACTGCTAGACGAGTTAGGCGCAATTGAGTTTGATGAATCTGATGCTACTGATAGTAAGGATATTAACAATAGCTTTAAGCTCACGGCGATTGGTAAGCAGTTAGCTGACTTACCGCTTGACCCGCGGATTGGCAGAATGTTGTTAGCAGCAAAAGAGCAAAATGCTCTAAAGGAAGTCACTATTATTGCTACGGCTTTGGCAACCCAAGATCCCCGTGAGCGACCTATGGATCAAGGTGCTGCGGCTGATCAAGCGCATCTCCAGTTTGCAGATGAGCGCTCTGAGTTTCTTGGTTTTGTAAAGCTCTGGAATTGGTATCAAGATGCCTTGCAACATAAGCATAGCAATCGCCAATTAGAAAATTTGTGTAGAAGTAAATTCTTATCACCACGTCGCTTGCGTGAGTGGCGAGATGTGTACGTTCAATTACACAGCATGCTAAGTGAAAAGGGCTGGAAAGAAAATGGCCTTACAGCGAGTTACGAGCAAGTCCATTTATCTCTACTGACAGGTCTACTGGGTTATGTGGCTAAAAAAGAAGAAGATGAAAAGTCTCAAGATCGCAATAGCAAGACAGGCGGATATATCGGTGCCCGGGGCATCCGTCCATTCATCTGGCCAGGCTCAACGATTGGTAAAAAGGCTGGGGCTTGGATATTGGCAGGGGAGTTACAAGAAACCAGTCGTATGTATGCTCGTACGATTGCGAAGATTGAACCGCAGTGGGTTGAGAAGGTTGCAGCCCATCGTTTGATTAAATCGCTGAGCGACCCCTTTTGGGATAACCGTCAGGGTGAAGTACTAGCCTTTGAACGCGGCACCTTGTATGGTTTACCTATTTATCATGGCCGACGAGTACGCTATGAGCCGCATAACGCAGAAGAAGCCAGAGAGTTATTCATTCGCCAAGCTTTAGTTGAGGAAGGATTATTTGGCCGGATGGATACGCCTGCTCTATATCGTGAGACCGAGGCTGATGCCAAGAAAAAATATCCTGGGCTTTTTGGGTTCTTCTGGCATAACTGTCGTCTCATTAAAGAAATCGAAGCACTTGAGCATCGCTCACGGCGTCCTGACGTCTTAGTAGATGATGATTTGCTCTTTGCTTTCTACGAGTCACGCATTCCGAAAGAGATCTGTAATCGCGAAGGACTGAAAGCCTGGTTTAAAAAAGAACCCAACCTAGATATCCAGTTACGGCTAGAAAAAGCAGACTTGATGCGTCATGAGGCTGCCGGTATTACGGTCGATCGCTACCCTAAGAAAATGATGGTTGGTGGTGCGGAGCTAGACCTTACTTACCACTTTGAACCTGGCAGCCCAAAAGATGGCGTTACCTTGGTGGTACCACTAACGCAACTCAATCAAGTGGATGGCCGTCGTTGTGAATGGCTGGTGCCGGGTATGTGTGAGGAGAAGGCACTACTACTACTCAAATCCTTGCCGCAAAAACTGCGCCGTCATTGTGTGCCGCTGCCTGACTATGCAAAGTTATTCCTAGAGCGCAAGCTTGAAGAAAAGCAATTTGGAGTGGGCGACTTTTTGGATAGCTTGATGAGTGATATTCGTAAAGAGCGTGGCTTGGAAATTAAACGGACTGACTTTAGGCCTGAGTCCTTGCCTCTGCATTCATCCATGAACTTCAGGCTGATTGATGAGCATGGCCGTCAACTAGAGGTAGAAAGAAATCTTGCCCGCCTGCGGTCTGAGTATGGGGAAACCGCCCGAAGTGCCTTCCAAGCGATTGCTCAAGAGACTGCGCAAGCGGAGTTAGGAGTTGACTCTCCTAAAGTAGGAGGCACTCAATCTACACAGATGGCTCGCTCAGTTGAGCAGGGTGGCTATCGCTCCTGGGAGTTCGGTGAGCTGCCAGAAACCCTAGAGATTCAAAAAGGGAATAAAACCTTGTTTGGTTACCCCGCATTAGTTGATCGAGGTGACTACTGTGACCTAGAAGTTTTTGATGATCTGCTCGAAGCCAGAAAGCAACATCACTTAGGATTGCGCCGACTATTTTCTCTAGGCAATAAAGATACCCTCAAAGCCCTGCAAAAACAATTACCAGGTATTCGAGAGTTAGGATTGCTCTTTATTAATATCGGTTCAGTAGAGGGATTAATTGAGCAGATTCTGAATTTGGCATTGGAGCGTGCATTTATGAGTGAGCCCCTACCAATCAATGCAGAGCAATTTACGGAGCGCTTACAAGCTGGTAAACCCCGATTAGCGCTCATCGCTCAAGAGATCTCACGCCATGCTCTCAATGCATTACAAGCCCATGCCGATCTACAGAAAAAGATGGCTAGTGCAAAAGCGTCTTCACCGACAGCTTTTGCAGACATGCAAACTCAAATGCAAGCCTTAATCTTTCCTAATTTTGTTGCCCAAATTCCGTATGGGCAGCTTGTGCACCTGCCGCGTTACTTAAAAGCGATTGCCATGCGGATTGATAAGTTACGCTCTAACCCCAGTCGTGATACGCAATGTCAAAAAGATTGGGAGTCAGTTGCAAGGCCTTGGCAAAAGTTGCTGCAAGGAAGTAAAGGCTCTGCCTCCTATGCTATGACCGAGGATCAAGCCCTGCAGGATTTCCGGTGGCAGCTAGAGGAGTTGAGAGTGGCTTTATATGCCCAAGAGCTTAAAACACCAACGCCAATGTCCTTAAAACGACTTGAAAAGGTTTTACTGAGCTTGCGCTAAGTCAAATCCATTGGGTTTTAGAGGTCTTTAATTAGCACTTCATTGCTTACAATAGAGGGATGTGCACATTTATCACGATTAGAGGTTTTCGCAATATTGCGACCAGCTCTATATTGACCCTATTCTCAGTAAATCACTTTGCTATTGCGCAAACTACTGCTATGCCAAAACTGGCGGTGATTCTCAACTCAGGTGAAGCATCGGTGAGTTTGATTGATATGCCAAGCCGCCAGGTGATTAAAACGATCCCTGTTGGCAAAGAACCCCATCACTTGATGATGACCCCAGATGAGAAAACTTTATTGATTGCCAATGCTGCTGGCAATGATGTTGTGTTGATGAACCCAAGTACTGGTGAGTTAACCGGCAGAATCCCAAACATCATCGATCCTTATCAAATTGGCTACTCACCTAATCACAAATGGTTTGTGGCAAATGGTAATCGTTTAGACCGGGTGGATATTTATGCTGCTAATGGCGCTGATCTTAAGCTAGCTAAAACAGTGAAGTTAGCAAAGACACCAAGCCATATTGCGTTTACAGCAGATAGCAAAACTGCCTTCATCACATTGCAAGACTCCAGTGAACTGGCAGCAATTGATCTAGAAACACAAAACGTATTGTGGGTGATGCCCACAGGCAAAGTTCCGGCTGGCTTGTGGATGACACCAGGGGACCAGTATCTATTGGTTGGAATTACTGGCGATGACTATGTCCAAGTGATTGATTGGAGGGCGCGCAAGGAAGTCAAGCGCATCACCACGGGTAAAGGCGCTCATAACTTTCGTCCATTGGGCGATAAGAAACATGTATTTGTAAGCAACCGCATTGCATCTTCGATTAGCCTTATTAATATGCAAACCCTAGAGAAGGTAGGCGACATTACTGGCTTGCCAGCTGGCCCCGACGATATGGAAATTACCCCTGATGGCAAAACTTTGTGGGTCACTTTACGTTTTGCTAAAAAGGTCGGCGTGATTGATATCCCTTCCATGAAACTCATGACAGTGATTCCAGTTGGTAAATCACCGCACGGTGTCTTCTTTTATCCTAGAGCATCCTGGGAATAAACCCCACTATGAAGTACAAACAACTGATTCATCTCACTGCAGTAATACTGATGGCTGGCTTTGTATCTGCTGCTAATGCCCAAACAGTTGGCTGTAATAAAACGGTATATCTCACATTTGATACTGGCAATATGTCAGTTGCTGAAAAAGTGGCTGAGATTCTCAAGCGTCAAGAAGTCAAAGCGACCTTTTTCCTAGCCAATGAGAAGACTTTTCGAGGTGACTTTGCTTTGGATGATTCTTGGAAGGTCTATTGGCAAAAGCTAGCTAAAGAAGGACAACACTTTGCTAGCCATACTTATGACCATACCTACTTTATAAAAGATGGGCCTAAAGGCGAAGTCTTTGAGAAGTCGCAGTTTGGGCCTAAAGCTGGTATGACAATGCTTTATAACGAAGCAATGATGTGTAAGGAAATTCGCAATGTAGATCTTCGCTTTGTAGAGTTAACAGGTCAGCCATTACAAAAGATCTGGCGTGCTCCGGGCGGTAAAACTTCGCCAACTTTGATTCGGATGGGGGAGATGTGTGGCTATCAACATATTGGCTGGGCGCCAACTGGTTTTTTAGGCGATGAGCTGAACTCCGATAAGCACCCAAACAACGTACTTTTAGAGAAAGCGAGCCGTGAGATCAAAGATGGCGATATCACTATGGCCCATCTCGGCATTTGGTCTAGAAAGGATCCTTGGGCTCCGGCGGTATTGGAGCAATTAATCATCAATCTGAAGGATCGCGGCTTCTGTTTTGGAGTATTGCCTAAGTCGCACAAAAATTCGTCAAATCAGTCAAAATAAAGCATGGATTTGAACTCTACCACTTCAATCATCTCTAGCGCTTATGGCAGCGTTCAGGAGTTTTTGTTTGCCAAAATTATCGGGCCATTGCTATATCAACTTGATTTAATGTCTTGGGCAGAAGATGTCTTTGATGGTATCGATTGGTTTTTGTTTGGCTGCATTCAAATTATTCTGATTATGCTTGTCTTGAGAACCTGGGAACGCTTAGCCCCTGCAGAGACACAGGAGCGTTTTTCAAAAGCCAGCACGGCAGACGTCTTCTACACCTTGTTTCATCGCCTAGGTATTTTTCATGGACTCATTTTTATTACGATCTCTGGCTTCTTTTTCCAAATTGATTCCATCTTGCATGATTTTCGCTTCGATCGTTTTAATGTCGAATCTTGGTGGCCCGGAGTTACCTCAGTTCCAGTAGTGAGTTTCTTGGTGTATTTGGTACTGCTTGACCTGGTGGAGTATCTATACCATCGTGCATCTCATTCTTTTAGCTGGTGGTGGCAATTACATTCATTGCACCATAGTCAAACGGTAATGACTGCATGGTCTGATAACCGTAATCATATTTTGGATGACACCATGCGCGCAGTAGTGCTGGCCTTCTTTGCACTTCTATTCGGCGTATCTCCAGGACAATTCATTATCTTGATTGTATTGAGTCAATTTATTCAGAGCTGGCAGCATGCCAATATCAAAGTGCATCTGGGCAAAGGCCAATACTTTTTGGTATCGCCAATGTTTCATCGCATGCATCATGCAGTAGGTTATGGTCATGAGGCAATTGGTAAGCCCGGTGTGTTGGGCGGTTGCAATTTTGGTATTTTGTTTCCCTGGTGGGATATGCTGTTTAAAACCGCCATCTTCCCTAAAGAGGTCTATCCTACAGGGGTAAGAAATTTGGCCGTATCACACAATCTTTTTGCTCAGCAATGGCAGGGCTTATTGCGTGCAGTAAAAGAATTCAAGCCAAAGTAAATTAATGAAGTAGGGCATACCTAGTGGTATGCAATAGGAGTTTTATGGTCGGACTACCGCAAGTATTTAAATCATTTGGATTGGCCCTAGTAGGGACGATGCATCCAAGAATGCTGTGGTTAAGCTTACGGCCATTCTTGATCGTATCGATTCTCTGGGGCTGCCTGATTTGGCTCACCTGGACGCCTGCGCTTGCAGTGCTCAGTGAATTTCTAACCAACTCCTTGTTTACGAATTGGATTCAAGAAGGCTTGATCTGGGCTGGCTTTGATAACGCGAGGGCCTGGATTGCCCCTTTATTTTTTGTGATGCTGATTATTCCACTGATCACCATTAGTTTATTAGTGTTTATTGCCTTTTCAACTGTACCCACGATTGTGAAAATTGTTGTCAGGCAAGCGCACTATCAAGATTTAGAGTGCAAGCGGGGTGGCGGTTTGTTTGGCAGCCTGGTTTACACCTTGTGGTCAGCGCTCATTTGCCTTGCGTTAGTCATGCTGACATTGCCAGTATGGTGGGTGCCACCGCTAGTAGCAGTATTGCCGCCATTGCTCTGGGGATGGTTAACGATGCGCCTGATGTCTTATGACGTGCTAGCTCAGCATGCGAGCGCAGAAGAGCGTGATCAGTTATTGGAAAAATTTCGCTGGCCCTTGCTTTATATGGGCATCGCCTCTGGGATGCTGGGTGCTGTGCCCACCTTCTTCTGGGCTACATCAGCATTAGCCTTAGTATTATTTCCGCTAGTAAGCTTTGTTGCTCTCTGGATTTATTCTTTAATCTTTGTGTTTGCTGCCCTTTGGTTTAGCCATTTCTTGCTGGATGCTCTAAAAGAACTGCGGCAAGAAGAATTGGATAAAGCATTGACAGTACAGGCACGTGTAGTGGAAGCGGAACTTCCGTATTAAGACTAATGAGATGGTTAATGAGATGGTTGATGCAATAAAAAAAGTTGAGATAGACCTACCTGCTTCAGCGCAGCGCCGCTTTGGTTTGATTGTGATTGGTGATGAGATTTTATCCGGCCGTCGCCAAGATAAACATATGGCGACCTTAATTGAGCTTCTCAACGAGCGCGGCTTAAGTCTTGCATGGGCCAAGTATGTAGCCGATGATCCTGCGCAAATTACTGCAATGCTGAAAGCAAGTTTTGCCAGTGGTGATGTGGTCTTTAGTACTGGCGGCATTGGTGCGACACCAGATGATCACACCCGTCAATGTGCTGCATTGGCACTGGGCACCAAAACGCAATTACACCCAACTGCACAAGAACTCATTGCGGGGCGCATTCAGTCAACGGCTGAAGGTGATCCCATCAAAGCAGATTTGAATACGCCAGAGAATCAACATCGTTTTAAGATGGGTGAGTTCCCCATTGGCAGCGACATCATTCCCAATCCCTATAACCAGATTCCGGGCTTTCGGATAAAAGAGCATCACTTTGTTCCTGGCTTTCCGGTCATGGCTGCGCCTATGATGGCTTGGTGTTTAGACACCTACTATAAGGATCTCTTTCATCAAGAGAACTGGGCAGAGCAGAGCTTCATTGTTCCCAAGGGTATTGAGTCGACCTTGACCCCCTTAATGGAGCAGATAGAAGCTAATTTTCCTGGGGTGAAGGTGTTTAGCCTACCTTCAGTTGGAGACGCTAAGAAGGAGGGTATTTATGCCCATCGCCATATTGAATTAGGCATTAAAGGCAATGCCAATCTTTTGGAGAGCGCCTGGATTGCCCTCAGGGCTGGTACTCAAGAGCTAGGCTATGAGATTCACGACATCAGCTAAGCGCTAACTCTTCTATTTGCACCAAATAAGTGCAAATAGAAGAGTTTTAGGCTGTTCAGGCCTAAATCGAGCACTTTAATAGTGCAATAATAAGAGTTCCCATTTGTTTGCTTCAGTAAATTACATACATCCATTAGGCATGTTTGGTGCCTGGAATAAACAAGGGTGTATGCCTTATTTAAATTCCGAATTTAGTTCATAGAGGAGATTTGCATGACGAAGACCGTCGCTGATGTGATGAAGTTAGTTAAAGAGAAAGAATGTACTTTCGTTGATTTCCGCTTTGTAGATACAAAGGGTAAAGAGCAGCATACGAGCGTTCCAATCTCCGCTTTTAACGAAGATAAATTTGAGAGCGGTCATGCATTTGACGGTTCTTCTATCGCCGGCTGGAAAGGGATTGAAGCTTCCGATATGTTGTTGATGCCAGATCCAACAGCTTGCTATATCGACCCATTCTATGAAGAGCCGACCCTAGTGATCACCTGTGATGTGATCGAGCCTTCAGATGGCAAAGGTTATGACCGTGATCCACGTTCTATTGCAAAGCGCGCTGAAGCGTATTTGAAGAGCTCCGGTTTAGGTGATGCAGCTTACTTTGGTCCAGAGCCAGAGTTCTTTATTTTTGACGGCGTTCGTTGGGGTGCCGATATGCAAGGTTGCTTCGTAAAGATTGATTCTGAAGAAGCACCATGGTCATCTAGTCTCGAAATCGAAGGTGGCAATCCTGGTCACCGTCCTGGTAAAAAAGGTGGTTACTTCCCAGTTGCCCCAGTTGATTCATTCCAGGACATGCGTTCTGAAATGTGTTTAATTCTTGAATCATTGGGCATTCCAGTTGAGGTTCATCACCATGAAGTTGCTGGCCAAGGCCAAAACGAATTGGGTACTAAGTTCAGCACATTGACACAGCGTGCTGACTGGACTATCTGGCAGAAATACGTTGTACAAAATGTGGCTCATGCTTATGGTAAGACAGCAACCTTTATGCCTAAACCAGTAGTTGGCGATAACGGCTCTGGTATGCACGTTCACCAATCGGTTTGGAAGAATGGCGAGAACTTGTTTGCTGGTAATGGATATGCTGGTTTGTCAGAGTTTGCTTTGTTCTACATCGGCGGCATCATTAAGCACGCTAAAGCATTGAATGCCATTACCAACCCAGGTACAAACTCTTACAAGCGTTTGGTTCCAGGCTTCGAGGCTCCAGTGAAATTGGCATACTCAGCACGTAACCGTTCGGCTTCTATCCGTATTCCACATGTGCCAAATCCTAAGGGTCGTCGTATCGAAACCCGTTTCCCAGATCCATTGGCCAACCCATACTTGGCTTTCTCTGCCTTGTTGATGGCTGGTTTGGATGGTGTGCAGAATAAGATTCACCCGGGTGAAGCTGCTGACAAGAACTTGTATGACTTGCCACCAGAAGAAGATGCAAAGATCCCAACGGTTTGCGCAAGCTTGGAAGAAGCATTGGATGCATTGAAGAAAGATCATGAGTTCTTAACTCGCGGTGGAGTATTTACTGAGTCTATGCTTGATGCCTATATCAATTTGAAGATGGAAGATGTCACACGTTTCCGTATGACAACCCATCCTATCGAATTTGATATGTACTATTCCCTGTAAGCGAAGGAGAGAACTTGAGCGCAGGTCTGTTGCGCAATTCGTTCAAGGGGGCAGCTACGGCTGCTCCTTTTTTTCCGACATTGCTTGATCAGATGCCCAATGCCATCATGGTATTTGAGGCTGAGAGCCAACAATTGGTTTATGTGAACCCAGCTGCAGAGTCAGCGCTGGATCTATCCCGTAAATCACTTGAGGGGCAGTCTGTGCATGATTTATTTGGGGGTAATGAAGCTCTCAATAAAATGATCGCCGAGGTAAAGCTTGGCCATGTTGTCGCTCAGCGTCAAGAGTTGGTTTTACATTCCTTGCCAGGTAGTATTCATCAAGAGTTAATCCAGGCGCATATCGTAGTTGCTGCACTCGAAGATCCTGACCTGCTATTAATGGAGTGGTTTCCAATTGATCAGCAGTTGCGTAGTGCTCGCGATGAACGTGTGACGCAACAAGTGGAATCAAACAAGCAATTAATGCGCAATCTAGCGCATGAGATCAAAAACCCCTTAGGTGGAATACGTGGCGCAGCTCAACTATTAGAGTTTGAATTGCCTGAACAAGGTTTACGTGAATATACGCAAGTCATTATTAAAGAGTCTGATCGTTTACAGACCCTAGTAGATCGGTTACTAGCACCGCATCGCAAGGCACACATCATTG
>Ga0194037_1002287_pt1 | contig 12880 bp, 14 predicted proteins | sample JunL306m_MetaG_FD_148653 | JGI IMG/M metagenome (GOLD analysis project Ga0194037, IMG submission 148653) | Anoxic zone freshwater microbial communities from boreal shield lake in IISD Experimental Lakes Area, Ontario, Canada - Jun2016-L304-6m | ecosystem: Environmental > Aquatic > Freshwater >...
CCCTAGCATTCAGAAACCTAAAATAGTTATGTGAAGGCCAAAAATATAAATACCATAAAATTAAGCAGGTTACCCTTTCAACGCAACATAAGTGCGGCCGTCACATAACGCACATTATGTGCTGCTGCGCATAATGTGCGGGAAAACTGCATGTCCGGTTTGATGAGGGGGGGCAGGGGAAACCCTGCTCCCTACTCTACTCAGTTTCCCCCTCTAACAGGCCCAGGAGACGCTCACCGTTTGAAGTCTGGGGGTTTATCCCAACTGAATTTATGGTGTCTCTTGAACGTGCGGTTAGGTTGCCGCCGGATTTTTTGTCACACCGCCCCATCACTCATTTGAGTGGTAGGGCGTTTGTGCGTTCATAGTGATGACGGAAGAGACTCCTGTCCGATTCTCCTTGAACCGACAGCGACATTCCGCTATAACTGAGCCGGTTGAATGCTGTCGGTAATCAGCGCCGGCGGGATCAGTGCATTGCGCACATTCGGGAGGGCTCTGGTGCGGGTCTGTCTGTTGGCAAGCGGCAGCAAGGGAAATTCGGTGTATCTGGAGTCAGGCGAAACCAGGCTCCTTATCGACGCCGGCCTGTCTGCACGGGAACTGGTCGCACGCCTTGCGGCGCTGGGGGTTGACGCCGCTACCTTAAATGCCATTCTGGTGACACACGAGCATACCGACCATGTCCGAGGAGTGGGTGCGCTTGCCCGGATGCTGAAAATTCCTGTGGTCGTAAGTTACCCCACGGTCCGGACGATTGCCCCACTGCTGAAGAAGTGCGAAGTGATCGAATTCGAGTCGGGGCACTCTTTTGCCTTTCGTGATCTCCTTATTGACCCGTTTCCCGTGACTCACGACACCGTGGATCCGGTGGGATTTCTCGTCGAGGGATGCGAGGGGATTGCCGGCAGCGCAACCGATTTCGGCGTCGCGACTCGTCTGGTGCATGAAAAACTGAAACGATGCCGCTGTCTTGTGCTGGAATTCAACCATGACGAGGAGATGCTCCTGAACGGCCCGTACCCCTGGCATCTCAAGCAGCGGATCAAGTCCCGCCACGGGCATCTTTCCAACAGTGAATCACGGGCGCTTCTTGCCGAGCTGCTCCACGACGGTCTGGAAGCCCTGTTTCTGGCTCACCTGTCGGAAGTGAACAATCATCCCGATGTGGCGTATCGTGAAGCGCGGTCCGTCCTTGACGACGCGACCTGCTGCGCCCCCCGTCTAGCCATCGGCAACCAGTATCGAAGTACGGAAATGCATGTTGTAAGTTGAACCCAGAATCCAGAATTCAGAACCTAGAACCTAGAACCTTGAACCTTGAACGGAGCTTTTATGATTCCACGCTATACCCGCCGGGAAATGGCTAACATCTGGGAGGCGGAAAACCGCTACCGTATCTGGCTGGAGATTGAGACACTGGCCTGCGAGGCCCAGGCGGAACTGGGGGTTATCCCCAAAGAGGTCGTGCCGATCATTCGGGAAAAGGGGAATTTCGACATCGCCCGGATCGACGTCATAGAGGCGGAGGTGAAACATGACGTCATCGCTTTTCTCACCTCCGTGGCTGAGTATGTCGGGCCCGAGGCTCGCTTCATCCACCAGGGGATGACCTCGTCCGATGTACTTGATACCTGCTTGTCGATCCAACTTACCCAGGCCGCCGACGAGCTCCTTGCCGATCTCGATCTGGTGCTGGATTCCATCAAGCTCAGGGCCTTTGAGCATAAAGAGACGGTCTGCATCGGCCGCTCCCACGGCATCCATGCCGAACCGGTCACCTTTGGCCTCAAGCTGGCTTCCTGGTACGCCGAGATGCAACGCAACCGGCAACGTCTGGCCGCGGCGCGCCGGGGGATCGCTACCGGCGCCATATCCGGCGCGGTGGGGACGTTTGCCAATATCGATCCGTATGTGGAAGAGTACGTCTGTCGGAAGATGGGACTCACTCCCGAGCCGGTATCGACCCAGGTTATCCCACGGGACCGTCACGCTGAATTCTTTTGCGTCCTTGCCATCATCGCCTCCTCCCTGGAGCGAATCGCCGGCGAGATACGCCACCTCCAGCGGACCGAGGTGCTGGAGGCGGAAGAGTTTTTCAGCAAGGGGCAGAAGGGGTCGTCCGCCATGCCCCACAAGCGCAATCCGATTCTCTCCGAAAATCTCACCGGCCAGGCCCGCTACATCCGTTCCCTCTGCATCCCGGCCCTTGAAAACGTGGCGCTCTGGCACGAGCGGGACATCTCTCACTCCTCCGTGGAGCGGTACATAGCGCCGGACGCCACGGTGGCCCTGGACTTTTCACTCCGCCGCCTCAACGGACTGATCAGGAATCTGGTTGTCTATCCCGACAACATGCTCCGTAATCTTAACCAGATGAAGGGACTGATCTTTTCTCAGAAGATTCTGCTTGATCTGACCCAGGCGGGGGTGTCACGAGAAGATGCGTACCGGCTGGTCCAGCGGAACGCCATGAAGGTCTGGGAGGAAGGGAAGGATTTTCAGACTGAGCTGCTGGCGGACCGGGAGGTGGTCGGGGCGCTGGGGGAAGCGAAGCTCCGTGAGTCGTTTGATCTCACGTATCACCTGAAACATGTGAACACCATCTTTGCCAGGGTTTTCGATGTTTAGTTACCTTAATCTGTTCCTGGTCAGGGAAGGGGATGGGGCACTCCTCTTTTGGCTCAAGGAGGGGCTGTCGGCCTTACTGATAGTACTCCTCTTCTGGGGACTCTCCCACCTGGTACAATACCTCCTCACTACCTGGGCGCCGCGGTTTACCGCTATTACCAGTACCGACCTGGATGACCGGATATTAGAGAAGATCACCCCTCCGGTTTCCCTGTTGGTACTCTTTGCGGGTTTTTTCCTTGCGGTACGTTCCCTGTCACTCCCAGCCAAGGTTCACACTGTCGCGGCCGGCGCCCTTTTCATCCTCAACATTTTCATCCTGACCAATATCGGCTATCGTGCGCTCCACGAACTGCTGGATTGGTACTCGGCCCGCATGGCGGAGCGAGGGGGCGAAGAGGTCAATCGGCAACTGATTCCCCTGGCGGAGAAGCTCGGCATCCTGCTGCTGCTTATCACGGCCCTGATGATTACCCTCCAGCATTTCCACTATGATATCCTCTCCTTTATCACCGCTCTCGGCGTCGGCTCTCTGGCTATCGGCATGGCGGCCAAGGATACTCTGGCCCATCTCATCTCCGGTTTCACCATCATGCTGGACCGACCGTTCCGGATCGGTGATCGGATTCAACTGGTGGGGGGCCAGATCGGTGATGTGGCTGATATCGGACTACGGAGCACCAAGATCAAGACTCTGGACAACATGATACTGGTCATCCCAAATTCCGAACTTTGCAACACAATGGTGATCAATCAGGCTTTTCCCGACTTTCGGGTCCGGGGGCGGATTACGGTGGGGGTGGGGTACGGCAGCGACGTGGAGCAGGTGAAGCGGGTTCTTATCGAGACAGCCCGGGAAACAGAGGAGGTGCTGGCAGAGCCTGCTCCGGAATCATACTTTGTTTCTTTCGGCGATCATGCCCTCGCCATGACACTCTTCTTTTGGGTGGCGGAATATGGGCAGCTCGTCAGAGTGACCGACCAAGTCAACTCCCTTATCATCAAGCGGTTTCGAGAGCAGGGGATCGATATTCCATTCCCCATCCGGACGGTCATCGTGGAACGCGAAAAATAGGTTTTTCACTATTGCGCGGACGATTCGTCCGTCAGTAAACGTGCCGTGTCACGCCAGCTTCCCGCCGTTGTTTGTTCTACTACCATCCTTTTCTTCACAAATGGCGCAATCTCCTGTTCCATCTTAATCAGGTCTTCTTGCGCATTCTTAACTTTTTCCGCGAATGTTTGCACGGAGGCAGAAACCTTTTTTTTCATGGCGATGCTCTCCATGTCACCTTACCGGCACACTAAAAGAATATTCCTTACTTTCAAAACATTTCTTGGCGCGGGTGCTTACGTAATTACCTGTTCGTATATAGAGTTCATGGAGCATGTGTGAAAGTTCAGACTGATGATCCAGGTAATCTATATTGAGTGAACAGAGCTTGGCTTCATCCTGATAAATCGGGCGGCCATGTGTCTTGGTCTTTTCAGGGGTAAGAAAAATATGAATCTTCTGTTTTATCTCTTTCTCCGTCATTGACGACATCATCCCGGATTTCAGCGCCTTTACGGAAATATCCTGGGATAGTTCAACAGCGGATCTCATTTCCTGAATTTCACGCTCATCGTAGTGCGCAAGCTGCTGCAGGAATGGCTGAAGATTTCCCTTCGTTTTGATGGCTTTGCCGAACAAGTCCTCATAACTCTTGATTATATTATGTATGGAAAACAGTTTTGCCTCGCCGTTCTCTTGTATGTTTATCTGAGGATCAACAGGCCCGAGTTCCGAAGCAGGTCCCATGATAATTTTACTGGCGCCAAAACAGATCATGGTCGCGGCTGATTTCGCCTTTCCCGGCACATAAGCCCAATATTCCCCGGTTTTGCTGTAACCGCGACAAATATTCAAGATGCGCTCCGCTGCCAGGCCATTGCCACCCGGCGAACTGACGACAAGCGCCAAACCTTTTGATAAATCAATCTTTTGAAGGAGACCTTCGAGCATGTCCGCATCAGAATCATCTACCAGCACCGGATAATGGAAGCTGGTGAAATAGGTCACAACAGGTCGATCAATCAATGCTTCAATCTTGGCAATTATCGGCTTGCGCGTCTCATGCGCCTGCTGCTGCTCAAGTAATACCTGCTGATAAACAGGATGATCGTAGTTTAACACACCCCTTCCTCCTCTCTGTGTTTGCAAGATGTTGTGCCCGAGTGCTACTAATACCCTGATTCACGGTATGATACAAGAAGTGTTTTTTCAACTGTCGAATGTTGAGACCGCGTTGGCTGAAATCCACCGTTCCATCGGGCAGATCCTTTTCTCTTGCCTCACCGCAGCGCCAGCTCCCGCTCCTCCAGCCGCTTGATCCGGTCCCGCAGTTCCGCGGCCTTCTCAAAATCCAGCTCCTTGGCGGCTGCCAGCATCTCCTTGCGGAACTTTTTCACCAGTTTCGGGATATCCTGGAGCGAGCCGTACTCTTCACCCGGCTCGGCGACCACCGGGACGGTGTAGTAATCCTTCTCTTCGATGGATTCCAGGATGGTCCTGAGCCCCTTGACCACGGTCCGGGGGGTGATGCCATGGGCGATATTGTACTCCCCCTGAAGCTTCCGGCGACGCTCGGTCTCGTCAAGACACGCCTGCATGGACTTGGTAATCGCGTCGGCGTACATGATGACCCGCCCGGCCACGTTGCGGGCGGCCCGGCCGCAGGTCTGGATCAAGGAACGGATGGAGCGGAGGAACCCCTCCTTATCGGCGTCGAGGATCGCCACCAGGGAGACCTCGGGAAGGTCCAGCCCCTCCCGGAGGAGGTTGATCCCCACGAGGACGTCGAATTCCCCCAGCCGAAGCCCTCGGAGTATCTGCATCCGCTCAATGGTGTCGATGTCCGAATGGAGGTACTTTACCCGCACCCCTAGTTCCCGGTAGTAGGTGGTCAGCTCCTCGGCCATCCGCTTGGTGAGGGTGGTAACGAGGACACGTTCTCCCCGGACCACGGTCTCCCGCACCTCGTGAAGGAGGTCGTCAACCTGGCCGACGGAAATCCCCACCGATCCCCCTGTTTCAAAGGGGGGAGATGTGACGTCTCCCTTTGAAACTGGCGGATTGAGGGAGATTTGCACACCCGCTGTCGCCGGACGCACCTCGATGATTGGATCCATGAGCCCGGTGGGGCGGATGACCTGTTCCACCACCACCCCGCCGGAGCTTCGCAGTTCGTACTCCGCCGGGGTGGCGGAGACGTAAATTACCTGATTGATCTTTCCTTCGAATTCCGGAAACGTGAGGGGACGGTTGTCCAAGGCCGAGGGAAGCCGGAAACCGTAGTTGACCAGCGTCTCCTTGCGGGAACGGTCGCCACGGTACATCCCCCCGACCTGGGAGACGGTGATGTGGGATTCGTCGATAAAAAGGATGAAATTCTTGGGGAAATAGTCGATGAGGGTGTAGGCCGGCTCACCCGGTCGGCGGCCGTCGAAGTGGCGGGAGTAGTTCTCGATCCCCTGGCAGAAGCCGATCTCCTCCAGCATCTCGATATCGAAAAAAGTCCGTTGCTCGATCCGCTGGGCCTCCAGGAGCATATCCTGTTCCTTAAACCACCTGATCCGATCTTCCAGCTCCAGCCGGATCTCTTCCACTGCTCGCTCCAGGCTCTCCTTTGTCGCCACATAGTGGGAGGCGGGGTAGATGGCTATTTTGGCGAGGCGGTGGAGTACCTGTCCCCGGAGGGGGTCGATCTCGGCAATGGCCTCCACCGTGTCGCCGAAGAATTCTATCCGGTATGCCCGCTCGTCGTCATGAGCCGGAAAAACTTCCACCACATCCCCCCGCACCCGGAACGTCCCTCGGTGAAAGTCCATGTCGTTTCGCTCGTATTGTACCTCTACCAGCTTTTTAAGCAGGGTATCACGGCCGTACTCTTCCCCCTGGTGGAAAAAGATGTGCATGGCCTGGTACGCCTCGGGGGAGCCGATGCCGTAAATGCAGGAGACCGAGGCAACGATGATCACATCCCGTCGGGTCAGCAGGCTCCGGGTGGCGGCATGGCGCATCTTGTCGATCTCGTCGTTGATGGATGAGTCTTTTTCGATGAAAGTATCAGTGGTGGGGAGGTAGGCCTCGGGCTGGTAGTAGTCGTAGTAGGAGACGAAATACTCCACGGCATTATCGGGAAACAGTTCCTTGAATTCGCCGTAGAGCTGAGCCGCCAGGGTCTTGTTGGGGGCGAGCACGAGGGCCGGTCGGTTCACCGCGGCGATGACGTTGGCCATGGTAAAGGTCTTGCCGGAGCCGGTGACGCCGAGGAGCACCTGGTCCCGGTCCCCCCGCGTAACCCCCTCCACCAATTCGGCGATGGCCCGGGGCTGATCCCCCTGGGGGGTATGAGATGAGGTAAGCGTGAAGCGATCCATGACCGGTGTCTACTTTGTAAGATGGGCCACTGCCTCGTCCACGGCCCGATGAGCGGCGGCGACACAGTCATTGAGTCCAATGCCGCGGTAAGAGTTGCCGGTGAGGATGAGACCGGGGTAGGAGTCGCACTCCTTGGCAAGGGCTGCCAGGCGCTCGCCGTGACCGACGGTATACTGGGGGATTGCCTGCTCGTGTCGGTAGACTTGGATAAAAGAGGGGGAAGCTTCGATCCCCATGGTCTGCTTCAGGTCGGCCTGAACCCGCTTCACAACCTCTTCGTCCGGGAGTGTGACGTACCGAGGGAAGCAGGCCCCTCCCATCATGCTCCGGAGCAAAACCTTTCCAGCAGGCGCCCGATGCTCAAAAATACTGGAGTCCCAGAGGGTGCCCAGGGTGCTCAGAGCTTCCTCTTTCGGAATGAGATAGCCGAAACCGTCAAGGTTCGGGGAAATCCGGTCCCGTTCATAGCCAAAGCAGACCACCGTCATTGAGGAATAGGGGATCTCTGCCAGGAGAGCGCTGATCCCCGGCGCCAGGGGGGCCAGCATTCCCGCGGTAGCATGGGCCGGGGCCGCGATGATGGTCAGGTCGGCGTCCAGGTCTCCTTGGTCCGTGACGAGGCGGTACGGAGCCGACGTCCCCCGCCGCACCTCCCGAACCTGGTTGCCGCGGATCAACTCCACCCCCTTCAATCGGTCGACGATGATGTCGGTAAGAGTCTGGATACCGTCTCTGAAGGAGGTGAGAACCCCGCCGGGGCCGGCCGCCGATGAGACGACCTTGCCCGCCGCCTGTTCCTGTTTCTTCTTTTTCGCCAAGGCGAACATCGCCCTGATGAGGCCACCGTACTCCCGCTCCAGTTCAGAGATCCGGGGGAAACAGGAGACCAGCGACATGGTCTCAGGATTACCGGCGAAGACGCCGGAGACCATCGGCGCTATAAGTTTGCGTAGCGCCTCGTCACCGAGACGCCGCCGCCCAAAGGCTGCCAGAGTTTCATCATCGCTCCCGGTGTAGCGGGGGATAAAGGGCTCCATTGCCAGGCGGAGCTTACCCGGCCATGAGATGAGGCGGCTTTTGAAAAAAGACCCCCCATTCTCCGGTAACCGGTTGAGGATACCGCCGGAGTAGATGAAGCGTTTACGGGCGTTGTCACTGCTGCGCAACAACCGATCTGAAACGCCCAGCGCCCGACAGAGATCCAAAGTCTGGGGTTTGCTGTCGAGAAAGCCGTTGGGGCCCCATTCGCAAAGATACCCCTCGGCTTTGATACTCTTGATCTTGCCGCCGAAAAACGGCTCTTTCTCCAGCAGTGTCAGAGCAAGGTCGATCCCTTCCCGCTCAGCCCGGAGTTTCAGCAGCCAGGCCGTGGCGAGCCCCGATATCCCTCCACCGATGATGACCGTGCGTTTCATGACGCCTCCCATGCGTGGTTCGGTCTGATGATGATTTTATCACTACAGAATTCCGACTAGTGCGTCGCCGCTTACTGTAAGCCGAACCGTGCGGCCCTGTCAAGGAATGGCAATTCGGAATGGTGTTATCGGGAACTGTTGACACTCCGGCTCAGAGTGGTTACATTATCGACACATATATGCAACGAGAGGACCTCAATGGCAAACCGTGACTATTACGAGCTGCTTGGTGTCAAGAAGGATGCCAAGCCCGAAGAGATCAAAAAGGCGTATCGCAAGCTGGCGGTCAAATTTCACCCCGACAAAAATCCGGGGGATAAACGCGCTGAAGAGCGCTTCAAGGAGATCAGTGAGGCGTACGCCGTCCTCTCCGATACGGATAAGCGCAAACAGTACGACCAATTCGGTTCAGACGGGTTCCACAAAAAATTTACCCAGGAGGATATTTTTCGGGGGGTCGACATCAACGACCTGTTCCGTGATATGGGCGTTGGGGGTACTGATGGTTTTTCACGGATTTTTGGCGGCAGGGGACGCGGCGGCTTTGGGTTCCGGGGGGCACATAAAGGTGAAGACTTGTCGATGGAGGTGCTGATCACCCTTCGTGAAGCCGCCCTGGGGGGGGATAAGCGGGTCGGTTTCCAGCGCGGTGGGCAGCGAGAGGAGTTGTCGCTAAAAATCCCCGCCGGTATCGAAGACGGCGCCCAACTGCGGTTGAAAGAGAAGGGGAGCCCGGGAGCAGGCGGCGGTCCCAATGGTGATCTCTACCTGACCATCAAGGTTGGGAGAGACGCGGACTTTGTCCGGGAAGGCGCGGACTTGATAGTGGAGCGGCAGATACGGTTTTCCGAGGCAGCCTTGGGTACCAGCCTTGATGTTCCGACGTTGGAGACTCCCAAGCGGATCAAAGTCCCGGCCGGAGTACAGGCCGGCACCAAAATCCGCTTGAAAGGATGCGGGCTTCCCCATCAAGGGGGGACCGGCAAGGGGGATCTCTACGTAAAAATCGCGGTGAAGGTACCGGAGCTGGTGACTAGAGAGCAGAAAAAGTTGCTGGAAAAACTGGCGGAGACAGGATTGTAATGTTCAATTGACCGGTACTGCCGCGGCGAGGAACAGATGGAGAAAGCATGCCCATTCAAGGAAATTTTCTTGACAACTAGCGCTACTCTCCGTATTAAGATAGAGAAACATTTTTGAATTACGCAGGCGAGCCCCCCGCTGAATCAGCCTTTAGGCCTCCGGCGGGGTTATTTGTTTCATAAAGAGGCTTTTGCAAAAGCCTCTAAAGGCAGAGAAAAGAGAACGGTGAAAGGTGAGATCACACAAGCAACTATATGCCCTCATTGTCAGGACACTCCTTGATGCTATTCCGAACTGTCAGGCTATCTACCGTTTCGGCTCCTGGGGGACGGACGCGGAGCGCCCAGGCAGTGACATCGACCTGGCCATCGTACCGCTGCATCCCCTGGAAATGTTTCACCAGTGGGAACTTGCCCAGACAGTGGCATCAGTTGCGCTGCGTGATGTCGATCTGGTTGACCTCAATATGGCTCCGGCTCATAAATATAAGACATGAAACAACACCAGTTATGCGATATTCTTTCAACCACACCCGACCTCGAACTGGCGATCCTTATCGGAAGTCGTGCGGCCACCACTGCGCTTCCGAACAGCGACTGGGATATTGCGCTTCAGTGGGTTCGTAGTATGGGGTTTGTTGAACAACTTGCAGCCACTGAACTGTTCCGCGGAACCGTGGCTAATAAACTAGGTGTGCCGGAACATGCGGTTGATCTGATTGATCTGCCAACTGCCGGACTTACGATGCGGGCTGTAGTCGCCGAGGAAGGTGTCCCGCTGAAGGGTAGTGACAGCCTTGCGTGGCACCGCTTCCTGAAACGGACATGGCGGGAACTCGAAGAGCACTATTGGGAGCAGACGTATGCGGCTTGATCTCTATCAGGCGGAAACCGCCCTCATTGCCCAGGAGCAGAATGCCATGTTGGATGAGGCGCGCATGACCCTGCTTGCCGGCGGATCCCTGTCGCGTCTTGAGCAGAATGGAGTACTCCACGCCATTCAGGTGTTGGTTGAGAATGCTATCGGTAAGGCGAAGCAGGTACTCAAGGTTGCGGGAAAACAGGTGCCATTGTCTGCGTATGACAGTTTTATTTGCCTGGAAGAGCTTGGCGTGGTAAAAAACATCAATCTGAGTGAATGGAATGCCGCCATTGGGCTGCGTAATCGTATTGTTCATGACTATATGAATATTGACATGCTACGGGTATTAGAACTGGTGAAAAAAGAGCAGTACAGGTTTATCACGGACTTCCTTCTGATGCCGATTGCCGCATAATAATTTGTCTACTTCTTAAACCGGAAGATATATGCACCCACTCCCAGTAACCATTTACACACCCGATTCGTCGCTCAGCAATCCCCTGCCGATGCTCCGGGATATGTTCCGCGACCTGCTGGCCGGACGCGAACTGGCGTGGCGCTTGGCGGTGCGCGACATCAGCTCCCAGTACCGCCAGTCCTTTCTCGGGATCATCTGGGCCTTCATCGGACCGATCACGAGTACCCTTACATGGGTCTTTCTCAGCGGTTCCGGAATCATCAACGTGGGAAGAACCGATCTGCCGTATCCGATTTACGTTCTCACCGGAACCCTCATCTGGTCCATATTCACCGACGCCCTCAACTCCCCCCTGGGGCAGACTCGAGGCGCGCAAGGGATGTTGGCCAAGCTCAACTTTCCCCGTGAGGCGCTGATTATCTCGGGGATCTACCAGATACTCTTCAATGCCGGCATCAAGGTTGTTTTGATGTTGATCACGCTGGCTGTCGTCGGCATCAATCCTGGATGGGGCATTCTGCTGTTTCCTCTTGGGATACTGTCGCTCCTTCTGACAGGCACCGCCATCGGGCTGTTCATCACCCCGGTAGGACTCCTCTACAACGACGTGGGACGGATTGTCGGGATGCTCATGCAGTTCCTCATGTACGTAACTCCGGTACTCTTCCCCATGCCTAAGGGGTACTGGACTGGTCTCCTCTTCAAGCTTAATCCCCTCACCCCCCTCATCGCCACCACCCGCGACTGGCTCACCGGCTTTGCCCCGGCCTATATCGGTTCGTTTCTGGCGGTCAACGCCACTGCCGTGGCGCTTCTTTTGTTCGCCTGGCTAGCCTACCGGCTGGCCATGCCGATCCTGATTGAGCGGATGAGTTAGTAAAGGCCGTGAAAAGAGAAATGTGAACGGTGAAAAGATCGCTCAAACAACTACAGGCCCGAATTGTCTCGATACTCCTGGATGCTGTTCCGAACTGTCAGGTTATCTACTGTTTTGGCTCATGGGGGACTGACGCGGAGCTACCTGATAGTGATATCGACTTGGCAATTCTGCAGCCGCATCCCCTGGAAACATTCCACCGATGGGAGCTTGCCCAAGCACTGGCTTCCGTCGCACTGCGTGATGTTGATCTGGTTGACCTGGCGACTGCCTCTACAGTGCTGAGGATGCAGGTGGTTGCCTATGGAGAGCGGCTGTACTGCGCTGATGTTGTTGCAGCCGAGCAGTTCGAGGACAGTGTCTTTTCCCGCTACGCTCATCTCAATGAAGAGCGGAAAGGCATTCTGGCCGACGTGCATCAGAGGGGAAGGATCTATGCCGAGTGATGTCCTGCTGAACAAGGTTGCCATTATCGAGCGCTGTCTCGGCCGGATTGAGTTCGAATACCAGGGGCATCAGGAGGAGTTGGAAACTAATTTCACCCGTCAGGATTCTATCATTCTCAACCTGCAGCGGGCCTGCGAGGCGTCCATAGATGCGGCCATGCATCTTGTCCGGGTCCGGAGGTTGGGAATTCCCCAGGATTCACGCGAGGCGTTCGATATGCTCGGCGAGGCGGGTCTGGTTACGCATGAGCTGAGGGATCGTCTCAAGGCCATGGTTGGTTTCCGTAACGTGGCGGTGCATGACTACCGGCAACTCAACCTGGAAGTAGTCAGGAGCATCCTGGAGACGCGATTGGTAGACTTTCGTCGGTTTGGTGAGGCCGTGGTAAGGGCCGACGCCGCAACACCTTAACTTAACTACATCTTATGTCCGAAACTCTCATCAATGTCGAAGGCGTCTCAAAAAAATTCTGCCGCTCCCTCAAGCGTTCCCTCTGGTATGCCATGCAGGACTTGGCGAGCGAACTGCTAGGTCAAAGGCATACGAGCAGCGACGAGTTGCGCCTGAACGAGTTCTGGGCGGTGAAGGATCTGAGTTTCGAGCTGAAGCGGGGAGAGTGTCTGGGGCTCATTGGGCGCAACGGCGCCGGCAAGACGACGCTCCTGAAAATTCTCAACGGACTGCTCAAGCCGGACCAGGGGCGGGTAGAGATGAGAGGGCAGATC
>Ga0194037_1002288_pt1 | contig 12872 bp, 4 predicted proteins | sample JunL306m_MetaG_FD_148653 | JGI IMG/M metagenome (GOLD analysis project Ga0194037, IMG submission 148653) | Anoxic zone freshwater microbial communities from boreal shield lake in IISD Experimental Lakes Area, Ontario, Canada - Jun2016-L304-6m | ecosystem: Environmental > Aquatic > Freshwater >...
GCTACTTGAATGCCGACGCCAATGCAGCATTCCAAGCCCTCGGCGGCTGGTACGACACCGGCGATATCGTCAGCGTGGATTCCGGCGGCTACTTGCGGATTCGTGGACGCATGAAGCGCTTCGCCAAAGTGAGCGGCGAAATGGTCAGTCTGACGGCTGTGGAAGACGCCCTGGCCGGGGCATTTCCGCAGTATGGTCTGAACTGTCAGGTAGTCGTCATCACGCGTCCCGACGAGGACAAGGGCGAAGTATTGATCGCTGTCACCAACGAATCCAGATTGACTTTGGCAGAGATCCGCGAGGCGATCAAAGCCAAAGGTCTGACAAATCTAAACACGCCCCGCGAACTCCAACACGTCAAAGAAATTCCAAAACTCGGCACCGGCAAGGTGAACCACCGCGAACTGGTGGCGCGCCTAACCATCCCCTCAGATAACATCTAAATGCCATCATTCAAACCTATGCAACACGTGCCATGCTTGAAAAACGACATCTGATCGGGCCACTCGCTCATTGGCTTGCGGCAGGAAAGCTCGACGCGCAAGTGGTGTTGCCCGCGATCCAACAACTCAGCACCGACGATCCCAAATCGCTTCCAGAGATTCTCGGGGCGCTTGAAGGTGAGGCGGATGGGGTGTGGGCCACTTTGGCCGAAGCGCTGCGCCTCACCCTGCACAGGGAGGCGTTGCGAATCTATCAGGCAAAGCAAGCGGGCCTTGTGCTGCGCGACGAGGAGAGCCTGAGTGGCTTGCCGCTGGTTGCGGTGGATGCCTGGTTGGCTGATGCGAATGTGACGGCTGCGGTGTCCGACGCGCTGCGAATAGCCTGCGATCTGGGATTTCTGGCCGACAAGCAGGAGCAAATGCCGTGTTTGTTCGCATGCGTCCAACGCGAGGGAATGCAGGTTCTGAGAAATGCGGGTGCGCAGGTTGGAGCACTCATCGAGCGCCTGCCGCAGCCATGGATCCAGCGACTCGCGGCGGCGTGGACGTCCGATCTGCCGGGCCGCGAAAGTGTCCTGAGCGAGATCAAGAACTGGCGCGATGCCTATCAAACAAATTGGTGCCAGCAGACCGCCCGTGTGATCAAGAACCCGCCGCTGCCAAGCGAATTTGAATCACTGGTCGCGGTGATGACAGAGCATTTTGCGGCAGCAGAAGATCGCGGGGAACGCGAACGATTATTGGACACGGCCTGTTGTTGGATGACTCCGGAGATGATTCCGGCACTGACTGCCATGACGCGGGACGCTTGGGCGCAGGACCGGGCAATGTGGAATTTAACGCTGCGCTTTGGCCAGCCGCAGTTGGCCGTTTGGGGTGACTGGCAGGCGTGGTTAGATGAACAAGCCAGGCTGTGGCAGACGACGGGGTTAGCCTTGGACTCACTGATCGATCAGCACGCCGCGGCATTGCTGCTAGTTCTGTATCTCCGCACGCCAGACCAGAATCCGGCAGTGCTCGACGCCTTGCTCACAAGCGTGACCAGGGACGAGGCTCCGGTGGAACCTGCAATACTGGTGGCCGGGTGGTCAAGATGGATTCCACTCGCCGAGCGCCGGCTCTTGTTGGGAGATGGCCCGTCCTTGCCGCCGCCCCTGCCAGTCTCGGGCAACCGCGATGCAGCCACGACAGGCGTCCATTTGCCAGTTAGACCTCCGTTTCCGCGCTCCGCCGCCCCTCCCGTTGTGACGGTGGTGCCGAGCGTTGAGGTTGCGCCGCCGCCAGCTCCACCGCGACCGCCGACGCCGTGGGAACAGCACGTCCAACCGTTTCTGATGGAAAACTGGTACATCGTGGCGGGCATCGCGATGGTTTTGTTAGGTTGCTCGCTGCTGGCCTATTACACTTGGGACAAGCATTGGCTCGTGCGTTATACGCTGATGCCCTTGCTGCTGGGTGGCTTCACCTGGTCGCTGGCCGGGGTGGGGAAATGGATCGAGACGAAGAGTGCCGAATTCAGAGGCACCGGCGCTATTCTGCGGGCCGCGGCAATCGGCCTGCTGCCGATCAATTTCATGGCGATGGCATTGCTTTCCGTAGATGACTCCGTGCAACACAAGGTGCCAGCCGTCGTGGGCATGGCTCTTATCTATCTGTTGGTTTTCGGCTGGGGCTTGAGAAAGTGGTGCGCGGCAATCGATGCAACGCTGGGAAACGTGCTGGCCGGCACCTTGCTCCTGCTCAACTCGCTGGTGGCGGTCGCTCCCTTGGCGCGCTCGCTGGGTCACCCCGATAGCGACGCCTTGCGGCTCTGCCTGGGCTCCGGATTTTATGTTGGCTTCGCCGCCACTGCGGGATTACTCGTCTATTTCACCCGCAAGATTTTGACGCGGGAGATGGCCGACGAAAAACGGGTGCCGTGGTTTGTGGCGGGTGTTCTAGCCATGACATTTCTGGAAGTTTTCGTCTGGGTGCATGGATTCATGCGACACCTGCCACAGGCACCGACATACGCGTTGATGGTCATTCTAACCGGCTGGCTGGTCCTGCACGGTGAGCGGCGCGCCCTGCAATTGAAAGCCAGCCCCCAACTACACGGTGGCGAATCGTTTCTCGGATTCGCCATGATTTTGCTAGGTTTGCTGATGGGTTTCGGCGACCCACTGCTGCGTATCGTGGCATTCGTGACCGGAGGGGCCGTATGGATGTACCAGGGCCTGAGGCGGCGCCACCCGTTGCACGATTGGATTGCGCTCACGCTGATGGGTCTGGGCGGTGCGGCGGTGGGACTCTATCCGGGCTATCCAGCTGCCATGTTGCCATTGTTAGGCTTGCTGCTGGCAGGCGCATTCGGTGGAGCTGCGTGGCTTGGCCGCAGCTTTGAAATGAAACGGGCCACATCCGAAGATGCGGCTTCGGACGTTGTGCTGCCGACGTGGATTGAGGCATGTTGGGGCATGCAGATGGTCGCGCTGGTGGTCACTGCGCTGCTGGCACCGTTGGTTCAATGGCATGAGGGATGCGCCCCGCTGGGCACCGCCAGCTGGCTGGTGCTGGTGGCCGCAGCAGTGGGTTGGCGCGCGCTGCGGGACCAACAACTCCCGTGGCTGCATACCTCACTGGCGATTCTGGCGCTGGCACTGCCTTTTGCCGGGTTTATGGATGTTGCCGGACGCAGTGCCCATCACCAATCCATGGTCTTTGGCTTGGCACTGCTCTCGTGGCTGTGGCTGGGGGTGACCTGGATCGGCCGCAACCCGCTTTTGCGGCAGGCCCGCACGACGGGCTTGTGGCTTTACGGCGTGCTGGCGTTGGCGGCCATGGTGCTGCGGGTTTTGCTAGGCGACAACGCTCCGGCGGTGCAGTGGTATTGCGCTTGGATGGAAGCTGCCGGGCCGCCGCTCATGATGTTGGTGTTGATTCCGACCACCTATGTCTCGCGTTCATTGGTGCCAGCTGGGATGGCCGTGGCGATCATGGCGATTTTGTTTCCGGAGTTAAAGGCCAACCTGCAACTCAGCGCGCCGGGGTTGGCTTGGGGCAGCGGCTTGGACAGCGCGCTCTCGGCGCTCGCTCTTGCCGGGCTGTGTTTCCGGCTGCGCACCTGGCCGGCTCTGCAGGATTTGCCAGAGGGCGACCGGTTGCTGGGCAACGAAGTGTGCCCGTTCCAGCGCCGTGACTCGACGCTCTTCACCTGGCCGGTCATGGCTGCGGTGGTGTGGCTGCTCGTCAAGATCGATACATTGACGCTTCTCTCAAATTTATTGAAAACTGGAATCCCGCTCAAAACCGCGCTGGCCATGGCAATTGCCGGGGTGGCGTGGACGGTCACCGCGATCTATCATCGCCGCGAGCGCTGGGCGGTGGTCGGGGTGCACCTGGGCTGGCTCAACCTGCTCGCGGGCCTGGGCTTGGGTTACTGGCACGCTTCCAAGGATCCCCACTGGGCTTGGCCGGCACTGGTCATGGGACTGCTGTTGCAGGCACTCTACTGGCTTTACCGTTATGGGCTTGAACCAAGCAGACCGTGGATTCGCGACCTCTTGACCGAACCGACGCGCCAAGTGCTGCTGGCAGGCAGCGCGGTTCTATCTGTTTTCCTGATGTTAAATCTTATCGCCGGAGGAAGGATGGAGTGGATGCTATACGGATTCCTGCTTGCGCAATTGCCTTGGCACGGTTTGCGAACACGCCACGAGTTATGGGGAAGACTGCTGTTTTTCCAGGTCTGGGTCGGCTTGCTCGCCGTTTCCGTGGACGGCAGCGGCCCACTCTGGCTGCGGGTCATCGCCCATCACAGCCTGACCCCGACACTTTGCCTGCTAGGCGGAATCCAGGTTTTGTTAGTGGGGCTTGAGCTAACAAAATTCTGGCGTCGGTGGGATGGCGGGGCGTCCGCTGGCACGGCCGGGTCTCCGGCATTCGGATACTTCGCGCCGGTGTTCATTCCGGTGCTGGAGCTGGCCACGGGGGTGGCAGCTTTGCTAGGCTTGGCTGGCCTGGCGGATGGGATTCATGCGCTGAACCTGACGGGTTCGGATCAGGCAATGTTGTTAGTCGTGCTATTGCTAACAGCCCGGGCACAGGCGTCCTCCCTGCTGTTGTTACCGGCCCTGCTGTTGGCTTACGTGATGATTCAACGCGGGGCGTTGCTTGCGACGGGCAATCTCACCGGGCAGCTGGAAATTTTGGCCATGCCGTGGCGGCTTGGTGTGTTAGGCCTCGGCATCGTCTCCGGGGCGCTGATTGGCCGGTGGCTGCAGCGATGCCGGCCGCGATGTGTGGCGGGCCCCTTTGCCATGCCAGCTTTTGTTTCCGGCACATACGCGTGGCTGTGCTTGCCGGCATGCGGCATCTGCGGCGTTGCGGCGTTCCATCACACCGCCGATCCTTCGCTGCGAGAGAGCGGGGCCCAGCTCTGGGCACCTTACCTCGGAACACTCACCTTCGCGCTGGTGGCCTGGTGCTGGAGGAGAGTCAATTTCTTTGCAGGTGCCGGTCTGCTGTTGGTGCTGGGTAACATTCATCTGGCCCGCGTCTGCGGCGGTGATTTCCTGCGCGGACACGGGCTGTCTGAATTGCACCTGGTCTGCCTCGGGCTCGGCCTCAGCCTGCTGCAAACCTCGCTGCTGAGGCGGATGATACGACCCGAAGCGGCGCTTGCCGTCATCAATCGAGCCAGCCTCTGGCTGGCTGGCGTGGTTCTAACACTATTGGCGGCGAACTATTTCACCGCTCCGGATCTGACGACGATCGGTGCCACCCGCTTCGCGGTTTCCGGCACACTGGCCTGGTTGGCGGGCTGGTATTTCCGCAGGGCCGTCCGTCATCCGGGGCCCGGGGAGGAAGGTCACGGCGACTTATGCGAGGCCTTGTATCATTTGGGATTGGTCGTGGCGTTCTGGTGCGCCGCGTTACTGGTGCCGGCCTTCCGCCAGCCGCTTGCCGCGCTGGTGGCCCTGTGCCTGCCAGTGGTCTATTTTTATGGCAGGGCGGAACTTGGCATGTTCCAAGATCGGCCCGAGTCTCGAGCCTACCGAAACTCCGCCGCCATGCTCGGCTTTGTCATTTTGGGGCTTTACCTATTCAAAGCGGTCTTCCAAGTGTTGCTATTTCCCGGCACTGCGATTGGATTCCAACACTATCACTCCAACGCCCTGCTCATCATCCTCCTCGGCGTGGTGCTGCTGCGCCTCCACGGTCTGGGCGGCACAAGCTGGCTGGCGCTCTACGGCGGCCTGGCCCTGATGACCGGTAGCTATTTCTTGCTAAGCGGCTTGCCCGGCCTCAGCCCGTTTGAGCACCCGATGGCCGGTGCCTGGTGTGCGCTGGGGCTGGGGCATTTCTGGATTGTGCTCAGCCACGCCCGTTCGCCGTTGCGCACGGTGATCCAACGCCTGGCCGGGTTGGACGATGCGATCTGGGAATCGCTGCGGCGTGCCTGGGGGCGATGTTTGTTAGCCGCGACCCATGCCGCGACGCTATGGGGCGTGGTGAATTTCCCGGATAATACCCTGATGGTGGCGCCGCTGCTGGCAGGAGCCGCCACGATTCTCATTCACCAAGGCATGCTCCGGCGTTCACCTCTCTATCTGATCGCATCCGCCTGCGAATTGACGGTGGCCTTGCACATGGATTTTCTCATCCCGAGTTATATGCCCGCAAATGACATCATCTGGGTCGTTCTCGGCATCTGGGCGGCACTGCTGGCCACATTTGAATACGGCCCGCGCAAGCACACCCAGCCGGACGTCGTCGGTGGCATCTCGGCAGTGTTAGGCATGCTGGTTCTGGCGCATGTTTTCTATCAACGACCGTGGTCGGCGGCCGGTCTCTGGGGCATCGGCTTGGCTGGGTTGTTGGCGGCGAGGACCCCAGTTTCCGTTAGCATAACATCAGGCTCCCGGGGCCTGAGTGCCGCCATGCGGGGACAGGTCTCGGCAACGCTGCTGCTATGGATTCCGGTGTGGCTCGTGTATTTCAGCCAAGCACGCATCGCGCAGTGCGGATTGAGCGCGACTATCGAAGCGTGGCCCGTTCTCACAGGCGCGCTGGCTTGCTTCGCCATCGGCGCGCTCGGCCGCTTGTTCCCCCGCGAATGGTCGCCTAACAAACATGGGCAACCCCGCTTGCGGTTCCGTTTGTTGGACCTGACGCTGAGTTGGCTTGAGACTGCGGGGCAACAGATTCATCAGGCCACGGTGTGGATCTCCAGCGCCGCGGTGGCGATGGTAGTGGCGGGGCACTACGATGCTGCCTATGCGCCACACGAGCTGGTCCTGCTCGTCATGTTCGAAGCGGCGTTGGCCGTAGCCTGGTTCTATCAAGGAAAGGAACGCCAATCGATGGCGGCCAATTGGCTGATGCAACTGTGCGTGGCAGGCTGCTTTGCGTCATTGCGGCGGCAGCTCATGCTGACCACCGAGTGGTGGAGTTATGAATATGATGTTTGGGCCAGTCTGGCGGTTTCCTTTGGCATTGCCGGGGCGAAGCAAACCCTCGGTCTGCAAGCACGCACGCTGCGGGTGCCGCTGCTCACGACGCTATGTGTGCTACCGCTCATCTCATTGATATGGGTGCTGGTTCACGGGCTGGGCGTCAACCTCGGGTTGATCGTGATGGGATTGCACAGTGTTCTGTTTGCATATCTCGGCAAAGATCGCCGGGAAAGCCCCTACAACATTCTGGCGCTGGCCGGATTCGTCGGCTTTATCCTCCTGACATTCTATTCCAAACTGCACATTCAGGCGCTGCATGCCTATATCATTCCCGTCGGTCTGGGCGTGCTGGTGCTTCAGGAACTCTTCAAAATGCGCATAGCACCGGATGCCTGCAACTGGATCCGACTGCTCGTGTTGATGGCGATGATTGGCAGTTCCGGATACTATGCCATGGCCGATACGAGCCAGCCAATTGCATTCAATCTGACCATGATCATCCTCTGCTTGGCGGCGATGGGACTGGGCAGTTTGCTGCGGATCCGGCTGTACTTGGCGCTTGGCTTGGCCGGCTTGCTGGCCGATCTGGCATCCCTGCTGTATAAGGTCCTGGTGCTGATGGAACGTAGCGCTCGAATGACCGTGGTCGGCGGTTTGGTGTTGCTCATCGGCGTGATCGTGGTCGTTGGCGCAATCTACTTCAAAACCAACCGCGCCCGGATCGACGCCCTGCTCAAGCACTGGCACCTGAAGCTAACCGCGTGGCAGTGATATGGTTAACAATGAATGCCGTGTTGCAACTAGCCAGGCCGGTTTCGGGCACATTTAACAACCCTAATAGCAAAGCAGTTTGAAATCCTCCGCGCCGGACCCCACCAATCAACTCTCCGAGCTCAAAACTCACGACGGGTCCAACAGACTGTGGTATCGCTGCTGCCATTGGCTGTGTGCGCACGTCTATTTCGAGCGCATCACGGTGGTGTATCCGGAGCGCGTGCTCGGCGGCGACCCGGCCCAACTGACCCAATCGGGCGGCCCGACGCTTTATGTGGTGCTGCACCGCAACGGCGCGGTCGATGGGTTTGTCTATCACCAAGTGGTGCCGCGAGGCGTCTATTTGATATCGACGCAATTGCTGCGGGGATTTTTCGGGCGGCTGTTTTTTTCCGGCATACCCGTGGCCCGCAAGAAGGACCAAGAGGATGGCAGCCAGAACGAGGAATCGTTGCGCCGGTGTGTGCGGGTCCTGGCGGATGGTGGCGAATTGATCGTCTTTCCCGAAGGTACCAGTTCACTAGGGCCGAGCCACCTGCCATTCAAGAGCGGCGCGGCACGCCTGGCACTGGATGCTCTGGCACAAGGTGTGGCGCTGCGTATTGTGCCATTAGGTGTTCATTACGAACGAGCATGGGCATTCCGCAGCAAGGTGGAGGTGGTCGTGGGTGAAGATATACCAACAGATCTGTCGGATGAGTTGAGTGGTTTGGGCCGGCTCAAGGAAATGAAACGGCGAATGACCCGCGGCCTGGAAGACGTCGGCTGCAACTTCGCCACCGCCGCTGCGCAGGAAGAGGCCGAGTGCTTGGCCTATGGAGCGACCCTCGGCAGCACCCGCAGCTATTTTGGCGCGCTCAAGGCACTCGAAGCGGGTGTGCCAGAGGTCATTGCGATGGCCTGGAGCGGGTTGCACAACCACCTTGGATCGCGCTGGGTGTTGCGGCATCAAGGGGTGCCGTTGTTTCCAGTAGGCCCGTGGCTTGGCTATGCCGCGATGTTGGCGGTGATCGGTCCTCTGGTGATCGCCGGAACCTTGCTCAATCTGCCACCCCTGCTCGCGGCCTGGCTGGCGGCACGGCGCTTCGCCGACGCACCCAACGTCATCGCGCTGTGGCGGACGCTCGTCGGGGTGCCGCTGACAGCGATTTGGGCTGTGGGCATGGCAGCCACCATCCCCTATTGCGCCGGTTGGTTCTGGTCACTGGGCTACCTGCTACTAACCCTCGTGGCTATCAAATCCCTGTACCGCACCAAAAAACTCGCCGTCGCCGTGTGGAACGGGCTGGCAAATCGAAGATTGATGATTCAGGCACACGTATTCCACCATCTTGTTCAACAAAAATTGCCTCCCCAATGAACTGGATTATTAAACCCAAACTGCTGCCTCACGAGGGGATTTTCGGGCTGTTCTTGGTCGTGACCTGGTTGCGACTGGTGCTGGCTGTCGGCCCGCTCGATCGCGACACGGTGTTATTTCTGGTTGTCTTGTTAGCAAACATCGGGGTCATTGGCTGGTGCTGGCGGCACGAGACACCGCTGCGCTGGCAAGTGCGGTTGTGGTTCTATCCGGTGGCACTGAACACGGTCTTTCCACTCATGGGTTCGGCCGTGCTCAAGATCACGCCGCACAAATTCGATGCGCAGCTCGCGGCGTTGGATCATCTGCTATTTGGTGCAACCTTGAGTGAGCGGGCACAGTTGCTGGCGACACCGCTGCTCACCGAGATTCTGAGTTTTTGCTACCTGCTGTTCTTTCCCTACCTGTTTGTGAGTTGGCTTTACTACGCCAAGCGCGGGCTGCCGCTGCAGCGCAAATTGATGGTGGGACTGTTCACCATCTACGGCATCGGGTTTCTCGGGTACTCGTGGGTGCCAGCTGGCGGCCCGCACCTCGCGCTGGCGGACAATTTCACGCTGCCACTGACCGGCTGGGGCATCACGCGCTTCAATGCCTATGTTGTCGCCAACGGCAGCAACGGAGTGGATGTGTTTCCTAGCCTTCACTGTGCCATCTCGTGCTTCCTGCTGTTCTTCGACCGTCAACACGCACGCTGGCGGCACCGTCTCTATCTGGTGCCATGCTGCGGGCTGTGGCTCGCCACCATCTATCTGCGCTATCATTACTTCACCGATGTGGTGGCGGGTTTCGCCCTAGCCACTTTTGCCCTGTGGCTGGCTAACCACTGGGATCGCTCATTCTACAATCAACCAACCCATCACTGATATCATGCCCCCGACCCTGTCCTTTGATCATCCTCTTGCCACGCAACTCGAATTGAGCGGCGGCAAAGGGGCCAACCTAGCCATTCTCACCCAGCGCGGATTTCCGGTGCCGCCTGGTTTTGTCGTCACTGCGGCGGTTTACGGGGAATTCATCGCTGCTGCGGATGACTGGTTGAGACGGGTGGCGGCGCTGCCATTCCATGATGCTTCGGCGTTGCGAGCAGCGAGCGACGTCCTGCAAGCAGACCTCATGCGCTTGCCGCTGCCGAATCACGCCGCCGCTGCCATCGAACAACACCTCGCCGGATTTCCCCAAGGCACGGCGTTTTCAGTGCGTTCATCGTCCACCATGGAAGACCTCGCAGGTGCCGCCTTCGCCGGCCAACACGAAACGTTTCTAAATGTTATAGGTGTGGCAGATGTGCTAGATAAGGTGCGAGGCTGCTACATGTCGCTGTGGGCCGACCGTGCGATTGCCTACCGGCACCAGCAAGGATTTGATCACGCCCAGGCGGCCATGGCCGTCGTCATCCAACGAATGGTGCCGAGTGAGGCGGCTGGCGTCGGCTTCAGCGTCAACCCAGTCAGTGGTCAACTTGGCGAAATGCTCATCAACTCAAATTTTGGCCTCGGCGAATCCGTGGTTAGCGGCGATGGCGAGATCGACCAATGGATGATCAACAAGGCCACCCGCGCCGTTTGCAACGCCCACATCGGCAGCAAGTCGCACCAAATTGTGAGTGCCGAATCCGGCACCTGCGAGATCCAGTTGAGCGATGCTGATGCGCTCAAGCCCAGCCTGAGTGACGGGCAACTGACGGAGGTGGCGGATTTGCTAGTGAGGGTGGAGGCGAGTTATGCATTTCCACAAGACATCGAATGGGCGTTTGCAGATGGGAAACTATGGTTGCTCCAATCACGGCCGATCACCACCATTCCGCCGTGCTGGACTCGTGATGAGGCCGCAGAACGCTTCCCTAACGTCATCACCCCGCTCACCTGGGATTTTGTGGATTCCGGGTTTCACCGATCGTTGAATTATTCGTTCGAACTGCTCGATTTCCCGCATTTTTCCGGCAAGTGGTTTGTGATGTTCGACCACTACATCTATGGCAACCAGAATGCGGTGGAGTTGTATGCCCGCCGCGCGCCAATAGCGGTTAAGTCGTTAGACGAACTGCGTGTTGCCATCCCGCAGTTGCGCAGGCAATTCGGCTGGGTCCAGCAACTGCCGGTGGTCTGGATGCGCGATCTGGACCATTACCTGATCACGCTGGGCCGCTATCAGGCTGAAGCGCTGGCAGACAAGACCCCCGTGGAACTCTGGCAGCATGTGCTGGCAGTCAACGAACACGGCGCTCAGTACTTCTTGCCAAATATCGCCATATCCATCGCCCAGAGTACCATCTATCGGACGTTGCACGGCCTGCTGCAACTCGCCGTCGGCCCGGCGGATTCAGCGCGCCTCTTTGATCACCTGATGGCATGGTGCGAAACCAAAACCGGACAGATCAACAAGGAGTTGTTTGAGTTGGCGCTACTCGCCCGCCAAGACCAGCGACTGATCGATGAATTGGCCGGTATGACTTCGCGTGAACTCATCCAGCAGGAGAGACTGGCAGGATTTGCCGACTTCAATACCCGCTTCCAGCGCTTTCTGCGCGACCACGGCCACCGCGAAGTGGATTTCGACGCCTATGCGGCAACTTGGGGTGAGGCACCGTGGATTGTGCTGGATAACTTGCGGCTCATTCTGCAGACGCCTATGGATCAAGTGCCATCGGACAAGGAGCGCGAGTTGAAGATCCGCAGCCAGCAGGCCGAGGTGGCCCTATTTGAAAAACTGCCGGGTGACCTGCACTTCTTTTTTCACGAATTGCTCAGACTGGCTCGCGCCTACACCAGCCTCGACGACTTGGAGCACTACCAGACGACCCGCTTGACCCCTGTGCTGCGGCGGGGCCTGCGAGCACTGGGCGAACGACTCGTGCAACTCGGGGCACTGGAGGAATTAATGGATATCTTCTTCGCACATCAGGAACAAATCGAACACACTCTAACTGCAGAGGCTTGGGCGGATTTCTCGATTCAAGTTCGCCATCAAAAGGCAGCCTATCTGGCCGACAAGGCCCGGCGGCCGGAGTGGGTTCTGGGGCGCAGCGAAACACCCACAGATGACGTCCCGGCCGATCCGGGCAGCTTGCTCACCGGCTTGGCGGGAAGTCCCGGGGTGGCCGAAGGTCCGGTATTTCTGGTACTCACGCCAGAGGATTTCGCCAGTTTCCCCAAGGGCGCCGTACTTGTGGCTCGCACCACCAACCCAACATGGACGCCTCTATTCTACAGCGCTGCGGCCGTCGTAACCGAAAGCGGTGGACCGCTCTCGCACGGTGCTGTGACCGCTCGCGAAATGAGGATTCCGGCCGTCATGTCGGTCAGGGACAGTCTCACACGCTTGCAAAACGGCCAGCGCGTTAGGGTGGACGGCGCCGCTGGCAGGGTCGAGTTGCTCAAATGATAGAGAAATTTGGCTCTCACCCTATAACGATAACGCTTCGTGCTTTGCTCAAGATGGCGGGTGCATTATCATTGCGCCATGCTCACCCCGTGGAAGTCGTTCAAGTTGCCCGCACATTTTGAGATTGAGTCCGAGTTGCGCGAGCAATTGAGCAATCGCCCGGGGCATCAACGATGTTTGGATGGGCGGGACGAATTGTTGCTGGTGCTCCATGAGGTGCCGCTAGCCGGTGTGCCGGAGCGAGATGTCTGGTTTTTTTGGAGGCGCCACGACGGGCGCTGGGCGCAGTCCGGCGGCAGTGGTCTGAGTGAACTCGGCGAGTTGCTCGACCGCTATGAGTTGGCCATCGACGGCCAGGAGGAGCGTTTGGCCAACAGGACCGGGGTGGCTGATATTTGCGAGGTGCTGCGGCAAGCGGCCCCGTTGGCGCGGGCCACCCGCAATTTGGTGGTGGCGCTGGAGCAGTCGATGGGG
>Ga0194037_1002289_pt1 | contig 12860 bp, 12 predicted proteins | sample JunL306m_MetaG_FD_148653 | JGI IMG/M metagenome (GOLD analysis project Ga0194037, IMG submission 148653) | Anoxic zone freshwater microbial communities from boreal shield lake in IISD Experimental Lakes Area, Ontario, Canada - Jun2016-L304-6m | ecosystem: Environmental > Aquatic > Freshwater >...
AATAAGTTAATTGCATTTAAGCCTTTAAGGGGTGTTTGGGGCAATATTGATGGGTATGAATTGCGGTCGTTGTTTCCTCAACATAACCGATTTATGTGCGAAAACGTAAATGTATGGCTAACTCACATAGGTGGTTATCCCGGCAGGTATGACGCATTGGTACGACCGGCCATTTTTCAGAAATCACCTAAACTTTTTGTATGCGGGCACTCACATATTCTAAAAGTTCAGAATGATAAATCACTTGATTTACTGCATATTAATCCTGGAGCTGCAGGCAAATATGGTTTTCATAAAGTGCAAACACTTGTTCGATTTGAAATTGATGGAGAAAAAATTCAAAATCTGGAAGTGATTGAATTAAGTAAAAAAATGCCTGAATAAGAATAAATAAACCTTAAATTATTGGCATTATTTTTGTAATTTTTTACTGTAATTAAACAAATTAATTAGACATTATTCAATAAAGCAAATTCAACTATTCATGAAAAACAATTACGCTCTAAAAACTGCTATTTTATTGCTTGCCGCAATTATATTATTTGCAAGTTGTGCAAGTTCTACATTGATTCAATCGTACCCATCTGGTGCTAAAGTATTTATAAACGGTGAACAAGTAGGAGTTACACCGTATTGGTATACCGATACTAAAATAATGGGTACCGTAACAAATGTTGATTTAATTAAAGAGGGTTATCAACCATTATTCACAAGCATAGAGCGAAATGAGCGTGTTGATTTTGGTGCAATATTGGGTGGTTTCTGCCTTTGGGTACCTTTTTTATGGACGATGCAATATAATCCTACTCATAATTTTGAATTATTCCCACTTGTTTCACAATCCAATTTGCCTAAAATTTCTGAAACGCCTAAAATTGATGCCCCAAATTCCACAACTTCGATTGAAAAACAGGCTAATGAGTCGGTTTCGCCAAAACTTCAAAAACTTCGTGAACTTAAACAAATGCTTGACGAAAAATTGATTAGCAAAGAAGATTTTGAAAAACAAAAATTGAAAGTTCTGGACGAAAAATAAATCGTTTTTTTAGTATCAATTTCTGGATTTTTTGAATAAACGGATTGATATAATTAAAAGAATAAAACCAATTGCCATTAGTAATAAACTTCCGGTTAGCACACCTTTCCCATAATTTGTAAGTGTTTGAAACACTTGTAGGCACTTTATAATACTATAAATTGGATATAGAATTAAGAATATTGCTGCCACTATCAAAACATATCGCATAATTGATTTTTTTATTAAAAAACGTAGCAAGTTCAGAAAGCCTGAACTTGCTACATTGTAATTAAATAAACTACTTATTTTGTAATAGTTACAGTAGTAGGAGTGTAAATTCCACCTGTTAGCATGGCAAGAAAACCATCAATAAATGAATGAGAAACGGTAATAGAATAATCTTTTGCATCACCAACTAATGCTTTTGTGTTAGCCGTAGCAATTGGAGCCAACCCATCAATTAAGTAATGATTGTGAACAACAATTTTTTCTCCGGTTTTTGGTCCATTACCAATAGTTGCAGTAAACGTGTAGCACGAAGTCATCATTACAGAAATACCGATAACAAAAGCTAATTTTAGAAAATTCTTTTTCATATAATTAAATATATTATTTTAGTGCCTACTCGTAAGCTTTTCGGCATTCGCTCCTTACTATTTTATGGATGTTCAGGTTAAATTCCAACAACTAAAATTTTAAATAATTTAACTGCAAATATAAAAATAATTGTTGGAATAAGAACAAAGCTGTTTTTGTTTTGAGTGGTTTATTTTAATCGTTGTATGGGGTATTCAAATTCTACACGAGGAAATATTTTTTATTTATTTAAAGATTTAACGCCATTCTTAAGGCCTTATAACCTGCTGGGCTGGTTTTAATTTGTATACCATTTTTAAGTGTAAGTAATTGATTTTGTTTTTCGTAAAGTTCAATGCGCGAAATCATTTCTACGTTTACAATCACTGACCGATGCACCCGCACAAACTGATTTTCAGGTAAATGTTCATCAAAAAACTTCATGGTTTGTTCTTTGAGGTATTTCCCTTCGCTAGTAAAGATTTGCACATAATCACCGTAAGCCTGTAAATAAAGAATATCGGGAACAAGAACCACATGAATTTTAGTTCCTGACTTAACCGCAACCCGTTCAAGAATTTCTGAATCAGGAACTTTTTTGACTCTTATGGCTTCCGAATTCGGAGTTATTGCCTGAATTTCGTCGAGTGGTTCTTTAGTTCCAATTGTGCCTTTAAAATACTGGAGTATAATCAGATAAAGCAACAATCCAATCAATCCACGAATTGGCAGAACAGGAATTAATCGGTATGAAAATTCAGTTCCAAAAACCATATAAAAAAAGCCATAACCTGCACTTAACCAAATAACAATACCTAACAACGCCATTGCAATTTGATTTACCAAACGCTGGTAAAGTGTCAGCGCTGAAAAATTACCAAACTTAACCACACTCCACAGAACCAAACCAAGGCAGCTAAATATTAGCGCATGAATAAGTCCGTCAACCAACAATATCCAAACCGGAAGCAAAACAATTGAATGCAAAACATAAGTTTGCAGCAAAGCATAAAGCAGCCAAAGCATGAAGTATTGAGCCGTTTTGGATCTGTTTTTTAAAAATGGATGCATTGTTCAGTAATCAGTTTGTTCATTTATCATTAACCAGTGACAATTGATCGTTAATTTCTCAATTCACCTCCACCAAATACACACGAACCTGAAATAATCAGTTTTCTTGTTTTGTCAATCGGTTCTTTAGGTATTCGGTTATCCTGAAATCCTCCGAAAACGGCATCCAGACGAGTTTCAACATACCAATCGACCGGCACGTAAATTGTTATACCACCAAAAACAGCATTCATATCGAGATGTGTTTCTCCTTCTTGTAAATTAGTTCTGCGTAAATCAAGCGTAATTCCACCAAAAACAGCATTCAGTTCACCGCCTTTAAATTCAGGATCGAGCACAATGTGGTCACCACTTCCAAAAACACTGTTTTTCGAAAATCCATCTTCATTGTAGTTTGAGTTGTATTGCTGTTTGTGTCTACGGTACTCATGTTTGTGTTGTTTTTGTTGCCATTCGGTATTCCAATCATTCCATCCCCATTTTGGCCCTATAACTTTACCCATAATTATCAATACCCCTGCTGCTATAAGCAATAAAGGCCAATAAATATGGGCGAAATTATCGGAAATACCTGGAAATGATGTTGGATAAGCCTCTATAAACCGAGGTATAAGGAAAAAACTTCCAACCATAATTAAGATAGTTCCTGAAAACGGATGGCGTTTAAAAAAATTACCTATACCAATAACAATGAGTAACATAGGCCATGAAATAAGAACATGGCGAAGTTCATGCGGAATAAACCCAAAGTTTAAACCCAGAAAAATAATGCCTATAAGCATTAACAATAGTCCGAAGCCAAGCCCCTTGCTGTAGCCGGAACGAAACGAATTTTTTACTTCATTTTCCATAACATTTTTGTTTTTAAAATTTATGTTGCAAATTTAACGCCTCCGAAGGCTCTTTACCTAAATAAAATCGATGAATAATGTGTTATTTCCCGATGAATGTCAACATTTGGCAGGATAAAACGCTGTTGCAAAGTTAGAAATTTGAAACATATAGGCAAATTATTTCTAAAAATAAGACAAAAAACTGATTTTTAAAATTGTCTTAATATTAGCATCCAACAAATATTGATTTCGGAATTGCCGGTGATTTATGTACAATAAATTATTGGAATTTTTCAAAAAATAATAAGATTGAAACTTTTAAATATGCGAAGCGTTGCGACTGAATAAAAGTTTTGTCTGTATTAAAATTGGAATCATTAGTTTTCAGATATTTAATGTCTGTCGGGCAGTTTAAAAAGTTCAGAACTTGCTATCACTAAAAATTGCCATAACTTAAAATTATTTTCAATCCATTCATTGAATCAATTTTATTAAACAAAATTTGGGAGGAAATAAAAAATATTTGTCAATAACTTCTTCTTAAATTTTTCAGCTCTATTCAAAATTTGCAGTATCTTTAGCATCTCAAAATTTGCCAACACACACAAATTGTAAGCTACCCAAAATCAGTTAATTATAATGAATTCCTTTGTTCATCTTCACGTTCACTCCCATTATTCAGTACTTGATGGTATGTCATCTATCGAAGGTTTGGTAGATAAGGCAACTAAACATGGCATGAATGCAGTGGCATTGACCGATCATGGAAATATGTTTGGAATAAAGGATTTTTTTAATTACGCCAAGAATAAAAACAAAAAAACAAACGATCGAATTTCTGATTTTCAAAAACAACTAAAAGCTGAAGGACTTACTGACGAAGAAAAAGTAAAAATAGAAAACCAGTTGCAGGAAACCAGAAAAAAGCTTTTTAAACCAATAATTGGTTGCGAAACTTACGTGGCAAGGCGTGGTCGCTTAAGCAAAGACGGTGCTGATGATCGCAGCGGTTATCACTTGGTATTGCTTGCCAAAAACAAAAAAGGCTATCAGAACTTATGCAAGTTGGTGTCGCTTGGATATATCGAAGGCATGTATTACCGACCACGTATTGACCATGAGATACTTGAAAAATATAGTGAAGGATTAATCGCATCTTCGGCGTGTTTAGGTGGCGAGATTCACAAAAAAGTGGAAAATGGCAATCTGGATGAAGCTGAAAATGCCGTACTTTGGTACAAACGGGTTTTTGGTGACGATTACTACATCGAATTACAGCGACATAAAACAGACAAGCCAAATGCTGATACTGAGTGCTATGAGAAACAGATGCGACAGAATGCTGAACTTATTAAACTGGCACAAAAAACTAATACCAATCTTGTAGTTACAAATGATGTTCACTTTGTGGAAGAAGAACATGGCGAAGCGCACGAACGATTAATTTGCCTCAGCACAGGCAAGGAATTGGATGACCCCAACCGCATGCGCTATACCAAACAGGAATGGTTGAAATCGCCCGAGCAAATGTGGCAAATTTTTGCCGACATACCTGAAGCACTCGAAAACACTGTGAAGATTGCCGAAAAAGTAGAATTCTATGACATTGATTCGGATGCTTTAATGCCGGTTTTTCCAATTCCTGAAGATTTTGCCACAGAAAAGCAATACCGTAAAACATTTACGGAGGAAATGCTGCGTAATGAGTTTAAAGATAGTTTTGAACGATTGGGCGGTTATGATAAAGCTGTTCGGGTAAAGTTGGAAGCCGATTATCTGACTAAACTAGCGTATGAAGGCGCAACTTTCAGATACGGTGTGGAACTCAGTACCGAACAAAAGGAACGTATTGATTTTGAGTTGGATGTGATGAAAACCATGGGTTTCCCCGGTTACTTCCTTATAGTTCAGGATTTTATAAATGCAGCGCGTCAAATGAAGGTATCGGTTGGTCCGGGTCGAGGCTCGGCTGCAGGTTCGGTGGTGGCATATTGCCTTCGCATTACCGACATTGACCCACTTAAATACGATTTGCTGTTTGAGCGTTTTCTGAATCCCGACCGTATTTCCATGCCTGATATTGATATCGATTTTGATGACGACGGACGTGGGCAAGTTTTACGTTGGGTAACCGATAAATATGGTAAAGAACGTGTAGCACATATTATCACCTATGGCACAATGGCTACTAAATCGTCCATTAAAGATGTGGCGCGTGTTCAGCGTTTGCCACTTTCGGAAGCCGACAGGTTGACAAAATTAATTCCCGATAAATTTCCGGAAGGAGCCGATGGAAAAGCACCTAAAGTTACTATTGCCAATTGTTTGAAATACGTAACAGAACTGCAAACTGCCCGAAATTCATCGGATCAAAACCTATCCAATACGCTCCGTTATGCTGAAATGCTCGAAGGTACTGTTCGTCAGGTGGGGGTGCATGCTTGTGGTGTTATTATTGGTTCTGATGATTTGACAAATCTTGTTCCGCTAAGTACCGCCATTGACAAAGAAACCAACGAGGAAATGCTCGTTACTCAGTATGAAGGCTCTGTGATTGAGGAAATTGGGCTTATTAAAATGGATTTTTTAGGTTTAAAAACCTTGTCAATTATCAAAGAGGCACTATTAAATATTAAAAAATCAAGAGGCATTGATTTAGATATTGATGCTATTCCTATTGATGACAAAAAAACCTACGAAATGTTCAGTAAGGGGCTTACGGTAGGTACATTCCAGTTTGAATCGGCTGGTATGCAAAAACACCTTATCAACCTGCAACCCACTCAGTTTGAAGATTTAATTGCTATGAATGCATTGTATCGTCCCGGTCCAATGCAATATATTCCTCAGTTTATCAACAGAAAACACGGTCGTGAAAAAATAGAATATGCTTTCCCCGAAATGGAAAAGCGCCTCCACGACACCTATGGAATTACAGTTTATCAAGAACAGGTCATGCTTCTTAGTCGCGATTTGGCCGGCTTTACACGTGGCGAATCTGACGAGTTGCGAAAAGCGATGGGGAAAAAGCTGATTGATAAAATGGAGAAACTGAAGCTAAAATTCATGGCTGGTTGCGAAAAAAACGGATTTGGTCCTACAGCCAAGCTGGAACAAATTTGGAGCGACTGGGCCGAATTTGCAAAATATGCATTCAATAAGTCTCATGCCACATGTTACTCTTGGATTGCATATCAAACAGCATACCTAAAAGCCCATTATCCGGCAGAGTTTATGGCTGCCAACTTAACACGTAACAAGGATGACATTACGGAAGTTGGAAAATTCATGGATGAGTGCAAAAACCTTGGGATGAGCGTAATGGGTCCGGATGTGAACGAAAGCGATTTAACGTTTACGGTGAATAGTGACGGAAATATTCGATTTGGGCTTGGCGGTGTGAAAGGCGTAGGCGAAGGTGCTGTTGAAACTATTGTAAATGAACGAAATACAAATGGAAAGTTTAAAGGCATGTTCGATCTGATTGAACGAGTAAATCTGACTGCCTGCAATAAACGTGCTATGGAAAGTCTATCATTGTCGGGGGCATTTGATAGCTTTTCGGACATCCGTCGCGAACAATTATTCATTGAAAACAGCAAAGGAGAGCAAGTACTCGAAACCGTTTTGAGGTATGGTAACAGATACCAAACCGATATGGCTATGACTAAAAACTCACTTTTTGGTGGCATGGATGCAGTAGATATTTCCAAACCCGAGATTCCGTATGCACCAGAATGGTCGCCCCTTGAACGCTTAAATAAGGAGCGCGATTTGATTGGTATGTACCTTTCTGCCCATCCGTTAGACGAGTTTGAATTTGAGATAAACAACATTTGCAATACCACTACGGTTGATTTAAAAGATTTGCCGTCGCTCAAAGGGAAAGCTTTGAAAATAGGTGGAATGGTCACAAATTTTAGACACGGCACATCCAAAGCAGGCAATCAATACGGCATTTTTACCCTTGAGGATTATGTAGGAGCATTTGAATTTGCTTTGTTTGGCAAAAATTATGTGGAATTTGGGAAATACATGATTAAAGATTTGTATTTGTTTATAAATGCGGTGGTGCAAGAAAAAGGCTCGGATTACAAATTCAACAAACCGACTGATCAAAATCAACCAAAAGAATTAGAACTGAAAATACAAAAAATAGAAGTTTTTAATGATATTAAAGACAAGTTAATCAGCACATTAACTATTACTATTCCGATTCAACAGTTATCAGATGATTTTGCAGTTGAATTATCCGATTTAGTATTGGCAAACAAAGGAAATGTGAATTTATATATTCATATAGTTGACGAGTTATCACCAAACAAGGTGGTTTTATTTGCCCGACAACATAGAATTGAAATAAACACAAAAGTTTACCATGTATTAAAACGAGCTCAAACCGACGGAATAATTGAATATAAAGCACATTGAAACATTTTACTGAAACTATAGAATTTATTGATAAAGCTATTATACTCAAAATTCAAAACAATTTTAGCTGAATACTGTTTTAGAAAAAGCAAGACAATTACGAACTATTTTTATACAATTATCATTTGTGAATTATTAATTATTAACTATAAAAATTATGGCATTAGAAATTACTGATGGAAACATCAAAGAAATTATCAATAGCGGAAAACCTGTTGTAATCGACTTTTGGGCTGAATGGTGCGGTCCATGTCGCATGGTTGGACCAGTGGTTGAAGAACTGGCTAAAGAATATGACGGCAAAGTAATAATTGGCAAAATGGACGTAGATGAAAACGTTGAAACACCAAACGAATATGGAATTAGAAACATTCCAACCATTTTATTTTTTAAAGATGGTCAGTTGGTCGACAAACAAGTAGGAGCTGCTCAAAAAGCTGTTTTGGCTGCTAAAGTTGAAGCTTTATTGTAAATTATTCATGATTTTTTTAAGAGAGCAAACCATATTTTGATTTGCTCTCTTATTATGTTACAACTTCAAATAAAATTCGGTTACAAGCTTTGAAAATTCAACAGAATATTGATGACGAATATCCGATTCAATTAGCAAATCAGTCTCAATTCGTTCAGTTTTGTTTGTAGAAAATTCCAACAAAACTCGTTTTTTGGCAGCATTTGGTTTTGGAAAAACGTTTAGCATTTTAGAACAGTATAACCCTTTCTTTTCAGCAAATTCGATACATTTTTGACCTTCTATGCTTGGTAAAATTAAGCAAATCCGACCACTAGGATTTAATAATTTGTACGAGTATTCGATTAAATCTTCATGTGACAATGAATCAGTATGTCGCGCATTTGAGCGTTTTTCATTTGGAGCTTTTGTTGAATTAACAAAATAAGGCGGGTTTGAAATTATCAAATCAAACTGCTCATTTGAGGCGTTAGCAAACTCAGTCAATGATTTGTGAAAAACCACGATTCTATTTAACCAAGGCGAGTTAAGAACATTTTCAATTGCTTGATTAACTGCTTGATTATCATTATCGATGGCTGTTATGCTGGCATTACAACGTTGAGCCAACATTAACGCAATTAATCCGGTACCAGTACCTATATCCAGTATCTTACTCGTATTTTCAATTGAAGCCCATGCAGCCAGAAGCACACCGTCAATGCCAACTTTCATGGCACACCTTTCTTGTTGAACCGTAAATTGTTTAAATCTGAAATACGAATTAGACATGCCTTATTTCCGAAGTGTATTTGAGGATGGTTCAGAGTTTCGAGGCACAAAAGTGGGTGTAGGCAGGGTTGAAGACCGAACAGAAGATGGATTTGATCGTACTGTTGGGTTTTGAGTTTCGGAACTGGTGCTTCGTCGCACAGTCTGTGGGACTTGATTAGTGGTTTGAATAGCTTGTGTTGATGGTCTGAAACTAGTTCTAACCGGAAATTCTGAAACTACTCTTACTGGCTGATTGGTTTTGTATTCTTGATTTGTACGGAAAGCTGATGAATTTATCGGTCTATTTTGATTTACAACAGTTGTAGGGTCGGTATTGGTCCGTTCATAACGTTTTGACTGCAATTTATCGTATTGTTCTTGACTAAGAACAAGTTGAACTTCTGCATTTTTGTTTTTCATTCGCTCCACAGCTTCACTTCGCTTGTTCGAAATTTGTCTCTCCCGCGCATAGCGAAGGTTTATTTCATAAATAATTTTTGCCTGCTCAGTAGTTAAATTCACTTCTTGCAGTAATTTTTCGGTTTGTTTTATTGCTTCCTGTTCTGCCGTACGCTGAGGCGTTACGGTGTTATCCTGACTATATAGCTGCATAGTCAAACCAAACATCAAAACAATTGAGAAAATGGGAAGCAGTTTCATTGACATTAAAATAATCATAAATTCTAAAAAAATGCAGCAATGATTGTGCCAAAAAGGATTAAGATTATTCTCAATGTACTTAGCCTGAGGTCTATTTATTAAAATCGCGCAATTTAATACTCGTGAGCATTTTTTTTGTGTGAAGCGAAAAATCACTGTTCATCATCCATCCATAATATCCCATATCCGTTTTCAAAACATCAGTTACTTTTCTGCCCTTGTACTTGCCAAAATTGATTATTTCTTCACCTTTTTCATTGTAAATCATTCGTCCAGCAAAATCAACATTGTCATTTTGAGTCGTAAATTTCGATAAATATTCTATATCGTTATTTAATTCCGGATACTTATCTAATTGAGCCATAAGCACTTCGTATGTTGCTAAAGCATCTGCTTCAGCTCCATGAGCTCCTATTAAGTCTTTGTTGCAATAGAATTTATAAGCTGCCCCCAAAGTTCGGGCTTCCATTTTATGAAAGATAACCTGAACATCTACAAACTTCCGTTTCATTAGGTCAATATCTACTTCGGCACGAAGTAATTCTTCAGCCAACAGCGGTATATCAAATCGGTTTGAATTATAACCAGCTAAATCACAGCCTTCTATGTCGCGAACGATTTCTTTGGCTACATGTTTAAAAACAGGACATTCTGCCACATCGGCATCGGTTATACCGTGTATGTCAGAGGCTGTTTTAGGTATAGGCATTTCGGGATTTACACGAATCGTTTTTGTTTCTTCTCTTCCATTAGGCGATAGCTTATGATATGAAATTTCGACTATTCGGTCGGTATTTGTGTTTGTGCCAGTGGTTTCTAAATCAAAGAACACAATGGGGTTTTTGAGGTTAAGTTTCATTTTATTAAGATTTTAGAACCAAGATAAAAGAATAAAGACTTGGACTATGGTGTTTTTTAGTAGTAACTATTTTTAAAAATTAAGGTCTAAAGACTTACGACCTTAGACCTTGGAATATGTTTTATTTTAGAGTAAATCCAGTCTTTATTCTTGGTTCTTTGCTCTTGATTCTATTTTAATCATTCAGCAACATGGGCATTAATAACATAAGAATGTCTTCATTCTCTTCATTTTCGAAAGGTAAAATTAATCCTGCACGCGATGCATCGGATAATTCCATTACCACATCCGAGGCATTTATATTACCCAAAATTTCAATTAAGAAAGAGGATTTAAATCCAATTTTGATAGGGTCACCCTCAAATTGACATGAAATTGTTTCTTCTGCCGAAATAGAAAAATCAATATCTTGTGCCGATATATAAATCTGATTAGCGTTAATAGCCAGTTTTACCAAATTACTTGCTTGATTTGCAAAAACTGATACGCGTTTCAATGCATTGAGCAAGGTAACACGGTCAATAATTATTTTGAAGGGATTATTTTTAGGTATTACACCATTATAATTTGGAAAACGACCCTCTACTTGTCTGCAAATCATGGTATAATTTGCTAATTTAAAATGTGCATTTTTAGCATCAAAACGAATTTCAACCTCACCACTTTCTTTTGGTAGTATGTTTTTCAACATATTAGCCGGTTTTTTTGGAAGAATAAAATTCACAGTTTCTTCCTCCACAAGTGAAGACGAAGTTTGCTTTGTTTTATAACGCACAAGTTTATGAGCATCTGTCGCCACAAGTGTTAAATTTTCAACTGTAATATCGAAAAATATACCGTTCATCACAGGGCGAAGTTCATCATCGGCTGTACAGAATAGGGTTTTTGAAATTCCGGACGAAAGCGATGATACAGCCATTGTTAAGGTTCGAGCATCAGCTTCTAATTGAGGCATACGTGGATATTCGTCTCCATTTTGACCAATAAAATTATAAGAACCATTGGCCGAAGAAATTACCATAGCCAAATTAGAATCATTAATATTAAAAGTAAGTGGCTGATCTGAAAATTCGCGTAAAGTGTCAAGCAGCAATCTTGAAGCCACGGCCACTTTACCATTTCCTTCGGCGGTTTCAAGCACCATCGATGTTATCAATGTTGTTTCAATGTCCGATGCAGTCATTGTAAGGGTATTGCCATCAAGTTGCAACAAAAAATTATCCAGTATTTGAAGTGAGTTTTTACTGTTAATTACCCGACTTATTGCTTGTAAATGGCTCAGTAATTCGGTACTCGAAACTATGAATTTCATATCAATTTGTTTAAAAATTTTGTTTTGAAAATAATTTAGCAAATGTAATGATTATTTTTTTTAAACGAAAATTCTTATCGTAAATTTTCTGAAATAATGCTAGATTAAACCAATCAAAACACTTTTATAATCAATCATAGCTTAAAAATATTTAAACCTATTGTTTAATTAATATTAATGTCGTATGTTTGCGACATAAAACATAAACTTATGAGAAAACCGGAAGTCTTTGATAATGAGCTGCAAGAGTTGGCCGAATTTGCCAAAGTAATTTCACATCCTGCACGATTAGCCATTTTGAAGTATTTGGCGGAAACCAAAACCTGTATTTCAGGCGATATTTCGGATAAATTACCACTAAGTCGTACAACGGTTTCTCAACATTTAAAAGAATTGCGCGATAGTGGATTAATTCAGGGCGAAATTGATGGTTTGAAAATCAATTATTGCCTGTGCAATTCCACTATCAATGATCGTTTGGAAAAATTTGAAGACTTCTTTAATAAAATAAAATCAGCACAAGCAAGTTGCTGCTAAATCAGAAACATTAAAATCAACAAAATATGAAAGTATTAATTCTTTGTACAGGAAATTCTTGCCGAAGCCAGATGGCTCACGGTTGGTTACAATCGTTTGACAAAAAACTTACAGTTTGCTCAGCAGGAACGCATGCCAGCGGCAAACTGAATGAAAAAGCTGTCGCAGTAATGCGCAGTGCCGGAATTGATATAAGTAAACATACCTCCGATTCGGTTGAAAAATACCTCGGTGAAGAATGGGATTATGTAATAACCGTTTGTGGTGGTGCCAACGAGACTTGTCCGGCTTTTATCGGTAAAGTGAAGCATCGCTTGCACATTGGATTTGACGATCCG
>Ga0194037_1002294_pt1 | contig 12846 bp, 6 predicted proteins | sample JunL306m_MetaG_FD_148653 | JGI IMG/M metagenome (GOLD analysis project Ga0194037, IMG submission 148653) | Anoxic zone freshwater microbial communities from boreal shield lake in IISD Experimental Lakes Area, Ontario, Canada - Jun2016-L304-6m | ecosystem: Environmental > Aquatic > Freshwater >...
CAATTTCCCTTTTCGCAAACCGTCCGGTAACGATGGCCGGAGGGGTTTGATAGGTACCTCCCTCCTACTCATCGGCCCGGTTATTCGGTGGCAGTTATCCGAAAATTTCGGATAACTGAATCTTCCTGCAATTCACTGTCACTGAATATCTTTTTCAGGTGATAGTTGATAGTGCGCACGTCCACGTCATAGAGCACCCCCATCATCTTCTGGGTAAGCCAGATATTCTCATCGGCATAAACCGCATCGATGCCGCTGATGCCGCTGGCTGCGATAAAGGTCAGGTATTCAGCCGCCGAGGAGCGGATAATAGAGACCTCCTTACCTGATTTTTTTCTCCCGCTCATACTTTCACCCTCTTGTCTATCAAAAGGCAAGCCATCAGTTCAGCCTTGAACGCCTGCTGTACCGCGTCGCCAAGGGAGTGTTTGTTTTCCGCGACATCCCGCTCGGAGAGAGTTTTTTTATCCATTCGAAAGATGCAAGGGTTATGGGAATTTTTTTGGCAGAATAACTCGCTTTGCAAAAAGGAAATATACGATTACCGACAAAGCACGGCAAGAACAACAAAAATCGGTGATCCTATTGCACAGCCTCACCTATTTCCTGCACTGATGCAACCTGCTTGGCAAATCGAGTCTTGGCCGTCTCGGCATGCCTCTACTGGTTGGTTTGTATCGTAGAAAGTTTACTCGGCATTGTGATCATTTCAAGTTCATGATTTCAGGAACGTTCTCCTTACTTCGCCTTTTATTAACCACTACCATTATTTATCAGCCCATTATATAAATACCGCAGGCTTTTTCTTTACACACTATTTATTACAGACTGACGTTTTTGATCATTTTTAAGGCGATCCTTTGCGTTTTTATCAATAAAAACATATTCGCTCACAACATCTAACATCTCAGGCTGTAATGTCAATTCTGACTGTTGTATAACGGATACAGCAGGGAGGGGGATGTTAGTTCTCACCCGTTTCCCAAAAAAATTATTTTTCCATAACAAAGATTGTCTTGCAAGATTTTTATTATTCTCAGAAAATACCAATTTTTCTAAAAGTCCTAAATATTTAAGTTTAAAATGCTGAGGCGGTTTTTCTTCACTTTCAATAATTCTTTTAAGATTTAAATCCAACAACGACTTTTCGCTTCCATCAGGTAATTGAAATGAAAAATCAAGTGGCTCACAATAACGCCGAACATCCCATACAGCGGCATCAAACTGAAATAGATGTTCTCCCAACACATAGAATGGAGCGCTCAAATATCTGGACGAAAGAGCACATCTATCCAAATGTTCAATAAACTTCATACTTTCAGGCCTAATTCGAAGACTATACAATGAATGATTCCCATTAAAGTGATTTAAAAGATCATTTAGAGAGTGAAGGCCTTTATTATTTTCAAGTTTTACCTTATTCAACACTAAAACACATTTCAAATATTTTTCAATAGCCTGCTGAGCTGACCATAAAAACTGGGCATATAGCTCGGCTCGAAATGACTGCCTAGCAGCGATATAATCATTATCCGCTGTATAGCGAAACACAGATAAGGCATAACTATTCAAAAACGTATGATTATATTTTTCCTTTCTCTCTTTTGATACCATTTTCGTTGAGATCTTAATGGATGATATGATAGATGCAGGAAACGATAACAGTACACAAAACCAACCGTGCAAGTTGCGCCATTTCGTGTTCGGTCAGGTAGTTCTTTGCAACCACAACGTCGAACTTCTGGATCTTTCCTCCGGGCGCATCCTTCCAGGTGGTCAACCCCATATTCTGTTTTTCGGCATCGGCCCTGTTATAGATGGCCTCCGCTGCGGTCTCTGCATGTATGGCCCAGTGCAGTTTATTCTGCACGGTGGCGAAAAAGCGCTTGGTGGCCTGGGCCGTCACGTCGTAGTCGATGGAGCCACCGCTTTTCAGGCGTTCGTCATCCATGGTGTAGCCCTTGATGGTGAACTCCTCAATGATAGTGGTCGCCCACTTGCGGAACTGCACTGCGCGTTCGGAGTTTACCTTGTAACCGACGGCAATAACCGCTGCAAGACTGTAGTGTTTTGTGTTGTAGCTTTTTCCGTCGGCGGCAGTTATCCGAAAATTTCGGATAACTGAATCTTCCTGCAACTCACTATCACTGAATATCTTTTTCAGGTGATAGTTGATAGTGCGCACGTCCACATCATAGAGCACCCCCATCATCTTCTGGGTAATCCAGATATTCTCATCGGCATAAACCGCATCGATGCCGCCTATGCCGCTGGCAGCGACAAAGGTCAAGTATTCGGCAGCCGAGGAGCTGACGATAGAGACCTCCTTAGCTATTTTTTTTCTCCCGCTCATGCCTTCACCCTCTTGTCTATCAAAAGGCAAACCATCAGTTCGACTTTGAGTGCCTGCTGCATCCCGTCGTCAAGGAAGTGCTTGTTATCCTCGACATCCCTCTCGGAAAAAGTTTTTTTATCCATTCTAAAGCTGCAAGGGTTATGGGAGACTTTGGGTAGAATAACTCGTTTTGCAAATAGAAAACACGCAATTACCGTTTGTATCGTAGATGGATATCTCTGGATTATGCTCATTGTAAGTTCATGATTTCAGGAGTGTTCCTCATTCCCCCATTGCGTTGGCTTTGTAAGCTCTTTGACATAGCGTTGGTTTTAGCTTTGGCTCGTGGGGCTTTGGCATTGTGTTTGTAAATGGGGTTGGGAAACTATTTTTTAAAAAATCCATAATCTTTGTCTATTAGTAATGCACGATCAAGAAATGAGTTAAATTCTTCACAAGCGTTTTCTGGAACCATAGTACAAGAATAACAAGCAGCCATATTCAAACCGCCAATTCCTTGTCCATCATCTGTATTGTAGCAAATTGGGTCAGAAGCACAGTCCGATGCTCTGTTTAATGCTGATTTTATAATTCTTGTTATTTGTTGTTCTGTTGCTTGCGAAACTAATCCACCAAAACTTCCTTCTGCACCTGCTACGGTATAAATTAGAAGGCCTTGCATATTTTGCTCATCAATAAAAAGTCTTTCATTTAAGGAAGTTGCAGGATAACCACATTGGAATTCCAATTCCTTGATAAGTATATGTGAAATTGTATGAATTAAAACAAACCTTGCCAAGTGCCTTTCCGAAAGAATTTTTTCTCTTACACTTTTATATTCGTGATTTATTGCATTTTGAAAAAGAGTATTCACCCTTGTAAAAAAATTTTCACTTGATAATGAGGCATCAATCCAGCTCTCAATTTTCTCATATGAAAATGCTATGAAAATACCTTCTCCAAAACTCTCAACTGCTGGTAAATATTTAGTTTCCAACTTCCACTTAGAAGTATATTTACCTTCAATTGTTGTGTATGCTTCATCTGAGTTAGACATAAAGACATCGCTTGTCATTGGTTCCTGTCGAGTAAAACCTGTCTGAACAGATGTAATCTTTAATTTTTTTATGCCAATAAGTTGTTCAATTCCAAGTTTTTCTAATTTATTTAATTCAACTTTATTAAAAATCAGATTTCTTGACGGATCTTCATATTTAGAACCAACAGTTTTAGTTAAAAAGTTATATTCAGTAAGACGATATTCTAATTCGGGTTCGTAATAATTGACTTGCTTATTCTCAATATACTTTTTTATAATCTCAATTGGGTATTTCTTTTTAAGTGCTCGGAAAATAAAATCAGCATCCTCATTATCACTAATCCATCCATCAATGCTTTCTTGGTCTTCAATTATTATTCCTTTGTTTGTTGGAAGAAAAATACTTGAATTCATTATGGGGTAGTAAACACTATTACTTGTTCTAATTACTGGCTTAAAAAAAACTTTAACATCTTTACCCTCCTTTTGAATTTTATTTCCTTCATCATCTTTTAGGTGTTTTTTAAATACTCTTAAGCCAAATAAGCCTGCTAAATTAGTTTCACGTCCTTTTGTATCGCATTCATCGTTTACACATTTTATTCTAATACCTACTAAATCAGAGAACTTGTTTGATTTAAGGTATCTCAAATCCTGCTTTTCACAACAAGGATTTCCATAATCAAGAAGAATGGAACCATTTTCTGAGTCTTCATCTTTTACTGCCTTTTGAGCTGTTGTCCAAAGTTCCCAAGGGACATCTTTGATTTCTCCATCAGGGGAAGTCATTATGAATCTTACTTGCTCTAATTCAGGAGCATATATTTTTTTGCTTTTCTCATAGCAAATACCACATTTAGGTGGTGCAAAGTCTTTTTTTGTTGCTGTTCTGCCCTTAACATTTTTCCAAATATCCCACCACTGATCAATAGGTTTAAAACGCTCACATTTATTACAATAAAACCATTTTGGGAAAAATATAGCACTAATTGTATCATCTTCATTATCCGGTATATCTGCACGTTTGCTTGATGAAACATTGTCGGGTACGAGTACAAAAGCTTCTAGCTTTAAAAAACCATTTTTATGATTAAGTCTTTGGAGTAATCTTTCATCATTAATGTGAAAGGCATTAGGGATGTTAATCATCCACTGACCTTCTTTATACTCACCTTTATAGAATGGCCACCTATCAAAATCCTCGATCATTAAAGCACCATAAGGCGTTTCAATTAGAGAACCTGAACCACCATAGGCACTAATCACTTTTCTTGTTTGAATTTTTACAAACTTTTTATCTGAACTTGTATTTCTATTTTGTAGTGCCATTAGTAAACTGATTTAATTTCTACAAAAGTGTCAGTATCTATTTCTCTCATAGATTGCATTGTAGCCCAATCCACGCCATCATCTTGTCGTTCTGTTGGTCTTTTTAGAAGTGACTTATAAGTTAACTTACTTCCCAAGCTAGCTCTATTTTGCCAATCTTCTATTAATTCATTTATGGAACAAATAAAATATGAGGTTATTTCAGGGTCATCACTAAATCTTTTTTGTATGAAATCAATAAATTCATCTGCTTTTACTTTTTCAAAATATCTTGCAGCATCATCTTGAGCCATTGCAGGAATTTTATTTCTTATGTATGCGACAAAGGCTGTTGTCAGCATTTTATCAATTGTATTTTCCGTAAACGGAGTAATACTTATTGGCTCAACACATTTATAAAAAGCACAATGGAAATTTATAAAATGTTCGAAATACGATTTTTCACGGGCTCTATTGGGGTCGAGGAGTGTTATTACTAAACCTTTGTTTTTTCTACCAACACGACTCGATGCTTGAATGTATTCTGCAATGTTTTTTGGCATACCATTTAATAGCATAATATTTAGTCGACTAATATCGATACCAACGGAAATCATATTTGTAGCAAGTACAAAGTCAACAACATCAGTAAGGTATCTCAGCCCTTTCTCATTTGTGACTAATTTGCTTTCATCAAAAGGCTTTTCAATTTCCTTAAGCACTGATTTGATTTTTGCACTTTCAACACGACTTGTCAACTCCTCGGTTCTGCTTGGAATGCCGTAATAATTAAAGGCATATTCGTCAAAGGGTTGGAAAAGCGTACTTAAGCGGTATTGCAAAGTAGATGTAAAGTTTGAAACTTCATCACCTACCTTGTTGTATATTTTACCAACGTCCTTTAGACTGTTATAATAAGATACTATTGTCCAATAGTTATCTGTTCTTGATTTTGTTGCTGCATTTTTAAAGACCTCAAGTCTTGATACCAATAAATGGGCGAGTAATTGTAATTGTGTATCAATTGCTGTTTTACCTGTTGGCATAAAACCGATATATCTTCTTTTACTTTTATTGCTTTCTTTAGCAAAAAAACTATCTTCATAATTTATTCCTGATGGAGGAAATACATTGACTCTACGATTTCCATACAGTTTTTTTATTTGTAAATCCGTATTTCGAATTGTTGCGGTTGATGATATGATTTTGGGTCCAATTCCATTTTTTGTGCATAGTAATTCAATTGTACTTTCAAATAAACCTGTCACTGAACCCAGTGGACCGTTTAAAAGGTGTAACTCATCCTGTATTATCAAATCAGGTGGAAGTCCTTCATCTGTATTTGCTTTAAAAAAATTGTGTGCATTTTCTTGCCAAGCCAACATTGCAAACTTGTCAACTGTACCGAATAAAAGCGTAGGAGGGTTTTGATACAAAACTTCATCAACAACTTGTATTGGCAGGCGTTTATGGAAAGTGCACTTTTGATTCAAACAATAAATTATAAAGTCACTTCTTTTTGACTTAAATCCATATTTCCATACTTCCTTACCGTTAGATTTTTTATCTTTAGATATTGACTTTGTGCCACACCAAGGGCAACTACTTATTTGAAACTCATTGTATTTGTGTGGGTCTCCATTTTCACCTTTTTGTGCTTCTGCTTCCATTCCATACTTTTCACCGTCAAGCAGTTTATTTGCTTCTTGAATTGTATTTGGTGTAGATGCTTGTCCTACCCAAAGCCCAATAGTTATTTCATTCCCATCGCCATCTTTCAAATCGCTTTTAAACTCTTTCTGTCTTCTTAAAAATTCAAGTGCAGAAATTAATCTTGATGCTCTTTCAAATTGCTGTGCAGTCAATAGTCTGAGAGTATATCTCATTATTACAGAAGTCCCACCGAAATTTAGGTCATTGTTAATTCTCCTATAAGCAATTGTAAAGGCAGTAACAGCTAAGTATGCTTCTGTTTTACCGCCTCCTGTTGGAAACCAAATTAAATCAACTGTATTGTTTTGTTGTCTTTTTTCAGGATTAACCATTTCTTCAATACTCAATATTAAAAAAGCTAATTGAAATGGTCTGTATTTCGGTGATGATTTTATTCTGTTTTCGATGCTAAACGGATAATTTTTGAAAAAATCCAACGAATTGAAATCAACATCTGTTCTTATCTTATCTATATCCTTTTCCCCTTCTATACCTTTTGTTGCGTCTTTACCATTAAAACTTACATCAATTGAAATTATCATTTGAATAAGCATTGCAGTATTCGCCAATTGAAAAGCCTTAAAAACTTTATCATCGCTTAGTAAATCAATATTTGAATCTAACCTATTCAAACTCTCTTTTTGCCTTCCAATTATACGATTAGCAATTTTAATTTCATTCCGACTTAACTTATTAGATTCTATTTTTTGTCTTTCAATCCAACCTTTATAGCTCTTGATAAAACGTTTTAAATTGGAAATGATAGCTTTCTTAGGTACGCCCCAATAAGAAAGATTTTTTATATCAAGACAATCATCAAGAGTATTGTCATCAAATTCATTTATTACATCCTTGATGTTTTGTTCAGGTAAAAAAGTCGTTTCTGCTAATGTGTGATTTTCATTCCATTTTGCAGAACAGTTATGTCCAACGGCATAGCTTTTTACATTTCTGTAAATAAATTCAATTTCTTCGGCTTCTTTATCTTCAAGTTCTCCATCTGGGTAGTAGGTGGATAGAGTATGGTCTTTATATTCAGTAATCCCCTCTGACTTTATAGAAATTGTTGTTTGAAACAGGCATTTCTTATTTAAGGGTTCTGATTTATTAGAAAATCTATTCGAAGGGTGTTTTTCAGATAAGTTTACTAGTTGAACCTTTATATAATTTGAATTTGAAGCTGGATAAACCTTTATATTATAACCTACTCTTGTGTCTTTGTAAATACCATGACCAAGATTTAGTAAAATTGGTTTAGTTGTGTTTTCAATTACTATTTTTTCTGTTATTTCAAAATCTTTTCGCTTCCAAACTCGACTAACAAGTTTCTCTAAATAGTTTATGTAATAATATGCTGAGAAATATCCACCCTCATCTGTTTGCAGTTTTAAATTGCTGGAATATTTAAATTTATCAAATTGTCCATATTCGCCATTTCCTCTTTCCGGTTTAGACTGTTCACCTTTTAAATCTCTTTCAAGAAACATAAAACCATTCTCATACTTTAAAATATCTCTCCAAGCCAAAGGAATGGGAATACCGTCTTCAAAAAATGAATCATAACCGGCTTGAATAATTTTTATTTTAATCTCGGATTGCTTTGGTTGGTAGTACAGTCCGAAAGAGAAAGTAACATCTATTGTTTTAATGTCTTTTTGTATAGCAACTGATAGCCCTATGTTGGTTGGAAAGAAGTTGTTTTGGCTTATTTTTAGTTCATTGTTATTGAAGCTGGCTATGCCTGTTAGTTTAGTTTCAATTTCCTTTGGTTTTTCAATATTTTCTTCATTGGTTTCCTTAACTTCTTTTGATGCTTCACTTTCTGCATCAGCATTTTCCTTTTCATCAATAGTCTTGCAAATGGTTTTTTCAGGAAAAACAATACCACTGAAATACCTTTGTAATGGATAATCTGAAATATTTTCTTCGATATCTTCAACTCCCCAAATATCCGAACCTGGACCAATCATACCTTTCAGAATTCTACTCTGTATGATATCCCTTGGTGTTTGATCTAATATATCAAATTGACTCATCTTCTTCTGTAATTGAAATGTTTTTAATAGTTCTTTCGGGTGCTGCTTTTTGAATGAATATCTTTATTTCATCCTCAGTAAAATTTGAAAGTATCTTTCCAATACTTTTTCCACCGTTAACAATGTATTCCATAACATCATCACTTAGGTCTCTGCCCAACGAAATCATAATACCTCTATAAAATCTTTTACTCCTTTTAATTGATTCAAAATTATCATTGAGTATTGGATCGTTTATTATTGATTTAATTGCAATCAAATTGTTTACTGAATTAGGAAATCGTTCTTTGTCATCTGGGGCCAACCATTTTATAATTGTCAAGGGATTCGAAATCGATAATCCCGATTTTTTAAGTTCTTTCATCAAATCCAATTCAGTATAAAAATCATTCAAAATTGTTTTTGCCCGGAAATATCTTAGCAGAGCTTCTTTCCATATTTTAGAATCAGAATCTACTTTATTAAATCTACCATTTGAATCTTGTTGTGCAGCTATACCAAATAGTTTTTCTTTTGAGAGATTATTATAAATTCTGACTTTATCCTTTTGAATTAAGTTTGAAACTTTGCTTTTAGTCCAAGTACCATAACTAAAGAGTAGGACATGCTTTGATCCATCAGAAATAATTTTTTCTCCTCTTTCTTCAAATTCAATCTTATAGTTTATTTGCTCTGTCTCTTCATAATTGTATTCTTTGCTGTCCTTTAGTGACCTGTCGTGCAAATTTTCGATTAAGTCTGAAACCTTTATTTCAATAGGTGCAATTTCATATTTAAGACCTGTAATCTTTTCCCTATCGATAGATGTATATTCTTTAATTATTTCATTGAAGTGGCGGTTTTTAAGATTTTCCAAAATCTCCCACTCTTCTTGGTAGCATAAGATTTTATATTGATGCTTTGTATTTAAAAAGTTGCTAACAACATCAAAAGGCTGCATTCCGTTTCCAAATATACTTAAAACAACAACTTGTTTAACACTTATACAATTGTGCTGTATTTTCAGAAACTCTTTCAGGGAAAGTAATTTGATTTTTGATTTGAATTCATTTTTCCAATTAGGCAGTAATAATTCAGGAACTATTATTACATCAGAATCTAAACTATTAAGCAATTTGAATTTATCGTTTTTGAACATATTGAAAATTTCGCCTATCAATACTTCAACCTTTTTTATTTCTTGGTTTGCATTAATATTTTGGTTGTACAAGTTCTCTATAATGCACTCTTTGCTAACTTTTAAAAGCAAATGTTTGACGTACTCTAATTGATTTGCATTTCTGCTGTTAGATTCTTTGGAAAGAACTAAGGGGAATAGAAACTTTCTTAATGTTTTTACATCGTTTAGATTTATTGAATAAGTAGATTCTATTTGACATAAAAATGATTGAAGAGAGTTAATTGCTGTCTCAAATTGTGATTCTTGAATTTGAAGTACTTCAATTTCACCAAGACTCAAATCCTCAAGAATAGCAAACTCTTCATAAGTCCATCGCCATTTGATAAATTGTTCGTTGTTATCTTCAAATCCCTCATTACCGAGAATTACGCAATTTGGAATCTCACCTTCTCTAAGGTATCGCTTAATTTTTGTTAAGTCGTTGTCCTTATACTTGTTCTTGCCAATGACAATTAAACTTTCAATTTTGATTCCTTTTTCTAAAACATATTCTTCCAATGTTTCAAAGTCAGGAACACAAAGAATCATAGGTTCAATTGGAATGTGATTCCAAGATTCAGTGCCTTTTTTAGAAATCCATCTTATAGGGATAGCTTTTAGAATATCGATATCAGTGTAATTCTGATTTTTGATTTCTTCGTCAAATCCCTTCTTTTCTAAAATGATGGCAGATTTGTAGTTAAATTTTGATGGGACATAATCTGTTTGAAAAACTAAATTGAAAAGTTTCTTATAATCATCAAACCGAGTCTTTACTCTCCTGTTTGACAAATCGGCATTAGTTACAATATATTTCTTGATTTCTTTTTTAGAAAATTCAGTTGAATACCCTCCTTTAACGTTTGTTCTGAGTTTATACTTATCATCTTTTACTCCAATTATTTCGAACCTGACACCATCCTTTTGAAGTATTTCTCCAATTTCATAAGTTGTCTTATCATCACAATAGTTTTTAAAGAAAAGTGATAGAGCGGTAGCTAGAACCGTAGGAAATTGAGTGATTGAAGGTAGTTCCTTATCAAAAGATTCAATAAATAAATTCTTGTTTGTGTTTAAGGCCTTATCAATAAGGAAAAAGTTTATGGCCTGAAAATTCGAGATTTTAAACGAGTCAATATGATACTCACTTTTCAAAAAACTGTTAGCTTTTCCTGAAAGTTCTAAGGCATACTTTTCAATCTCCTTCATAGTAGTGTCAATAGTGTGCTGGATAAAAAGTGGCTCTTTTGGCTTTGCGAAGGGTTGGCTTTGTGCGTAGGGAAAAAGCCAAATGTGCCACTTGCGGGTTGGCTCAAAATTGTTTTTAAAAAATGTGCGGTGGAAAAAAAATAATAAACATAGTGTCGGATAACGTATCGGCTTAGTTGCTGTCCGTTTGTAAAATCGTTTCTATGTCTTTGATCACCTGTCAAAATGGTTTGATTATTTCTTGTTTTAGTCGTTTGGTTGTTGTTGTCTGGTCGTCCTTTACACTTGCTGCTAACTCCTTTATCTATGCACCATAACCTACCAAAAGGTGCATATAGCCAGCTATTCTGGCATGTTTTATACACCTTTGATGTGCATAATATTTTTTACAAATTGTCAAATGGACTGGAAATTTTTAGTAAACTCTGTTCGCATACGTGTGTATAGATTTCCGTCGTCTTACTGCTCTTATGCCCTAAGAGCTCTTGTATGTATCGTAGATCAGTTCCCGCTTCCAGTAAATGTGTTGCATAAGAGTGCCGTAACCAATGAAGTGTTACTGGTTTTATGATTTTGGCATAATCGAGTGCCTGTTTTAACACATTTTGCAAGCTGGCACCAACTTTTAAAGCTGTAAAGTACAGATATATTTCAAAACTATTGATCTAAAGCTCCTGCTTATTTAGGCTCAGGTGAGCATCGGCCTCCCCATATTTCCACTCCTCACGCCCCCTGCTGCACAGGCAACACCATCCGAAACCCCCGGAAATCGTTAACAGCTTTCGAAACCACAAACGAACGCTGCGAACAGCGGAAGGCGAACTTGTCGGGATAACGCCAGCAGCCACCCCGCTCCTGTCGGAGAGCATCTTCACCGGTGGAAGCGTTCCCAGAATCCGTCTCCTTGTGCCAGACGGAACACCACTCCATGACGTTACCGCTCTGGTTCCAGGTTCCATTGCCGGAGACCCCTTCGGGATAGGCATAGACCGGAGCGACCGAGTCCGCGCCCCGGTTGTTGCGGTTCCGGCAGTTGTTTTCATCCCAACGGTCTCCCCACGGGTAGATCAATCCTTCCGGCCCGCGTGCCGCCTTTTCCCACTCAGCTTCCGTGGGCAAACGACATCCCGCCCATCGTGCGTAGGCTTCCGCGTCGTCCCAGTTGATGAGCACAACCGGGTAGTCGTCGAACTCTGCGGGACAGCCGTCTTCGTGCCAGACCGAAAGCGAGTCTATCCTTGCGCCGATGTTGGGTGGCCGATGGCCCGTAGCCTGCACGAAAGCCCGGTACTGGCGGTTGGTGACGGCGTAGACCGAAATATAGAATGCTTCGAGAGTGACGCTGCGCTGCGAACTCTCTTTGTCGAGGCCGTCTCCCATGGTGAAACTGCCTGCGGGAACAAGCACCATCGGGGAGCTATCCTGTTCGTTGACGATGACCGGAGGCAGCTCGCCGCCGGAAGGACGGAGTGCAAGAGTTCGCAGTTCGGTAAGGATTTCGTTATATGTTGGCGTATTCATAGGGCGCTGTTATCTCCGGTTTTCAATGAGGCTGACAAAGCATTCCGGTCGTCGGAGGCGTTGCGCGCCTGTCCGTTTAAGACCATAGTCCTCAACTGTTCGATATGCTCCTGATGCGATGCCGAGAGGGGAACCATCTCTCCGGCTGCGTTGAGCAGATCCTCCGTTTCCAGTTCCCGGCGGTTGTCACGGAATGCGGGAAACATGGCATCGTTGACCAGCGCCTGAAGTTCGGCGCCGACGAATCCCTCGGTTGCCGAAGCGACCACGCCAAGGTTGAACCGTTGCGAAAGCATGGTATAGCCGCGCTCTCTGAGATGGACTTCGAGTATTTTTATCCGCTCGACGTGGGTGGGAAGATCGAGAAAAAATACCTCGTCAAACCGCCCTTTCCGCAGGAGTTCAGGGGGAAGGCGCCGAACGTTGTTGGCGGTGGCGAAGACGAATACCGGAGCGGTTTTTTCCTGCATCCAGGTAAGAAAGGTGGCAAAGACCCGGCTTGCCGTGCCGCTGTCGCCCATTGAGC
>Ga0194037_1002295_pt1 | contig 12833 bp, 9 predicted proteins | sample JunL306m_MetaG_FD_148653 | JGI IMG/M metagenome (GOLD analysis project Ga0194037, IMG submission 148653) | Anoxic zone freshwater microbial communities from boreal shield lake in IISD Experimental Lakes Area, Ontario, Canada - Jun2016-L304-6m | ecosystem: Environmental > Aquatic > Freshwater >...
CTTTGATTTAGCAGTAAAAGCAAAAGAAATTGGAGATCAAAAACCAGATGCCTTTTTCTATAAATCACAAGTTGAAAAAGCAATTGCCGAATGGAAATCTACCGAAACCAAAAAGAAAAAATAAAAGAATTCATCTGATTAATAAAAAGCTGCCTTAATTTTTTTAAGGCAGCTTTTTATGTTTTAAAGCGTATTTAAGATACGTCAATTTCTCCCTTCTTTTTCAATTTCCTAGGCCAATTTTTATTTCGGTATAAGAAAATATTACAATCAGGAAATAGTTTATACAAAAGTTCAAATACTACAGATGGATTTTGGCAATTCATTGTATTCTAAGATTACGAAATAATTCTATAGAACAGAAAAATACTTGATAAAAGGCAGAAAATATATGTCCTTATTAACAGGATATGTTTTACATAAATACAGATGAAATTGAAATTATAATCATTTTTATTTTTTTGACCCTAAATCAACTTTGTCAAGAAATAATTACAATTCCGAGTTGATGATTATTCAGCTCGAAAGCGGTCACTAAATTTATATTATATGAAAAAAAAGATTCTCAAATTTTGTTGTTGTATTCTAGGACTAGGGTCAACAACACTTTTCGCCCAGCAGGGAAACCTAGCAGCAGGCGGAATTGCAAGCGGAACGGGAGGTAACATTAGCTTTAGTATCGGCCAGATTTTTTACTCTACTGCTTCAGCTGCCTCAAACAACATCAATCAAGGTATGCAGCAACCGTATGAAATTTCCGTACTAAGTGCAGTTGATGAAAAAGCAGCAACTATTAATCTAACTGCTTCTGTTTTTCCGAATCCTACAATCGGTAGTTTTACCTTAAAAGTTGAAACTGAAAAATGGAAAAATCTAAACTACGAGTTGTATAATTCTCAAGGACAACTCTTATCATCCAAAAAAGTTGAAACAGAAGAAACCATTATTGAATTATCAGGTTTAGCTTCATCATTTTATATTCTTAAGGTACATGAAGGAAATCAAGCAATCAAAACTTTTAAAATCACTAAATTCTAAAAAAATATGAAAAAATTATCTCAGAAAATCAGTATCGTAGCATTTTTGCTATTGTCATTTAACTTTTTATCGGCACAAGCACCCCACAAAATGAGTTATCAGGCTGTTGTGCGTAACAGTAGTTTCACTCTTGTAGTTAATAGTCCTATAGGAATGAAAGTAAGTATTTTACAGGGTTCTGCAACTGGAACTCCAGTTTATGTAGAAACTCAAACTGCAACAACAAATGGTAATGGATTAGTTACTCTTCAAATAGGTGGTGGAACTGTAGTTAGCGGAAGTATGGCAACAATTAATTGGGCAGCAGGTCCATTTTTTATCAAAACAGAAACAGATCCTGCAGGTGGTGTTACCTATAGCATAGCAAACACTACACAATTATTGAGTGTTCCTTATGCTGAATTTGCTGGTAATTCTGCAACAACTGCAGGTAATTGTTTTGAGTGCCATGTTCATGATAAATCAAGTTTAGGAAATACCTATGCAGGTTCACTTGCACAAAAACGCACTGATAACGCTAATTCGATGCCATTTTCAGCTCACGCAACAGGTGAAACAGCATTTGGAGAAGGTACAAATTCAGGTTGCGCAGGTTGCCACGCTGATCAAGGTTTCTCTTGGAGAGTTGCTAATAAACTTCAACCAACTTATACAGGAACTGCTCCTGGTCCTTACACTTATGCTTTCAATGTTGACGCTTCTGCATCATCTGCAATGACAGCTTTACCTGGACATATCGGTTGTTTTACTTGCCACAAAGGAAATCCTCAAGATTCGTTTGCTTTAGTAACAACTGATTCTGTAAAATTAATGTTCTACTCAATGCCAGGAAAAGAAAAATATGTAAATCTTACTCAAGATAAAAAGAGTAGTAATATTTGTATCATGTGCCATCAATCACGCCCAATATCTCAAAATACTACTTCTGGTGATGGTTCAGCTGTTGATTATCCTACTTTGGCAGCAAACCTAACTTCTTTATTTTATGATAGTACCAAAACAGCATCAACAGGTAACAAAGTTAGTTTATCAAGTTCAACAGTTGGTCACTATGGCTGGCCAGGAAACGTATTAGCAGGAAAAGGATTTGGTCCAATTGAAATACCTGGAGCTCCTACAGCATACACAAATTCTGCTCATACAACAGTAGCAGCTTGTGCTGATTGCCACATGGCAAGTCCTAAAATTGTGAGTGGCGTACCTGTTGGAGGTCACACTTTTACCGCAGCTGGAAACTACAATGGTTGTAATACAACAACTTGTCACGGTACAAGCGGGGTTCTTTCTGCAACTTCAGTAAAAGTAACAACAGCAGTTAATGGTCAAAAAGCAAAACTCGATCAGTTAGCAGGCTTGTTGAAATCAAAAGGTCAATATATGATGTTTATTGATACTACATTTTCTACAGATGGTATAACTCGTAATAATCTTTGGTATAAGTTTACTACTCTCCATTTTAACGGAAACATTAATATTGGAAGTGCTGCCGGACAATTTGCAGTGAACACAGCTACACCTGCTACAGGTTTATTTAAATTCCCAACTCTTACCAACGGACAGTTTGCTGCAATGCAAGCATTCTCGGTTTGTATTAGAGAATTTAGTGGAGGAATTCACAATACACAATATACAAACGCATTATTAAGTAATGCTATTTGGTACTTAACAAATAATCCAATTCAATAAAACGGATAATAATTTTTATTTAAAAGCTGCAACATACGTTGCAGCTTTTTTTTTGAAATTTTAAAATTGACTTAGGCTACTAAATCTGATGTCTTAAAAATATGAAATAAATTAGCTAACTAACCATCAAAAATCAGTTTTTAACAAATACCTATTCAGTAATATTGTTGAGAAATTGAAAGAGATTTATCAGCCCTTAATTTTTTATTTCAAGATGAAAAGAGTACTTAATTTTATTTATTCAACCAAAGCAACTTTATGGTTGTTACTTGCTTTTGCAATTGCAATGGCTACTGCCACATTTATTGAAGAAAAATACGATACAGCAACTGCATTCAAATTTATATATGGAGCCAAATGGTTTGAAATAATAATGCTATTGCTAGCCATAAATTTTATCGGAAATATTCACAGATATAATTTATTGTCAAAAAAGAAACTTGCAGGATTATTATTTCACTCTGCTTTTATTGTAATAATTATTGGGGCAGGAGTAACCAGATATCTGGGTTATGAAGGAATGATGCATGTCAGAGAAGGTCAGTCCTCAAACACAATTGTATCTCAGGAACAAGTTTTAAAAATACTTGCAATTGACCATGGCAATCAAATACGCTATAATATTCCACTTAACTTAAAAGAATCATCAAATATCAATTTTAATAAAACGATTGAAACAAAAAGTGACGGAGACATAAAAATTTCTTACAAAAACTATATACAAAATGCTACAGAAACATTGGTTGAAAATGTTGAAGGAGGTGTTAATTGCATAAAAATAAATGTGCTGGATAATGGCAAAGAATCTGATGTGTTTGTTGCCGATAATGAAATCTCAGGAGCACACACTTTTAAAATATCATATAATAATAATGAAAGTTCTTCTGATTTAAAGTTTTTTGATAAAGACGGAAGGTTTTATATATTAACATCAATAGAGCTTAAATCAGTTTCATTACCTGGCATGAATGAAAGTGTTTTAAACGCAAACTCAATAATTGAGTTAATGCCAAATACGCAATACAGCACACCTGATAATGCATTTAAATTTATTTTTCATGGAGGATTTAAAAATGCCAAGAAACAATTGGTAAGCGGAAATCCATCACAAAATTCAATTTCTGCATTGCTTGTTGATGTAAACTTTAAAAACAAGTCTTACGAAGTTCCAATTTATATAAACCAAGAAGGAATTGCTGAGATGCAACATGCAAGAATTCCCCGAATTTCATTGCTAATTGGTTATGGAGAAAAGGAAATTAAGTTGCCATTTTCTATTCGATTAAATGATTTTATTTTGGAAAGATATCCTGGTTCAAGCAACCCTTCATCGTATGCAAGTGAAGTTACTATAAACGATAGCAGAGATGGTGGGCCACAAAATTTCAGAATATATATGAATCATATTTTAGATCATGATGGTTTCAGGTTTTTCCAATCATCATACGACAGAGATGAAAAAGGAACTATTTTATCTGTGAACCACGATTTTTGGGGAACATGGATTACTTATCTTGGATATTTTTTGTTAGCACTTGGATTTGTTTTTACGCTTTTCAATAAAAATTCACGATTCCAAATTCTTAGCAGAAGTATTCGCGAAATAAGGAAGATGAGAATGAACAATTCCCTAGCAATATTATTTATTCTTGGATTTAGCAGCTTTGCTTTTTCTCAAGAGGTAATTCTTAAACCTGTAAGTAAAGAACATGCTGAAAAGTTAGGACAATTGATTGTTCAAACGTTTGACGGTAGATCTGAACCGGTTCATACACTTGCATATGATGTGATGCATAAAATTTCAAGAAAAGATAAATTCGATTATGCAGGAAAAGGTGAAATGGATGCCATGCAAATTTTTCTTGATATGATTTTAAATTCACAATATTGGAAGGCTCAAAAAATAATTTATGTGCGCGAAAAATCAATTGCAGATATTTTGGGAGTAAATGGAAAGTATGCTTCTTACCTTGATTTAGTTGATAAAAATGGCGCTCCAAAATTAAAACAATACTCTGAAGATGCTTTCAGAAAAAAACCACAAGATCAAAACCAGTTTGATAAAGAAATTATAAAAGTTAGTGAACGATTTGAAATTTTTATGATGCTTTCTCAAGGTTCATTACTCAAGATTTTTCCTGAACCAGTTGCCAATAGTCAAGTTTGGATTAGTTGGGATAATCCTCAAGCGCAAATTCTTATTCAGGATAATATGAATTTGATTAATGAACTTCAAATACCACAACTAAACTATAATAATTTCATGGGAGCATACCTGAATGCTGTTTACACTGCAACAAATACAGGTGATTATACCAGAGCTGATAAAATTGTTGGATACATAGAGGACATTCAACGCCATAGTGCTGTTGCCGATTTAATTCCATCTCAAAGCCAAGTGAAGTATGAGATTTTTTATAACAAAGCCGATATTTTTATCACACTAAGAAATATTTATGGTTTGCTTGCTGTTGTTTTACTCATACTTGCCTACGTTGACAATTTTATAGAAAAAAGAAATAGAATCATCACTGCCTTACTTAACTTTTTTCTTATTTTACTTGGAGCAGCTTTCGCATACCACACATTTGGAATGGGGTTGCGTTGGTATCTATCAGGTCATGCACCATGGAGTAATGGATATGAGGCATTATTACTTGTTGGATGGGCGGGGATTTTGGCAGGTTTTAGTTTCATCAAATACTCAAAAATACCTTTGGCGGCTACAGCTTTATTAGCATTTTTTACTCTAATGACAGCAAGCCACAGTAGCTATGATCCACAAATTACAAATTTACAACCGGTGTTAAAATCCTTCTGGTTAGTTATTCATGTTGCAACTCTTACCATAAGTTATGGCTTCTTAGGTTTAGCATTTATCTTAGGAATTTTTACCTTGACATTTTATTTATTCAAAAATCAAAACAACGCTACACGATTTAGTTTACTCATAAAAGAGTTGTCGAACATTAACGAAATGAATGTTACAATTGGGTTAATGTTAGCAACCATTGGGACATTTTTAGGCGGTATATGGGCCAACGAGTCTTGGGGAAGATATTGGGGATGGGATGCAAAGGAAACATGGGCACTTATCATTACTATGGTTTATTCGATTGTAGTTCATTTAAGGTTAGTTGATAAATTGCGTGGAGACTATTTATTTACTGTTGGTTCGGTGATTGGTTTCAGTAGTGTATTAATGACATTTATTGGAGTTAATTATTATTTGTCGAAAGGAATGCACAGTTATGGAAGTGGCGAAACTCCTATATTTCCAATATGGGCATGGATATTAATCTTATCAATTATTACATTAATTATTGCTGCTGGAATGAATGAAAAAAAGATAAGAAAAATTGAAGAGAGTAATTTCGAAAACGATTAAACAAATATTAAATCGAACTTATATTTTTTGAATATTAAAAATTTAAAATCAAACAAAATGAGAAAAGTATTTATAATTATTGGAATGATAATTACAATATTTAGTTGTCAGCAAAATAGTAATTCAACAATTGTTTCAACAGATCCAAATATTCATATGGGTGTTGCGTTGGAAAAAATTAATACCAGTCAATATACATACTTGCTTGTAAATGAAAATGGAGTAGAAACCTGGTTGGCTTTTCCATTGGCAGAAGTTAAAATTGGAGAAACCTATTATTATGTAAACGAAATGTTGATGAATAATTTCGTGAGTAAAGAATTGGGTAGAACTTTTGAGAAAGTATATTTTATTTCTGAAGTTTTTACTGAACTGCCAACAAAAGTAAACGGAGGAAATACTGTACATTCAAATCCACAGCCATTGCCGCCAAATCATCCGCAAATAAATCAACAAAGTAGTCAGCAGCAAATGACACAAAATAAAAACATTACGACTGCGCCCGAAATTGCTGCTCCAGCTAATTCTAATATGCACAACGGAATTGCGCTTGAAAAAATTAACACCAGTCAATACACTTATCTTTTGCTAAATGAAAATGGTGTAAAAAACTGGTTGGCATTTCCTTTATCAGATGTAAAAATTGGAGAAACATATTATTACGCAGGCGAAATGCTGATGACAAATTTTGAAAGTAAAGAATTGAAAAGAGTTTTTGAAAAAGTGTATTTCGTTCAGGGTGTAACTACTCGGTCAAAACGATAACGAGCTTTAAAAATAATACAACTGCATATCGAATAATTAATCGTAGCTATTGACGCTTTGATTTTTTAATAAAAATTTCAATAAAAAGTACTCATAAATAAGCACTGTCATTAATTGATCTTGACTCTATAAAAGATAAGTTGGTGTGGAATGTTAACCAAATTTAGTTCTCAAATAATTCATAGAAATTGGATTTATATATAAGGTAGATCCTGCATAAAAGAATTTTCGATTTTACGATTCTTTCTTAAAATGCTGCTTAATAAATTATTATAGTAATAACCTGTGATTTCCCATTTTACTTGACAAATAATTTTGAGTATGTTTTTAATTTGATGTTATAAATGGAAGATTCGAATGATGAATTGTTTTGTTAAAATCAGATTAAAATCATTCTTTATCTTGACTTTAATCATATTTCAAATTTTGAATGTAAAATAGATTTGTGCATCAAATTTTAATTAATTTAGTAATCTTTCAAATGCAAAAAAACGAAAAGATCAGCTGCAGTTCTTGTTTAAATACGAATTGTTTTGTTTTACAATTCTGCACACCAGAATGGATCGAATTAATTGATAAAGAAAAATATCAAACATTTTATAAGCAAGGACAAAATATTATTCATGAAGGCTCACCTGTATTGGGTATTTATTTTATTCAAAAAGGTAAAACAAAAGTATTGTCAACTGGCTTAACCGGAAGACAACAAATTGTTCGCTTTGCAAATGACGGACATATCTTAGGCCATAGAGGAGTAGGTAATGATGTTTATCCAATAAGTGTGGTAGCGATGGAAGATTCTGTAGTTTGTTTTATAGAAAACAATGTATTGCACGATGTTTTTATGAGCAATCCAAAATTCACTTACGGCTTGATGATGTTTTATTCTAGAGAACTTCGGAAGATGGAAGATAGAATGAAGAATCTTGCGCAAATGAATATAAGAGAAAAAATTGCTGAATCTTTATTGTTGGTACATGAAGTATTTGGAGTAAATGCTGCAAATGAATTGAATGTTCATTTTACGCGTGAAGATATTGCAAATGTTGCAGGTACAACAGCAGAGCAAGTTGTTCGTCAAATTACTGATTTCGAAGAAGACGGTTTTATTACAAAAAGCGGACGAAAGATTGTCTTGCTAGATCTTGTTGGATTACGTAAAATTATTTACGACCACAATCCACATTTTATTTTAGAATAATTTTTTTAATAGATACCAATGCAAATTTTTGGAAATAAAATAATTCAAACAGGATGTATTGTTCTGTTGTTTTTGCTTCCCTTTATTAGTAATGCACAAGAAAAGAAAGAGCAATCTGAAATTGAACTGATAGAAGAAACTTTTCAAAGCCCTATTCTTATTAATAACCAAACAATAGATGTTGTTGGAAAAAACTGTTTGGAGTTTTCATACTTACAACGATTTGGAAATATTAATAATGATATAGACCTCTTTGGTTTATATGCTCCTGCAAATCTTCGTTTAGGTTTGGATTATGGATTAATAAAAAATGTTTCAATTGGAGTAGGAGCCACGAAGTCAAAAAATATTTTTGATGCAAACACTAAAATTCTTTTACTGAATCAAAATAAATCAGGAAACACACCTGTTTCCGTAGCATTTTTTGCTGAGGCATCCAGAAGTGGTATGTCTGAAACAAATTTCATGAATCAGAATGGACAATATAATTCATTAAACAGGCTTTCATATTTTAGCGAGTTGATGGTTGCCCGTAAATTTAATGATCAGTTTTCGTTGCAGGCCGCTTTAACTTTTTGTTACTTTAATTTAATGGAGGAAAATTATTCAAATTCCACAATTGGATTATCAGTTATTAGCAGATATAAAATATATAAACAAACATCAATAATTTTTGATTACGATTTACCTTTCACACATTCCATTAATGTTCCTAAGCAAAATATCGGACTTGGGTTAGAGTTCGCTGGCAAGATTAATTCTTTGCAATTATTTGTTTCTTCATGTGATGCGATTATTAACAGTGAATTTCGTGTTTGCAATCAAAATGATTTTACCAAAGGAGATTTTTTGATAGGTTTTAATGTTTCACATAGGTGGAGTTTTCGAAAATAATATCTATTGCTTTACACAAATATAATAACATAAAAAAAACTGCAGCATTGTAGTTTTTTTTATGTTAAAACAAGAGCTGATTTATATTTAACACGTTAAAAAGATGCCAATTCCAAGTATGATTTTAATCATTTTACAAAATGAGAACAATCACCATATAAACTAGCAAAAGGCATTTTTATCAACCCTTCTTTGAAATATTTTTGTACTACAAATTCAAGTTGAAACAAGAAAAATAAATTAAAATAGTAAACCTGCGAAAAAGCAACATTGAACGTATGAAAATAGCAGACTTCAAAATATGAAAATACAAATCCAAAACTAAAATATGTCATAGGCAAGGACTGAATCTTACCTGAATTTTGTCCTCGTAATCGTGATAAAAAACAACAATCTAATTGATGAAAAAAAGCATTATCTAAAAAAACAATTAATTATTAATTAACTAAAGTAAATTTAAACAAAACATGAAGACAACTATTATTAAACACCGCAGGTCACTAATCCTTGTTGCATTTGCAATTAGCATGACAGTATTTATGCAAAGATGTACCAAAACAACAACAGACGTTGTAACACAGTATGCAACCGATCCTAAAATTACAGATGTGATTGTTCCAAACTCTGAAGTTCCAGTACCTGTAAATTTCGTTCTTGACACAAGTTTTAACAATGAAAAATCTCACAGTAATGTAAATTGGAAATCACGTTATTTCGATTTTTCTGACACATGGTTAACAGGTCGTTTTCAAGAATTCCATTTTGTACCTAACTTTCCAGTTCCTGCTGCTAAATTAGGAGGAGTTCACGCACCACTTTCTAAAGGAGTAGCGTTGTTAAATATTAACGCAAATCCAAAATATCCGTTAACACAGTATTGGTCAGTTGGCCCAAACACACAAGGTCCTCCTTGCTATTTTCACTTTGAAGCTAATAATCTTTCAAAAAATTATTTGAAATTTTATGTTTTGGTTTCAACAGATTGTACTAGCGAACCAGGTAGAGATCAATATATTCAGTGCGGACAAAGTTATTTTGGAACACAATGGTTAGATTCAACCAGACAGGTAGTTGACCCAACTAGTGATACAGCTTGGTTAGAAGCAATCCCTAACACTTGGGTTCAACAAGGAAATGGCTATGCAGTTACTTGTAACTTTACATTTAACAGATATTTACATAATACTGCAGGTAAGAATGATGGAGACCCTATCACAAAACCTGTAACTCTTTATTTAACTTACAATGGTTCTTTTGATTTCTTAACAAACGGTGGCCCTGCCGGAACATTAAGATGTGGATTTAGTGCATCATTTACTTTCAAAAGATCAGATTATTTAGACAAAACTGCTACTAAATTATACTTAAAAAATCCTACAGTGGCTGAAAAAGCTAATTCTGACGCAGCATATTTAGTTAACAAAACTTACGGAACATATTCAGGTTCGGTAGCTGACGAAATGCTGATAAATGCAAATATGGTTTTCTCTAGAGCTCATTTGTAAGAAATATTAATATTCAAAAAATTTAAATCATAATTAATCACTTAAAAAACAATAGAATTATATGAAAACTTTAAAAATATATTTATCAATTTTAGTATTGGGACTCTTTATGGTAGCTGCTTGTACTAAAGAGGTTACAGAAACAAAAACGATAACAGTTAGTAAGTCGGTTACCGATGGACAGGCTCTTATTCAAGGAAAGGTAACGTATAAAAATGCTATTACCAATACAAATGATCCTGCACCAAAAGCAACAATTAAAATCGCTACCGATCTAACTACTAAAAACTTTGTACAGTTTTGGGCAGCAGATACAGCCGGAAATTTTAGTGTTAAAGGTTTGGCAGTTGGTACATATTACATAGCAGCTGAATACAGAGATAAAAATAATTATTTGTACGTAACAACAGGGTATACTGTTACTATCAACAATTCAGTTGATCCGGTTACCTTAAACTTTTTATGTCAATAAAAAACATGCTTGCCAGATAAGGCAATCATGAATCATCATAAACTAGGGCAAAATTTATTTTAGAATTGAAATTGTTAATTACAAAATGTAGTTAAGTGTTTCAGAATATCGAAAGTGATTTTGCCCTAAATTTTTACCCTTAAATATAATAAAATGACTAAAATAAATAAGATACTTTTACTAATGTTTGGTATCGTATTGCTTGTAGTTGCTTCGTGCCAAAAAGATTATAATTATGTTATTCCTCCGGCACCACCAAAAGCACCACCTAAAGTATCAGATTCATCAACTACTTTGGAGGCTTATTTTACAAGTACACCACCAAATACAATAAATGCAGCCTATTGGAAAACTGCAAATTATTTACAGGTTAATTCAACTTCTATTATAAAAAATTTATTATACGGAGATGGTTTATTAAATATGACTGGTACGTATAATGGTTCAACTGATTTTAATCGTGGAGGAAATCCTAAACTTTCTATTAAAGCAGCTTACGATAATACAAATTTATATATTCTAGCTGAGTGGTATGATTCAACAGTAAATCCTTCACAAGCTTCGTGGTTATATGAAGGAGATTACGATCCCTTAAAACCTACTGAAGCTTCAACAGGATGGACATCACAACGAAACAGTGATAAACTTGCTTTGGCTTTTGAAATTGCAAATGCAAGCAGCCCTGCAGGTAATTTTTCAAGTGTTGGTTGTCAAGCTTGTTGCCATGGTTCAGGTAATTCTGCTATCATGAGTCCAACTTCAGGAACTGTTGATATTTGGAACTGGAACTTAGCTACTTCTTCACCTTTGGGATTGATGCATGATTTGGTTTCAACATCTGCCGGTTTAGCAAATGATGCTGGAACTCCTATTGCTACAAGAAATGTTGCAGGTTCAACTGACAGGTCAGGGCCTGCTTATGAATGGAATGGTACCGATCAAACTGTTACATCGCCTGCTATTTCTGGAGGTAAAACATCCTTGCTTGATCCTGCATTTTATTTATTGAATAAAACTCCAATGATAGGAAGTGCAGTAAATGGAAGATCTGTTTATACAAGTCAGGGATGTAATACATGCCATGGTGATAATGGTGAAGGAGGAAGTGGAGGTGGACCTATAAATACAATGTCTCAAAATAAGAAATCCAGATCAGCCTATAAAGCTGCAATGGATAATGTTCCGGATATGTCAGATTATTGGGGACCTTTATCAGCATCAGATCAAGATGATGTGGTAACATATTTAAGAGGACTTTCAGGTGTTCCTGGATACGTTTTAAATTCATCAGCATCGGGAAGCACAACAGATATTTCGGTTGTAACAAATGTTACTCCATCTAATATTTCAAATGCAATGTTTGTTTCCACAAATCACCACTCAAAGTATCAGGTATTAATTATCAGAAAACTAAAAACAAATAATGCCGATGATATTCAGTTTGACTTAACAGCAAGCAAGATTTACAATTTTGGTGTAGCACTGATGGATAACGATGGAAAAAATCATGTTGGTTCAGCAAAAGAAATTTTGACATTTAAATAAACTAAAAATGAATAAATACATTCTATTATTTTTCTTAAGCATGATCATTTTAGCATCATGTAAAAAAGATTATTTATCTACAACACCTCCACCTGATAATTCGACTCCTATTGATACAAACATGCCAATAAGTTATGCAGCAGCCATTGCTCCAATATTTGTTGCAAATTGTTTGGGTTCGGGATGTCATATCAATGGTGGGCAATCTCCTGTTCTTACTGCAGATAAATCATACGATCAACTTACACAATTAGGATATGTTGATGCTTCTACTCCTGATACAATTCCAGCTAATAGTAAATTATATCAACGCTTAATTGCAACTGTTAAACAAATGCC
>Ga0194037_1002297_pt1 | contig 12828 bp, 12 predicted proteins | sample JunL306m_MetaG_FD_148653 | JGI IMG/M metagenome (GOLD analysis project Ga0194037, IMG submission 148653) | Anoxic zone freshwater microbial communities from boreal shield lake in IISD Experimental Lakes Area, Ontario, Canada - Jun2016-L304-6m | ecosystem: Environmental > Aquatic > Freshwater >...
GCGGTAAAGCGAAGCCGATTGCAGTTTTTGCGGCAGCGAACTAGTTAGGGCAGGATTCACCTATGAGCGAGACCAGCGTCGTATTAATCGGCGTCTTTGATGGCGTCCATAAGGGACATCAAGTCTTGCTCAATCGCGCAAAAGAGATTGCAGATGGAAGATCAATCATCGCCCTTACCTTTGACCCTCATCCCACAACGGTATTTGCGCCTGATAAAGCGCCAACCATGCTCACAACTCTGGCTGATCGGGTTGAACTATTAAAGATTCATAATGCAGATCAAGTCGCAGTAATAAAGTTCAATGAGAAATTTGCCACGATGTCACCTGAAGAATTTGTCGAGACTGTCTTAGTTGGCCAACTTCAAGCCAGCACCGTCATCGTTGGTAAAAACTTTACCTATGGCCACAAAGCGACTGGAAATGTTGAGACGCTCATCAAATCGGGTCTGGCACACAATTTTACGGTCGATGTTCAAGAGCTGAAGGCTGATACTGAAGTTATCTCATCATCACGAATTCGAGCCCTAGTCACAGAAGGAAAAGTCGAGCAAGCGCGCGAACTTTTATCAAGACCGCATCGACTAGATGGCGTAGTAGTCCACGGCGAAAAACGCGGACGCGAAATCGGTTATCCAACTGCAAACTTAGGAAATATTGAAGGACAGACAATTCCTGCAGATGGCGTGTATGCAGGTTGGCTGACTGTCGGAATTAACTTCTGGCCCGCTGCAATATCAATTGGAACTAATCCAACATTTGAAGGAGATCGTGGTCGCCAAGTTGAGGCATATGCCCTTGATCAAGAAGGGCTCGATCTATATGACAAGAACGCTTCCATTGAATTCGGTTGGTACCTAAGGCCAACTCTTAAATTTGATGGCCTGGAACCTCTGCTTGAGCAGATGAAGAAGGATTGCGATAAAGCGCGCGAATTAACTGAGAAATAGGCGTATTCCTACCTCAATTTCTCTTATCCAGAGCCCACAGGTAAACTTCACCCTGTCCAACGAGAAAGTGATTTCCCGTGATTCAAACCGGGAAGCCTCTTGAACAGTACTGACGTACTTAACATGAAAAGGAAATAGATATGTCATTAACACCAGAAGTAAAGAAAGAAATCATTGCAAAGTACGGAACATCAGCTACTGATACAGGAAGCCCTGAAGCTCAGGTCGCTTTATTGTCACGTCGAATCGAAGACATCACAACACACCTCAAGACCAACCCGCATGACCACCACAACCGTCGTGGCCTCTTGTTGCTCGTAGGTCAGCGTCGTCGCATTCTTCAGTACCTCGCAAAGACAGATATCAATCGTTATCGCGCAATTATCGAAAAGCTCGGTATTCGCCGCTAATTTAAAACTACCCGCCGGGGGACATATGGTCCTCGGTAGTGGTTTCCAGATGTACGCATCTGTGAACTTCGATCGAAGATTCATCTGTTTCGCCTCGCGTGTAGTTACCGCTCCAGATTGCGTTGAACGCTTTCTGGAATAGAAACACGAATCAAAGGAGGACCCATGGAGGGTCAAGACGTAAAGTCAGCAGTAGCCGTTATCGATAACGGAAAGTTTGGAAAGCGTGAGATTAAGTTCGAAACCGGACGCCTCGCAAAGCAGGCAGCAGGAGCTGCAGCTGTCTATCTCGATGATCAGACAATGATCTTCTCAGCTACAACAGCATCAAAGACACCTAAGGATCAATTCGACTTCTTCCCACTTACAGTTGATGTGGAAGAGAAGATGTATGCCATCGGCAAGATTCCTGGTTCATTCTTCCGTCGCGAAGGTCGTCCATCAGAAGAGGCAATTCTTACCTGCCGTTTGATCGACCGCCCATTGCGTCCATCATTTATTAAGGGACTTCGTAATGAAGTTCAGATCGTTGTAACAGTAATGGCGCTCGATCCAGATCACATGTACGACGTGATTGCGATCAATGCAGCATCAATGTCTACACAACTTGCCGGTCTGCCATTCTCAGGTCCTATCGGTGGCGTGCGCGTTGCACTTATCGATGGTCAGTGGGTTGCATTCCCTAACCATTCACAGGTCGAGAACGCTGTCTTCGATATGGTCGTTGCAGGTCGCGTAACAGCGGATGACGTCGCCATCATGATGGTTGAAGCAGAAGCGACTTCACGCACAATCGGACTTATCTCAGAAGGTGCGAAAGCTCCTACTGAAGAGATTGTTGCTCAAGGACTTGATGCGGCTAAGCCATTTATCAAGATTCTCTGCGAAGCACAGTCAAAGCTTGCGGCAGTCGCTGCTAAGCCAACAGCTGACTTCCCAGTCTTCCTTGATTACCAAGATGATGTCTTTGCTGCAGTAGAAAAAGCTGCCAAGGATGATCTTGCAAAGGCTCTGACAATTTCAGGAAAGCAAGAGCGCGAGACAAAGATCGATGAGATCTCTGCTGCAACTAAGGAATCTGTATCTGCTGCCTTTGAAGGCCGCGAGAAGGAAGTTCCTGCAGCATTCCGCTCACTTACCAAGAAGCTAGTACGCCAGCGCGTACTTCGCGACAAGATTCGTATCGATGGCCGCGGACTCCGCGACATCCGTGCACTCTCTGCAGAAGTTGAAGTCATTCCACGCGTTCACGGATCTGCGATCTTCGAACGTGGCGAGACACAGATTCTTGGAATCACAACTCTCAATATGCTCAAGATGGAACAGCAGCTCGACACCATGAGCCCTGAAACATCGAAGCGTTACATGCACAACTACAACTTCCCACCATATTCAACTGGTGAAACCGGTCGTGTAGGAACACCAAAGCGTCGCGAAATCGGCCACGGTGCACTTGCAGAGCGCGCTCTTATTCCTGTACTTCCGACTCGCGAAGAGTTCCCTTACGCAATCCGTCAGGTCTCTGAAGCGTTAGGTTCCAATGGTTCAACCTCAATGGGATCTGTCTGTGCCTCAACTCTTTCAATGCTGCAAGCTGGTGTGCCACTGAAGGCTCCAGTTGCAGGTATTGCAATGGGACTTATCTCAGATGATGTCGATGGCAAGGTTGAGTACGTTGCTCTCACAGATATTCTCGGTGCAGAAGATGCATTCGGAGATATGGACTTCAAGGTCGCCGGTACCAAAGACTTCGTTACAGCTCTTCAGCTCGATACCAAGCTCGATGGAATTCCTGCATCAGTTCTCGCTGGTGCACTTCACCAAGCAAAGGAAGCGCGTCTTGCGATTCTCGATGTGATGAATGAAGCAATCGATACACCTGATGAGATGAGCCAATACGCTCCTCGCATCATCTCTGTAAAGATTCCAGTAGATCAAATCGGTGCGGTTATCGGTCCTAAGGGCAAGATCATCAACCAGATTCAAGATGAAACTGGCGCAGAAATCTCTATTGAAGATGATGGAACGATCTATATCGGTGCAACTGATGGGCCTTCAGCGGAAGCTGCTCGCGCACAGATCAACGCCATTGCTAACCCACAGATGCCAGAAGTTGGAGAGCGTTACCTCGGTACAGTTGTAAAGCTTGCAACATTTGGCGCCTTTGTATCGCTGATGCCAGGTAAAGATGGCTTACTCCACGTATCTCAGATTCGCAAGATGCATGGTGGAAAGCGCATTGAGAACCTGGAAGATGTGATGAAGGTTGGCGACAAGATTCAGGTGGAAATCGGTGAGATCGATCCAAAGGGCAAGCTCTCTCTGGTTCCAGTTCTCGAAGATGGAACAACTCCAGCAGCTGAATAAATGTCAGTAAAGCGATCAGTTCACTCGAGTGGTCTGCGCATTGTTACGGAAGAAGTTCCGTCAGTGCGCAGCGCCGCTGTGGGAATTTGGGTCAATGTAGGTTCACGTGATGAAGCACCGGCGACTGCTGGTGCTTCTCACTTTTTAGAGCACCTTCTCTTTAAAGGTACATCCAGTCGCACAGCGTTAGAGATTTCATCTGCTATCGAATCTGTTGGCGGCGAGATGAATGCCTTTACTTCCAAGGAGTACACCTGCTTCTACGCTCGAGTGATTGATACAGATCTGCCGATGGCTATCAATGTAGTCAGCGATCTGATTACCTCATCCATTGTGAGCGCACTTGATGTTGATGCAGAGCGTAAAGTGGTTCTGGAAGAGATTGCGATGCGCGATGACGATCCCAGCGATCTCATCCATGATTTCTTTAGCGATACCTACTATGGAAATACTCCGATTGGTCGTCCAATTTTGGGCACAGTCGAATCCATCAAGGGTATGTCTCGCAATACCGTCTTCAATTACTATAAGAAGAAGTATCTTCCTCAAGATTTAGTCGTTGCAGTTGCGGGAAATATTAAGCATAAGCGCGTGGTCGCAATGGTCGAGGAAGCACTTTCGCGAGATAACTTCCTCGATATCTTGGCAGCTCCCGTCGTACGTCCGAATACCGTGGTCAAGAACACCAATCAGCAATCAGTTGGTGTTATGTATAAGAAGAGCGAACAAGCACACATGTTCTATGGCATGGAAGGCGTTGCCCGCGCAGATGATCGGCGCTTTGCCATGGGAGTCCTTTCGGCAGCGCTCGGCGGCGGAATGTCCTCGCGACTATTCCAAGAGATCCGCGAAAAGCGCGGACTCGCATACTCTGTCTACGCATATGCTCAACAATTTGCCGGTTCTGGAGTCTTAGGTTTCTACGCAGGATGCAATCCAACTAAGGCTGTAGAAGTAGTTGAGATTATTCGCAGCGTTCTCGCGGATGTTGCAGAAAACGGAATGAGTCATGAGGAGATCGAACGCGCTAAGGGTGCAGTTCGAGGATCACTTGTCTTGAGTCAGGAAGATTCTGGCTCACGCATGAGCCGTATTGGTAAGAATGAGATTGTCTATGGCCAAGTGATGGATTTTGACGACATTCTCAAATCAATTGCGCGTGTGAGCACCGAAGACATTCGCGAAATTGCCAGCGAGTTCTTGGTCAAAACGCCTACCCTTGCTCTTGTGGGTCCATTTAAGAATGAGTCGAAATTCGAGAAGGTGCTTCGGAAATGATCAAAGTTGGTGTGCTCGGTGCACGTGGCCGTATGGGTGCAGAGGTTGTTAAGGCTGTTACAGATGCGCCTGATCTCGAACTCGTCGCAGCTCTCGATCTCGGCGATTCACTCGATGAGTTAGTGAGCAATGGCGCCCAGGTCGTCGTTGACTTCACTACGCCAGATTCAGTGATGGCAAATTTAGAGTTTCTTATTGCAAAGAATATTCACGCCGTAGTCGGTACTACCGGCTTTGATGATGCGCGCATTACCAAGATTAAAGCGCTGCTTGCCTCCTCGAAATCTGGAGTTTTGATTGCACCAAACTTCGCCATTGGAGCAGTACTGATGATGGAGTTTGCAACTAAGGCTGCGAAGTACTTTGAATCAGCAGAAATTATTGAACTTCATCACCCTAATAAGGTAGATGCGCCATCCGGTACAGCTGCGCGTACCGCAGAACTGATGTCTAAGTCACGGAAAGAAGCAGGGCTTGCCTCGATGCCTGATGCAACATCAACCTCACTCGATGGCGCACGTGGTGCCACGGTGGGAGATGTCCCAGTGCACTCAGTACGTCTACGCGGTTTGGTTGCACATCAAGAAGTTTTGCTCGGCGGAATCGGTGAAACACTTTCAATTCGTCACGATTCAATCGACCGAGTAGGTTTTATGCCAGGAGTACTTCTTGGCGTTCGTCAGGTTGTAACTCACCCAGGGCTGACATTCGGCCTTGAGAATTTTATGTAGGGAGAAAAATGGCACTCGCAGATATCACAATGTACGGAGCCGATTGGTGTGGAGATTGCCGCCGTTCAAAGCGACTCCTTGAAGAGCTTGATGTGCAGGTCAACCATATTGATGTCGAAGCCGATGAGACAGCTGCGGCAAAGGTGCAAGAGATCAACGGGGGAGCGAAATCAATTCCCGTACTGGTCTTCTCTGATGGCACACATTTAACTGAACCTTCAGATAATGATTTAAAGGCGAAGCTGACTTCACTCGGAATTATTTAAATCTATAAATAAGCGCTGAAGTAAGTGCAGCCGAAATAACCACAACAAAGTACGGCGCCTTCAAACGTAGGGCAATCAGAGCGACGAACACTCCGGCAACTCTTTGATCGATCACCCATTTACCTTTTTCGGTGATTGTCTGCACTCCCACCAGAGCACTTAAGAGCGCAATCGGAATCAAAGTGTTGATGCGCAACATCCGGGCATTGGTCAGAAATTTCTCTGGCACAAGATAACCCGAATAGCGAAGTGCGAAGAGCGCAATGCTGGCACCTATAACGCCAATCCAGAGTTGGTTCATACGCGTGTTCTCCAACCAAAGATAACTGCAAGAAGTGCAGTAAGAATGATTGGTAATCCCGCGGGTATATAAGGCGAAAGCAGGATGGCTAATAACAGTGCCGTAACCGCCAAAGTTCTTTCAAATCCACTCACGATGCGCGGCCACACAAGTCCTAAAAATGCTGCAGGTACTGCGGCATCGAGACCCCATGCAGATGGATTGCCCATTGCTTGCGCGCCAAGCGCCCCGAGCAGTGTGAAAAAGTTCCACAGAACGTAGACTCCAAAGCCGGTTAACCAGAAGCCGTGCTGCATCGCTTCTCGACCAAGATTCTCTTGGCCAATAGCAACTCCAGTTGATTCATCGATAGTGATTTGTGCAGCAACAACTTTCTTCCAACCGCGTACTTTCAGAATCGGCGCCATGCGAAGTCCATATAAAGTATTTCGAATTCCGAGAAGTGAGGCAGTTGCGATTCCCGAAAGTGCACTTCCTCCGGCACCCATCACTCCGACAACAGCAAATTGCGATGCGCCGGAGAAGGTCAATAATGAAAGGAGGCAGGTCTGCAGGATAGAGAATCCAGCTGCGATTCCAGCTGCCCCAAAGGCGATCCCATAGAGCCCCACTGCAAAGGAGACGCTCACACTTTGCGTTGCGGTGGTGCGGTTCACTCTGGACACGCGGTTATTGTGCCCTAGATATCCAATGAGTGGAGGGGGGTTGAAAGATAAGGTGCGAACATGTCTGAGACGATAATTTTTAGAGACGATGTATCTGTCGAGCTCATCAAAGCAAGCGCCAGCGATGCCGATGTTATTTGGGCTGCGCGCGTATCGACGGCAGGCGAACAGTCCATGGATGAAATTGGCGAAGATCCAGCTCGCTCAGCAGGTTTAATTAACTATCTAGCCCGCGAACGACATGGCTCACCGTTCGAGCACACATCAATGACATTCTTTATCTCAGCGCCCATCTTTGTCTTCCGTGAATTTATGCGCCATCGCATCGCTTCTTACAATGAGGAATCTGGGCGTTATCGCGAATTAAAGCCAGTGTTTTACATTCCATCTAAGGAGCGCAAGTTGGTGCAAGTTGGTAAGACCGGCGCCTACACATTTGAAGATGGCACTCCTGAGCAATTTGAGATCAGCGTCAAGGCGATGAAAGAAGCATATGTAGTTGCTTATGACTCTTATCAGAAGATGCTCGACGCAGGTGTTGCGCGTGAAGTCGCAAGAGTTGTGTTGCCTGTCGCAACATACTCTTCGATGTACGTCACCATGAATGCACGCGCACTGATGAATTTTCTATCACTTCGCACTGCGCGCGAAGGATCGCATTTTCCAAGCTATCCGCAACGGGAAATTGAGATGGTTGCAGAAAAGATGGAAGCCGAATTCGCTAAATTAATGCCGCTGACATACGGGGCATTTGAAAAATCTGGTCGTATCGCGCCATAAGCGATACGATGCCCCGATGAATACGCAAGCCCCTTTCGGAAGACTCCTCACCGCGATGGTGACCCCCTTTGATAAGGATGGAGCAATTGACTGGGCTGGCGTAGAAAAACTTGCGCAACATCTTGTCGATACTGGCCACGATGGCATCGCCGTCAACGGCACAACGGGCGAAGCTCCAACTACTAAATCATCCGAGAAGCTCGAGATCATCAAAGTGGTCAAGAAAGTTGTCGGATCAAAGATTCAGGTGCTTTCAGGTGCCGGAGATAATGAAACTTCCTACACAGTCGAACAAGCAAAGCGCTCTCAAGATGCGGGCGCAGATGGCTTATTAGTTGTCACCCCGTATTACAACAAACCTCCACAGGCAGGAATCGAAGCGCACTTCCGCGCTGTTGCTGCAGTCACTGATTTGCCCATCATGATGTACGACATTCCTGGTCGCACAGGCGTTGAAATTGAATCTGACACTATCGTCAAACTCTTTGAGACTGTTGAAAATATCGTTGCCCTTAAAGATGCCAAGGGAAATATCGCAGCAACTTCGTGGGTCATTAAGCGAACTGGTATTCCGGTCTATTCTGGTGATGACATCCTCAACCTTCCATTCCTCTCAGTAGGCGCCGTTGGTTTTGTTTCAGTCTGCGGACATACCGTCGGACTTCAACTCAAAGCGATGCTCGATGCATGGTTTGCAGGTAACTCTGCGAAGGCTCTGGAGATTCATCAGCAACTCTTGCCGGTCTTCACCGGAACATTCCGCACACAAGGTGCAATTTTGACCAAGGCAGCGATGTCTCTGATGGGGCTACCCGGAGGAACAACTCGTCTGCCACTCGTTGATGCAACCAAAGAACAGATCGAGCAACTTCGCAAAGATCTCATCGCTGGTGGCGTCACTTTGAAGAGCTAACGCAACACTGTATGACTCAACATCCCCACCCAAATCTCGGCACGCCACCAAAGCTGGTTGAAGGTGGTCTGCGCATAGTTGCGCTCGGTGGAATCTCTGAGATCGGTCGCAATATGACTGTCTATGAGACCAACGGCAAATTGCTCATCGTTGATTGCGGCGTACTCTTTCCAGAAGATAATCAACCGGGCATTGATCTGATCTTGCCTGACTTTAGTTATATTCGTGAACGCCTAAACGATGTAGTTGGCATCTTCCTGACGCACGGACATGAAGATCACATCGGTGCGGTGCCTTACCTATTACGCGAACGGGGAGATATCCCTGTCTATGGATCCCCACTCACCATTGCGCTGATTGCTGCGAAGTTAAAGGAACATCGAATTTCACCGCTCACTCGCGAAGTCCGCGAAGGTAATCGGGAAGATGTCGGTCCATTTGAACTTGAATTTGTAGCAGTCAATCACTCGATACCCGATGCACTGGCAGTTGCCATTCATACCAAAGCTGGCACTGTGCTTCACACTGGTGACTTCAAGATGGATCAGCTGCCACTCGACGGTCGCATTACCGATTTACGCACCTTTGCGCGCTTAGGTGAGGAAGGTGTTGATCTATTCCTGGTTGACTCGACAAATGCAGATGTTCCGGGCTTCACACCTTCGGAGCGCGAAATCATGCCGGCCCTCAATCGCGTGATTGCATCTACCAAGCGGCGCGTTATCATCGCTTCGTTCTCATCCCATGTGCACCGAGTCCAACAAGTCATTGATACGGCAGCGCTTCACAATCGTCGTGTGGCATTTATCGGACGCTCCATGATTCGCAATATGAAGATTGCCCAGGATATGGGTTACTTAACTGTGCCATCAGGAATTCTCTTCGATGCGCGCGAGCTAGATAATTACGATGATCGCGTAGTGCTCATCTGTACAGGGTCGCAGGGCGAGCCCATGGCGGCTCTATCGCGAATGGCAAATGGAGATCATCAGATTCGAGTAGGCGATGGTGACACTGTCATTCTCGCCTCATCACTCATTCCCGGAAATGAAAATTCTGTATTCCGAGTTATCAATGAACTCACGCGCTTTGGCGCAAAGGTCGTACATAAGGCAAATGCCATGGTGCATGTATCGGGCCATGCCGCGGCAGGCGAACTGCTGTATTGCTACAACATAGTTAAGCCAAAGTACGTCCTACCTGTGCATGGCGAATGGCGCCACCTCAAAGCAAATGCGGAGATTGCTATCCAAGCTGGAGTACCTCGTGACAATGCTTTCATTATCGAGAACGGAATTGTGGTTGATCTCATCAACCATGAGGCAGAGGTCGTCGGTTCGGTACCGTGTGGATTTGTCTATGTTGATGGACAGAGCATCGGCGATATCACTGAATCTTCCTTGAAAGATCGGCGAATCCTAGGTGAAGAAGGATTTATCTCTGTCATTGTTGTGATCGAATCGCAGACTGGCAAGATTGTTGCCGGTCCCGATATTCATGCACGTGGATTTAATGAAGATGAAGCGCTCTTTGATGAAGTCCGCGGACAGATTGAGAAAGCGCTCACTGCCGCAGTTGCTGAAGGCGTCAACGGAACGCATCAACTTTCACAAGTTGTACGTCGCACAATTGGAAGTTGGGTCGGGCAGAAACATCGCCGTCGCCCAATGATTGTGCCTGTCGTAGTTGAGGTTTAGGTCGGCGCGCCTACGCCTGCAAGATTTACCCTCCACCTAAGATTGAATGTGTGGCTAAGAAGAAGAAACGCACATCCGGTAAATCATTTCTGGGTGTAACGACAACTATCTTCGTTACGGTCTGGCGTTTTATTGCAAAAACTCTGGGATCTACCATCCGTTTTGTTGCGCGCGGTGCCCGAGATTTAGATCCTGAGCATCATCGCGATGGCGCAGCACTTCTTGTGCTCTTGTTATCACTGTGCGCCTTTGCCGGAACTTGGTTTAGGGCAGATAACTATGTAGGACGAAATCTCTACTCTCTATTTTACGGCGCCTTTGGTCGTATCGGTTTTGTAGCCCCGCTCGTTCTTCTCTACTTTGCCGTAAGACTCTTTAGAAAACCAGATGATAAACATGCCACCGGAAGAATTACCGTCGGAACTCTAACTCTCATTGTGAGCGCGACGGGGTTAGCACATCTTCTCAACGGTTCACTCGGTGCACTCAATCCAACTGGTGCAACTGCGATACGTGACGGGGGAGGGTTACTCGGTTATTGGGTTGCTAAACCTCTTGTTGCGCTCATGACATCACTGCTTGCCTACCCGCTTCTCTCTGTGATTTTCTTCTTTGGCCTGCTCATCATTACCGGAACACCGCTATCGAAAGTTGGAGTTCGAATCAAGGTGCTTGTTATTTGGCTCTGGTCGAAACGGGCAAGGCGCAGTGACGATAATTTCGAAATTTCCGATACTCCACCATTTGAATCGCCAGTCGTTGCCTGGAATCAAGAGCCAGAAGATGAGATTGATGAAGAAGAGTTTGATGAAGAGTTCACGGTCGAGATTCCGCGTACTCCACTTGCTGCGCAGCTGAAGGAAGCTCCCAAATCAGAGAAGCGCCCCGAACAGCTGCTCTTAACCAGTGATACAAAGTACGAATTACCGTCTCAAGATCTGCTCAAAGTGGGCCCCGCTGCTAAAGCCAAGAGCAAGGTCAATGAATCTGTCGTTGCTTCATTGACCGAGGTCTTTAAACAATTTGATATCGATGCGCAAGTGACCGGATTTATGCGTGGACCAACTGTCACTCGTTATGAAGTAGAGCTGGGGAATGCCGTCAAAGTTGAGCGCATAACTGCGCTTTCCAAGAATATTTCTTACGCTGTAGCGAGCAGCGAGGTGCGAATTTTGTCACCGATTCCAGGCAAGTCTGCAGTTGGAATTGAGATTCCGAATGCAGATCGTGAGATTGTCGCCCTCGGTGATGTCATGCGCTCTAGCGTTGCCGGGCAAGACCACCATCCCATGTTGGTTGCGCTAGGTAAAGATGTCGAAGGTAATTTTGTCTGTGCAAACTTGGCGAAGATGCCGCACCTACTTGTAGCAGGAGCGACGGGCGCCGGTAAATCTTCCATGATCAACGCCATGATTACATCGGTTCTCATGCGTGCAACTCCCGATGATGTTCGGCTTATCTTGATTGATCCTAAGCGAGTAGAGCTCACCGCGTATGAGGTAATTCCGCATCTGATTACTCCAATTATCACTAATCCCAAGAAGGCAGCTGATGCTCTGACCTGGGTAGTTCGCGAGATGGATCTTCGTTATGAAGATCTGGCAACTTTTGGCTTTAGACATATCGATGATTTCAATAAGGCAGTCCGAGCTGGAAAAGTTGTGGCGCCACCAGGTTCAGATCGCGTCGTTGAGCCATACCCATACTTACTTGTCATTATCGATGAGCTTGCAGATTTGATGATGGTGGCAGCTCGTGAAGTTGAAGAGTCAGTAGTACGTATCACTCAACTAGCGCGTTCTGCTGGTATTCACCTCGTACTTGCCACACAGCGTCCATCTGTCGATGTCGTGACTGGATTGATTAAGGCAAATGTGCCTTCACGTTTATCTTTCGCAACTTCATCGCTAGCCGATAGCCGAGTAATTCTCGATAGTCCAGGTGCGGAAAAGTTAATCGGCCAAGGTGATGCACTCTTTATACCGATGGGCGCCAGCCGAGCTATTCGAATTCAAGGGGCATATGTTTCAGAACGTGAGATTGAGGCTGTAACTGGCCATGTCAAAAAACAACTCTCACCGCGCTATCGCGATGATGTGACTCAGGCGCCACAATCAAGTAAAAATATTGATAAAGAAATCGGTGACGATTTAGATATTTTGATTCAAGCAGTTGAACTCGTAGTCGGAACACAGTTCGGCTCTACATCTATGTTGCAACGAAAGTTGCGTGTGGGTTTTGCCAAGGCTGGCAGATTGATGGATTTGATGGAGTCTCGCGGAATCGTCGGTCCATCAGAAGGATCGAAAGCCCGTACAGTGATGGTCAAACCTGAGGAACTCGATTCTGTGCTGGCAACGCTTCGAGATTATTAAATTCCAGATTAATTCTGGGTGCCTTTCAGGGGTGATTTAACCGAATAGGGGTCACTTCCCATTTTTTCTATGCAGGTCTAAAGTTAGAATTGAGG
>Ga0194037_1002298_pt1 | contig 12828 bp, 12 predicted proteins | sample JunL306m_MetaG_FD_148653 | JGI IMG/M metagenome (GOLD analysis project Ga0194037, IMG submission 148653) | Anoxic zone freshwater microbial communities from boreal shield lake in IISD Experimental Lakes Area, Ontario, Canada - Jun2016-L304-6m | ecosystem: Environmental > Aquatic > Freshwater >...
GAGATAAAATTTTTATCAACGTGGACCGCTACGGCAATACCTCGTCGGCATCCATCCCCATCGCCCTGGACGAGGCCAACCGGACGGGCGCCCTCAAACGTGACGCACTGGTGCTGCTCGATGCTTTTGGCGGCGGCCTGACCTGGGCGTCGGCGCTGATGAGATGGTAGGGTGAAGCAAATCACAAATATCAAATCGCAAATGATATTATTGAGAGACTACTATGTCAAATACCGCTTTCATATTCCCCGGCCAGGGGTCCCAGTACGCCGGTATGGGGAAGGAGCTTGCCGCCAATTTCAAGATTGCGTCCGAGGTCTTTGCCGAGGCCGATGACTCCCTCGGCTTCGCCCTCTCCCGGCTCTGCCATGAGGGGCCGGAAGAGGATCTCAAGCTGACCGCCAACACGCAGCCCGCCATCCTGACCTCCAGTATTGCGGCCTTGCGCGTGGTTCAAGCGGAAACCGGGCTAACCCCGTCATACCTGGCCGGCCACTCCCTTGGTGAGTATTCCGCCTTGGTTGCGTCGGGCGCCGTCTCTCTGGCCGATGCGGTGCGAACGGTTCGCGCCCGCGGTACATTTATGCAGGAGGCCGTGCCGGTGGGGGTAGGAGCCATGGCCGCCATTCTTGGTGTGGAGCCGGAAGTTCTTGATGAACTCTGCGCCGAGGCGGCCCAGGGAGAGATCGTCTCGTCCGCCAACTTCAATTCCTCCGGACAGATCGTCATCGCCGGTCACGTCGGCGCGGTGAACCGGGCCATTGAGCTTGCCAAAGCGCGGGGGTTTCGCAAGGCGATGCTCCTGCCGGTAAGCGCCCCTTTCCATTGCGCTCTCATGAAGCCGGCCGCCGAGCGTTTGGCGGAGGCGCTTGAGCGGATCGAGATTACCCCCCTGACCCGGCCGGTGGTCACCAATGTGGAGGCGCTTGCCAACACCGACCACGTCCGCGTTAGGGAACTCCTCGTTGCGCAGGTTTGTGCTCCGGTACGATGGGCGCAGTCGGTGGAGGAGATGATCCGGCTCGGAGTTGATACCTTCATCGAACTTGGTCCCGGTAAGGTACTCTCAGGGCTGGTCAAACGGATCAACAAGTCGGCCGCCACCTTCAACGTGGAAGATTCAGCCGGGCTGAAGGGGCTTCCCTCCGCCTGATATTCATGCACACAAAGGAGTCCTACATGCCCAAGGGAAAAGTAGCAGTCATCACCGGCGCCTCGCGGGGAATCGGCCGGAGTATCGCTCTGGCGCTGGCGGCGGAAGGGGCGAAGATCGTCGCCGTTGATCTTGACTTGTCGGCCACCGAGGCGGTAGTGGAAGAGTTGAAGGGGATGGGCGCCGAGGCCGTGGCCGTGGTGGGGAATGTCACTGTCGCCGATGACGCTGAAAAGATGATTGATACGGCGGTGAAGAGTTTTGGCCGGGTCGACATCCTGGTGAACAATGCCGGAATCACCCGTGACGGACTCTTGATGCGGATGAAGGAAGAGGATTGGGATGCTGTCCTGACAGTGAATCTCAAGGGAGCGTTCCTCTGCACCAAGGCGGTCTCCAAGGTGATGTCCAAGCAACGATCAGGGCGGATTATCAACATCGCCTCCGTGGTCGGTCAGATGGGGAACGCGGGACAGGCCAACTACTGCGCCAGCAAGGCGGGGCTTATCGGTCTGACCAAGTCCAATGCCCGTGAACTGGCCAAGCGCGGCGTCACCGTGAACGCCGTGGCCCCCGGCTTCATTGCGACGGCCATGACCGACGCCCTGCCGGAGAAGGCGCGGGAGGAGTTGACCACACAGATCCCGTTGGAGCGACTCGGGACCCCCGAGGACATCGCCAATGCCGTGGTTTTTCTGGCGGCCGAACGGTCGGGGTATATTACCGGCCAGGTACTTGCGGTGAATGGCGGCATGTACATGTAGAGAAACCGTGCGAAGAGAAGAAAAAGGCTTTTGCATTTTTCTTTTTCGTGCTATGAACCGATAACATTTTTCAACATACCTGAAAAGGTCACACAAAAACGATGGAGGTACGGCAGATGGCATCGATAGACAAGCGGGTAAAAGAGATTGTGGCCGAGCAACTTGGCGTGGATGAAGGTCAGGTAACCAACGAAGCGTCGTTCATGGACGACCTGGGCGCCGATTCACTGGATACGGTGGAGCTGGTAATGGCTCTTGAGGAAGAGTTTGAGGTCGAGATTTCCGATGAGGACGCTGAAAAGATCCAGACCGTCCAGGACGCTATCGACTACATTACCGAGCATACCTAGCAACAGGCGGGATATTCCGTGACCAGAGGTTGTATCCGAACGGGGGCCCATCGTGTGCGCCCCCGTTGCCTCTTACTCGCATTTGCGTTCCAGGGAGTATTACATGAGACGAGTCGTTGTCACCGGGGTCGGTGTCGTATCGCCACTGGGGACCGGAAACGCCAAAAACTGGGAAGCGTTGACAGCGGGGAGATCCGGAATCGACCGGATTACCCGTTTTGATTCAAGCGGCCTGCCGGTTATGATCGCCGGCGAGGTCAAGGATTTCGTCCCGGAAGATTTCATTGAGAAAAAAGAGATCAAGAAGATGGACCTCTTCATCCAGTACGCCATCGCCGCGGCGAAACTGGCCATGGATGACTCCGGGCTGATCATTGACGAGGCCAACGCCGAGCGGGTAGGGGTTCTCGTGGGGGCCGGCCTTGGCGGGCTGCCGGCCATCGAAAGGTATCATACCTTGCTCCTGGAGGGGGGATACAAAAAAATCACTCCTTTCTTTATCCCGATGCTGATCATCAACTTGGCGCCGGGGCACATTTCCATGCGCTTCGGCGCCAAGGGACCCAACGTCTCCTCCGTATCAGCCTGCGCCACCGGCACACATTCCATAGGCGATGCCTACCACATCATCAAGCGGGGCGATGCCGACGCCATGATCGCCGGCGGCACGGAGTCCACCATAACCCCTTTGGGGATTGGCGGTTTCGCGGTCATGAAGGCGCTCTCCACCCGAAACGACAACCCGCGGGAGGCCTCCCGCCCCTTTGAAAAGGGGCGAGACGGCTTTGTCATGGGTGAAGGGGCCGGTATCGTGATCTTGGAGGAGTACGAGGCGGCCAGGCAGCGCGGCGCCCAGATCTATGGCGAGGTGGTGGGGTACGGTCTTACCGGCGACGCCTATCACCTGACCGCGCCGGCGCCCGACGGCGAAGGGGCGGCCCGCTGCATGAAGATGGCGATCAAAGGGGCCGGCCTCAACCCGGAGGATGTGGACTACATCAATGCCCACGGCACCTCCACCCCCATGAACGACCTCTATGAGACCAAGGCCATCAAGTCGGTCTTCGGCGACCGGGCGGGTAAGGTGATGGTTTCTTCCACCAAGTCGATGACCGGCCACCTTCTGGGGGCCGCCGGCGGCATTGAGGCGGTCTTCACCCTCATGACCATGCGGCACGGCGTGGTGCCCCCAACCATCAACTACTCCGAGCCGGACCCTGAATGCGATCTTGATTATGTGCCGAACAGCGCCCGTGATGCACGGGTTACCTATGCCCTCAGCAACAACTTCGGCTTTGGCGGCACCAACGCCACGCTGCTGTTCAAGAAGATATAGGAATCCCCCACCATGACGCGCTTTGTCGTCGGTAGCGATCACGGCGGACTCGACATCAAGGCCGCGGTCATCGCTCTCCTGAAGCGACGAGGGGCGGCGGTGATTGATGTGGGTACCGCCGGTCCGGCCTCGGTGGATTACCCCGACTTCGGCGCGAAGGCGGCGGGGATGGTCTCCCGGGGCGAGGCGGAACAGGGGGTTCTGGTCTGCGGCACCGGTATCGGTATGGCCATCGTGGCCAACAAATTTTCCGGGGTCCGGGCGGCCCTGGTCACCGATGAGTTCATGGCCCGGATGGCGCGGGAGCACAACAACGCCAACATCCTGGTCCTCGGCGGACGGGTAATTGATGCCCCGACCGCCGAGCGACTCGTAACAGCTTGGTTGGACGCTTCTTTCGAGGGGGGACGACACCAGGTACGGCTGAACAAGATAACGGCGCTGGAGCGGGAAATGGGGCTATAAGCGGCGCCTTTATTACCCACCAGTCCCACCCCGTAACAGTAGTAGGGGCGCGGCATGCCGCGCCCCTACATCTTTTTTCTGTTTAATCCCAATAATCAAGGAGCAGCAGATGTCCATTCTGTCCCAGTTCGATCCGGAAGTAGCCTCCGCCATCCGTGGGGAGACCGAGCGCCAGGAGTATAACCTGGAGATGATCGCCTCGGAAAACTTTGTCTCCGAAGCGGTGCTGGAGGCCCAGGGATCTGTCTTAACCAACAAGTACGCCGAGGGGTATCCCGGCAAGCGATACTATGGCGGATGCCACCAGGTTGACGTGGTGGAGCAGCTCGCCATCGACCGGGCCAAGGAGCTGTTCGGCGCGGAGCATGCCAACGTACAGCCCCACTCCGGTTCCCAGGCCAATATGGCTGTCTATTATTCGCTGCTCCAGCCGGGGGACACCATACTTGGAATGAATCTCTCCCACGGCGGGCATCTGACCCATGGGAGCCCGGTAAACTTCTCGGGTCGTTTCTTCAACGTAGTCCCCTATGGTGTCTCACGGGAGACCGAAACCATTGACTACGAGGAGGTGGAGCGGCTGGCCCTGGAGCACCGGCCCAAGCTCATCGTGGTGGGAGCGAGCGCCTATCCCCGGATCATCGACTTCCCGGCCTTTCGGGCCATCGCCGACAAGGTGGGGGCCAAGGTAATGGTGGATATGGCTCACTTTGCCGGTCTTGTCGCGGCGGGCTTTCATCCGAGCCCGGTCCCCTATGCCGAATTCGTCACCACCACCACTCACAAAACCTTGCGCGGTCCACGCGGCGGGATGATTCTCTGTCGCGAGGAGTTCGCCAAGTCCATCAACTCCAACATTTTTCCCGGCATCCAGGGTGGCCCGCTCATGCACGTCATCGCCGCCAAGGCGGTGGCCTTCAAGGAGGCCCTGGCACCCCGGTTCAAGGAGTATCAGGGGCAGATCGTCAGGAACGCCGCGAAGCTGGCCGAGGGCCTCATTGCCAGGGGGTTCCGGCTCACCAGCGGCGGCACCGACAATCACCTCATGCTGCTCAATCTCTCAGCCACCGAACTGACCGGCAAGGTTGCCGAGGAGGCATTGGACAAGGCGGGGATCACGGTGAACAAGAACACCGTCCCCTTCGAGACGCGTTCTCCCTTCGTCACGTCAGGCATCCGGATCGGCACTCCGGCGGCCACGACGCACGGACTCAAGGAGCCGGAGATGGAGCAGGTGGCCGGCTTCATCGCCGCCGTTCTGGCCGACCCCGCCAACCAGGCGAACCTGGCGGCCGTCAAGAGTGAAATCAACGCCCTTATGCGGCGTTTTCCGCTCTACGCCCACCGACTGCAATAATCATCAGAACCGCCAAGGCGCCAAACAGTCCCGCCCATGCGTATGGGTGCTTCACCCCGGAGACCAGGGGGGTGAGGAGCAGCCGGGTCCCGGCACGGAGCAGGTCGTGCCGCCGAATACAGTCGGCCAGTGGGGGGCTCAGGCGATAGTAGAGCCTTACAAAGCTCCGTCCCGGCGCGGAGGCCAAGAGCACCCGGTCGCGGAACTCCCGGATGGTCCGCACCTCCGGGGCAAGATAACTTCCATAGGCCGCCGTGGCGATAAAGCAACCGCCACCACCCCCTTCGCCACTGTAGGCGGGAATCGAACCGGCGGTAGCGGTAGAGGTGTTGGTGATGAGAAGCGCAACTTCCGAGGTACTGTTGATCCCGAACTGTCGGACGATGATGGTTCCGTCGGCGTCGGGCTGGTACTCGGTAATAACGCCGCTGGTGTCGGTCTTGAAGGCTGTTACCGAGAGGGTGCTGTTCGGCGTCGTGGTGATCGTCAGGTCGAAAGGGGACGTTGCTGACGGAAGATAGCGATAATAGGCATAGGAAAGTGGGGATGGGGTCGTCGAGGGCGCGGCCGCGATGCTGCTTGTCGGGGAAAAGGTATATATCGGGACATACTGGGGAATCAGTCCGATATCCGCCGTGTGGGTTGTCCAGTCGCGGGTGTAGAGCAGCCGGGCGTACCTGAAAAAATCAGCGGAAAGAGTCGACGAGTATTGCTCCGACAGGACGGCGTCAAGGATTGGAACCATCGGGATATCCGTGCCGCCGGGTGGCGTGGTTAACGCCAGCTTTTCCCAGAAACTTTTCACGACACTCGTGCCGTACCGTTCCGCCAGGTAGCGATTGAAAAGCCAGCGACCGTATCCTCCTCCCGTGGTCGTGCTTACCCCCGTGTCGAGGCTGACGGTGGAAATGGCGAAGGAGGATTTGAGATAGTTATAGAGCTGGTTGACACCGTCGTAGATCTCGTCTTCCATCCAGGTTGAGGTTGCCTCGCCGTACCAGACATCGAAATATTTGTTATATCCGAACTGAATGGCGTGGTGGAATTCGTGGGCGGCGGTGATCTGCAACGCCTTCAGGGGCTCAAGAGTATAGGATGTAAAATTGCGATCAACCAGGATGAAGGAAGTATACCTGACCGAGCCGGGAACAACCGGAGCGATCTCCCAGGTAGCGCCGAACACTTTTTCGGCGGTCAGATTCATGAGGTAGATGTCATAGGGAGCGCCGGTCGCCGGTATCGGTGGCGCACGATACCCCATGTCGCCGACTTCCGCGGTATAGACCTCGTCAAAGACCTGAGCCGTGGTCCATGCCCAGGCAGACGTCGCGGCGTCGATGCCGGTGGTCGTGTAGTGGACCCTGAACCTGCCGGTTGGAGAATCAACCGTGTATTCCGTGCCGGAGAGGACCGGCAAGGCAAGGTGCTTGGCCAGTGTTTTCCGGGTAGATGTCTCCAGAAGTTCCCAATCCCGCCGGAGCGCTCGCCGCAGTGGCGTCCCGCACGGCTCGACCGGATCGGTTCCTTGCTGGAGTACTGCCTTGGCGATCTGCTCTCCGCTCTCTCCGAAGCGGGCCAGATAAGAATCGTCAAGTGCTCCGGCCGCGAGGGGAGCAGGCGTGAGGAGGAAGAGGAAACAGGTAATCAGATAACAGGACAATCGTGTTCTGTTCATTCAGTTCACCATTCGTTTGCCGGTCCGGAGTGCGACCGGTGTTGTTGTGCCTTTATTTACCATCGCATGGCGTTGTCGTCAGAATATAGCAGGCGCCCATCTCTTTGTCAGGGGATTTTTTGCCGACAGAGGTATTTTCAAGAAGGAGGTATCCATAGTGCAACAAATCAGGCAAACGGCAAAAAACCGTGCAGCCACTACATCGCCGTCTCTTCAAATGGTCATTCTGAGCGATAGCGAAGAATCTGCTTCTGTTTTAACAAGCAGATCCTTCACTCCGTTCAGGATGACAACTTGGGGTTTGCGCGGGTTTATTTTTGCCGTTTGCCTTATGCCGCTTCTGCTGGTTATGCTTGCCGGCTGCGCCCCCAGGTCGCTTCCTCCCCTGAACTTTACTCCCGGCGCGATAGTGGAAAGTGTTCAGTCGGAGGTTTCACTCTCCTTCAACTCCCCCAAGGGGAGCGGCGGCGGGCGTGGCTATCTGGTTTTCCGGAAACCGGACCGGGCGCACCTGGTCATACTTACCCCCTTCGGCACCACCGTTTTGGAGGCGTTTACCAGCGGCGACCGCCTGACCATCGTTTTCCCGTCCAGAGAGATTGCCTATTCCGGCGCCTATGACGAGATCCCGGCCAAGGCCGGACTCCAGGGGTGGAAGGCGTTGCGCTGGATCATGGAGGGGGAGCCGGCCGGGGCCGGCGCGTCACGGGGCGAAGTGGTCCGGGTAAATCGGGAAGGGAAGCGGGAAACGGTCTGGTACACAGATGCCGGGCTGCTTGCACGGAAGCTGACCGAAGATGGCGACGAGGTGGTCTATCATGATTACCGGAGCGTCGACGGGGTGCCGTTTCCGTTGACAATCGAGTTCCGGGATCGGCGTGGGACGACCCTGAAGATCGGCTTTGACGAGCCGGAGATCAACAAGACGGTGGCGGAGAGTGCGTTGCAACCGCGCTTGGACGGCGTAACCGTGCTCTCCATCAAGCGGATGGGAGAGGAGTGACGCATCGCACGGATCGGAATCTATCGAATCAGCGTTTCGTCCGGGCCGGTATTTCCCGCCGCGCCGCGAAATTGAAGCACTGGAAATACGTGAGACAGGTCAGGATAAAGCTGAAATAGGCGACGGAGAGGATCACCGGGTTTTCGGGGAGCCGACAGATGAATATGACAAAAAACAGGAACACCGACGTCTTGATGATGTCGGAGATCATCCGTTTGCGCCGTAGCGCCTGAAGATCCGCTGGGGTCAGACCAAGGGCGCATGACCCGATTTCCCGGGCAACCTCCTTCAATGCGAGACTCTTGAGCGGCAGGAAAAGCCCCAGTTGGATCAGCATGGAGATGATGACGCAGTAAAGTAATCGGTCGGCGAGTTTCTGCTGGAACAGCCAGGAGACCCCCACGAGGAGCGTAACCAGACCGATCTGGATGACGACATGGATAGTCAGCAATCTCCTGAGTTTCGTAAAATCGTAGGGAGTGGTCATGGGGCTCACTTTTCCGGCGAGGTAGTCCTCCGGGTTACCGGGGCCCGGCTACCATAGCAAATTCGCATGACTACTGACAAGGAAAACAGTTGCCCTGGCGGGAATGAATGTGATACACAGTGAACATTAACGCCGTACGTCGCGGCTGTCACTGGAGGACCTTATGGAAATCAGAGTGCTCCCACTTCAGGAAGAGCGAAAAAAAACGAAGTACACCGACGAGACACAACTAGGCTTCGGCAAACTCTTTACCGACCGGATGCTGGTGGCTGAATGGAAGGCTGGGCAAGGTTGGGTGGACGCCCGGATCGAGCCGTATGCCCCCTTTGTTCTTGATCCGGCATGCCTGGTGTTTCACTACGCTCAGGAGATCTTTGAGGGGCTGAAGGCGTACCGCTGGGCAGACGGGAGCGTCGCCCTCTTCCGCCCCGAGATGAACGCCCGGCGGTTCAACCGTTCCGCGGCCCGGATGTGTATGCCTGAAGTCCCGGAAGAGCTGTTTCTGGGGGGAATCGAACAGTTGATTTTGCTGGAGCGGGAGTGGATTCCATCCGCTCCCGGCACCTCTCTTTATATCCGTCCCACCATGATCGCCGTGGAACCGGTGCTGGGGGTCAAGCCGTCGGACCACTTTTATTTCTATGTGATCCTCTCGCCGGTGGGGGCCTACTACGCCGCCGGCTTCAACCCCATAAGCATTCTGGTGGAAGACAAGTATGTCCGCGCCGTGCCGGGGGGTACCGGTGAGGTGAAAGCCGGCGCCAACTATGCGGCATCCCTCAAGGCCGGTCTTGAGGCCAAAAAGAAGGGGTACGACCAGGTGCTCTGGCTGGACGGTGTAGAGCGCCGCTACATTGAAGAGGTCGGCGCCATGAACATGTTCTTCGCCTATGGCGGCAAGATAGTTACAGCCCCGCTCTCCGGCTCAATCCTCCCCGGCGTAACCCGTGAGTCGGTGCTCCGCCTCGCCCGTGAACTGGGGTACGGAGTCGAGGAATCCCCGATTGAAGTGAATGACCTGATGGCCGACATCAAGGCCGGCGGAGTTACCGAAGCCTTCGGCAGCGGCACCGCCGCCGTCATCACCCCGGTGGGAAAACTCTGCTATAAGGATGAGTCTGTCCAGGTCGGCGACGGTGGGGTTGGCGTCATTACCCTGAAACTCTATGACACCCTGTCCGGCATCCAGACCGGCAAGATCTCCGACAGCTTCGGCTGGCTCAGAAAGATAGCGTAACAGAACAAGACCTCCGAGGTTTGCGACAACCTCGGAGGTCTTAGGTACAAAAACAGGTCTCAGTTCAGTTTCAAGGCGCATGCCGTGGCAAACCCGACCAATAACCGGAACAAAAATCCCCTCAACCCCCTTTGCCTCTCCTGTCGCCGTTCTTGCAAGCAGTTGGCGGTTGTGGTTGTCGCCGAGTGCAAGCGGTACTATGCCGGGCCGCGCGTCTCTCGGAAGGAATGGCGCCAGCTCGAACTGCCGCTTACGTGAACAGCGTCCTTTCCCTCTCCATAGACACGCGACGCTGTACCGGTTGCGGTCGGTGTGTTGCCGCCTGCGCTCTTCACCTCATCTCTCTTGAAGTTTCCGCATATCGCAAGCATGCTCATCTGAACGATGCCGGCCTCTGCACCCTCTGCGGACGTTGCGCCGCAGCCTGCCCCATCGGGGCGCTGTTACGTTCTGACCCTGACAATTAATCTTTTCCTTTCAATTCACGTATCTTATACCATATTCCCGATGCTTCCCCCCGTACGGACATACGTGACGGCATCGCGGTGCGCAGGAGATCCCGTACGATCTGCTGTAGTTCCGTATCCTTCCAGGGCTTGTAGAGGACATAGCTGACTCCTCCCTTGCTCTTGGCGTCCTCGACTGCTTGAGAGTCGGCGTATCCGGTTAGAATCACTCGGGGAATATCCGGCGCGATGGACTTGGCAGCCTCAAGAAACTCCGAGCCGCTCATCTCCGGCATCCGTTGGTCGCTGATGATCAAACCGATATTTGCGGTATGGCGCAGGATATCCAGGGCTTCCCGGCCCGATGTGGCTGTCAGCACCTGAAATGGTTCCCCGTAAAAGAGACGTTTCAATAATCTGAGGATATTTATCTCATCATCAACGCAGAGGATCTTGAGCGTCGGTTCCTTCGGGGTGGGGCGATGAGCGTGAGGGATCATACTGTTTCCTTGGTCAGCCCGGAGGAGCCGGGATAGTATAAAAAGCTGTCTATATTTATCACAGATGTCATAACGAGAAAACAAATTTATGAATCCTTCTCCGTTTCCAATAGCTCGGCGAGAGCGCCGATGGTGACCCCTTCAAGAGCGGCTGCCAATCCTGTCGATGCCCGCGTCAGTACCGACCTTATCAGCTCTTCGCACCGGCCGGCCTCCGTGACCCGGCAGTCGTTGCCGATACTCCCCAGACAGTGCAAAACGTCACTGACCGGCAGTTGCGAAGGGTCCCGAGCCGGATGCCAGAGAGGCGTCTCCCCCGCAAGCCGCGTCAGAAGGCCGGACTGTTCCAACTCTTCCGCTGTCTGCTTCACCTGACGCACGGGAAGAGAGAGCCGCGTGGCCATCTGTTCCACTGACAGGGGCACGCCATTCCGGAAGGAGACGGCGCATGCCACGAGCAGAGTCAGTGACAGCTCCAGCCGGGCGGCGGGACTCAACTCTGTTCCGTGGCTCTCCATCCGCAAAGTTGCGCGATTCTGGTGCGCATACGCAACCTCGACCCCGAACAGCACGATGAGCCAACTGGTGAAGAGCCAGACCATGAAGATGGGAAGGAGGGAAAAGGCGCCGTAGATGGCGTTGTAGCGTCCCACGCCAATCTGAAAGTAGACATATCCCCACTGGGCAATCTGCCAGATGGTTCCGGCGAAGACACCGCCGATGAAGGCCGAGGAAAGGTGAACCCTGGTATTGGGGACAAAGCGGTAGAGGGCGGTAAAGGCAAGCCAGACACTGGCGTACGGGACGAGTTGCAGGGCCGCCGGAAGCGCCTCGCCAAGGTACTCCCAGGGGATAAACCGGCTGACGATGGCGCGGTTATTGAAGACGGTGGTGATACTGATGTCCACCAGGATAAGGATCGGGACGATGGTCAGGACGCTCAGGTAGTCACTGAGCTTTCGGGAGAGCGTCCGGTCCTCGTGTACTCCCCAGATGACGTTGAAGGACGCCTCGATATTCCCGAGAAGGGAGAAGACCGTGATGATGAGGGCAATCAGACCGGCCGCGCCGAGGGAACCCATGTTGGTGTTGTTGATAAACAAGATGATTCGGCTGACCACCTCTTGGGAGCCGGCCGCAACCTGTCCCAGAATATACGGCTCCAACTGATCGGGCGCCCCGAGTCCCTTGAGGAGAGCGAAGATCAGGGCAAAAAACGGCACAATGGCGAGGATGGTTGAGAAGGTCAAGGCCGAGGCGTGGAGCAGGCAGTGATCGTTGATAAAATCCCGGATCACCAAGGTTGCCGTCCGGAGCGCCCGGAGGAGGTGGCGGCGCGGCCCGGTGCGGGCATCCGGGTCGAGCCGCCGGTAAGCGGGTGGAATCAGGGGGTTACTGCCAGGTTTTTTCGAGGGTTCCGTCTGCATGACTCAATCATTTCGTGGTTTATTCCACTTCAAGCCACTGCTGGATGGTACCAAGTGTGGCGCTCCAGCCGGCGCCAAGCCGTTCCGTGAGAAAAGTGAGATAGAGGCTGTCAAAGAGCTGAAGCCCCGTTTCCAGCAGGAACATCCGCTCGAAAAAGAGCGCATCCCGTTCACTGTCGGGATCAGTGAGGTCATCTTTTTCGATTTTGACCGACGGCGACTTAAAGGCGCCGAAGTGAAACAGCTCTCCTTTGAGGGTGGTCTTCCACCGCTCGTCATCCTTTTCCAGATAGAGGGTCGCTTCAATGATCTCCTTGCCTGTCTTGAGCGCCGTGAATGCCTCGCTGAAGTGATCCTGGGGGCCGGCGACGGTGATTTTCTGCATCCCCTCGTCACCGCCGCCGCGGAGTATCAGCCGGTCGTTGAGGTAGGCGACAAACGGGTCGCCGTCACCGGCGGGGCCGGGGCGGTTGATTCGGTAGGCGCCCGAATCGTTCATGGTCCGGTACATGAGCCAGAGGAGAAAATCGGCGCCAAGCCAGCGGTTGGCGCTGATGAGATCAAGGACGGCGTCGCTCCCTGCCTGGTTTGCTATCTGTAACGCCTCCCGTCCCGGTTCATCCAGAAT
>Ga0194037_1002299_pt1 | contig 12827 bp, 8 predicted proteins | sample JunL306m_MetaG_FD_148653 | JGI IMG/M metagenome (GOLD analysis project Ga0194037, IMG submission 148653) | Anoxic zone freshwater microbial communities from boreal shield lake in IISD Experimental Lakes Area, Ontario, Canada - Jun2016-L304-6m | ecosystem: Environmental > Aquatic > Freshwater >...
TAACTGAGTGAGTTAGTTGGTTTTTGTTCGTATTTGGGTTCTTGATAATGACCCTAAAAGCCTCGAATTTATTGACATCAACAACCCTAGCTTGACTTGCTTTTTAGCGCGTCCGTATTTTGAAGAGAACAATATGTCGAAAAATATAATTATTAAATTTCCAGAGACACAGCAGGAGCGCTCCAAACGAACGCTAGATGATATCTTGCAGGCTGCCTTCGATCTTGTAGACCAAGCAAATCCAAACAAATTTACAAGTAGAGCACTCTCTGCACGGTCGGGCTATACTCTAAGCACTTTATGTGCTCGCCTAGGCGTTATTGAGAATGCTTTTTTGTGGGTTATTAAACAAGGACAAACCCGACATATTGAAACTATGATACAAAGGTTTAGAGATTTTGATACCAATCTACCTTTGCAGAGTTTTATTGAAATAATGGTTGATAATACTTTTAAAGTATTAGAACAAGTGAATCCTAAAGTCATACGCTACTATGAGGAGTGTATTGCTAAACAAAATGCAATGTCATCTGAGTTTTATCATTATGTAGATGCCATGGCAGAGCCTTATGCAGAAACGGCCTTAAGAAACCAAACCAATACTTTTCGCCTAGTTTCACTAGATGAAGCCATATTTCTAATTCGATCATCGCAAACGATACTCGAAAGACCTTTTGTGGAGTTAAACCCGATTGCGGGCACTGAAGTACACCGCAAAATTGCAGTGACTACTTTAGTTCAGATGTTTGGAAAATGAAGCTGTGGGGGTTTGCAAACAGCTTTATCATTTGCCCAGCTTTTGCCGTTTGTGTGGCGGGCAAAAAAACCTTGTCTACCCTACTGGGCTATTTTTTTTATAGCAGAACATGATTCAGTCAATGTAGGGTACAGGTTACCTATTTGATACTCTGCAACACAAAGTTTCCAACTTAGAGCCCGTCGAAGTGAGTGCGATTAAATATGTAGCCGATTTTAAACTCTTCTGTAACGTTTATAGCTAGTTTAGAGAGTTCTTTAAGTTCGCCAGCGATCTGTTTGACCAGCTTATAGCCTCCTCTAAGTCCAATAGTGATCAATATAACCAGCTTAGAGTTCTCTCTAAGGCTTTCAGTAGCCTTTATGAGCAAGCTATAGAGTTCTATAAACCTAGCAGAGAGTTCTCTAGTTATTTTAGTAGCCTTACTGAACTGTCTAATAAACGTTCATTTCTAGTCATCATTCGCGCTAAACTGACGATTATTGACTCTATGCTTTATATTAAAACAATTAGCCTTGCGGTGGTTTTATATGACTGGTCTAACAGCGTGAGTATTTCATGTGTTAATGACTGTCGCTTTCGGAGATGCCTTTGCTAATTTGTTGAAGACTCATCTTTTGCATGGTTCTCACGCTCTAGGTGGGAATGATGAAATGAGATGTGTAGAACAATGTCCTCGCAGGATAGCTAGAACAACTTGAAACTCATTCAAAATCGCACTATTTAATAGGGCTAATACAATATGCCCCTAGCCACTATTTCTTCAACAGTCTGATGATTAAATCTAAGCTAAAATACTGCTCACCATACAACCCTACTCTAAATCAGCGCTAAATCTAGCAGTAACCTAAAAGGTAATGCTATACTTTTAGCCATTTTTTGATAATTGAGACCTCATAACATGGAAGAACATTTCGCTAGTATTATTTCAGCCGTCGGTGAAGATTTAAACCGTGAAGGCTTGATTGATACTCCCAAAAGAGCGGCTAAGGCCTTCAAGTTTCTTAATAATGGCTATGATAAAACCTTAGAAGAAGTCCTAAATGGTGCGATTTTTAGCGCTGATTCTGAAGATATGGTTATCGTTAAAGATATAGAGCTCTATTCTTTATGCGAACATCATTTATTACCGTTTATCGGTAAATGTCATGTGGGCTATTTGCCCCAAGGCAAAGTACTGGGCTTGTCTAAAGTCGCTCGTATCATAGACATGTACGCACGACGTTTACAAATCCAAGAAAAACTCACCAAACAAATTGCTGATGCTATTGAATTATCCATTGGCGCTCGCGGCGTAGCGGTGGTGATTGAAGCCAAGCATTTATGTATGATGATGCGCGGTGTAGAAAAGCAAAATTCAGTGATGACGACCTCAGTAATGACCGGTGCTTTTCGTAAAGAAATCAGCACCCGCTCAGAATTCTTAAACCTTATTAATAGATAACCATCCTCATGAGCCATAAAAAAATTGGGATCATACTGGCCAATCTTGGCTCACCGACTGCACCGACCACTAAGGCAGTGCGCCGTTTTCTTAAAGATTTCTTGGGCGATCCTAGAGTCGTCAACTTGCCACGTCCAATATGGTGGGTGATTCTGAATTGCTTTGTGTTGCCCTTTCGCCCTAGCCGCTCTGCAAAAGCTTACAGTAAAGTCTGGCATGAAAAAGGTTCACCTTTAACTTATCTAACTAAACAATTAACCGAAAAAGTTGCCGTACGACTCAATCCTAAGAATATTAAAGTTGATTATGCCATGCGTTATGGCGAGCCTTCTATCGCCACTCAATTGAAGGCTTTTAAACAAGACGGTGTGACTGATGTCATTGTGCTGCCTTTATATCCTCAGTATTCATCAACAACGACGGCATCAATTTATGATGATTTAACCAAAGAACTGAAACAATGGCGACATTTGCCTAGCTTTGAGTTTATCAGTGACTATCATCAAGACAGTCATTATATTGCTGCCGTTGCTGCCTCTATCGAACAAGCTTGGCGTGAACAGGCTAAAAATGAATTGTTAGTAATGTCGTTTCATGGTTTACCTGAACAATTAACTAAATGGGGCGACCCTTACTTCCATCAATGCCATAAAACAGCCGCCTTAATTGCCGAAAAACTAGGGCTCACTGAAAAACAATGGATGATAGTTTTTCAATCTCGTTTTGGTAAAGCTGAATGGTTAAAGCCTTATTGTGTTGACATCCTAGAACAGCTCCCAACGCAAGGTATTAAGGCGATTGATATCGTTTGCCCTGGCTTTGCCGTTGATTGCTTAGAAACCCTAGAAGAAATCGCCATGGAAAACAAAGCTATCTTTATAGAAGCGGGCGGTAGCGAATATCGCTATATTGCTTGTTTGAACGATAGTGATGCCCATGTTGAGGCACTGACAAGCTTACTTGAACTACACGATTAACGAATTATTGATTTTTTGGCGACTCTTTTCTGTAAGCCTAGGTATCTGTTGTGGGAGTGGCTAAAGCCTCTTCCACAAAAACCATTTGTACCCAAGTTATTGAGTTACCATTTTTATACATAACTACTTAAGCTGTAGGCCGGGTTAGCGACAGCGTAACCCGACACAATCGTCAACAAATCGAGTTACGGCTAGCGTCTAACCCGACCTACGTAAAAGAGGCTAAATTATGAAAGAAACGCTATTACAAAGCTGGCAAGGGCTGTGGCCAGTCGTTAAATCTACTCAGCCTCTAGCTACAGGCGTTGGTGTATTAGACGAAAGTGCCTTTAATACCATGGAAGTTGACAAGCTTTTTGATGCGGTTAATCATGCCGAAACTCTGGTAGGTCAAGCCAGCCTATTTCGTTCTTTAACACAACCTTCTGACGATATTGAAGCGCTTCAAGCCAAACAAGAGGCCGTCAAAGAATTACAAGAGAACCCCGAATTAAAAGAGGCTGTAGAGCGTTTGATCATTAACGCCGCTAGTCATGAAAACAATTTTTATACCTTATTATTTGGGACGTTCTTGGGTACTTTTGGAACGGCTAGAGAAGTTCATGAAATTGAAGGCTATGGTTATTTACAATATAAACGTGGCATAAAACTGTTATTAGAATTAGTCGAAGATACCTACCCCATAGCAGAGCCTCAAAGCCCATACTTAAGCGCCATATTCACTAAAATAAAAGCCTACGAAAACTCTCGCGCCTATTCATTAATGGAAGGACCTGCTTATATTTCTGAAGCAGGCATACAATCTAAGCAAGAAAGAGCTAATTCTTTTTCACCCGCCATTATTTTCAAACCGAGCTTATTTAAGCCACTACTTATCAGTTTATTTTTCGGCATAGTTTGGGCTTTAGGGCACTTCTTTCCTACTGATATGTTTAGCATTTCCGTTGAAGCGATACCTACTGCAAGTATTTTCATCGCGCCTTTATTACTGGTTTATTATCCAGTAGTCGGTAGTTTTGATCGAGATAGTTGTATCATCCCGCTAAGGAATGAATATAGAAAATCTTTTGAGGTTGCTGAAACCTTAGATGCACTAGGTCAACTCGATGAGTTACTGTCGTTTATTAAGTTTTCTGTAGCTATGGAAAACCCAAGCGTATTACCCACGCTGATAGCTAGCGATCATCATCGCATTAATTTAAGTGCCGCCAAAAATCCAATCTTAGCTAAAGGCCATACTGATTATGTAGGCAATGATTTCAGCTTAGAGGATGATAAATTAGTATTAATCACCGGCCCCAATAGTGGCGGCAAAACGGCTTTTTGTAAGACCATTAGCCAAATTCAATTACTCGCACAAATCGGCTGTTTTGTGCCTGCAACTGCGGCTACCTTAACGGTTGCTGACAGAATTTTTTATCAAGTCTCTGAAGTCAGCCATTTAAATGATGGCGAAGGTCGCTTTGGTACTGAACTAAAACGCACTAAAGATATTTTTCTCGCCACTAGCCCTAAAAGTTTAGTTATCTTAGATGAACTCTCCGAAGGCACGACTTTTGAAGAAAAGATGGAATCTTCTTCTAATGTGCTTAATGGCTTTTACCGTAAAGGCAATTCCACCATTTTAATTACGCATAATCATCAATTGGTTGATGAATTTGCCCGTCAACGTGTGGGTATCGCTAAACAAGTTGAATTTGCTGATGAGGCTCCTACTTACAAATTAATCGACGGTATATCCCGCGTCAGTCACGCTGATCGTGTTGCTAAAAAGATCGGCTTTTCAAAAGAAGACATCGAAAACTATTTGACGGATACAAAATGATTTTAGGCACTCCATTAAGCGGCAATGCAACCAAAGCTTTATTATTAGGCAGTGGAGAATTAGGCAAAGAACTGACTATTTCCTTGCAACGCTACGGTGTTGAAGTGATTGCGGTAGACCGCTATGAAAACGCCCCGGCTCATCAAGTCGCTCACCGTAGTTATGTAATCGACATGACCGATGCAGTCGCCGTCAAAAAATTGATTACTCTTGAGCAACCGCACTTTATTATTCCTGAAATTGAAGCGATTGCCACTACAGCGCTCGCTGAAATTGAAGCCGAAGGTTTATGTACCGTCGTTCCTAATGCCAGAGCTATTCAATTAACCATGAATAGAGAAGGCATCCGGACTTTGGTCGCCCAGCAATTAAAGCTGCCTACTTCAGACTATGCATTTGCAGAAAGTTTTGAGGAATTACAGGCGGCAGTCGATGCTGGCATTGGTTATCCGTGCTTTATTAAACCGACTATGTCATCATCGGGCAAAGGCCAATCCATGGTCAAAGAACCGGAGCAACTTAAAACCGCTTGGGATTACGCTAAAGCTAGCGGTCGAGTGGATACCGGTAAAGTCATCGTTGAAGCCAAAATTGATTTTGATTTTGAAGTCACTTTGCTGACAGTACGCGCCTTAGATGCCAATAAAGTCATACAAACTTATTTTTGTGCGCCTATTGGACATCGACAAGAAAACGGTGATTATAGAGAAAGCTGGCAACCGCAGATCATGAGCGATGCATCTTTAGCTTTAGCACAAGATATTGCTTTTAAAGTCACCCAAGAAATCGGTGGCTTAGGCTTATTTGGTGTGGAGCTATTTATTCAAGGCGATCAAGTATGGTTTAGTGAAGTCAGTCCTAGACCTCATGATACTGGCATGGTCACGATGGTCACCCAGAAACAAAATGAATTTGAATTACATGCCAGAGCTATTTTAGGCTTGCCTGTCTCTACAAGCTTGCAACAAGCAGGTGCCAGTGCAGTTATTTTAGGTGGCGTTGATGCTAGCGGTGTTAGCTATGAAGGCTTAGAACTTGCCTTAACAGTGCCCGATAGCGAAGTAAGATTATTCGGTAAACCCGAAGCCTTTACTCAGCGTCGAATGGGAGTGGCTTTAGCCAGCGCTGATAGTGTTGATGAGGCTAGAAACAAAGCGGTCAAAGCCGCAAATTATGTGGTGGTTAAAGCTTAGCTTGTTATTGAAGTTTATTGTCGGGTTACGCTATCGCTAACCCGACCTACTACTGGGATACGTGGCGAATAAATTCGCCCCTACAGTGATACGCGGCGAATTTGTCGCCGCTACAGTATGATTTCCGCAGTGACTTTGTCGGGTTACGCTATCGCTAACCCGACCTACTACTACAAACCTTTGTAATGGAGTCAAAACTCACGAGTTTTGTTGCTTGGCGTAGCGATAGCGTAAGCCAAGCATTTCCTGCGCATTCTGTCGGGTTACGCTATCGCTAACCCGACCAATAATGCTATTATTGATAGCTCTAAAACAACCACTATGCTAATCAACTAGGTGTGAATTAATGAAAATGCTCGTTATGCTCGCTATGTTATTAAGCTCTACTCAGGTAGTGGCGGATATTTATAAGTTTGTCGATGCCGATGGTCGTATTTACTATACCGACGAACCTCAAAACAACCTTTATAAGCTCATCATTAAAACACCGCCACCCACTTCAAACCCTGTTTCTTCTTTAAGAAGCGATTCATACAAAGACCCAAGCTTTTATGGAGCTAACAAAAAGAGATTTTCTGACCTCATCGAACAAACTGCTTATAAACACCAAGTTGATGCTAAATTAGTCCATGCGGTAATACAAACAGAATCAGCTTACAATGCCGATGCGCAATCACCCAAAGGCGCAGTCGGACTAATGCAATTAATGCCAGATACCGCCAAACGTTTTGGTGTTATCGATCGCAATGATCCTGACCAAAATGTAGACGGAGGCATACGCTATTTAAAACATTTAATAAATTTATTTAATCCCAAGATAGACCTTGCCTTAGCGGCTTATAACGCCGGCGAAAATGCCGTCATGCGTAATAACAATACCATTCCTCCCTACCCTGAAACCCAAAACTACGTCAAACAAGTCTTAGCTTTATATCGCCAATAGACCCAATATAAACTAACGTATTTTGACAGCCGCTCATTAACGTGTTAGTTTTATAACCAGTTTTGAGTTTGTGTAAAATAGAGCATTCCCTCTAAAAAGAGCCAGAGGCAACAGAGTTCCAGCGTTTATATTATTCAATCAGACTGTAGGCCGAAATAAGGCTTTAAGAGCGTAGCGCATGATGGCCTTATTCCGGCCTACAAGCTGTCAGAAACTTTAGCACTCAATGTCGGGTTACGCTATCGCTAACCCGACCTACCTAAATGATTAGTTTTTGTAGGGTGGATAAGCGCCAGCGCATCCACCGAGTATGATCGAGCCAGTCTCTAGGATGACCTTCTCAATGCAGCAAGAATAGTTTCAGCCCATGAATTTTTCTATGGATAACCTTCAGTCATGATGAACCGCAGTGTTTTATTTGCTACTGGCTTGTATTTAGTCTTTGTCATATACGGCAGTCTTGTGCCGTTAGTGCCTACTCACTTATCTTTTGAAACGGCCTTAACGCACTTTAAACACATGCCTTATTTAAACTTAGGTGCAGCCTCTAGGGCAGATTGGATAGCCAATATAGTGCTGTATATTCCTTTGGCTTTTCTGGCATCGAGCAATTTTAATCGTATTTATTCTCTGCTAGGCCGACTTTTAGTAGCATTCCTCGTATTAGCTTTTTGCTTACTAATCGCCATTTCAGTTGAGTTTAGCCAATTGTTTTTTCCACCAAGAACTGTCTCATTAAACGATCTAATCGCTGAAGCCTTCGGATCACTGATAGGTGTATTGGGCTGGCTATTTTTAAGCGCTTACTTTTCGGGCTTATGGCGTCAATTACTCAGCGCTAACAAACTGTCCGCAAACTCAGCTATTATTTTCTATGTACTGTTTTATACTGCGCTGAGTTTATTCCCTTACGATTTCGTCACCTCCATCGCCGAGCTTAAATTTAAACTAGCCCATGGTTCAGATAGCTTATTGATGTCTTACGCTACTTGCCAAGCTAATAACTGGCAGTGTGGATTTAAAATATTCTTAGAAATAGCCCTATTATTACCGTTAGGCTTTTTGTGTGGTTATTTACCTTATAGACGACGACTCACCCTTGCCTTATTACTAGGTTTATCTTTAGGTCTTTTCATTGAAGTAACACAAGTGTTTTTATTATCAGGCTCTGGACAAGGACTCTCTGTCATCTCTCGTATGATCGGCATAGGCCTAGGTACTTATTTATGGAGTCGTTTTCAAAGTTTAGACATAGCAAACACTCTCGGCATACTAAAAAGATTACTACCCTTAATGATCCCAGTTTATTTATTAGTACTGATCGCGGCTAACGGAGAACTGACTAGTCAATGGCTAATGCTACAACCTGCCTTAGACAGACTTACAGATATACATTTTTTACCACTGTATTATTTTTACTATACTTCTGAGGCCGCCGCCTTAACCAGCTTGTTAAACATCATCGGCCTTTATTTTCCTATCGGTTTATTTTGTTGGTTAAGCACCATCAATCGAAATGATTTACAACGCCCGCTTACTCTGCATTGGTTTTATGTAGGATTACTGGCAGGCTTGCTTGCCTTGCTTATAGAGACGGGCAAATTATTTTTAGCCTCCAAACACCCAGACCCCAGCAATATTTGGCTAGCTTTTATAGTGGCAGCGACTAGTTACCAATTCATGAACATTCTGCCCACTTGGTTAATTGATCCACAGAAGCCTAGCAATACAATAAACACCGATCCGATAAGCACTCCTACACAAATATCACCGTTAGTGTCCTTACCCACTTTTGCAGACGATAAACGCTGGCGCATCGTGTCTTTATTATTGTGGAGTCTTATCATGGTGACAATATTCGATTATCCAGTCGCTCCTTTAGCTTTGGGAGCATTTTTATTGGGCTATGCTACTCTTATAGCCTATAAGCCTTATAGTTGGTTAATCGTAATACCCGCCTTATTACCAATAATGGATTTTGCGCCTTGGACAGGACGCTTCTTCTTTGATGAATTTGATTTAGTTATTTTAACCACATTAGCTTTTTACTTTTGGCACAAACCTAAACTAGCTCAACGCTCATTATTAACTTTACCTAGCATCATACTCTTAACAATATTTACCCTACTTTATGGCATTAGCTTATTGAGAGGCCTGCTACCCTTAGCTGACATCAATGCCAACTCGTTTAATCATTATTACAGCCACTTTAATAGTTTAAGAGTCGGTAAGGGTTATCTGTGGAGCTTATTACTGTTACCGTTTTTGCAACTCACTGTGCGTCGTTATCGTAATGCCTACTATTACTTTAGCTATGGCATGTTGCTGGGTTTAGCGGGGGTATCTTTGTTTGCCGTCATCGAACGTTTAGTCTTCGTCAGCTTGTTCGACTTTAATAGTGACTATCGCATCAATGCTTTATTTTCTAGTATGCATACCGGCGGCGGCCATATTGAAAGCTATTTAATGTTAACGTTACCGTTTATAACCCTGTTATTTATTAATGATGCTCACCCTAAAAAAAAAACCTTATTAGGTATCGTTGTGTTTATCGTCAGCCTTTATACCCTACTAGTGACTTATTCGCGTGGTGGCTACTTAGGTTTTTGCATGGGTTTTATTGTACTGTTAGTGCTGCTACTCATAGGTTTTAGACTCAACAAAAAGCGCCTACTTCCACTATTACTAATGCCTATCGGCGCCCTGATCGCACTACCTGTATTACAGGGCAACTTAATTCAACAACGCTTTGAAGCCTTTGATCAGGATCAAAGCAGTCGAAGCAAGCATTGGCAAGATGCTCTAGCGATGCGAGATGATGATCTAATGACCTCACTGTTTGGTATGGGCTTAGGGAGTTATCCTCGCACTTTCTATTGGCTGAATAATGAAAACAGCCAGCCCGCCAGCTATGAAATAATCACCGAAACAGACCGCTCTTCTTTACGTTTATCAGGCGGTGATGTTTTATTTATGGGTCAGTATGTCGCAGTTATAGCTAATACAGCCTACCGTTTGCTTTTGGATATTCGCAGTCAAAAGCCAGGCCAAACGTTATCGACTTCACTCTGTGAAAAATCACTGCAATACTCTTTTAGCTGTAGCTCCACACTGAGCAAAACCAGCTCGAATGAATGGGAGCATATAGAACAGATTATCGACAGCCATGATCTAAGCGAACCTGTCGCGGCGGGTCTGTTAAAGCGCCCGATACAATTATCTTTTTATAATGGCAATGGAGTTGGGCAAGCCTTAGATATTACTCATGTTCAGTTAATCAATCCTGAAGGCATTAATCTCATCAAAAATGGTGACTACTCACAGGGCACTGACTATTGGTTATTTTCTACCGAGAAACATAACCCCTGGCATATTTTTAATCTTTGGCTGCAACTATTATTTGATCAAGGCTGGTTGGGGCTTAGTACATTTATTTTATTATTGATGCTAGCTATCCATCAACGTTATCAGCTATTAACCCAGCAAGCCGTTTTTTCTAGCATTTTATTATCGGCTTTTAGCGGTTTCTTTGTAGTAGCTTGGGTTGACAGCCCTTTCGATGCGCCACGACTCACACTATTGTTTTTCTTATTGCTGTTTCTAGCTCTGCTGCGCATACCGCAGGTTTGGAAGGTTGCCGCAAGTGTTTAACTTAAAGCTTGTGACGATTCACATAAATCCTGCTTACAAAGGCCACTGGCTTTTAAGCCTAATGGTCTTGTTATGCTCGAAGCCACTCTATGCAGAGCCCTCACTGGCCGATACAGTAGCCAAGATTAAACCTAGCATCGTGGCAATTGGCACTTATATGCCTAAACGTAATCCACGTTCGATATTCATGGCGACTGGCTTTGCCGTTGGCGATGGTCGTTTAATTATAACTAATGCACATGCTATCCCCGAAACCCTAGATATAGAACATCTAGAACAGCTCGCTATTTTTTATCATAAAGATAATGTCGATAAAGTCGTTATTGCAACTGAACTAGCCACCGATAAAGACCATGATTTAGCGCTATTAAAAATCAATGATGATCGCCTACCAGCATTGTCACTAGGTTCTGCTACATCGGTACGAGAGGGACAGTTATACGCCTTTACTGGCTTTCCTATCGGCATGGTTTTAGGCTTATCTCCGGTGACCCATCGAGGTATTATTTCTGCCATTACCCCTAATATCATCCCTTTAAGCCATTCTACTCAAATCAAACAAGCTCAATTTAAACGCTTACAAGAGCCTTACTCAGTATTTCAATTGGATGCCACCGCCTACCCTGGCAATAGTGGCAGTCCACTTTATCATCCTGAAACAGGACAAGTCATTGGCGTCATTAATAAAGTTTTCGTACAAGAAAGCAAAGAAAGCGCTTTAACAAAGCCTAGTGGAATTTCTTATGCCATTCCCATTAACTATGTAGAAAGCTTCCTAAAAACCAAAGGCTACTAGTCATGACAGTCGCTTATAAACGCACAGCACGGGACATCAAATGATACGTATTTTTCGCCACTATATATCCAGAGCTTATCTACTCTTATTGTCGATAGAGTTTTTTATGTTTTTTGCCGCTATGTATTGGGGTAGCGACATCCGTTTTCTCATGTCGGAATCTTGGTATACCGATAATCATATTACCTTAGCCAGCTTTATTTTTTCTAGCGTCATGAGCCTATCGTGCATTGGCTTAGGCTTATATAGACGAACACTAAGCGGTGAAGAATATAACTTGCTGACCCGAGTTTGCATTAGCTTTGGCCTAGGCATACTGTTACTCGTTGGTATTTATTATCTATTACCCGAACTCTATATCGCTCGTAGCGTCTTAGTGTTTGCCATTATGTTGGCCTTTTTAGGCCTGTCATTTATTCGCTATCTATTTTATAAATTTACTAATCTTGAACGCTTGAAAAGACGCTTTTTAGTGGTCGGTAGTGGTCAACGAGCCCAAGAACTCATTTCACTGAATGATACTTTAGTGCATAAAGGTTTTACCATGGTTGGTTTTTTAGCCTTAAAGAATGAAGTCTCTGTGGTTGATACAAACCATATCATTACTTACGACCGACCTCTGATTAAAATTGCAGCGCACTATAAAGTCGATGAAATTGTCATCGCCATCCATGATCGTAGATTAGGCTTACCCTTTGATGAATTATTAGAGTGCAAAATGTCAGGTATAACGATCATGAATATTGTCGAATTTTATGAGCGTGAACAAGGCATCATTTCCTTAGCCAATGTCAGCCCTAGTTGGCTAATTTTTTGTGATGGCTTTGCACAAGGGGACTTAAGAGGACTAAAGAAAAGAGTCGTTGATCTTTTTGCCAGCGTTTTATTGCTGAGTGTTGCTTGGCCCATCATGTGTTTAACCGCCTTGGCGATCAGCCTAGAAAGCGGTTTTAAAGGCCCCATACTTTATCGACAAGTCCGTGTCGGTGAAAAGAACCGACACTTTAAGGTACTTAAGTTTAGAAGCATGAAAACAGACGCCGAAAAAAACGGGGCTCAATGGGCACAGAAAAATGATGATAGAATCACCTGCGTAGGACGCTTTATCCGTGCTAGTCGCATCGATGAACTACCCCAAATCCTTAACGTGTTAAAAGGCGACATGAGCTTTGTCGGCCCTCGTCCCGAAAGACCCGAGTTTGTTGAGGGCTTTAATGAACGCATCCCCTATTATCAAGAAC
>Ga0194037_1002301_pt1 | contig 12818 bp, 11 predicted proteins | sample JunL306m_MetaG_FD_148653 | JGI IMG/M metagenome (GOLD analysis project Ga0194037, IMG submission 148653) | Anoxic zone freshwater microbial communities from boreal shield lake in IISD Experimental Lakes Area, Ontario, Canada - Jun2016-L304-6m | ecosystem: Environmental > Aquatic > Freshwater >...
GCCTTGCATCTTTCTCCACTTGCATGTATCTGTTTTGAGGACTCTGTTTACGGTATGATTGCAGCAAAAGCAGCAAGAATGACCTGCGTAGTGGTCCCTGCTGCGGATCACATGAAATTGGAGCATTGGGGAGCTGCTGACTTAAAATTATCTTCTTTACAAAATTTTGGAGCCTTGCATTTTAATATGTTGGATGAATAAGTGATCGAAGGGGCAAATGATAAAAAATTAAATTAAATTGCAGGCAACCATGGATTTAGCCAAAAAAGTGATAGGAGCCGAATTGGAGATGTTTGAACAACATTTCAAAAATGCTGTAAAAAGTAGGGTTTCTTTATTAGATAGAATCATGCAATATATTGTAAAACGAAAAGGGAAGCAAATGCGTCCTATGTTTGTTTTACTGTCCGCCAAATTACATGGAGAAATTAACGACAGTTCTTACCGTGCTGCTTCTTTGGTTGAATTATTACACACAGCTACATTAGTACATGATGATGTGGTGGACGAAGCTTCAGAACGCCGAGGATATTTTTCAATTAATGCATTATGGAAAAATAAGATTGCTGTTTTAGTAGGTGATTATTTATTATCCAAGGGATTACTTTTGTCTCTAGAAAATAAAGATTTCGAAATTTTGACCATCTTATCTAATGCGGTCAAAAAAATGAGCGAAGGCGAGTTGCTACAAATGGAAAAAACAAGAAACTTAAACTTTGATGAATCTATATATTATGAGATTATCAATGGCAAAACCGCTAGTTTGTTAGCCTCCAGTTGTGCAGCAGGAGCCAGCTCCGTTACCAAGGATTCCGATGTGATTGAAAAAATGCGTGCATTTGGCGATGCAGTGGGAATGGCTTTTCAAATCAAAGACGATTTATTTGATTACGGGGAAGCTAAAGTGGGAAAGCCAACCGGCAATGATATCAAAGAAAAAAAATTAACGCTTCCGTTAATTCATATTTTACAAAAAGTAGCTCCTCGATTAAAAAAGGAAATTATACATATTGTAAAAAATAACAACAATGACAAAACCAAAGTGAAATTTGTCATTGATCATGTGGTTGAATATGGAGGTATTGAATATGCCACACAAAAAATGATTGAATATCGCGATCAAGCATTACAAATATTATACTCCTTCCCTCTCAGTCCCACCAGAGATGCATTAGAGGAATTGGTGAGATACACAACAGATAGAAAGTTTTAATGGAAAAAAGGTGGAATATATTACATGCCGACCCAGCGCAGGTGCAATCATTGCAAACTGCTTTAAAAATACATCCAATTTTATGTGAGTTATTGGTTCAAAGAGGCATTACCCATTTTGATGCGGCTAAACATTTTTTCAGACCTCAAATAGAACACTTGCATGACCCATGGCTAATGAAGGATATGCAAAAAGCAGTTACTCGAATACAAACTGCTGTGAAACAAGAACAAAAAATACTTGTATTTGGTGATTATGATGTGGATGGAACAACCTCTGTCGCTACCTTATTCCAATTTTTAAAGAAACTCTCCCCACACATAGATTATTATATTCCCCATCGATATAGAGAAGGATACGGTATTTCGAAAATTGGAATTGATTACGCTAAGGAAACCGGTATAGATCTTATTATATCGGTGGATTGTGGTATTAAATCCATAGAATTAATCACTTATGCTAAAAGCTTAGGGATTGATTTTATTATTTGCGACCACCATTTACCTGATGCTATCTTGCCTCCTGCAATTGCGATTTTAAATCCCAAACAGATTGATTGTGCTTACCCCTATAAAGAATTATGTGGATGTGGGGTCGTGTTTAAATTAATTTCCGCTTTGGCAGACACTTATAATTTGCCTGCAGATTCTTATATGCAATATTTAGATTTAGTGGCTACCGCCATCGCTGCAGATATTGTTCCCTTAACGGATGAAAATAGAACCCTTGCTTTTTTTGGATTAAAAAAAGTAAACGAAAATCCTTGTTTTGGAATATTAGCCTTGATGGAATTAGCCAAACAAACCACGCCGCTTAAAATAAGTAATTTGGTTTTCGCCGTTGCGCCACGCATTAACGCAGCAGGCCGAATGGATGATGCTAAAAAAGCAGTGCAATTATTTGTAGAGAAAGATTATGCAAGTGCCTTAGCTATTGGATCCTTATTACAACAAGATAATTTAGACAGAAGAGAAGCAGACACATCTATTTCGGAAGAAGCTTTACAACAAATTGAAAACGACCCTTCCCATATTTCTAAAAAATCGTCTGTGGTGTTTCAAGCAGATTGGCATAAAGGAGTCGTAGGAATTGTAGCGAGCAGATTGATTGAAAAACATTACAAACCTACCGTTGTTTTAACACAAAGTGGTGAAGTGATTACCGGAAGTGCGAGAAGTGTTTTAGGTTTTAATTTATATGAAGCATTGCATGCCTGTCGTGAACATTTAATTGGCTATGGAGGTCACTTTGCTGCAGCGGGGATGACACTTGCTATTGATAAATTAAACGATTTTAAAATCGCATTTGAAAAAGCAGTTGCAGAAAGAATTACAGAAGCGCAATTGACTCCCGAAATTGCTATTAATGCAGAGATTGCTATAGACGCTATCAATATGAACTTTTTTCAAATTGTAAGTCAAATGGAACCTTATGGACCGGACAATGCACGTCCATTATTTATAGCCAAAAATGTATATGATGCAGGGTATAGTAAATTGGTAAAAGAGGCGCATATTAGTTTTCATATCACCCAAGGCCAACAAAGTATTAAAGGCATTGGATACAATATGCCACAACATATTTCAATCGTAAAATCAGGTAAGCCTTTTGATGTTGTATTCCAATTACAACTAAATGAGTGGCAAGGAAATCAAACAGTGCAGTTGCAAGTCATTGACCTCAAAGCTGCCTCCGTTTCATAACACTTACCACCCATTCTTTTTTTATAATTTTCTATTCTCTGCTAACTATTTTAATAAATCAACACTACGTTGTATAAAATGAGTCAACTCAGCCCCTTTTAATAATCCCTGAGATAACAAAGCTAAGTCGGCTAAATTTCGTGCTTGCTTTTGTTGTTTATCTACATCAGGCTCCTTTAATAAACTTTGGAAAATAGGATGGTTCCCATTTATAGTTAAATTGACTTCATCAGGCATTTGAGCATAAAAAGCAGTCATGCCCCCACCGCCCATGCTGGCCATGTCTTTCATACGACGCATGAATTCGGGACGAGTTGCAACCACAGGCCCAGCGTCTTGACTCAACCCTTTCACTTCCACTGTTAAAGTGATTTCAGGCACTTGGAATTCGAATAATTTTTTAGTTTGCTCTACTTCATCTTTAGATAAAACCGAATCTGCATTTTCTTGTTTGTCGATTAAATTATCCGCTACATCGGCATCTACACGAACAAACTGAACGCCCTCCCACTTCATCTCCACATTATTAATAAAGGCAGCATCTACCATAGTTTCTAACTTCACTACTTTATATCCTTTTGCTACAGCAGCTTGCACAAAAGCATCTTGTTGAACTGGATGGGTTGTATATAATAAAACTTGTTTGCCTTCTTTGTTTTTTTGATTTGCTTCCGTAGCTTTTTTATATTCTTCTAATGTATAAAAAGTGCCTGCAGTAGCAGCATCTTCCATAATTAAAAACTTATTCGCCTTATCTAAAAATTTATCATCTGTAATCATACCATACTTCACAAATAATCCAAGGCTTTCCCATTTTTCTTCAAAAGACTTTCTTTCTGTATTAAAAATCTCTTCTAATTTATCAGCTACTTTTTTGGTAATATGCGCATTGATTTTTTTAACATTAGGATCCCCTTGTAAATAGCTACGACTTACGTTTAATGGAATGTCTGGGCTATCAATCACGCCATGTAATAACATTAAAAATTCAGGAACAATATCCTTCACTTCGTCTGTAACAAATACTTGGTTGCAGTATAATTGAATTTTATCCTTTTGAATCTCAAAGCTTTGTTTGATTTTAGGGAAATATAAAACCCCCGTTAAATTAAATGGATAGTCCACGTTTAAATGAATCCAGAATAAAGGAGTCTCTCCAAAGGGATATAGTTCTTTATAAAAATTCTCGTAATCTTCCTTGGTTAATTCAGAAGGCTTACGCACCCAAATGGGATTGGTATTGTTGATAGATTTTTCAGCTTTTCCTTCTTTTCCTTCTTTTCCTTCTTCCGCTTCTCCTCCTGCATCAGATGCTTTCGTATCTTCTTCTGCGTTTGCATCTTTAAAATAAATAGAGACTGGTAAAAATTTACAAAAACGTTCTAAAATAGATTTGACACGATTGGCTTCTAAAAATTCTGCGCTCTCTTCATTAATATGTAATACAATTTTAGTCCCTCTATGATTATAATCTACTTCGTATAATTCATATTCGGTACTACCATCGCAACTCCAAAATACACCTGGTGCGTCTTTGTGACTTTTTGAATAGATATCTACTTTATCACTCACCATGAAAGCGCTGTAAAATCCTAAACCAAAATGCCCAATAATGCTAGCGTCTTTGTATTTAGTAACAAATTCTTCAGCACCACTAAATGCCACTTGATTAATGTATTTGTCCACTTCTTCGCCTGTCATACCAATACCGTTATCAATAATGGATAAGGTTTTTTCTTTGGCATCCAAAACAACTTCGACACGCAAATCCCCTATCTCCCCTTTAACTTCTCCTTTGGAACTTAGGGTTTTTAATTTTTGAGAGGCATCTACTGCATTACTCACTAATTCACGTAAAAAGATTTCGTGATCGCTATATAAAAACTTTTTAATGATCGGAAAAATGTTCTCCGTTTGAACTCTTATTTGACCTTTTTGCATAATAGATATGATTTGCCTATGCTATAGCAAACTAAATACCAAAATAAAAATGCTGACAGGATGGCAAGTAAACCCATTACTGAGGTCGATTTTGCAGCCAAGCCATGCCGGTACAGCGTTTATTTTTCAACAAAATGTCACTTGTGTCCCTAATAACCAGTTGTTTTTCATAGTTGTACACCGAATATATACCACCCACGCCCCCATTCCCAGTGGGTGTTTTAATGTCTGCAAAGTCGGCATAACCACTTGTCCGTAAATAAATAGTGCCGCTGGTGCAAAATTTTAAGGCTCGGCTCATCCCCGCTTTATTTTTTTTATCTGCATAGGTCTGGGCCGTATCGGTGGCACCAAATTCAACACCCGAAATATGAATCCATCTGGCTTGTAAACTATCTCCTAAATTTTTAAAGCCTACTTCTAGCGGGAGCACTGTGACATGATTTTTTACAATAGTGATATACTTATCTAACAATGGAATGGGAATGCCCCCTGTAATTAAACTTCCAGAGGAAGTATCCACAGTCGCTGACAACTGTACCATTCTACGATAATCGGTAAGCCATAAATTTTGTAATCGAATACGAACCAAAGCACCTACTGGATAGGACTGATATAAATTGACGCCATCTAATTGCAAAACAATTCCACCCGTACTATCTTGTACAATAATGGATTTATAAAAATTATCATGTTCATCATTGGCTACAATCACTCCTTCAATCATCCAAGCTTGCTTTATAGATTCTGCCGAACTCATCACATGCATTTTTCTTAAATTTTTAAGCGTGATTAAAGTGTCCGTATTGGATCCTACGACGGCAACAGCATAGGCGTTTTGTTTTAAACAAGCAGCTAGCAGAAAAAAAGAAGCAACTCCGACCATTAATTTAAATGCATTAGAGTCTTGTTGGATCTTTTTTGAATGTGGAAGAATTTTTAAAATAGAAATACTTTTCATAAAAATTTTATTGAATGGTGATTTGAAATCCTAAAGTGTAAGTAGCCCCTTGGTCGTACAGATATTTTACTGGAAATTTTTCCAAACTTTTACCTATGTAATCAAACCGAGACTGTTCAAATGCTAAAATTGGTATGTCAGTATTAAAAATGTTTCTTGCACTCAAACTCAATTTTACAAAAGACTTCTTTCCGCCCCAATAGGTTTGAAAATTTTTTGTTAGAAAGCTATTCCAAACCATTTGATCTGGCAGCCATTGTGGAGCCACAATTGCATTTTGAAGAATCGGATCTTGAATACTACGTAGGAGATCTTCTGACCTTCTAATAAGATTATAATCTATCGATCTTTGCATAGCATACACACCCGTGATACCGAACCTAAAAGAATAGCTTGGCTGATACACCAGCGTGATAGCATGAACAGATTGCGGACTTGTAGATGCAGGTAAATTTTTTAATAATAAAGTTCCCGAGGCCACTTTGAATAAATCATTCGTTAATTTAATTTCATATAAAGGATTATTGCTGATATAATAATGATTCCAAGTGCTTGCCCAGGTGATTTGGAAACTACTTGAAATTGTTTTTTCACCACTCCACTCAATGCCCTTGAAGATGGAATTTTTTTGCCCAACCATTCCATACACAAAAGCCCCATATTGATCATGATAAAACATATTCTTCTCCGATTCATTTTTGATAGAGCGCCTATAGACTGATACATTCATTTTTGATGACACGGAACGATAGTAGATAGTGAAAAACGAACTATTTTCGAGTGAAGGCAAAATAAAACTAGCAGTCGCATTATGTAAAGCAGGATCTAGGTAGAGGGCAGATGAAAAAGGAGCGTTTGTTTGTTGCTGAAGGATAAGTTCGGCATACCATTTTCCTGAAAATTTATATATATAGTGTCCTTGAATTTGATATTCAGGAAAAGACAACGGCGAGGAACTACCCAAAGAACTGCCGGGAAAAAGCCCGTTTTGAACATATCCTATTCTTTGAAAAATATTTTGTGCAGCTTGCCATCTAAAACTAATTTCATGTCTTGGAAATTCTTTTTTGACGATGGCCCAAAACTGAATTTGTTGATGTGATAAAGCATAATCACTTCCCCATTTTTCTCCTTGTTTTATTTTACGATTAGGATGTTGAATATCGTTTTGAAAATTATCAACCATCCCATTGTCATCTACCCAACCATTATAATTGTAAAAAAAATCACCCCCTATTAAATTATCCAGCACATTATAATACCGGATATTATACATTGACAATTGAAGGCCACCTTGGATTTGGGAATAAGAAGACAAAAGATAAGATCCCAATAAGGAAGCTTTCATAATGGACATTTCAGATACTCGGCGATTGATAATATAAAAGGAACGATGCAAGAGATTAGATTGATTTATTTTTTCTAGTGGGTCAAAATTTATTTGCAAAGCTTGTGGATGTGTTAAAAAATATTGGTTTAATTGACTACGCATTAAACTATCCTTACTATAACTAGGAAGATATTTATAATAATCAGGTCTAGGATCCATGGACTTTGTCCAATCTAATTGTGTTTGAGATTGTGTTCCAAAAGCACCCCCCAGATTCACTTGTAAAGAAGCTTTTGACAACCACTTTTTTTCATATTGTATGGTTCCCACGGGAACCTTAGAAGATTTAGTAGCTGCATACATTGTATTTCCATGATACCACCCCCAACTTGGATTGTAATTACGTTGTTGCGAAAGTGCTATCGCTTCTTGGACTGAAGGACTTATTTTACCTTGAGCAGAAGGAGCCCACCAAAATGTAGCACTCATTGTTTGAAAATGTTTCATATTTTTTTGAACATTCATCAAAACTCCCTTACTGGTTTTAAAACCAATAGGCAGCAAACCAATAGGTGCTTGCTGCCAAGAAGCTAACACCTGAAAGTCCCATGATTTCGCCTTCTTCTTCCGAATCATTTCCCCACTTTGAAAATGCATCCAAGCTTCTTGCACAAAAGAACTATTAGACCAACGCATTCCTGCACTTATATTTTTTGCAATCCCATTACTTTGACTTGTCATTGACCCCACTGAAGAATTATTAAAGGCATTGGAGGAACCCATTTCTGAATTATCCGATTGGAAAGCTTTGTATAAACCAGCATATGTAGCAGAAGCACTCCAACCTGAAAGTAAAGAACCCCATTGAATTCCATTAATTTTTCCACCACGACGAAGGCTTCCTCTAAGATCCCAATGAAAAATGTTTCCATTAAACTGCGCTAAACTATTTAAAGGAAGTGATGACGCACTCAATAAAGTAGGCACCCAGTCCTCTTGATAATCGCGGTTAGATAAAACATTTTTTTGCAATTCTTCTTCTTCGTTTTGAGAATACCCCAACATAGGTAAACAAAATAATAGCGCACTTATAAAAAGAAGTCGACACCCATTTATTGGCTCATATAATGGCACCCATTGAATCATATACTTTGTTGCATGGAATAATTGCAAGGGGCACAATATGAGATTTATGATGTGTTGCAAAATTTCGGCAAATACGCAAATAGGGAAAATCAAAAAATAATACCATTGCAAAATCATCATAACTCATATTTATGGTCCTATTTTAAGTAGAGAAATTTTCAAAAACAATAAAAATTTGAAAAGTGATAATTTAAAAAAATACTATTTGAAAAGTGGCCATACAAAAAGACATCATACTAAAAGATATCATACTAAAAGTCATCATTCTAAAAATCTTATTTTGAAATACTCCCTCTATATCCTTCTGACGTTAAGCACAGTAAGCCTTTTCCCATTGACCAGCAAATCACAAACAATTATTGTAGGCTTTTATAATTGCGAAAATTTATATGACACCATTGATCAACGTAATGTAATAGATGAAGAATTTACGCCACAGAGTCACAAGGAGTATAACCGTATTAAATTTCAAAATAAAATAACACATCTTGCCTCTGTCATTGAAGGCATGGGACAATTGGAAGCCGCAAAAGGGATTGCCCTTTTAGGCGTTGCTGAAATTGAAAACAAAATGGTTTTGCAGCAACTGATCGAAAGTTCCCTTTTAAAAAAATATCATTTAAAGTATATACAGTTTGATTCCAAAGATGCACGAGGTGTCGATGTAGCACTTCTATATAATCCTAGCTTTTTTACACCCTATCAATATCGACCTTACTCCTTAACTGATAGTTCCCATTTTACAGATTATGCCACACGTGATATTTTATATGTGCAAGGGTTGCTAGATAAAACCTGGGTGCATATTTTAGTCAACCATTGGCCGAGTCGAAGAGGTGGCGAAAAGCAATCTGCCAACAAGAGATTATGGGCCGCTACTGTCTGCAAAAAAATTATGGATAGTATAGAAGCTCAGGATCCCCTTGCAAAAATTATAGTAATGGGTGATTTTAATGACAACCCTGATAATAAGAGCGTTCAACGACTCCAATTACAAAATCCCTATTTTGACTTATTCAAAAAAGGGGTGGGTAGTTTAGCCTATCGAGATGTATGGAACTTGTTTGATCAAATCCTCCTAAATCATGCTTGGGAAAATATGAATCCAGGAAAACCCATCCAAAAAGGCATCCATAACAGAATGGGAGAACAACTCAAAAACGAGGCAGAATACCGGTCGGTGAAGGCATTATTCGACTTAACTTATTATAAATCAATAATTTACAATAATTGGGGGCTTTTAGAAAAAGAAGGAAGATATAAGGGATATCCCAAAAGAACCTGGAATGGGGATCATTTTAATAATGGCTTTAGTGACCACTTCCCCGCAGTCACAATTTTTAAGGTAAAATCTGTCGAAATCGCAGTAAAATAACCTACCTTCGCCGTCCCAAATCAGTTTTGGCTGATTCATTCCATTGAGTTGGGATGTCCACTGGGAAAAACCAATTATTTAACCAATAAATTCAAGTAATGAACAATTACGAATTAATGGTGATTTTTACACCGGTTTTATCTGAAGATGATTTCAAATCAGCTCAGAAAAAGTATCAGGATTTCATCAAAGAAAATGGTGGAGACACTGTTGCTACAAATCCTTGGGGTTTAAAATCACTTGCTTATCCTATCGATAAGAAAACTACTGGTATCTACTGGATACTAGAATTCACAGCTCCAGCTACCGTGAATGAAAAATTGAAAATTCAATTTTTACGTGACGAACAAATTATGCGTCACATGATTACTAAACTTGACAAGTACGCAGTTGAGTATAACCACATTAAGAGAAACGGCGGTTTCCCTGTTCACAAAGCACAAGAGGCTTAATTAAATTTTTACCACATGGCAAAGAATGAAATCAAATACCTTACTGCAATCAAACAGGAGAAACCAAAGAAGAAATTCTGTCGTTTCAAAAAGTATGGTATCAAATATGTTGATTACAAAGACATCGATTTTTTAAAGAAGTTCGTGAATGAGCAAGGTAAAATGTTACCTCGTCGTTTAAGTGGTAACTCTTTAAAGTACCAACGTAAAGTGGCTGACGCTATTAAAAAAGCGCGTCAAATGGCGTTGTTACCTTATGTAACCGATTTATTAAAATAAACAAATCAATTAGTAAACCATCCCTAATCTCGTATAGTAAAATATATTGGCGAGTGACAGCATCAAAATGCTGGGCTCTTGGGAACTAAACAAATTTTATGCAAGTTATCTTAATTAAAGATGTAGACAATTTAGGTGGTAAGGACGAAGTAGCCAATGTAAAAAATGGATACGCTCGTAACTTTCTTTTCCCTTCTAAGTTAGCTGTTGAAGCGAATCCTTCTAATATGAAACAATTAGAAGAGCGCTTAAAAGTGAAAACGAAGAAAGAAGCTGCTATGTTAGCAGAAATCACAAAAGTAATTTCTGTATTAACAAGTGGTCCAGTTAAATTATCTGCTAAGACTGGTACATCCAATAAAATATTCGGTAGCATCACTTCATTACAAGTTACGCGCGCGATTCGTGATCAAAAAGGTTACGAAATTGACAGAAGACGTATTAGCTTGCCAGAAGATATCAAAGAATTAGGAAGCTATAAAGCAACTATTGACTTTGGTAACGGTCAAAATACCGAAATAGATATTGAAATCGCGGCTGAAGCTTAATTGATTTAGCCCCGTTTTCCGCCAAAAATGTCCTCATTTTTGGTCGCAAAAGCCCCCTCGGAACATTCTGAGGGGGCTTTTTTGGGCCTAAAAGGCCTAAAACGGGCTAAATTGTTTTAAAAAAGTGGATAAAATGATGATTTGTATTAAATAGTCCTATCTTTGGTGTCTCCAATTCTAGAAATCATTTTTAGCGTTGGTATTAGATCACTTAATTTAAAAGAACATGAACATTTATGTTGGAAATCTTAGCTGGAATATGACTAGCGAAGATCTTGAGAACTTGTTTACTCCATTTGGAGCAGTAGCAAGTGCAAAAATTGTAACAGACAAATTTAACAACAACAGAAGCAAAGGCTTCGGTTTTGTTGAAATGGCTAACGACGACGAAGCTCGCGCAGCTATCAGTCAACTTCACGACACAGAGATGTTGGGTCGTAACATCGTAGTTAACGAATCAACTCCACGTCCTGAAGGCGAAAGAACCTTCAAGAAAAAACCATATGGTGCCGGCGGCGGTGGTGGTGGTTTCAATCGCGGTGGTTCTGGCGGTGGATTTAATCGCGGCGGAACTGGCGGCGGTTACAACCGTGACCGTGGTGGTAATGGTGGTGGTGAATATAACAGATATTAATCAACCTCGTTGCAATACAATCCCGTTCCGAATTATCGGAACGGGATTTTTTTTGCTTGCTATTTTGTAAGCCGTTGAATGTTATTGGTTATTTTAGTACATGGAAAAAAGCTACTGGGAAAAAATCGCCCCCTCTTACGAAACTGAAATATTTGATGTGCTTAAAAACGATAAGCATGGAAAAATAGTAAAAGCGATACAATCCTTTGCGAGCATGGACAGTAGCATTATTGATATGGGATGTGCCGTGGGTAAGTGGTTACCCGTTATTGCCCCTATTTTTAAAGGCGTAAAGGCAATTGATATATCTTCTAAAAATTTAAAGATCGCTGCAGCAAAATATCCCGAATATAAAAATGTTCAATACGAGCGTATAGACATGAGTGCTAAAAAAATCAAAGCTCAAAAATACGACGCGGCCATTTGTATTAATGCAATCCTAACCGAATCACTTCCTAAACGCAATTTGTTTTTCAAACACATGACCAGCTTTATAAAAAAGGGAGGATATTTAGTTTTAGTGGTGCCTTCTTTGGAGTCCAAACTATTCAGTCACATCATAGCAAACAAATGGAATGTGGATGATGCCAAAAATGATATTCCCCCAACAGGCAAAAGAGCCATAGCTCAAATGCATTACATGAAAAATGGAGTCACAGATATTGATGATGTGCCCACCAAACATTTTTTAAAAGAAGAATTGGAACTCTTATTAAACTTAGAAGGATTCACCGTACAGAAAATAGAAAAAATAGAATACCAATGGAGTACCGAATTTCACAAAGCTCCAAAATGGTTAAAGGATCCCGAGCCTTGGGACTGGATGGTAAAAGCACAATTGAAATAAATTCATACAAGAAAATTCATATTACTTTTTTTACAAGGATCGCAGATTTGTATTCTTACAAGTATAACCGATTACTTTTTTAAGAAATCGAATGTCTATAAAATTATTATTTAGGTAATCGACAATGAAGAGATATTGAAGAAATCTCTCGTGTAGGTGCAAATCATTTAGGTACAAATTATATTGGTAATCAATAATAACAGATACCTTGAAGAACTCTCAAGTAGGCACAAAAAAAAATCCTTTCTGAAATAAATCAGAAAGGATCTTTAATAAATAAGGCAGCTACCTACTCTCCCAGGAAAACCCAAGTACCATCGGCCATGGGGGACTTAACTTCTCTGTTCGGAATGGGAAGAGGTGAACACCCCCGGCAAAACCACCTTAAG
>Ga0194037_1002305_pt1 | contig 12796 bp, 11 predicted proteins | sample JunL306m_MetaG_FD_148653 | JGI IMG/M metagenome (GOLD analysis project Ga0194037, IMG submission 148653) | Anoxic zone freshwater microbial communities from boreal shield lake in IISD Experimental Lakes Area, Ontario, Canada - Jun2016-L304-6m | ecosystem: Environmental > Aquatic > Freshwater >...
TGTGTTCGGCTTTATTATTGGAAGAATTTCGTGGCAAAGGAATTGCACAAAAAGTAGGCATGAAAGCCATTGAAAATATCATGTTAGATCATTCCATAAAAGCACTATTTTTCTGGTCTTTTAGTAAGGAGGGCGAAAAGCTCGCAGATAAAGCATCAGCCTTAATGGGCTTACCCTTGTACAAACGATAAGTAAAGACTAATAGCTCAGAGGAAATTTATTTTTTATCGTCAAACTGTATGTATTAAAAACTATTAAATCCCAGTCTCACTATATTAAAATCAAGGACTGCAATTATAGCTTAAGTCCTTGATTTTCTCAGTAAGGTTTACTTGAATAATATTATTGATTTTTTATCCTCTAAAAGATGATACTGATGAATTAACTTTTCGCCAGCGTTGGTTTGCAGTGCTGCAAAGCGGAAAATATTATTTTTGTCGTGTTTGATTATAAAAGAAACCGAATTGTTACACAAATTACACACGCCATCAAATAATATAATATTCATACAGTAGTATTAAACGGCTTTAATCTTTATTAGTTTAATAATACTGATTTTATCAAATAACTTGATAATTGGATAAACTGGGTCAATCTCCCACCATTTAGCAGCAAAATTGGGTCTTGCCCCTGCGTGATGATGATTATTTTGAAAAAGTTCACCTAGCATTAAAAAATCAAAAATTAAAGTGTTTCTTGATTGGTCTTTTTCGTCTGGAAAATTACGATAACCATACTTATGACCAGCCCAATTCACTACAGCACCTTGAATGGGACCCATTAAAAAATGAATGGGCAACAAGAGGAACATCCACCAATGGTTGGCGAAAAGTAGGTAAAAACAAATGTATAAGCCTGCAAAAAATAATCTAGTGATAAGGTGGTCTGCTATTTTGTCGATGGCAGGATACTCAGGATAATTTTTATCAAATTTAGCGTCAACTTGAATAGTGCAGGTTAATACTCCATTGTATATTTCTCTCGTATGCATCATCATGGTAAACACTTCTTTAAAAAAATGTGGGGTATGGGGATCCTTTTCAGTATCGCTATAAGCATGATGCATGCGATGAAGAATGGCATAGGCACGTGCATTTAAATAAGAACTGCCTTGTGTGATCCAGGTGAATAGGTACCAAAATTTCTCCCAAAATGGAGACATGGTAAACATTTTATGTGCAGCATACCGATGAAGGTAAAAAGTTTGTCCGAATAAAGAAAGATACCAGTGAAGCAGTAGAAAAATTAGAATGACCATAGATAAATAGGTTATGTTCGAAAATAGTCTACTTAAGCTAATATTGCAATTTTTGTCTAATAATTTAACAGCTTATATTTAAAACGCCGCACATTAGTTAGTAATAAAGTTTTATTTTTGCAAATGCGATTTATTAATAGAAATTTTATTTTTCTTCTTCTTTCGATTTGTATTTTAGCAGTTGTTCAACCACTTTATGCACAAGAAAAAACTACCGTCAATGGTACTGTAAAAGATAAGCTAAGTGGAGAGTCTATAATGGGAGCTGTTATAAAAATTGATCAACTTGCTAACGTTGTTGTAACTTCAAATGAATATGGATTTTTTGCCATTGCCTTACCTAAGGGTAAATATGATTTAAGTATCAGTTTTGTTGGGTATGAAGAAAAAAGAATTCCAATTGCTTTAAACGAATCCAAATCTATCCAGGTTTTTTTAGAAAGTAAAAATCAACTTACAGAAGTGGTGGTAGAATCTAAGCGGAAGGATGACAATTTGATGAAGGCGCAGATGGGAACGGAAACCCTCAATATGAAGTCCATTAGTAGGGTGCCTGTGATTTTTGGAGAAAGAGATGTCTTAAAAACTATACAATTACTACCTGGTGTAAAATCTGCTGGAGAAGGGAATAGCGGTTTTTATGTAAGGGGAGGGGCGTCAGACCAAAACTTAATTTTACTAGACGAGGCTCCTGTATATAATGCATCACATTTATTGGGATTTTTTAGCACTTTTAATAGCGATGCCATTAAAGATGCTACTTTAATTAAAGGCAATGGGCCAGCACAATATGGGGGCAGGTTATCCTCGGTATTGGATGTGAAGATGAAAGAAGGCAATAATAAAAATTATATTGTCAACGGTGGCCTTGGTTTGATTAGTAGTAGAATAAGTATTGAAGGTCCTATTCAAGAGGATAAATCTTCCTTTATTTTATCGGGAAGAAGAACTTATGCGGATGTTTTTTTAAAGGCGTCTGAGAAATTCAAGGATAATATATTGTACTTCTATGATTTTAATGCAAAAGCAAATTATAAAATAGACAATAAAAATAGAATATATTTTTCAGGTTATTTTGGTAGAGATGAACTAGGCTTAGGAACTAGCTTTGGTATTAATTGGGGAAATAAAACTGGCACTATCCGCTGGAATAGAATTATTAGTAATAAATTATTCTTAAATACCTCCTTCATTTATAGTGACTATAATTATGATGTGAGTTTAAAAAATGGAGAAACTAAATTCAATGTTAATTCAAATATAAAGGACGTTAATATTAAACAAGATTATACCTATTACTTTAATCCGAAAAACACGATTCGTTTTGGCTTTAATTCTATTTTACATTCCATCACACCTAGCATTTTTAGCGGTACTGTAAAAAATAGCGTAAACAAAGTTGGGCGGAATGGATTAGAAAATGCTATTTATTTTAATAATAATTTTAAAGCCAACCAAAAATTGAACATTGACTATGGCTTAAGGGCATCCGCTTATTCGATGATGGGAGGCGATGTATATAATTTATACAATGGAAATGAAAAAACCTCCTCCATCTTATTAGAAAAAACTGCTTTTGGCAAAACCTATCTTAATATTGAACCAAGAATCACAAGTAATTACAGGATAAATGAATTGAGTAGTATCAAACTGGCTTATGCGCGTAATGTGCAACATTTACATTTACTTAGCAATGCCACTGCTTCTAGCCCATCAGATCAATGGATAGGGGATTCTTATAATATTAAACCTGAATTAGCGGATCAAACTAGTATTGGGTATACAAGGAATTTCAAAAATAACACTTATGAGCTTGGCGCCGAGCTCTATTATAAGAATATGCAAAACCAATTAGATTATAAAGATGGAACCAATATTAATACCATTGCAGATGTGGAAAGCGCCTTATTGTATGGAATTGGTCGTGCCTATGGATTTGAATTATTAGCAAAAAAGAAAATTGGGGTATTGTCTGGATGGATAAGTTATACATTATCTAAATCAGAAAGAAAAATAGAGGGAATTAATGGAGGGGACTGGTATAATGCTAAGCAAGACAGAACACATGATATTTCGGTTGTAAGTATTGTAGAACTTAATTCAAAATGGTCTGTTTCCGGGGTATTTGTATACTATACGGGCAATGCGGTTACCTTTCCTACAGGCAAGTATACTTTTGGCGGACAAACAATTTACCAATATGCAAAAAGAAATGCGAACAGGATGCCCACCTATCATAGGTTTGATATTAGTGTAACTTATGAAAACAGGGATAGAAAAAAACGTGAAACCTCCTGGAACTTTAGTTTGTACAATGTTTATGGTAGGGAAAACGCCTATAGAATATCATTCCAAGATGACCCCTTAGATAAAACCAAAACTCAAATTATTCAAACATCTCTATTTAGATGGGTCCCAAGTATTACCTATAATTTTAAATTTTAATAAAAATGCATTTAAAAATATATTTATACTTATACTGTTTCATCCTTTTGTTGACGAGCTGCGATAAAGTAATCACACTTCCCATAAAAGACAATGAGGCAAAAGTGGTAATTGAAGCAAATATTACAGATGAACCAGGCCCTTATTTTGTAAGGCTTACTCGATCCATTAATTTAAATGAAACCAATATTTACCCTGTGATTGAAAATGGGATTGTTATTATAACCGATAATACTGGAATTAAGGATACACTTAAATATGCTAAGGACGGCATCTACAAAACAAAATTAATTCAAGGGGTATATGGTAGGACTTATAATTTAGAAGTAAATGTAGAGGGTAAAAATTTTACCGCAACAACGACTATGCCCTCTAAAGTATATTTAGATAGCCTCAGAATTAATACTTTCTCATTCAATGGCAAAACCCAATATAGTATTATACCAGTTTATACCGACCCTATGGAACTCGGTAACAATTATCGGTTTATTCAAAAGATAAATGACACATTGGATAATAACTATAATATATTCAACGACAATTTAAACAATGGAAAAATAAATCAACGACCATTGGGCGGTGGCAATAAAGACCTTACCATAAAAAATTTAGATATTGTTTCCGTAGAAATGCAATGCATCAGTAAATCAGCTCATTTGTATTATTACACACTAACCCAACAAAATGGTGCTGGGCCAGGCGGTGGCACCGCGCCGACAAATTTGCCAAATAATATTATTGGCGGTGCGCTAGGTTTATTCTCTGCATATACTACGCAAACTAAAACAATATTGATACCTAAATAGGGTTAGCTAAACCCTAGTCACTCTTTTTTAAAGGTTATGTAAGTATCTAATTTTCAAACTCAAAAATTATTTCATTAAAGCCATGATACTTGTAGGATCATAATACAGCATTTCCTTCACAATTTTACCATCCACGAAGGCATCATATTGGTTAATAGGAACATCGATAGATTGATCACCTTTTTTTAGTGTTAATGTTAAGTAGGTTACCACAGATATGCCTTGTGTATTGTCTTTTTTTGTAAATCTACTTTCCCAAATTGCAGCAATGTTAGAAACCTTCACTTTGATGCCGGCCAATTGCCATGTATTTAATATTTTAATATTTTCTGCCAAACTCATTTTTACACCGTTGTCTAAAAAAACAGCTGAATCCGCATATTTACTTTTATAGCTAGTTGTATCATTATTGGCCATATCTTCAAATGAAGCTTTGACAGTATTTATATTAGCCGTGCTATCGTATTCATATCCATGTGGTTTGGGATTGCCATTATTTTCAGTTTTAGTTTCTTGACTGGTACAAGCAATCATTGAGGCAACTAAAAGAAAGCTTAAGAATCGATTTTTCATGAGTTTTTAATTTGGATGAATAAATGTACAATAAATAGGGCATGTATGTTAATGCTTTTGGCTAACCCGATTCCATTAGAGATGAACTAAAAAAATAAGCTTATTTATTCTTTTTACAACCTTCGCTGCAATACTTTACTTCCTCCCATGTTTTTTCCCATTTTTTTCTCCAATTAAAGGGCCTATTACAATGCAGACATATTTTAGAAGGCAGGTTTGCCTTTTTTATAGTTTTTTGTTTGCTATTTTTCATGCGTGCATTTGTCTAAAGGTTAAATTAATTCTTGGAGCTACAATTTTCTTTGACTTAGGCATGCTGTGTAGCCAATTTTTTTGAAAACTGCCTAGCATTTCAAATAGTGATCCATGCTCCAATAAAACGGATAGAGTCTCCTTAGTTGCTTTATGTTTTAGGGTAAATTTTCTTTCTGCGCCAAAGCTTAAAGAAGCAATAGAACTATTGGGAACAATTTCTTTCTCATCATCACTATGCCAACCCATGCCTTCGTCTCCATTATGGTACAAATTCAATAAACAGGCGTTGTAATTTGATCCAGTATAAGAGCTAACTAGTTGTTTAATTTCTATCAGTAAAGGCGTCCATGCCAATCCCTTTTTTGTTTTATTGGAATAAGTATATTCAATTAAATCATCTGCGTAAAAAGCCACTTTCCTTTTGGTAGTTATTTCCTTTCCAAACATCACTAGGTTTTCATTCGTCCATTCTATTTTGTTTAGGAGTTCGTTAAAATAGATATGCTTTTGTTCAGCATTTATAATTTTTCCAAAATAATGTGCTTGACCATCCTGGTTTATGATATTTGGAAAATTTATGCTCATTCTATTGTATCATTTGATGGTATTCAAAATTATATTTTCCTTTGTGCCACCAAACAAATTTAGATCAAATTGTTTTATTAAATCTCCTACGATGCAAACACCCATTGAACAATTAAAGTCAAGCATTCAACCTACTAGAGAAGCATTATTAGCTCATACAGTATACAGTCAAATAAAAGATTTTGAGGGTATCCAACATTTTGCGAAATACCATGTGTTTGCTGTATGGGATTTTATGAGTTTATTAAAATCTTTACAAATGGGCCTTACTTGTGTAAGCCTACCTTGGATACCTGTTGGTTCTGCAAATACTCGTTTTTTAATCAATGAAATTGTTTGCGGCGAAGAGTCCGATGTAGATGAACAAGGCAATAGGATTAGCCATTTTGAATTGTACTTATCTGCCATGCGTCAAATGGGGGCAGATACTAGTAAAATAGATCAATTATTAGCTTTGTTGCAAACAGGAAGGCCTGTCACTGATTGCATAGAAGCGATTGATATCCCATCAGAAGTAAAAGAGTTTTTACAATTCACTTTTGAAATAGCCATGCATGCCCCATTGCATGTAAAGGCCGCAGTTTTTACCTTCGGCAGAGAGGATTTAATTCCAGATATGTTCACTCAAATTTTAAATAAAATTTATGCCGAACATCCAGACAAAGTATCCATTTTTAAGTACTATATAGAAAGACATATCGAAGTAGATGGAGGACATCATAGTGAATTGGCCATTCAAATGGTCTCAGAACTATGTGGAAATGATAAAACTAAATGGGAAGAAGCTACCAAGGCGTCTTTAGAATCTTTAAAAACACGTTCATTATTATGGGATGCCGTTTGCGCTAACAATCTTGTTTAGAAAAAAAGCCAATTTTTTAAACAAAAGGCTAAACAAATCTAAATTTCTTTTTATTTTTTATATTTTTTAACACTTTTTTAATTTTTTTAAATTTAACTTTTGTCTCGGATCTTAAACAACGATTGAATTGCTATTGCTTTGCATGATGTATTAAGTAAATACATCATGACAGCCGGAATGAACCGTGGAGTGTTGTGAATGAAAACGTTCACCAAAACTCAACAAATATGGATCATTTATTTCTTCTTGATGCCTCAATGGCGATTGCAAAGACCGATTATGTATCTTTCACTTTCTTCATTGGCACAATGGCCATGATGGCCGCGGCGGTATTTTTCTTTTTAGAATTGAACAACACTAGTAAAGAATGGAGAACCTCGGTATTGGTATCTGGGTTAATCACTTTCATTGCTGCTGTTCATTATTACTACATGCGTGGTTACTTTTTAGAAACGCATGAAAGTCCAACCTTTTTCCGTTATGTAGATTGGTTATTAACGGTGCCTTTAATGTGCGTTGAATTCTATTTAATCACAAAAAAAGCCGGTGGTACCACAAGTTTATTATGGAAAATGATATTAGCATCTGTTGTAATGTTAGTAACAGGTTATTGGGGTGAAGCAGTTGCCCCAGCTCAAGCTACATTATGGGGAACTATAAGTGCTATTGCTTACTTCTACATTGTATATGAAGTATGGATGGGAGATGTTAAAAAATTAGCCACTGGCGCTGGTACTGCAGTAGCATCTGCGAATGCAGCATTAGGTTGGTTCGTTTTAGTGGGTTGGGCTATTTATCCTTTAGGATATTTAATTGGCACAGCCGATGGACAATGGTATGCTAGCTTCAAAAATATTGGAATTGACATGAATGTTATTTACAATATTGGTGACGCTGTCAACAAAATAGGTTTTGGTTTGGTTATTTATAGCTTAAGTAGAAAAGCTGCTTAATATATTACAGTAACTTTTAAGGGGCAAGTTGGTTACTTGCCCTTTTTTTGTAATTTACATACATGCAAATTAAACTACGCCTTTACTTAATCTTATTTGCATTTCTATTATTCCTTATTGATACGGTGTTTGTTTTAAATAACAGCACGCAAATTTCCTTTTTAATTATCGTACTTATTTTGTTTGGCGTGCCCCATGGAGCCCTTGATTTATACATCGACCAACATTTACATCAATCAAATAGCAATCAAAAATTATTTCTTTTAAAATACATCGCTAATATCATTGGCTATGCCTTAGTTTGGTATTTTTTCCCCATTGCGGCTTTAATTATATTTATTGTTATAACGGCTTATCATTTTGGAGAAATGGATTGGTTGGGAAGAACAGAAAAATGGATGCATAAAATAGCTTATTCAATAATTGGGCTATTATGGATTTTATTTTTGCTTTCTAAGAATATCAATTTTGCCCTGCAGATTTTTATTCGAATGGAGCGCTCTGCTTTTAATGAAAGTCAATGGGTGGCACTAGCACATAAAATTTATCCTATTACCTTAATTGGGCTAGCGCTAATTCATTTTATTTTATTCATTTTTAAAGCAAATTTTTTTTCAAAAAATAAATATTATCTCTATTCACTTTTACAGCAAATCATACTCATTAGTTTTGCTTTATACATGCCTCTATGGCTTTGTTTTGCCTTTTACTTTGGTTTCTGGCACTCTTTATTATCTTTTGATAAAATAAGAATCACTTTTGGTATGCCCAGCAATTTTAATGGCTGGAAAAGCTTACTTATCAAAGCAGCACCTTTTTCTATAATGGCCTGGTTTGGCTTTGTTTATATTACCTTTTTAACACTCAATAGTAAGGATGCTTCTGGTATTTTTACACTGCTATTCATAAGCCTATCTGTACTAGCCCTCCCACATTTACAAATTTTTACAAAGATTAAATTGAAGCCTGATTGATCCTTGGAATACCATCAATTTTTATATTTAGGTGAGGCATTGTAAACAATTCTAAATCATTGTCTATCAATGGCTTAAGTTTTGACCCATTTCTTTCATAACAAAAGGGCGTAATTGATTTCTATTTTTATTAAATTAAACAAGCTTAAAACGAATAATTATGCAACAAGTACCTGCGCTTATTTTAAAGTCGATGAATGAATCTTACCCTATAGAACAAAATCATATTGATTTTTATAAAAATAATGGGTTTATTAAATTGAAGCAAGTTTATAGTCAAGAAGAAATAGACTATTTGAATGAGGTTATCACTACTGAAGTAAATGCACTCAATAAGCAAGTCTTGGCTTTGGACCAAAGAGATACCTATGGCAAAGCGTTTTTACAAATTATGAATATTTGGAAAAATTCTGAACTGGTAAAAGAAATTGTATTTGGAAAAAAATTAGCCAAAATTGCCACTGAATTAATGGAAGTGACTGGCGTAAGATTATACCATGACCAAGCCTTATACAAAGAACCCAATGGCGGGCATACGCCCTGGCATGCCGATCAATACTACTGGCCCTTGGCTTCGGATAAAACAGTTACGGCATGGATTCCATTACAAAATACACCATTGGAATGGGGGCCACTTGAATACAGTGCAGGCAGTGACCAACTAACAGAGGGTCGAGACAAAGAAATTAGTGATGAAAGCCAACAGTTTTTAGAAACTGCTTTAAAAAATAAGGGCTTTGTTCATGTGGTAGAACCTTTTGATATAGGAGAGGTAAGTTTTCATAAGGGTTGGTTGTACCACAGAGCTGGTCCCAACAAGACCAATCAAATGCGTAAAGTAATGACCGTTATTTATATGGATAAGGACATGAAATTAAAAGCACCAGAAAACAAGAATCAACAAAATGATTGGGCATCATGGTGCCCAGGGACCACCATCGGCCAAACTGTGGATTCCCCTTTAAACCCCATACTTTATCAACAGTAGGGGAACACATTAAAAAATAATTCCATCCAATTAAAAAATAGAATAGAAAGTATTCGGCTAAACACATTGGGTCACAATTTTATATTTGACTTAATGGAATTCAGCTATTTGAATTTTTCTATACTTTAGCTCATAATTTATTTCAGCCAATAAGTAACATTTAGTTAATAATTAAGTAATAGAATGTTAATACTGCCCAATCAATATAAGTAAGCATTACTGATAGATTTGCATTTCAAATTAAACTAGTTTTTATGAGTGCAAATCAAGTAGTGCAAAAATGCATTATTCTCTCCATTTTCTTATTCTCTATAACTGTTAGTGTTTTTGCAGAAGGAGTAAAAGGGCGTGTTCTTGATGCTAATTCCGGTGAACCATTGGTTGGAGCAACAGTAACATTGAATAAGCAATCTACCTATGTAAAATTGGATGGAACCTATCAGTTTAAAAATACCAATCTTGGCAAAACTGTTATCACAGTTACTTATACCGGATACATTACTGAGTCGAAAGAGATTCAAATTACCAACGCAAATGAAACTAAAATCGTAGACATTAATTTACGTTCTACAAGTGTCAATTTAAGTTCGGTTACAGTGAGTTCTAGCAATAAAGAAAATGACAATGCCATTAGAAGATTAGAAAAAATCGCTGATCCGATTATCAACATATTGTCTGCAAAAAATATTCAATTATTACCAGACATTACAGTGGCCAACGCTTTACAAAGAGTAAGTGGGGTGACTATTGAAAAAAGTGGATCTGGTGAAGCGCGTTATCCTATTATCAGAGGAATGGAAAAAAGGTATATCAATACTTTAGTGAATGGTATTAAAATTCCTAGTCCAGACAATAAAAATCGTTTTATTCCGCTAGATTTATTTCCTTCTGAATTATTAGAAAGATTGGAAGTAGGTAAAAGTTTAACCCCAAGTTTAGAAGGAGATGCAATAGGAGGAACCATCAACTTGGTGATGAAGGATGCACCAGATCGTTTAATAGTGCAAGGAAATGTGGCAGGTGGTTTTAATACCTCTTTTCCAGATCAAACTTATAGTAAGTTTGATAATTCAACTATGAATCTATCTTCTCCTGCGCAAAGAATAGATCCAAGTGTCACCAACGGATTATTATATGGTGTACCTCCTATTAATAAAAGTGCCAATTTGAACGATTTGCCAGTTAACCATTTGAATTACACAAATATCACTAATCCAGTTAACTCGACTTTGGGTTTAACTGTGGGTAATAGATTTGGTAAGGATAAACAATTTGGTTTTATAGTATCAGGAAGTTATCAAAATATATACAGAGGGACCACTTCCAACTTCTTCTTACCCAATTCTCAACCAGGGTTAAATAATATTCCTTTATTTTCTGACTTGCAATTAAGAAAATATTCGGTTCAAAGCCAAAGAAAAGGGGTTAATGCTAAACTGGATTATCGTATAGATAAGAATAATAAAATTTCTATAATAAATACCTATGTTAGATTAGACGATTATCAAACCAGAATTATCTGGGATACGGTCGCTTTAAACTCAGTGGTAGACAACTCTCAAAGAAGCCAATGGATTTTTCAATCTATTAATAATACGACAATACAAGGAGAACATAAATTATCAAGTACTGATAAATTAGATTGGTCTTTAGTTTATTCAACAGCTAAAAGCAATATGCCAGATCAAAGTTCTTTTACACATCAATATGCAATTGTGGCCACTAGCTTAACTGCAGATAAATTGCAATCAATGTCTAGAATTTGGACCAACAATACGGATAATGATGCTGCTGCTTATTTAAATTATACAAAAAATACTACTTTATTTCATCGTGATTTTGAATTAAAAGTAGGGGGCTTGTATAGAAATAAAAACAGAGACAACTACTATATAGCTTATTCTTTAAAGCCAGCACTTGGTTCTGTTTATACAAATGTTAATAATGCCCAATTTCAATTTAACACAGGTGATGGTATCCCAAGCTTGAATGGCAACAACTATACATTTGAAGAAAAAATTACAGCAGGTTACTTGCAAGGAAAGTGGAACTTATCTAACCGTTTTGAATTATTAGGAGGCGTTAGGGCAGAGAATACCAATCAACATTATGAGACTTTATTAACCAATGATGTAGATGCAAAATCTGGAAACATCAAATACACAGATTTGTTACCTAGTGCACAAATGAAATTTGCTTTAACACCTAATCAAAACTTTCGTTTTGCTTATTATAGAGCCATTGCTAGACCTGGTTTTTCTGAATTAATTCCAGACGGTGCAGACGGAGAATTTTTTAAAGAAGTAGGAGATCCTGTCCATTTGAAACATACAGTTGCTGACAACTTAGATTTGCGTTATGAATTCTATAGCAAAGGGTCTGATCAATTGTTGTTTGGTGGATTTTATAAAGACATTCAAAATCCAATTGAAATTTCTGCTGTAAAACCTCAGAACATCAATAGTTTGTACTTGCAGCCAGTAAATATCGGTAAAGCAACCAACTATGGTCTTGAATTAGTGGCCACTAAGTTCTTTGGTTCATTTGGAATTTCTGCTAACTATACTTATACAAAATCTAGTATTACCAATGACAGTTTAATTTTCTCCTACAGAAACACTACGGGCCAAATAGTTTCAAAAAGAGTTTCTGAAACCAGACCCTTACAAGGACAATCAGACAATATTGGTAATTTATCTTTGATTTATAAAAATCCTAAAATTGGGTTGGATGTTCAAGTGGCAGGTGTTTATACAGGTGAGCGAATTAGCTTTGTTAGTCCTTATGCTGGTTTAAATTACTGGCAATCACCCACCACTCAATTAGACCTTTCCTTTGAGAAAAAATTTGGTAGACACTTTTCTTTTTATGGGAAAATCAACAATTTGACTGATGCGCCTTTAGAACTTTCATTGCATCAATCTTATAATTCTTACATGGAAGCTAGTGGCTCTAGGGTATTGGCTTTACAAACAGATCCTGCAAATAAAATAATTATCCAAAAGGATTATTATAGAACTACTTATTTATTTGGAATCCGTTATAAACTTTAATATATAATTTACAACAATTTACAATGAAACAAAAGTTTACATAT
>Ga0194037_1002306_pt1 | contig 12793 bp, 9 predicted proteins | sample JunL306m_MetaG_FD_148653 | JGI IMG/M metagenome (GOLD analysis project Ga0194037, IMG submission 148653) | Anoxic zone freshwater microbial communities from boreal shield lake in IISD Experimental Lakes Area, Ontario, Canada - Jun2016-L304-6m | ecosystem: Environmental > Aquatic > Freshwater >...
TGACTTTTCAAAAGCCTACTGTAAGGCGGAATATGCAAAAATTTCCCACATCCCGCCTTAATAAATGATTTTTTTATTCAACAAGCAACTCTAATTCTGCTTTTTCGAGTTCATGGAAATTAAGATACTGATAAATATTCTTTTCCTTTTCTCCTGACAGATGCCGGTTGACAACCTCCATGTATTCATCCCTGTTGGGCAAATGACCAAGAAGTGCACATACTGCAGCAAGTTCTGCAGAGCCCAGATAGACCTGGGCATCAGTGCCCAGCCGGTTATCGAAGTTCCTGGTACTGGTAGAAAATACCACAGCATTATCGGCCACTCTTGCTTGATTGCCCATACAGAGTGAACAGCCTGGCTGCTCAATCCTGGCCCCGGAAGCTCCAAAAATGGAATAATAGCCCTCCTCAACAAGTTTTTTCATATCCATCTTCGTGGGAGGAACAATCCAGAGCTTGACCGGGACAACTCCCCTGTCCCTTAAAATTTCGCCGAGAGCACGGAAATGACCGATATTGGTCATGCAGCTTCCAACAAACACTTCATCAATTGCTTTTGGCGCTTTTTCATCTCTGAGAACCTCACTCAAGGTCTTGACATCGTCAGGGTCGTTGGGACATGCAAGAATTGGCTCTGTAATACGACTGATATCAATCTCTATAACCTCGGCATACTCCGCATCAGCATCAGGTTCGAGAAGAGAAGGATCATTAATCCAATCCTGCATTTTGCCAATACGACGTTGCAGAGTGTCAGGATCGCCATAACCCTGCTCAATCATTTGTTCGAGCAATTTGATGTTCGAGCTGAGATACTCAATAACAGGCTCTTTGTCGAGACGAACTGTACATGCGGCAGCGCTTCGTTCTGCTGAGGCATCACTCAGTTCAAAGGCCTGCTCGACCTTGAGCTTCGGCAGCCCCTCTATTTCAAGAATACGCCCTGCAAAAACATTCTTCTTGCCCTTCTTTTCTACGGTCAATAAACCACGTTTGATGGCCTCATAAGGAATGGCATTGACAAGATCTCGAAGTGTAATGCCATTCTGCAGCTCACCAGTAAAACGCACAAGAACCGATTCTGGAACATTAAGCGGCATGGTGCCAGTAACACCGGCAAACGCTACAAGTCCCGAGCCTGCAGGAAATGAAATTCCAACAGGAAAACGAGTATGAGAGTCTGCACCGGTACCAAGCGTATCGGGCAATACCATACGGTTCAACCAGGTGTGGATAACCCCGTCTCCAGGTTTAAGCGAAACGCCACCCCTGCTCATGATAAAGTATGGCAAACTTCTGTGCATCTTGACATCAGAAGGCTTTGGATAGGCCGACGTATGGCAGAAGCTTTGCATCAGCAGATCGGCGCTGAAGCTCAACGCAGCAAACTCCTTAACCTCATCACGAGTCATGGCGCCCGTTGTATCCTGTGAACCAACCGTCAAGGTTTCCGGCTCAACATACATCCCGGGACGTACCCCGGAAAGACCGGATGCCCTGCCAATAATTTTCTGTGCAAGAGTGTAACCCTTACCACTGTCCACTGGTTGTTCGGGACGCATGAAGAAGGTCTCTTCCCCGAGACCAAGCGCCTTCCTTGCCTTTCTCGTCAGGTTTCTGCCGATGATCAAGGGAATGCGTCCACCAGCACGCACCTCATCCTCAATCGTGTTTGGTGTCAGTTCAAAACGCGCAACAACCTCGCCATTTTTCACGATGGTCCCCTGACCAGGATCCAGCTCAATGACATCGCCCATTTCCAGAGCCGACACATCGGCCTGAATTGGCAACGCCCCTGAATCTTCCGCCGTATTGAAAAAAATAGGAGCAATGATACTTCCTATCACCACGCCAGCAGTGCGTTTATTCGGTACTGCCGGAATATCATTGCCGATATGCCACTGAACCGAATTTATACCAGACTTCCTGCTTGATCCGGTACCGACAACGTCGCCAACGTAAGCGAGCGGATAGCCCTTCGTTTTCAGCGCAGCAATGGTTCCAAGAGGATCATTAATTTTGATGCCAAGCATACAACGGGCATGAAGGGGAATATCACTCCGGGTAAACGCCTCACTCGCGGGTGAAAGATCATCAGTATTGGTTTCACCGGGCACCTTAAAAACCGTAAGGGTCATTTTTTCAGGCAGAAGAGGCTTTGAGGTGAACCATTCGGCTTCTGCCCAGGATTTGAGTACCTCTGCCGCATAAGAGTTGGTTTTTGAAAGATCAACCACAACGTCAAACATGTCATAGACCAAAAGGGTCTTTTTCAACATTGCCGCAGATTCGCCACTTATGGCCGGATCATTATGACTGAGCGCATCGACCAGAGGCTTGACATTATAACCGCCAAGCATGGTTCCCAAAATTCTCACAGCATCGATAGTATTGATCACGCTACAGTATGTCTCACCTTTAACAATACCATCAAGAAATGCCGCTTTTTCAAATGCAGCATCATCAACTCCCGGACTGATATGATTGAGAAATAACTCAAGCAGATACTCTTTTTCCTCAGTAATATCCTGCTGGAGCAGTCCAACAAGCAATCGGGCCTGTTCAGCAGTTAACGGTAATGGTGGAATGCCAAGCTTTGCACGCTCTGCGGTATGCGCACGATATTGGTCTACAAGGCTCATAAGATAAATCTCCCTCGGTTAATGTATGTTTGAAACGAATAAACTTCATAAAAATGCAAGCAAAAGGTATGTATCCATGGCGCTATAAAAAACAGCTCTAAAAATACCACACCTCCCTTTTAAAAGCAAAAACAGCAACGAGCAGCATGTTTGGCAATACCGAAGTTCTTCAGGCAAGAAAGACGATCAACCCGGCTTCTTTAAGGCATAAAGAGGATCTATTGCAATTATACACAAGAAAATCTTAGTAAATCAACATGCTGTCACCGTAACTGAGAAATAAATATTCTTTTTCCAGCGCTTCCCTGTAGGCATTCCGAAGATTATCCGAACCTGCAAATGCAGAGGCAAGCATCAATACCGTTGATCGTGGCGCATGAAAATTGGTGAGAAGAGCATCAATAATACGAAATTGATATCCGGGATAGATAAAAATATCAGCTTCACCTGTCAGAGTTTCACTCCCCGAAAAGGTCATAATGCGCTCTCCAGCATGCTCCAAAGCCCTGGTAACCGTGGTGCCAACGGAAACAATTCTCCTTCCTGACACTTTAACCTTGCGGATTTTTTCAGCGGATTCTGGAGGGATTGAATAAAACTCACGATGCATGACATGCTCCTGAAACGACTCCACTCTGATGGGCAGAAAGGTTCCAAGACCAACATGAAGCGTGAGTGTAACAACGTCAACGCCCTTGTTGAGAAGCCTGTCAAGCAGTTCCTGCGTCATGTTCAGGGATGCCGTTGGAGCTGCAACAGAACCCGGAAATTGGGCAAAAAACGTCTGATAACGCTCCCGGTCGACCTCTTCAGCATCCCGTTTGAGATATGGTGGGATAGGGACTCCACCGAAATGTTCAAAAAACTCAGATAACTCTCCTCCCTCCAACATCTCAATGCAGGCAATTCCATGATCGACAAGATCTGTGACAACCAGTTCATATCCGTTTGTTTCAAGCTTGTCACCTTTTTTCAGTTTCCCCCGGTAAAGCGCCAGATTTTGCTCACCCTGATGTTTTTCAAGAAGCATCAGCTCAATCTTTGCTCCGGTGGGTTTACAGGCAAACAGCCTTGCCCGGACCACTTTGGTATTATTGAGAACAAGCAGATCACCCTGCTGAAGAAAAGCATCAAAACCAGCATACAACGCATGGACAAGAGCGCCTGAAGAGCGATCAAGCATCAGAAGACGAGTAGAACCACGCTCCAACGGCGGATATTTTGCAATCTTCTCCTCAGGCAGTTCGTAATCGAAGTCGCTGACTCTCATAGCGTTCTCAATCTTTCCCGGACGGCCTCAGCATGAGCCTGAAGACCTTCATAATCAGCAAACGCGGCTATTTTTTCCCCAGACCGGCGCAACTGTTGCTTTGAATAGGAGATAATCGAGGTGTGCTTGACAAAGTCACGAACCGAAAGCGGCGAAAAAAAACGTGCCGTACCATTGGTCGGCAACGTATGGTTCGGTCCAGCAAAATAATCACCAACCGTTTCGCAGGAGTACCCGCCCATAAAAAGAGCACCAGCATGATGAATGAACGGAAGAATATCCCAGGGATGCTCAACATGAAGCTCCAGATGCTCCGGCGCGATCATATCGGAGACCGTGCAGGCCTCTTCCAGCGAACCGACAAGCACTATAGCGCCATTATGCTGAAGCGAGGAGGCAATAATCTCCCGGCGAAGCATTGCTGGCAGACGTGCTTCGGCACACTTCTGAACAGCCAAAGCCAGCGACCCGGACGGAGTGATCAGCACGGCTGATGCATCGGGATCATGCTCTGCCTGGGCAAACATATCAAGCACAATAAAGTCTGGGTTCGCTGATTCGTCTGCAATAATAACCACTTCAGAGGGGCCGGCTATACTGTCGATAGCGACATGTCCAAAGACCTGTTTTTTTGCCAGCGCAACAAATTTGTTTCCCGGCCCGGTAATGATATCGACCTTCGGAATGGATTCTGTGCCGTAAGCAAACGCGGCTATAGCCTGGGCTCCGCCAAGCTTGTAAACGGAACTGATACCGGCCACCGCAGCAGCAGCCAGAATATTGGGACTTACCTCTCCCGCATCATCACAGGGAGTGGTAATAAAAATATCCTTTACCCCTGCCACTTTGGCTGGCGCAGCATTCATCAGCAGGGAGGAGGGATAGGATGCCTTTCCACCCGGGACATAGAGCAGAGCCTTTTCCATGGGTGTTACCCGTTGGCCAAGCACCACACCTCCCTCTGCTTCATAAAAAAAACTTTTCTCAACCTCATGCTGGTGAAACAGGACAATATTTGTGTACGCCTCTTCTAACACCGCAAGAAAGCCAGGATCAGCATTCCTGTAGGCCTCTTCAATGGCGTCGGGTGAAACCATCATGGCCGACAACCTGATGCCCTGAAAGCGCTCCGTATAGTCCAGCACGGCACGATCTCCATTCTGGCGGACCTGTTGCAATATCTCATCAACAGCAGACTGTGCAGCAGAATCAAAAGTAACGCTCCGACGCAATTGCTCTTTCAGGGCTGAACGTTCTTCGGCAAAACGATAGAGTTTTAACACTTCTTACTGATGTTTGGTTATCTGACTTAAAAAAAATAGCAAATGAAACACTCTTTTCATTTGAAAAAAAAATTCCATTAACTACCTTGTGAGTTCAGTTGAAACCTTGGAATATAGCCTGAATCAGCTCCATTCCAAGCCACTATGACTACAGCATATAGAACCATGTTAACATGAGCTTTTTCAGTAATCTGTTCAGAGACATCGCCATTGATCTTGGAACAGCAAACACATTGATTTTTATCCGGGGTAAAGGTGTCGTTTTAAATGAACCATCTATCGTTGCCCGCGAACGCAATACAGGTAAAATTGTGGCTATCGGGCACGAAGCACTTCTTATGCATGAAAAAACCCACCCCGGCATTGTCACCATCCGGCCGCTTGCCAATGGTGTCATAGCTGACTATGAAGCAACGGAAGAGCTGATCAAGGGATTGATCAATAAAACAAAAACCCAGTTTTCATTTGGCATTCGCCGTATGGTTATCGGCATCCCTTCTGGCATCACCGAAGTGGAAAAAAGAGCGGTACGCGACTCTGCGGAGCATGTCGGAGCCAGAGAAGTTTATCTGGTTACGGAACCCATGGCGGCAGCAATCGGCATCGGTCTTGACGTCAAGGAGCCTATGGGGAATATGATTGTCGATATCGGAGGCGGAACAACAGAAATTGCGGTTATTTCACTTGGCGGTATTGCATCAGGCGAATCTCTTCGGGTTGCCGGAACCGATATCACCAACGCGATTGTCCGTCACTTCCGCAAAGCCTACAATCTGGCCATCGGTGAACGTACGGCTGAAGACGTCAAAATAAAGATTGCCTCTGCCTACAAGCTCGATAAAGAATTGACCATGATGGTCAGGGGCAGAAATCTTGTAACCGCCCTTCCCGAAGAGCGGGAGGTTAACTCAGCCACCATCAGGGAAGCGATAGCCACTCCGATCAGCCAGATCATCACATCGATCAAAAAAAGCCTTGAAGTAACCAAACCGGAACTCTCCGCCGACATTCTCGACCGCGGCCTTTTTCTTGCCGGTGGTGGTTCACTGATCAAAGGACTTGATAAAAGGATCAACGAGGAGACAAAACTTGCCGTACATATCAGCGAAGATCCCCTGACGGCTGTTGCAAGAGGCACAGGAGAGGTGCTCGAAAACCTTGAAAAATACCGGACGGTACTCCTAACAACGAAACAGTACTGAAAAGAAAAAATCAGAGTGCGTTACTTCTCGTCAAGCAGCCGAGTATAGTACGTTTCATACTGTTCAACAAGCAAAGCGGTCTCGTATCGCTTTGCCTGCCGGACACAAGCTTCGGAGCACTCAAGCCAGTGACCATGGTCTGAAAGTAAAAGAAAGGCTTTTTCTGTCATCCCCTCAACATCTCCTGGAGCAAGCAGATAGCCGTGCTGGCCGGAAACAATAAATTCCGGAAATCCTCCCGCCATTGTTGCCACAACCGGCACACCGCAGGCCATGGCCTCAAGCGCTGCAAGACCAAAGGATTCTGCATTACTCGGCATCAGCATTATATCGGCTATAGAAAGCAGCGGAACAATATCAACCAGCTTTCCGAGAAACCTTACCCGGTCAACAATCCCAAACTGACGGACGAGAGTTTCAGCCTCACTCCGTTCAGGTCCATCGCCCACCAACAACAATATTGCATTGGTACGCTGGCTCAAGGCATAATAAATCCTCACAATATCGCCAATACATTTCACTGGCCTGAAATTAGATATATGGATAATAATCTGCTCATCCCCGATGTCAAGCTGTTCGCAGATATCCCGCTTCGAAGAACGAAAAAAAAGTGATGTATCAACAAAATTGGGAATAACCGTGATCTCTTTTTTTGGATTGAACATCCTGTCTGTTTCGTCTTTCAGGTAACCAGAAACGGCCGTCACACCATCAGATTTATTGATGGCCAGCCTGACAACGTCCTGCATCCCGCGGTCAGCGCCAACAACCGTAATGTCAGTGCCATGAAGCGTGGTTGCCAGTTTGAAACACTTCGATTCCCCACACTTGTCTTCCAGTATCTGCAGGGCAAGCATGGCGCTCAAGGCATGAGGAATCGCATAATGGGCGTGTACCACATCAAGCTTTTCATAAAAGGCGACCTCCGCAATTTTAGAAGCAAGGGCAAGGGAATAAAAAGGAGCATCAAAAACCGGATAATGCATCACTTCAACCTCGTGGTAAAAAATGTTGCGGGAAAAAGCACCCAGCCTGAACGGTGCCTCCTTACTGAAAAAATGTACGGTATGTCCCTTCATCGCAAGCGCCTTACCCAACTCCGTAGCAACCGCTCCGCTTCCACCATAGGTGTGATGACAGGATATTCCGATTTTCATTATTCGCATGCAACACCATAAGTTATAAGAACATCACCGAAAGCTGTTCGTATGCACAATACACCCATCCTGAAATCACAGGCATCCATCACATTAAAACCGGTTAAGCGACTCCTCCAAATATAACCAAGGGTTTGGTATTTATGCAGAATTGATCGTTTGTCAGGATTACAAGAATGTTTGAACAGCAAAAATTTCAGGATTGTCTCAATTCTCTTGTGTACATTGCAGGTCGAACGTAATTCATCCTTATGATACAGGATTAAAGCGATTACTACTGGTATCGCTGGCAACTAATTTACGGCGATACACATGATCTCTTGAAATGCTCTTATCAAAATCATACACCACTGAATGGAACAGAGTCAGAAAAAACAAAATATTGCACTTTCCTCGGTGACGGCAAGCCTCTTTCTTACCGCAATGAAGCTTGTTGTCGGCATTATGACCGGCAGCATCGGCATTATTTCTGAAGCAGCACATTCGGCACTGGACTTTGCCGCAGCATCCCTGACCTTGTTCGCCGTCAAAGTGAGCGATAAACCTGCCGACAGTAAACACCACTACGGACACGCCAAGGTTGAAAGCGTCTCGGCGCTCATTGAGACCGGCCTTCTTGTGATAACGAGCTTATGGATTATCTATGCCGCGTCAGAACGGCTGATTGCTGGAACAACAGAAATTGAGGTCAAATGGTATGCTATTGCCATTATGGTCATTTCCATTGTTGTCGATTTTTCCCGTTCAAGGGCGCTAAAAAAAGTTGCAAAAGAGACCAACAGCCAGGCGCTTGAAGCTGATGCCCTTCATTTCAGCTCCGATATTCTCAGTTCGGCTGTCGTTCTCGTCGGACTTGTTTTTGTCTCATTGGGCATTACCTGGGCTGATGCTGTTGCAGGTATTGCCGTAGCCTTGCTGGTCGGCTGGGCCGCATTCAGTCTTGGAAAAAAAACCATTGATGTCCTGATTGACGCTGCACCGGAAGGACTTGCTGAGCGAATTGAAGAGATAACCATGACGATCAGCGGTGTCATCGCTATCGACAAAATCAGGGTAAAACCGACAGGGCCACAGGTGTTCATTGAAATGGCTGTCTGTGTCAACAGAACTCTCTCTGTGGAAAAAGTCCAGGCGATCTGTGCCAATATCGAACAGAAACTGCGCGAAGAGTTTCCTGTTGGCGATATCACCATCAACACCAGACCCATTGCACTCAATAACGAAACCATTGCTGAACGGGTGCACGTCATCGGCCTGAACCATAACCTGCACGCCCACAACATTTCAACAAGCCTTTCCGGACAAAAAAAACAAATCACTTTTGATGTTGAAATTGATCAGCGCCTGACGATAAAAGAGGCCCACAATACTGTTACTGCACTTGAAGATGAACTGCGCTGTGAGTTTGACGGAGAGCTTGACATCTGCATTCATCTTGATCCACTCCGCTATGATGAACGCACCACAAACTCCGTCTCGTCAGAAGAAGAAGAGCGCGTACGCAGCATGATTGTCAATGCATCGAATAGCATCGAAAAAATCCAGAACGTTCACGACATACAGATCCGCAAAACTGAACAACAGAAGCTCTTTATTACTCTGCACTGCTCATTTAATGATGACGCACTTCTTGAAGAGGTACACTCACTCACCAGTCAGCTTGAAGGAGCTATCTACCATGACCTGAGCGATGCAGGAAGGGTCATCATCCACGCTGAGCCGCTTTTGGCATAACAAGAAACCCGTTTTTCCGCCTGAAAACAGCGATAGAACACAGCAAAGAGACTCGTTGGAGAGTTTCTTTGTGTAATGTATATTGCGGTTCAAACGTCTGTACATTTTCACGTCGAAATGCAGGAGGCTGGTTCAAGGCGGCTGTATCACCTGCAACCATTCACTCATCAGAAATAATGAAGTCCAATAAACCAGTGTGCGTTACCGGAGCTTCCGGATTTATTGCTGCCCATATCATCAGGGAACTGCTTGAACGTGGATATCGCGTCAGGGGAACGGTACGCAAAAGCCCCGATAATTATCCTTTTCTTCTGGAGCTGCCTGGTGCGATGGAGCGACTTGAACTGGTTAAAGCTGACCTGCTTGATGCCGGAGCGTATGACCGGGTCATAGAAGGAAGCGACTATGTGATGCACACCGCAAGCCCCTATAAAATTAATGTTAAAAATCCACAAATCGACCTTGTCGATCCAGCAGTTACAGGCACTGAAAATGTCCTTGAAAGCTGCCTGAAATCGGGCAGCGTCAAACGATTGATTTTTACCTCCTCGATTGCTGCCATTACGGATGAACCTGAGAGCACAAAAGTCTTTACCGAAAAAGACTGGAATATCATGTCTTCCCTTGATCGAAACCCCTATCACTATTCTAAAACACTTGCAGAACGCGATGCATGGGATTTCATCATGAGAAAACGATCAACATTTGATCTTGTTGTTATCAATCCTGTTCTGGTTATCGGCCCTTCGCTCTCCCCTTCACTTAATACCTCCAACGGTATGATTCGTGATATCATGAGCGGGGTCTATCCTGGCATCATGGATCTGAACTGGGGGTTTGTTGACGTGCGTGATGTGGCACAAGCGCACATTCTTGCCATGGAAACAGATACGGCAAGCGGACGTTACCTTTGCGCGACTGAAGCACTGCACATGAGAGAGCTGGTCGCACTTCTCAAATCGTCCGGTTTTAATACCTACTCACTGCCAAAAGTTGATCTGTCAGGAACAATTGGCACTCTGCTCATGAAAGCACTCTCTTTTACCCAACCAAGAAATACCGGGATGTATATCCGCACAAACATCGGGAGAAGCCTGCGCTTTGACAATGCAAAAATCAGGAGAGAACTTGGCTTATCGTTCATGCCTGTCAAGGGAAGCATCATAGAAACCGTGAACGACATGGTAAAATGGGGGCATCTTTCCCCTTCAAAACAGTAACAAGCAACCCTTGATTCATAAACATGCAAATAAATATCCGACACATTGACCGATTTATACTGCTTTTCATGGCTGTGCTGTTTTCTTTTTTTTCACTTCCCGTCATGGCAGTACCCATAACAACAGTAAATCCTGATTCTTTATCCGGAGAAAAGACAAAACTGTTAAACGGAGAGGTCATTGTTGCTCTTTCCAACCTTGAAGAGGGGGTAACCGGCGTTCAGGGACAAATATATATCGCAGCATCTCCAAAAAAGGTATGGGAAGTTCTCACCGATTATAACAATCACAAATTTTTTGTACCGAATATTATCGATAGCGGAATACTCTCTGATAACGGCACTGAAAAGGTGATGTTTGAAAAAGGAAAGACCAGGATGTTTATTTTCCAGAAGGAGGTCTATATAAAAATGAAAGTTTGGGGAGAAAACTTGACGCGCCTTTGTTTTCAACAAATCACCGGTGATTTCAAAGTTTATAAAGGCGAGTGGCTTCTGGTTGATTACCCTCAGGGAGCAGGAACATTTCTTACCTATAAAGCTGAAGTAAAACCGGATTTTTATGCACCACAGTTTGCCGTCAGAAATGTTCAGAACCGCGATTGCCCTATCATGCTGTCGGCAATGAAAAAAAAGGCGGAAGCAAACAACGAGACAGCATTACCGTTGAGCAATCAGTGATATCGGAGATTGGCTAAAAATGGTACGGTCTTTAACGATTCTCAAGGCCTGTACCTTTTGACGTTTCTTCATGGTACAGGCAAATTTCCGGATATTATAAGCCAGCGCACGAAAGACAGCGCCTGATTTTTTCAACGCTCCTGGAAACTGTGTGAGGAAAAAAAGTGCAGCGGCAACCTCAAGCAAAAGTCTTAATGGAATTACCCACAAGAGACCTGCCATGCTCCGGTTCTTCAGGATCATGGCGAGGTTATTGCGGTGGTTGAAATAAATTTTTTCTGCCGTGCCACCCTGCAGCGATGCGCCACCTTCGTGCAATACGACTGATGAGGGAACCGAACGGAGATGGTAACCAGCAAGTTTCATACGCCAGGAAAGATCAATCTCCTCCATCTGCATGAAAAAATCTTCGTCAAACCCGCCCAGCTCTTCAGCCACAGTTCTTTTTACAAACATGGCAACTCCCGATGCCCAGAAAATATCCTGCCCATCGTCATACTGCCCCCTGTCAGGCTCAATCGTTGAGAATGTTCGACCAAGACACCAAGGGTATCCCATGAGGTCAATCATCCCTCCAGCCGCACCGGCATACTCAAAAACCTTTTTTCCTTTGTTATAATCTTTCAGCGAAAGAATTTTCGGCTGCAAAGCTCCTATATCTGTATCTTCAAGAGCCGCACTGACAAGAGAGTCAAGCCACAAGGGATCGTGCTCTGTATCATCATTCATAAAAACAACATAATCGGCTGATGAGTGTTTAAGGCCTTCATTGCAGCCACCAGCATACCCTCTGTTTTCCGGAAGCCTCAGAAGACGGGCGTTCCTGTAGCGCTTGACGAGAAAGACAAGGCCTGCCTGCGATCCGCCATTATCGACCACCAGAATGCTCATTGAGGGATAGCTGGTTTTTTCAAGCGAGTCAAGGCATCGCTCCAGCGTGTCGCGCCTCTTGAAATGAGGAATAATAATATCGACGGAGGGTGAACTGGCCATAGAAAACTACCGCAGTGTCTTCCAGAACTCGCCAGCAAGACGGGCACACTCTTCAGGAGTTGATGAAGCTGCTATATGCTGAAGAAGCGCCGTACCCACAACGGCCCCGTCGGCCAGATTCCACATATACTCTACTCGTGACTTGTCCCTGATACCAAACCCGACAACAAATTTTTTACGTGCATGCCTGCGTACCCTGTGCAGGTATTCTTCAACAGCCGCCTCAGTTGAACCATCAGAAAGCTTGGCCGTGCCGGTAGTACCATTAACGGCAAGACAGTAGGAAAAATCAGTTGAAAGGCTGTCAATAAGCTCTATTCTTTCGGGAGGAGTTACCGGTGAGACAAGGAAGACAACAGTCAGCCCGTATCCTTTGGCCTGCTCAAGAAAGTCCTCTGCCTCCTCAGGAGGAAAGTCGGGAATCAGCAAACCATCAACTCCAGCCTCAACCGCATCACGGAGAAAACAAGCCGGCCCATAAGCAATCACGGGATTGCAGTAACCCATCAGAAGAATTGGAGCGGTAATCTTTTTGCATCCTTCGCCCTTCCTGGCACGCCGAACAAGCTCAAGAAGATGTTTGATCGTCACACCGTTGCGGATAGCAATG
>Ga0194037_1002307_pt1 | contig 12792 bp, 9 predicted proteins | sample JunL306m_MetaG_FD_148653 | JGI IMG/M metagenome (GOLD analysis project Ga0194037, IMG submission 148653) | Anoxic zone freshwater microbial communities from boreal shield lake in IISD Experimental Lakes Area, Ontario, Canada - Jun2016-L304-6m | ecosystem: Environmental > Aquatic > Freshwater >...
AAATGGCGTTTGACGTGTTTTCAAATTCGGCACGATATTGCCCCATAAGATGGCGCGGCAGCCAGGGGATTTCAGGCATTCCGGCGTCAGCACTCACGACTCAAGAATCCCGATCATGAACACATCATTGCTGCTTGGAATGCCCTTGGCCGCGGCGTTGTCGTTGCTCAGCCAGGCGAGCGTGTTGGACAACTTCGAAAGCTATGCACTTGGATCGCCCCTGCATGGCCAGGGCAGTTGGCAAGGGTGGGGCAACGACCCGGGAGCAACGGCATACATCTCCGACAACTACGCGTTCAGCGGCAGCCAGTCGCTGCAGGCAAGCGCGGGGGCCGATCAGGTCCGCACTTTCACTGACATCACCAGCGGCCAATGGACTTTTAAAATCAAGCAGTATATTCCGTCCGGCTCGACGGGGATTCCGTATATCGTCATGTATAACAAGTATCCGTCCGGGGATAATGACTTTTTCAGCATTCAGATCCAGTGCGACATGGACGCGGGCAAGGTGATTGACGATTATGGTGGTGGCGCGGAGATGGCCATGGTCAAGGATGCCTGGGTCGAATGGCGGTTTGAAATCGACCTCACGACCAATACCGTGACCACCTATTACAATAACAGCTTGTTCACCATCCATCCGTGGAAAGGTGGCGCGGGATTGCTTGAACTCGCGGCCGTCGATTTGTTTGCCAACTATTGTGATCCGATTTATTACGATGACCTCGACGTGGCGCCCTACGTCGCGGCCGCCCACGGCGTTAGTGACGCGTGGGCCGGAGATGTGTCAGGCGCTTGGACCGAGGTGACCAAGTGGATGTCGGGCACCCAGTATCCCGATGGCGTGGGCAATGTGGCCACCTTTGCCTTGGACCTGGCGAGCCAGCGCGTCATCACGGTGGACACCGCCATCACGTTGGGTGGAATCACCCTCAGCGATCCGGCGCTCAGCGGCGGACAGGCCGGCACTTCAGGCGGGGGCTTTGCCCTGGAATTGGGCACCCACGACATCACCATGGACGCCGGCACTCCAGGTCATGACGCGGCCGATTTGGCGGTGATTTGCGTGCCGTCAACCAATGTGGGGGTGGGCCACAGGATTGACACCACCACCGGCAAGTTGGTTCTAACGGATAACACGCGGTTTGAGGTGACCGGCAAAGTGGAGCTGAGCCTGGGAGAGTCCATTCTGTCGGGCGCGGGCAAGCTGATCAAGACCGGCAGCGGGCAACTGCTTCTTGCCGGTGATAACTCGGTCTATTCGGGCGATATCCGGGTTGAGGGCGGCACGCTCCAAGGCCGGGGCGGCGTCCATGCCTATGGCAGTGGCGCCATCACCCTGACCAACAACCCCGACACACGGTTGTCCCAGAACAATTATGGCGGCGGGGCCGCGGCCGCGCTGTCTAACGAACTTGTACTGGAGCAAACCGATCCGTCCAACGACTTCCTGCTTGATGTCATTCAGTCACCGGGAATGACCTGGGCCGGAAAGATTTCCAACACCGGGCCGCCGCTGCAGGTCAATCTGGCCGCCGGCAACGATCACGGCGGTTTGTCCTACAGTCTGTTCCAATACACGGGCGACAACGCCAGCCTGAGTTTTGCCTCCGGCAAGGGCTTTGTGACCGGCAACAACTATCTCGGCGTGGGCAATGCCAACGCCTTGGGAGCCGCCAACAGCGCGCGGGTCAGCATCGGGGTGGACCCTGCCAGCCAGGAAGGCTTGCTGGCCACCATCGCCACGACGATCGCCTCGCCGATTGAGGTGGCCGGCGGCGGCAATGCAAGCGCGGCGGTGGTCGGGGCTAACATCCCCGGCGGCACCGCCAGTTACAGCGGTCCGCTCACCCTGAACGCCTCCGGTAACGACAACGTCCGCCAGACATTTCTCCGCAGTGAGACCGGAGGCACGGTGGTCTTCACTGCCAGTTCAGTGATTGGCAATGCGGCCGGCAACGGCTCGTGTGGCCCGCTGACCAAGATCGGCGGCGGACGCATCGAACTCGATGGCAATAACTCCTATCTGGGAAACTCGGCCGTGCGCAGCGGCCTGCTAGTCCTGAACCATCCCAACGCCCTGGGAGCAACCACCAGCACGGTCAATCTGGGCGAGGCGACCCCGGTCATGGCCGAAGTCCGGGCGGCCACGACGGTGGGTGGCTCTCCCGAGTCGCTTGGCTCATGGACGACCGTCGGCGGCGGCACCTACCGCGGCGGGCCTGCCACTCTCGATGGTGTGACCTTGGACGTCAATGACCGGGTGCTGGTCAAGGATCGTGGGACCCAAAACGGGATCTATGTGGTTTCCTCACTCAACCCGAATGTCTGGGTGCGCGCCACGGATTTGGACAGCGATGCCGAATTGGTGTATGGCCAGCAAGTCAAGGTGACGGCAGGCCTCCTCAACTACACCCGGGTGTATTTCCAGGGCCAACGCGGAACCGGCGCGTATCCTGGCACGCTGACCCTCAACTCCAGTCCGCCTGACTACCACCTGGATATCGTCAATCCCGAAGTCGCCATCCTCAGCAGCGGGGTGGCCCTCAACCGCAATATCGCCGTGGTGGCTAACGGATCCAGCGCCAGGTCCGTCCTCGGCGGAGTCAACACCACGGGAACGGCCGTCTTTGGCGGCAATATTTCGCTGGCTCGCAACCTTACCGTTACTGCGGTGAGCGGCGGCAGCGTGGATTTCTCCGGGGCCATGACCGGTGCCTACGGCGTCACCCAGGAAGGCACTGGCAAGGTGATCTTCTCCTCGAACAAGGCCTATGCCGGCGCGACCGCCGTGATTGGCGGAGGCACCCTGGTGGTCAATGGCTCGCTGGCCTCCAGCGGGGTCACCCTGGGCCCCGGCTCCACCCTGCAAGGCACCGGCCATGTTTCTAACGACCTCGCTGTCGGCGGCACGCTGGCCCCGGGTAATTCCGCGCTCGGCACGTTGACCGCGGGTTCCGCCGCGTTCGCCGCGAGCAGTGTGCTGGCGGTGGAAGCGGACGGTGCCGGTTCGGGAGCGTCCGATCGATTGAGTGTGGTGGGCAATCTCAACATCGCGTACGCCTCGCTGCAACTGACCGTGCTGACCCCGCTGGATGATCCGGTCTATGTCATCGCCAGTTATGGATCCCTGACCGGCACCTTCGCCGGAGTGGTCGGCCTGCCTGCCGGTTATGGCGTGGTATATAACTATAATTCACTCAAACAGATCGCTCTCGTCCAAAACGCGTGGATCGACTACAGCGACTGGACCAACGGCTTCGTTGGCTTCACCAGCACCGCCTCCGCGGCGGATCCAGATGGTGACGGCCTGACCAACCAGCAGGAATACGCCTTCGGACTCAATCCCACGCTGGGTGCGTCTGTAAATCCGATCGGCGTGCCGTTCCAGTGGAGCACCGGCACGTTCTCCTACACCCGCCGCGTCCCGGCCCTCACGGGGCTTGGCTACGCGATTGAAACATCCTCCACCCTCGCGGCCGACAGCTGGGCCACCGATACGGGTGCGGTCCAGACCATCACCGGCACGGCGGACGGCGTGCAGACCGTGCAGGTCACGATCAGCCCCGCCCTGCGAGCGCGGCCGATGCTGTTCGTGCGGGTACGGGCCAACTGACGATGTGGCGCGGGCCTCACCCGACCGGACCGCGAGTCTCCAGACTCGCCCGAGCCGCGAGCGGCCAACGAACTGCCCGGGCCTCCAGGCGCTCGCGATCTAACGTTTCTTGCGCAGTCGTTTGCCGCTGAGGCGCGCGGCGATCAAATTCGGGCAGCGGCCGTTGAGCCGGAGTTGCTCGCAATTCGCCTCGATCTTGAGCGACTGGCGGAGCGGCTTGAACCCCAGGCGCCGCGTCACGCAATCGTTGAGCAGATCGATGTGGGCGTCCTCGAACTCCACCACCCGCCCGCAATCGATGCACACCAGGTGGTTGTGCGACGGCTTGGCCAGGAAGTTCGGATCGTAGGTCGTTTGGTTGTCGCCCAGGTCGATTTCGCGAAGCAGGTCCGCTTCAACCATCAGGCTCAGCGTGCGGTAGACCGTCGCGCGGGAAATGTCCGCCGGATTGTTCCTGACGCGTGTGAACAATTCCTCGGCCGTGAAATGTTCGTCTTGAGCAAACGCGGACCGGAGGATGATTTCGCGCTGCCCGGTGCGCCTCAATCCTTTGCGCCGGATGAACTCATCGAGCCGTTCCTGAATTCCCACTTCCATTGGCTCAGGCTAGGCTTCCCTGGCGCGCAAGGGAAGCCGAAACGCGGGGCGAAGCGGAAGGTGCGCGGGAGCCTCGGGAGGATTCTACCCGCGTGTCACCTTTCGTTGTGGAAAACTCTCAAACGACTCTCATCGAAATAGGGACGGACCCATTGTATACGAAAGACTCGTTGAGCCTTCCTATCTTGGCTCACGGACTTGCTGCCCCGGCGGTGCAGCGCCACCGGGGCAAGTGTGCGTCATGCCGCTGAAATCGGCCGGGCGCACAGTCTGTTACTCCCTGCGCTTGAGCAGCGGGAAGAGCACCACGTCGCGAATGGTGGGCGCGCCGGTGAGCATCATGACCAGGCGGTCGATGCCGATGCCGATGCCGCCGGCGGGAGGCATGCCGTGTTCAAGGGTCTCGATGAAATCGTAGTCGACTTTTTGTTCTTCCTCGCCGCCGGCCTGGTGTTCGAGGCGCTGGCGCTGGACGTCCGGGTCGTTGAGTTCCGAGTAGCCTGGGGAGATTTCCTGGCCGTTGATGATGAGTTCATAGACCTCGACGGTTTTGCCGCCGGGGGTGACTTTGGCCAGCGGCACGAGTTCGCTGGCGACGCGGGTGACGAAGCAGGGGTCGAAGGTGTGTTCCTCGACCTTTTTTTCGAACACCTGTTGGACGACCTCGAAGTCCTCCATTTGCGGGGAAATCTGCACGCCGAGCTCGTCGCATTTCGCGCGGCGTTGGGCCGGGGAGAGCTCGAAAAAGTCCGCGCCGGCCACGCCCATGATCAGGTCGTGATAGTTGGCACGCCGCCACGGGCGGGTCAGGTCGATGGTGCGGGTGACCAGGCCCTCGTCATCCTTGTGCTCGATTTTCAGGCCGCCGCAGAACTTTTGGGCGAGGTGGCAGGTGAGTTCCTCGACGAGGTTGGCCATTTCCTCGAAGTCGGAGAACGCCCAGTAGGCCTCTAACATCGTGAACTCCGGGTTGTGGCGGCGCGAGATGCCCTCGTTGCGGAAGTTCCGGTTGAGCTCGAAAATCTTGGTGAAGCCGCCGACCAGCAGGCGCTTGAGGAACAACTCCGGGGCGATGCGCAGGGTCAGCGGCATGCCCAGCGCGTTGTGGAACGTTTCGAACGGGCGGGCCGCGGCGCCGCCGGGGATGTCCTGGAGCATCGGGGTTTCCACTTCGAGGAAGCCGCGCTCCTGGAGAAAGCGGCGGATTTCCGCCAACATCAGCGAACGCGTGACAAACAAGGTGGCGCTGTCCGGGTTGCCCATCAGATCCAAATGGCGCTTGCGGTATTTCGTCTCCCGGTCGGCCAGCCCGTGGAACTTGTCGGGCATCGGCCGCAGCGCCTTGGACAGCACGGTGAAATCCGCCACTTTCACCGTCGGCTCGCCGGTGCGGGTCAGGAAGGTTTCCCCCTCGATGCCGATCCAGTCGCCGCGGTCGAGGCACTTCCAGGCCGCCGCCTGCTCATCGGATAGATGCTTGATGCCGAGGTAGCCTTGGATCGATCCGAGCACGTCGCCGAGCTGGAAGAACACCGACTTGCCCATGTCGCGCAGGCCGATGATGCGGCCGGCGATTTTCACCTGCTGGCCTTCCGTGAAGGAGGCGCGAAGCTCGCCGGGCGTGGTGCTCACCGCAAAGCGCGATCCGTAGGGGTCGATGCCCAGCTCGCGCAGTTTGGCCAGCTTCTCGCGGCGGATCGCAATCAATTCAGCTTCAGAGGACTGGGGCGGCGGCGGGGTGGCGGCTTCGGACATGGCACGAATGGCTTAGACCGCGGCCTGCCTACCCGCAAGAGTCGATACCAACCCGTGCAATAATTTTCCTGCGGCAGTGAAAATCGGATCCAGACCACGGGGACCAACTGGCGGCAGTGACAAGTCCCCATGCGCTCCCGATTATGGCTGCGGTCGCATCATTAAGCGGGACAACATATTAGATTGAAAGGATCGGCCTGCGAGTGCGTACTGCCGTTATGCGTCACACCATCCTCCTGCTAGCCCTCTGTGCCTGGTTCACGGCCGCCTGCTCTGCGGTCTCGCCGCCCGCCCCATACGGGCCGGTTCCGAGCGCCGCCCAGGCCCGATGGCACGGCCTGGAAATGTATGCGTTCTGCCACTTCACCGTCAATACCTTCACCGACAAGGAATGGGGCTATGGCGATGAGGACCCGGCGATTTTCAACCCGAGCGCCTTCGACGCCGACCAAATCGTCGGCACGCTGGCGCGCTGCGGCTTCAAGGGAGTGATTCTGACCTGCAAGCACCACGACGGTTTCTGCCTGTGGCCGACCAAGACCACCGAGCACAACATTTCGCAATCGCCGTGGAAGGGTGGCAAGGGCGACATGGTGCGGGAATTCGCCGACGCCGCCAAACGTGCCGGGATCCCCTTCGGCGTTTATCTATCACCCTGGGACCGCAACAACGCCAACTACGCCACCCCGCGCTACACCGCGATCTATCGGGAGCAGCTGCGCGAACTGCTGACCCAATACGGCTCGCTCTTCGAGGTCTGGCACGACGGTGCCAACGGCGGCGACGGGTTCTACGGCGGCAAACGCGAAAAGCGCTCCATCGACGCCACCACTTACTACGAATGGCCCAAGGCCTGGGCCATGGTCCACAAGCTCCAGCCCGAGGCGGTCATCTTCTCCGACGCCGGCCCCGACCTGCGCTGGGTCGGCAACGAGCGCGGCCAGTCGCCCTATCCGAATTGGGCGACCTTCTCGCCGGTGGGACGCAAGGGTGGGGCGGCCTCGCCCGGCAATTGCCGCACCCAGGAAGGCTCGCCTGACGGCAAACTCTGGATGCCCGCCGAAACCGATGTCTCGATCCGCCCGGGTTGGTTCTGGCACGCCGCCGAAAACACCAAGGTTCGGACGCCCAAAAACCTGATGGACCTCTATTTCACTTCGGTGGGTCGCGGCACCTCGCTACTGCTCAACGTGCCGCCGGACCGCCGCGGCCTGATCCACGAAGCCGACGTCATCGCCCTCACCGGCTTCAAACAGGCGCTCGACCGGATGTTTGCCAACAACCTGGCCGCCGGAGCCAAGGTGACCGCCGACGTCACCCGCGGACCCGGCTTCGAGGCCGTGCAAGTGCTCGATGCCGACGCGCAATCCTACTGGGCCGCGCCCGACAAGGCCCGCGCCGCCACCCTCGAACTGACCCTGCCGGAGGCCCGAGCATTTTCGGTGATCCGGCTGCGCGAACCGGTGCGGCTTGGCCAGCGAATCCTCAAATTCAACGTGGACGTCCGCGAAGCCGGCGCGTGGCACGAGTGGATCGGCAACGGCTCGTCGGTCGGCCCGCAGGTCCTGCTGCGCGGCAAACCGGTCACCGCCGACGCGGTGCGCGTGCGCATCGTCGAAGCCGCAGCCTGCCCGTGCCTATCCGAAATATCGCTGTGGTTGGAACCCACCGATGTTTCCGACACCCTGGCGGCTGCTGATCCGAAGGCGCTGCCGCGCGACGGGTGGAAGGCGAGCGCCAGCGCTGCCGCGCCCGGCCAAGCGGCCTCCAACGCCATCGACGGCGACCCTAACACCCTCTGGGCCGCGCCCGCCACCGCGGCGGGTCCGCCCCAATCCCTGACGCTCGATCTCGGTGCCACCCATGAACTCGCCGCCGTCACCGTGCTGCCACGCCAGGACGGCAAGTCCGCCGCCATGATCGACCGCTACCGACTCGAGTGGTCAACGGACGGCAGCATCTGGTCGGCACCGTTGGAAGGAGAGTTCTCCAACCTGCGCGCCAACCCGGTGGAACAACGGATCAATCTGCCCGCCGGCACCCAGGCCCGCCACCTCCGCTTCACCGCCCTGCGGGTGTTGGAGGGGGCCTCGGTGAGCATCGCCGAGCTCGGGGTGGTCTTGAAGTGAGGGTAATTCCGTAGGCGCATTCGTAAGAATGCGTCGGGGTGAAAATCGTCCCATCCCGGCCACGGCGCGACTCTGGCATCCCGGGCGCAAAACGATCCTGCCATCCCGGGTCGCGGAGCGACGCCTGCTGGTAGCCGTAGGTTTCAACCCGCGGTCCGGCGCATCGAGAGGCATTTGCATCGCTCCGCCACGCCTGCGGCGGCGGGGGATGTGGCGGGAGAGAGACGTTGTCAGGCACCGCGCCGCGGGTTCTGGTAGGTGACTCCCCCAGATTCCCTTTGCAGAAGGCCGGCACGCCCGCCCAAAGCGGTGAAGCGCTCGCGCTTCACCGCAATCCATACCCTCACTTGACCACGGGGCGCAGGACGATGTTGCGGTAGTCGATGTTGGTGTGGTCGCCTTGCAGGAACAGCGGGCCGGGCCTGAACTCATCGCTGGTGAGGGCGCCGCCGGTGCAGCCAAGCACCGGCTGGTTGTCGATGATGTTCTGGCCGTTGAGGATCACGGTCAGGTGGCGGTCCACCAGCGTGATGTCCATCGTCTGCCATTCGCCGGGCGGCTTCTCCGCGGCGACGCGCGGGGTGATGCGGCTGTAGAGCGCGCCCATGTTATGCGGATCGAGCGGCTTGCCGAACGTCTCGGCGACCTGCACCTCGTAAATGCCGCGCAGGTAAATCCCACTGTTGCTGCCAGCCATGGTCCGCAGTTCGAGCTTGAGATTGAAATCCTCAAACTCGGCCTCGGTGCGCAAGTTGCCAAAATGCTTGCCCTTCTCCACCCGATTGATGAGCACTCCGTCCTGGACGCTCCAGCCGTTGTCGGACTCCGGCTTGACCAGCCGCCAGCCGGTTAGATCCTTGCCGTTGAAAATGGCCACCGGCGCGCCGAACTTCACCGCGGCGAGATTGGGCGCGGGCGGCACGGCCTTGATGCGCACGCCGACGAACGCGGCGTGGTCATACAGCTTGCCATCGGGCTTGGCCTTTTCGGTGACCAGGCTCAGGGTGTCGCCGGCGAGCGTGCCGGTGATCGTCTCGATGACGGGCACATCCTGTTCGTTACCGGAGGCGTCCTTCTGTTTGGCCTTGGACGTGCGGGTGATGACGAGTTGGTCGCCCACGACCTTGGTGCTGGCCACGGGCAGGACGCTGCCGCCGCCCCACAGCACGCTGCCTGCTAGAGCGCCGTCTTTTTGCTCAACGCCCAGCCAGCCGGCGGCCCCGCCTGGCAGGTTGAGCGCCCAGCGCCCGAGGTAGGGGTTTTCGGCGGCATGCAGCAGCATGCCGGTGCCAAACAAGCTGGCAACGGCGACGAGTGGACGGATTGAACGGTAGGTGGTCATGAGGGCATTCATACGGTGGCTGGTGGCAATTCTTTCGGGCGGAATGGCATTCAGTGGGCCGACGGCACGGTGGCCGCGAGATAATCCGTCACCTCCTTGGCCTTGGCGCGCAGGCTCTCTGGAGTGAAGTGAGTGCCTTGCAGCGACTTGATCCGGCCCTGCGCCAGCTGGTCTTCAAGCTGGCTGGCGAGCGCGCCGGCGGCCTTGGCGTAGGCCACCAACCACGGCTCCGCCTGCAGCCGGTAGGCTGTTCGCGGTCCCATTGGAAACTGGTATTGAGGATGCGCAGGCCGGGGCGCGCGCGCGTCATCTCCTGTTCCAGAAAGCGCGCCAGCCGGTCGCGCTGCTCGAACTTGCTCAGGCCATGGCAGCGCGGGCAGCTGACAGGGTCGCAAAACTCGCCCTCGGCATCCATCGTCAGATAGTGGAACAGGCTGATCTCGGGAAAATCACCCAAAAATCCCGCGATCACTTCCGCGAAAAACGCGCGCACCTGCGGGTGGCCGAAGCACAGGACTTTGCCCTGATAGGTGCCGCAGTCGGACAGCACCTCGGCCGGATAGCGGCTGAGCCAAGGATTGGCTGCGCGCGCCGGCGGAGTCGCCTAGCAGCAGCCCGCCGGCCCCCAGGCCGGAGTGCTGAAGAAAATGGCGGCGCTTGATCGATGGCAGGGTTGACCGGATACGCACCGGGGCGTGCGACTCTTACAGGCGCTCGCTTCACGGGTTCAAAAGTCCGCCTGAAGGCGGTACGACATACCTCCCCAAGAAACGTCGCTTCCAGCGTAGGTAGTCCCGCCTTCAGGCGGACTCTGAATCCGGCCTCATCCCTCCAGATACGGCTGGGCCAGCGCGGAGTAATCCAGGTCGCCCAGACCCGCGGCGCAAAGCTCGGCCATGCGTTGCGACACCGCCCGGATCGCCGGGGTTGGCACCCTGGCCTCGTCGGCCAGGGCGAGCATGTAGCGGGAGTCCTTGCTCATGTTAGAAAGCGAGAAGTGGGTTTCGAAGTTGCCGGCGACCATGGTCGGCAACTTCATCGCAGTGAGCGGCGAGGCGCTGACGTTGAGGGCCACGGCATCCATCAGGCACGCGGCGGGCACGCCGTGGCGGGTGGCGATGACCAGCGCCTCGGCCATGGCCTGCACGGCGCAGGCTGAGATCAGATTGGTGGCGAGCTTCACCACGGTGGCCGAGCCGACCAGGCCGCAGCGCAGGCGGGACTTGCTGGTGACTGCCAGATAGGCGTCGAGCAGGTCGGCCAGCGCCGGGTCTCCGCCCAGATAATAGACCAGCTGGCCGGAGCCCGCGGCCAGCTTGCTGCCGGTGAACGGCGCGTCCAGAAACCGGCAGCCGCGGGCCAGCGCCACCTGTTCCAACCAGCGGGTGGTGGCCAGATCCACCGTCGAATGGTTCAGCACGATTTGCCCCGCCACCAGCACCGGTTCGAGACGCGCGATGACGTCGCGCAGCGCGGGGGCGTCTTTCAGATAGATCGAGACGATCGCCGAGCCGGCCACGGCCGCCTCCGGCGTGGCGGCCTCCCCGGCGCACCCTTTGGGGGTGCGGTTCCAGCAGGCCACCGGCCAGCCCGCGTCGGAGAGGCGCGCCCGCACCCGCGAGCCGATGATGCCCAGTCCCAACACCGCGACTTGCATTGGCGCAGCTCCGCTCATTGTTTCCGTTGAAGTGCGAGTGCCACCAGCTTGGCCGCCTGTTGGCGAATCTCCTTCATGCCTTTCACGGTCGGTTGCTCGCCGTCCTTGAGCGTCATTTCCTCGCGCAGGCCGGCCAGCAGGTTGCGCATCGCCAGGTAGTTCACCCGCTCCGAAATCCGCGGCTCCAACCCCGCCACCGACTCGGTGTAGTAATCGGCGATGTCCTCGCGCAGGCCGGCCAGCAGGTTGCGCATCGCCAGGTAGTTCACCCGCTCCGAAATCCGCGGCTCCAACCCCGCCACCGACTCGGTGTAGTAATCGGCGATGTCCTCGCGCATCACCTTGCGCGCCCGCTCCACCGAGAACTGCTTGTCAACCGCCACCGTCGAGACCTCCAGCGCGCGGATCCATCCGCCCAGCGAGATCAAATGCGCGAGGTCGGCGTCACGCAAGGTCACCAGCTCCTCCTCCACATCGCGCTGCGTGGCCGCCAGTTCCTGCTTCAACTGCGCCACGTTCTTCTTCTTGGCGCTGTCTAACAAGCTGGCGGCGTGGCGGTTGACGCGGTCGCCCGCCCCCAGCGCCTTGCCGTAGCGAGTCAGGTCCTTGGCCATGCTCTCGACCTTCTCTAACTGCTCGGCCTGCACCACCAGGAACCCGTCGGCGATCAGGAAGCCCAGTTCGATGGCCAGGTCGGCGCGGTCCATCGGCATGCGCGCCGGCATCTTGCGCTCGGTCTCGACCACCGGCAGCGGCATCAGGAACTGCAGGGTGTCAAACAGCTTGGCGATCGACGGCGCGGTGAATTCGTTGACCGCAAGCTCCTCGCGGACGTGCGGATCATCGAGCAGGTCGGCCGGGATGGCGGACCTGTCCCCGGCTTTCGTCTCCCCGGCCATGGCATCCGGCTTCGCTGCCTGCGCGGCGGTCAGCGGCGACGCCGACGCGGCGAGGAATCCTAACATGCATGCCAGACACCATTTCATGGCGTCACCCTGACAGCTCCGGCCGCGTTCGGCAACCGACAATCACCGCCGCTGCGGCATTTGTCAGCCGGGCGGGTGCAGGACAAAGAAGTTATCCTAGACATGAAGAGTCCGCCGTGGGCACTCAAGGAGGGGCGGAATCCGTCCGCCCACGCGGAGTGTGTGCCGATTTACAGCCCAAATGGCATTGCCATCGTCATTTCATCCTCACGGCGGACGGATTCCGCCGCTCCTTGATTTTTTTGTCCTGCACCCAAGTCGCGGACTTTCCGCTAGGTTTGGTGCGCTTGACCTGATAGGAAATGCTCCTCGTCCTGATGAGTTCCAACTTCGCCTTGCTCCCCCCTGCGTTCCAAGACCTCGAGGATGCCGCCTGCAAGGCGGAGAGCCACATCATGGGCGACCCCCGCGCCGCCTGCTTCCACGCCCGCTTCGCGCTGGAGGCCGCCGTCCAATGGCTCTACCGCTACGACACCAGCCTGCGGAGGCCCTATGGCTTCCAAGTCCGTCCCTTTGCCGGGGGTGCGGGTGGCGCGGTCCGGGTGCTCAGGTGAAACCCCGCGCATGAGCTTCGCGCAATCCGCGAGGCACGCCGACGCGAGAGCGCGCAAAAAAGATCGGAATGCAGGAAATGCCAAAAAAGTGTTCACACTTAGTGTTCACACCCGCCAGTTTCGTTAGAAAACTGAAAACTTAACTCCTTTATTTTC
>Ga0194037_1002308_pt1 | contig 12783 bp, 9 predicted proteins | sample JunL306m_MetaG_FD_148653 | JGI IMG/M metagenome (GOLD analysis project Ga0194037, IMG submission 148653) | Anoxic zone freshwater microbial communities from boreal shield lake in IISD Experimental Lakes Area, Ontario, Canada - Jun2016-L304-6m | ecosystem: Environmental > Aquatic > Freshwater >...
CACCAACAATGCTATGAATACTGCTTTAAATACCAATTATTTCACAAGGGTGTACAGTGCAGACATCACCAATTATTTACCTTTAGATTTTGTTTTAAATCAATCCTTTAATTACACCATCAATGAAGGACGCGCAGCCGGCTTTAATACTGCGGTACCTATTTGGAATGCAACTGTATCTAAATTTTTTATGAAAAATAAAAGAGCCGAAATAAAAATAAGTGCCTTTGATATTTTAAATAAAAATGCCGGAATTTCTAGAAATGTAGCACAAAATCAAATTGTGGATCAATCCTACAATGTCATCAATCAATATTTTATAGTGGGCTTTACTTATAGCTTACAAAAATCTGGGTTGGCGGGTAGCAATGGGGGTGGTCCAAGAATGATGATAAGAATGTAAATGATTGTATATTTAAGTTATAAATAATAAAAAATGAAAAAATTTATTTTAGCAGTGGCCTTGATTTTTGGTATGAACTATTTAACCATGGCTCAAATGAAAGAAGGGAAAATTGTTTATGAGCGAAAAATAAACATGTACCGAATGATTACAGATCCTGAAATGAGGGCAAGAATTCCAGAATTTAGAACCTCTCAATTTGAATTGTTGTTCAATGACCAGGCCAGTTTGTTTAGAACTGTTCCAGAAGATGAGGCCCCTGATCCATTTGCCAACAACGGTGGTGATAGAGGTGGACAAAGATTTATGTTTAGAATGCCTGAGACGGCTACCTATACCAATCTAACTACACAAATACAATATGAATCACGTGGTATGTTTGAAAAAACATTTTTAATTATTGATTCCTTAAAACCCCTTCAATGGAAAGTCTCAGAGGAAACAAAAACCATTGCCAAGCATCTATGTAAAAAAGCAACTACTTCTGTTCCATTACAAACCATGCGTTTTGGAGGAGGAAGACCAGGGGGAAGAAACGCTGATACGACAGAAAAAGCACCTGCCTTACCTAAGGAACAATCAGTGGTGGTTTGGTATACAGAAGACATCCCTGCTTCTATTGGTCCAGATACTTATGCTGGTTTACCGGGTGCAATTTTAGAAGTAGATATGGACAATGGCGCCAATCTAACTACGGCCATTGAAGTAAGCGCCAAATATCCAAAGAAAGAATTGGTACAACCTACCAAGGGAGATAAAATGAATAGAGCTCAGTTTCAAGAAGCCATGAAAAAAATTATGGAAGACATGCAAAAAGGCGGTGGCATGGGGGGTATGAGATTCAGAGTGAATCAATAGTAAAATAAAATACTATTTTATAATAAACCATTTCCATCCAATCGTGATCGTTCTTGGATCACCTATATAATAAGCATAGGCTGTATTCCCTTTTACACTAAAATTTTTGGTGGCCATGGTGGAATAGTAGGTATTGCCTGCGTTTAATAGGTTCAACCATATTTCAGATTTTTTAAAAGTATAGCCTGCTCTGATATTAAAAATACTAAAGCCAGGATATTTGGTCGCATTGGTTTCATCCATATAATAAGCCGATTGATCCTGCCATTCAATAGAAGCATGAATGGGTAATTTAGGTTTCCAATAAAAGGCCATATTGCTGAAAAAAGAAGGTGCGGCCGTCATTTGATTGCCATCTACTGTAAGGCCTTTAATTTGTGTATGGATATAATTATGTTTTGCATTGCTTGCATTCCAATGCCATTCTAGTGCATTGTTGATTTTGTATTTTATTTGATACTCAATACCCAGATGTTTTGTACTACCTGAATTTTGATTCAAGTTTACGCCATCCGTTTGACGCACCGAAATAATTTCATTGTTTCCATTGAGTTGATATATGGAGAGTTCTGTGTAAAGATTGGGTAGTTGATACCATGCGCCAAGCTCCATATTTTTGAAAAGCTGAGGTAATAAATAAGGCACTCTTACTGTATTGTAAATTTCTGTGATTTGCGGAGGCACAAAACCTTCGCTGTAATTGAAGTAGCCACCCCAAATTTTTTGGTTATAGGTAAATCCTAATTTAGGCGCCCAATTGTTAAAATGATTATTGGAAGAAGGCGTGCCGTATTTTAATTGATTGTTGAACAGGTATTCAAAATCATCATAACGTAAGGCCATGTTCCAATGCAATGACTTTGATAAATTGGCGATAAAGTTGATATAAATGGCTTTATTATTGATTTGGGTAGTATAAGAAGTGATCAATGAATCAACTAAAGGATAACTATATTTAGTATACTTACCAATAGCAGTGTCTTTAAATATATCAATATAATGAGCAATTAAATTTTGTTGGGTATTGTCCCAATAGCCACCCAGTATCAGTTTACTTTTAATGGTTTTCAAATTCCATTGATGTTGCAGGTCTAGCACATAGGCATCAAAATGATTGCTATTGACTTGTCCTTTGAACTTAGTGGGATTGGAACTTGAGGCAATGGAATAAGTGGGATTTTGATCCATCGTATTATTGCGGTACATGAGATTAAGGGTAGTCGTGGAATTTTCATTCCACTGATAGGCTAAATTTTGTCTGAAACGAAGGGCATTGATTTGTCGATAGGTAAAAGATTGTTGACTGCTTAAGCTTTTTTGTGCAAAATGTAGGCTGTCCACAGAACCAATCATCTGTGTATGATAATCAATGTAGTTCAAGCTTTGGAACCCAGTCCATTTGGTATTGATTTTAAAATCTCTTCGAATAGAAATTGTTTTTTTACTGTAATCAGAATAATCAAGCAGTCCATTTTTTTGATCTGTTAAAGCGCCACTGATCATCCAACCACCAGTACTAGTGGGTAGACCATAGTTGGCTTCTAATTTTTTAAAACCACCATTACTTAACTGGCTACTGATATTGAATAGTTGGCTATTGGGAATTGGCGTTGATAAAAAATTAACCACGCCACCAATGGCTTCAGCGCCATACAAAGCCGATGCAGGCCCTTTTAAAATTTCGATGGAATGAATATTGCTCGTATTGATTTCAATCAAGGCATTGCTACTGTATAAGCCACTAGTTCTGATGGGCATACCATCTTCTAAAAACAAATACAAACCTTTTAAGGAAATGGGTTGACGAATGGCCATCATGTGTTGTTCATTGCCAATGCTAGGCATGTATACCCCACTTATTTTATTCAATAGATAATCTATCCTCTGTGCTTTAGCTTCTTCAATAATTTTAGGACTTAGCACAGAAATGGCTACTGGAGAACTAATTCTTTTCTCTTTTAATTTGTTGGCGGAAATAATTACTGTTTCAAGATTGGAAAAACTACTGTCTTGTCCAATAGCAGTTTCAAAAGACAATAAAGAGGCCAGCAATAGTAGGGGTAAAAACCATCTCATAGCAGCAAATGTAGCAGATAATTCAATTCAATCATTTGCTAGAAAGGGAAAAGGAGCTAAAAGAGGTTTGCTATTATAAACTAATCACACTATTGGTGGTGCCAAACACATTGTGTTCTTCTGCATCCGCCTCAGGATCGTTGAACCAAGTTTTTTTGTCCACTAAGTATTTAAATTCGTGTTTTGTAGATTTAGGCAAATTAACGTCTGCAGAAAATGAGCCATCTTTTTTCTTGCTCATAATAATTGATTTTTTCCAGTCGCTGTTTAATCCTAAAATTTCAACTTTTTTAGCCTCAGTAGCAAAGCTAAATTTCACTTTGCAGTAATCTTTTGTTTTGAAGTATTTTTTCTCAATCATGGTAGATGTTTTCTACCCATTAATACTTGTTTGCTAAAAATGTAACCCAATATTTTAAATTAATTAACGAGTGTTCATTAATTAAGAAAAATAATGAACAATTAAATAAGTAATGGCAGCCAATACACCACTAACAGGGATGGTCAATACCCAAGCCCATAATAAGTTGGTGGTGACGCCCCATCTTACTGCACTTAATCTTTTGGTAGCTCCAACACCAATAATAGAACCAGTGATGGTATGTGTTGTAGAAACAGGAATACCCATTTGACCTGTAAAGAATAAAGTGAAAGCACCTGCAGTTTCCGCAGCCACCCCTTCTAATGGAGTTACTTTAGTTATTTTAGAGCCCATAGTTTTTACAATTTTCCAACCACCACTCATGGTACCTAAGCCTATTGATAAATAACAAGCTACTGGCACCCAGCCTGGCAATTGGCTAAATTCTTGTATACTTCCATTGGCAATTAAAGCGGCCCCAATAATACCCATTACTTTTTGCGCATCATTACCACCATGACCAATACTAAAGGCGGCAGAACTAAACAATTGTAATTTCTTAAACATGTAAGCAACAGAATGTGCGGTAGGTGTTTTAATTTTTTCTACGTATACGTAAACGATCATAAATAAAATAGCAGCACCTACAATACCATATACAATGATTGAATTATCAGCTTTGTCTATTTCACCAGCAAAAGTTCTTTCAATATCAAACTTATTAATTTTTGCTTTTACATTGTCATCATTTTTGTCTGCGATAGGATAAATTGCATTGATACTTGTTAATGCAGAGTCTAAAGTAATAGCACCTTCTAAATATAATTTTAAAGGAGCTTTATAACCTTCTGTTTTATCCTTAGCAATGGCGTATGCTGTTTTTGCCTCTTTATTTTCTGGTGCTTTAGCTTCTAATACTAAAAAATCATTTGCGTTTCTTACTTCATCTTTTAGTTTACTTACTGCCACATTATTTAACCAACCACTGTCTTTGGCGACTTTTGCAATTTTATTTGCACTCAGATTATCAAAATCAGATAAATAGGCAACCAAATGATCATAATTGATATTTGCTTTTTCTAATTTGCCTTCATTTAATTTTAAAGCAGCTTGTAAATTTGTATCAGTTTGCTTTTTTACCAAATCTTCTTTAATCGTAGCAATTTCTTTTTGGTATTTATCTATGCTGTAAAACTTTTGAACATTTTCCTTAATTTTTGTGTCCTCAAATTTATCAAACATTAAAACAGTACCAAATGTAGCAATAGCTATAATGGCCAAACGCCACCATACATTGCGCATAATTGTTACAATGGAAATGAATACCGAAATTATGATTCCAATAATTGGTGCCAGAAAAATGAAAAGAATTGTTTTTATAATGGTGTCACTGTCAACAATTTTCGCCCAGGAAAAATCAATGCCTTTTATCATTAAAGCATGCGCAATAGCCGCGCCAGCAAAGCCCCCAATTAAAGTATGAGAAGAAGAAGAGGGAATACCATACCACCAAGTAAGTAGGTTCCAAAATATAGCAGCTAGTAATCCAGAAAAAATTACAGGTAAAGTGATAAAATCTTTATAAACCGTTTTTGAAATAGAATTTGCTACCGCATGGTCTTTAAAAATCCAAAAAGCAACCGAATTAAATAAGGCCGCCCACAATACTGCTTGAAAAGGTGTCAATACCTTGGTAGAAACAACGGTAGCAATAGAATTGGCTGCATCGTGAAATCCATTAATATAGTCAAATATTAGCGCTAGCGCTATGATAATGATAAGTAAAGTCATCTTGAGTTAAATTATGCGTACTTGATAATAATAGATTCAATTACATTGGATACATCCTCGATTTTATCTGTTGCAATTTCAAGTACTTGGTAGATCTCTCTTTTTTTAATCACTTCTTTAAAATCATTCTCTTGTTCAAATAATTTTTCAATACTCATATCAAAAATGTCATCCGCTTGATTTTCAATACTATTTACTTTAATCATAGCTTCGGTCATCTCTTTAATATTTTTCATGTTACGTAAACCTAAGACTGCTTTTTTTGTTTCTTGTGTACCTTGTAAAATCAATTCTGCCAATTTATGGATGCCTGTATCGTTAGGATTGACTTTATAAAAATTTATCTTTTTAGCAGAAGCGTATATGTAATCGGCAATATCGTCTAAGGAAGAAGCTAAGTAGTGAATGTCTTCCCTATCAAAAGGGGTAATAAAATTTCTGCCCAATTCGGTAAAAATGGAATGTGTTAAATCATCGTTCTTATGCTCTAAATTTTCAATCTGTGCCAAGATATTAGCTCTTACATCTGCATCTGGTTCGTTCACCATTTCTTTTAATTTGATGCCCATTTCATACACATGCTCAGCTACTTCTTCGAATAATTGAAAGAAAACTCTATCCTTTGGTAAGAAAATTTTCATGATTGAATTAAAGTCCATAATAAACGTTTTAATGATTTGAATAATGCATCACAAAAGTCCCCTTTTGACACCAAATGGACTTAGGCCCAATGTTACCAAATTGTTACCAAATCTGCTCAATTTTTGACTTTCTACCTACGTAAAGCTTAACCTGCCATCCTCAACCAAAAGCTTTTGATTATCATCTACTTAGATGTATGAACATAAAAAAAGAGGACCAGTAAACCGGTCCTCTTTCATAAATCCATAGCTTTCCCCCAAAAGCTGATTAAAATTGTTACATTTTTAATTTCAAGCTATTAAATTGGGTTACTAATTATGTTTCTTATTAGGTTATTTCCTATATTTAAGTATTAAAAGCTAATTAAAACTAAGTGAATTACCTAATTTATAATTGATAATCAATGTTTTATAAAAAATATCTATTTTTTACTATTCTAAGCTTTATCTATTTTTTACCCATACTTCAAGCCCAAAATAGAGAACTTCCGGCGCAGGTTTTTACGCCCAAAACCCCATTTTTAACTAAAATCATCGAAAATAAGGCATTGAGTACTAAGATTTTTATGTCTAAATCAACAGAGATCATTCCTACAACTGGACCTGTTTATCAAGGCGTTATGCAAGAACTAATTAAAGCCCACGACACAGTTTATATTTTATTGGAAAGAACAGGGGTAGTATTTGTGATGGATCCAGCGGTGGATACCAGTAAAAACTACAGTTTCCATAGAATAGACCAAACCATCAACATCAATTACAATATTGAATGCAATAATTTTTTATATAAAAATCGTTTGTACAGTTATGGGGGTTATGGTTTTTGGAAAATGAATGGGCTATTGAGGTCTTTTAATTTTTCAGACAAAGAATGGGATATCGTCCCTGTCAATGAAGAGATTATTTCTAATGGATACAATTGGGTTGATCTGAAAGTAGGGAAATTATATGTTCCATTTCAATCGTTTAGCAATGCAGGAATCAAAATCCCATTAAATAATATTGCACAAAGAAGGTATGACAGTTATTGCTTGGATTTGAATTTAATGGAATGGAAAAAATTGGGTACTTTAAGTAATAAAGCAAAAGCTTTAGTAAGAGACAATAGTATCATCAATACTTTTTTAACTACAAACAATGGCTTTTTGTATAACATTGATGATGATGTGTATTTTTTTGATTTTATTCATAATTCAATTTTTAAATCCAAGAATACAGAGTTCAATCAATACATTTTGAGAAGGTCTACCAATACAGATATCTACTTTTTCAATGACACATTGTATAATTATGCCAACAATAACAAGGGTTTTGATCAAAGGGCACTATTGATGTCAGATTTTACAAAATTAAATTTCCCCATTTGGGGATTGGACAACAATTATTACTATTTAGTAGCGCTGATTTTTATACTTGCAATAATCATTACGTTTTTTATTTGGTTGTACAAAAAAATGCTGAGAAAAAAGATACAACAATCCAATCTAAAAATTTTAAAAACAAAAACTGTTGGGCAAGCCTTTATTGGCAGTGAATTGTCCTTAATACAGCTATTATTAGAGGCGGCTTCAAAGGACATGCATGTTGAAATCAATCAAATCAATCATGTCTTGGGCATCAAAGATAAAAATATAGGATTGCAGAAAAAGGTAAGAAGCGATGTAATCAATACGATTAATGAAAAATATGCAATTATTGTGAATGCCAATATTCCATTGATTTCAAGTATTAGAAAAGAAGAGGACAAAAGGTTTTATGAGTATTTTATCAACGAAGAAGAAATAAAATCCATCAAAAAAATACTAGATAAAAAGTGATTTGTCATCCTTATGTCAAATTTTGACCTTTTGGGGTAGATTTCATTTGTAAACTAAAGCTTCTGAAAATTGGATCATCGAGCTTTGTGGCTAGATGGGAAAGCACATTTTAATTTTATTGTTTTTTGGTCCTCTTATCACTTTTGGACAAAGAGTAATGGTGGTAAAAGATACCCTTGCTTCCGATGGAGATAGCGTCGTGGTTACTGCCACAAGATCAGAGCGGAAATTAAGCAATATTACAGTGCCTGTTACTATCATCAATGCCAAGATGATTCAACAAAATGGAGCTTTGCGGCTTACTGATATTTTAAAAGAACAAACAGGCCTTACCATGACCAGTGGTTTTGGTGCTGGTGTTCAACTGCAGGGTTTAAATCCAGATTATACCATCATTCTAATCAATGGAGAACCATTGGTGGGTAGGACCGCAGGAGTACTAGATTTAAATAGAATTGCTTTAGGCAATATTAAAAAAATTGAAATTGTTAAGGGCCCTTCTTCTAGTTTATATGGAAGCGAGGCCATGGCCGGGGTCATTAATATCATTACTGATGCGAGTACTTCCATTCCATTACAAGCTTCATTAAGGTATGGTACTTACAATACTTTAGATGCAAGCATTAATAATACATTGGTGAGTAAAAAATTATTTTACCAAGGGTTTTACAATTATTACAATACAGATGGTTATAGCATTAGACCCAATAGCAACAATCGAGTAACTACGCCCATCACTCGACTAACAACGAGCCAACAATTTAAATACAACTTAACAGAAAATACCAATCTTGTTTTTAATACCAGATTGACCGATGAAAAAATTATCAGCAATATTGCGGTGTCCAATGGGGGTGTGACTATTTATTCCAATGGGAAAGAACACAATACGGATATCAATTTAACAGGTTCATTGAATCATCGATTTTCTAATGATTTAAAAACCAGTTTCAGGTCTTATTTAACCAATTATGTTTCCAATCAAGATTTATTAACCTTGTCTGGTGCGCCTTACACCGATTTATTAAATCATTTGTTTCAACGTGTCGAAAATCAAACAGATTGGACAGTTAGTAAAAAAATCACAGGTATTTTTGGGGCAGGCGCGGTTTGGGAGGGTGTAAAAAGTAGCAGGTATGATAGCGAAAAAGTTAGAAAAAACAATACCATTCAATATGGGTTTACCCAATGGGAATGGACGCCTTTGGAAAAGTTCATAGTCATTGGTGGTGTACGTTTTGATCAAAATGCTTCCTATGCCTCTGCTTGGAGCCCTAAATTATCTATGTTGTATAAGTTAAATCCACAACATAAAATCAAATTAAGCATTGGGCAAGGCTTTAAGGCACCCGATTTTAGGCAATTGTATTTAGATTTCACCAATGCTGCTGCGGGCAATTACAGTGTATTTGGATCTGCAGAGGCGCAAAAAGTAATTGGACAATTAAATAGCTTAGGCCAGATTGGAACCTTATATAGTAATTATTATTTATTAAAATCATTGCAACCAGAGTCATCCACTGGTATTCATCTTTCATGGGACTGGGAACCCAATCCAAAAACTTTTATTAGTGTTCAAGCTTTTAGAAATGACATTAAAAATTTAATTCAAGTACAACAAGTAGGTGCCTACACAAGTGGAGCACAAATTTTTAGTTATTTAAATATTGGACGCGCTTATACACAAGGGCTAGAATTGGAAACGAAATATCAATGGAATTCCGATTGGTCTTTAAGCGGAGGCTATCAATTTATTTTAACAGGAGATAAGGATGAAATTACTCAAATCAAAGCAGGTACGGTTTATACCAGAGATGCCAACGGTGTTAGTAGTCGTTTAAGTTTGAGTGATTATGTGGGTTTGCCCAACATCAGTAAACACAAAGCACAGTTTAAAATTAATTATGTAACAAAGGATGGATACTTTGCGAATACTCGTTTTGTTTACAGAAGCAAATGGGCTGTCAACAATACAGATGGCAATCAAGTATATGATACTGGGGATAGTTTTGCTGCAGGTTATCTATCCTTGTATAGTTCCGTAGGTAAAAATTACAGTAATGGACTTTCTTTACAAGTTGGTTGCGACAATATGACCAACTATGTGGATGCCAATAATTTATCGAATTTACCTGGACGAACTTTTTACTTCTCCATCAAATATCAAATCATTAATAAAAAATAAACAAATCAATCATGAAAAAACTATTTACTCAAATCACCTTCGTTTCTTTATTAACAATGACTTTATTTGCTTGTACTAAAACAAGTGACACTACTGTAGTGAACAATACACCAGTCACTGCCACTGTTAAGGACCTTGTAGCAGATACTGTTTTAGGACTGGATGCAAAAACTGGAATGCCCTATAGTGCTGGAATTTATACTTTTTTTAATATTGAAAAAAATACCATTATTCCTAGTACTGATACTGCCAATGGTAATTGGGATTTAGCATTTAAAACAACAAAAATTTTAATCAATGGAGGAACTAGTGGGAATGCGCTAGGAGGAGCTTTTATTTACAATGGTTTATTTGATGATTTAAAAACTATTCCAGCCGATTCTGTATTCAAAGTTGATAATGCTCCGAGTTCTTATGCCATCACCTATGTAAATGATAATGGATGGTATCATTATGATTATGCTACAAATATTGTAACCCCTATTCCTGGTAGAATATTAGTTATTAGAACTGCAAAAGGAAAATATGCAAAAATTGAAATTACAAGTTATTGTAAAGGAGGTGTAAATCTAACATCCTCTTCAAGTTTTAATGACATATTATTTAAACAACGTTATTATAATTTCAAATTAACATATCAGCCTAACGGAACAAAAATATTCTAAATTGATTCTTTTTTAGGATTAATACTTTCCCCCAAAGCTACTTTCTGACAGCCCCTTTTGGGGCTGTTGTTGTTTTAATTATTTTGCTTTAAAGCTCCATGTAAAATTAAATTCGGCCACAACATCGCCCGCTTCGTTTTTACCTATGGATCTACAAATGATAGTTTGACCTTGACCACTAGCTATGGCTTCATTGATGGCTGTTTGAATCGAGAGGCCATCTTCACAAGAAAACAATATAATACCTGTTGCTTTTTTTACAAAGGCCACTTCCATCTTCACTACCAACATACTTACTTTAGGTTGGCGTTGATAAACTTGTCCAAATGCCAACATCCCACTACACATTTCTGCAGCCATAGCTTCTACAGCAAAATAAACCGATTTAAAAGGATTCATCGTAAACCAGGAATAGCGTATGCCCACTATACATTTTTCTGCATCAAAATGTTGGATGCGTAAACCTGCAAAAAAAGCGGCTGGTAATTTTTGAAATAAAAAAAATCTAAAGGCAATAGGGTTCGTAATGATACGATTGAATTTATTAAAAGCAGGATTCATATTAAAAAGCTTATTGTATAAAATTAATGAAAATAGGTGAAACATGATTTCAATCATCAAAAACATTGACTACGGTCATACAATAGCAATTGTTTCAGTGCAAATTTTGCAGTTGGAATTTTAACACTCACTATAAATGATTATTGTATGAAAATTTTAAAAATTGTATCGCTCTTTAGTTTCGTAGTACTATTTTTTATGTACTGTACTAAAACTGATCAAGTAGTTGTTTCAACAGCTTCAAAAAATACGACAGATTTATTGTCTATCAAAGCAACAACGGCGCCTTCCATTGATGGGGTGATTGATGAACAATGGGCCAAAGCAACCAAATTAGACATTACGCCAACTGTACCAGATCCAGGGAATGGATTGTTTGCAGGTTATATTGGTGACAAATACCTTGCTTCATTAAGGTCTATGTATGACGATCAATACATCTATTTTTTAGCAGAATATGCGGATAAAGACCAAAATCAAAAGGTGGCTCCATGGTATTTTAATACGGCTACACAATTGTGGGCAAAGGAAAGTAGTGGCAATGTGTATGATGTAAATGGTGTTTTAATAAGACAAGGTTTTGGAGAAGATAAGATGGCAATGTTATGGAACATTGATAATTCTACTCCAAAATTTATTTCTCAAACCTGTTATGGAAGTTGCCATGTATTTACGCCGTATTATGATTATTCTACTGTAGGTACCTTGGTAGCTAAAGTGGGCAAAACAGCCTTAGATAGTTTGGTTACTAGCCCCACTTTTAAATCCAATTCAGGAAGTGGTAATCATTACACCAATGGCCCCAATGAAAAAATTGACATGTGGTGGATGCAACCAAGCAAAGGTTTAAGCTATGGTAAGATGGACGATAATTATCAAGATTATGCTGGAGGACAAGCCATTACCAATTTAACCGGAGGCAATGCCAATGGACGTCACGTAGATGATGTTGTGGTAGGAAGCACAGCCACTGTTTGGCCTTTTAGACCTGTTTATACGGCAGATGCTACACAGGGTTCATTTGCAAATACACAAAATTTAAAAATTGGCGGAACCGGTGCAACTGTAGCAGTGCCTTTATATGTGATCCCAGGTTCAACAAGTAATTACATCAATATTGCAGATACGACAACTGGCGGTGTTGCTAAAAAAGTGACAGCAGTAAGTGCAACTGGTGTGTTAACTTATAGTGGTGGAACACTTGATCCCAATGCAGGTACTGATTATCAAAGATTAGGCGCTGATGCTTATAGTGAAATTGGTGCAAAATGTATTCCTTCTGTCATTGTTTCTCCATTAAAAAATGGCCGTGCCGATATTGACTGTGTTGCAGTATATACTGGAACAGGCTATATTGTTGAGTACAGAAGAAAATTAAAAACAAGTGATGTATTGAAACAAGACATTGATTTTACAAGTTTACAA
>Ga0194037_1002309_pt1 | contig 12777 bp, 12 predicted proteins | sample JunL306m_MetaG_FD_148653 | JGI IMG/M metagenome (GOLD analysis project Ga0194037, IMG submission 148653) | Anoxic zone freshwater microbial communities from boreal shield lake in IISD Experimental Lakes Area, Ontario, Canada - Jun2016-L304-6m | ecosystem: Environmental > Aquatic > Freshwater >...
TTAATACTATTTTTATTGCACGGGTGGAGAGTCCCGATAGCTATCGGGACGAACTCCCATCAAGCTAACACTTCTCTTTCACCTATCTGTTTTCATTTGCACGGGTGGAGAGATTCGAACTCCCATCAACGGTTTTGGAGACCGCTATTCTACCCTTGAACTACACCCGTAGTTCATTGTTATTTATAGATGCAAATGTTGGATGGGTTAATTCACCGATCCAACATTCGCACTATAATTTTTTATTATTAGGTATTAGCTCAATACTTCTGTAACCTGACCAGCACCAATAGTTCTACCACCTTCACGAATTGCAAAACGAAGGTTTTTTTCCATTGCGATTGCTTGAATCAATTTTACAGTAATAGTTACGTTATCACCTGGCATAATCATTTCCATTCCTTCAGGTAATGAAACTTCTCCTGTAACATCTGTTGTACGGAAATAAAACTGAGGGCGGTATCTGTTAAAGAATGGAGTATGACGTCCACCTTCTTCTTTCGATAACACATAAATTTCAGCTTTAAAATCTGTATGAGGTGTTACTGAACCTGGTTTGCAAATAACCATTCCTCTACGGATTTGGTCTTTATCAATACCACGTAACAATAAACCTACGTTATCACCTGCTTCACCTCTATCAAGAATTTTACGGAACATTTCAACACCAGTAACAACAGACTGAAGTTTTTCAGCTCCCATTCCAATGATGTCAACAGTTTCGTTTGAATTAACGATACCTCTTTCGATACGACCTGTAGCAACAGTTCCACGTCCTGTAATTGAGAAAACATCCTCAACAGGCATTAAGAAAGGAAGTTCAGTTGCACGAGGAGGAACCGGGATATAAGTATCAACAGCATCCATCAATTCCATAATTTTATCAACCCAAGCTGCATCTCCATTCAAACCACCCAAAGCAGAACCTCTGATAATTGGAATTTCATTTCCAGGGAATTCATATTTTACTAATAGATCACGAATTTCCATTTCAACAATCTCTAAAATCTCAGCATCATCAACCATGTCAACTTTGTTCATGAACACAACAATTTTAGGTACACCAACTTGGCGAGCTAAAAGAATATGTTCACGTGTTTGTGGCATTGGACCATCAGTTGCGGCAACAACAAGAATAGCTCCATCCATTTGAGCAGCACCAGTAACCATGTTCTTTACGTAATCCGCGTGACCTGGACAGTCAACGTGAGCGTAATGACGGTTAGCTGTAGAATACTCAACGTGTGCAGTATTAATTGTAATACCACGTTCTTTTTCTTCAGGAGCTGAATCAATTGAATCAAATGAGCGTGCTTCAGACAAACCTTTATCTGCTAACACTTTAGTAATCGCAGCGGTTAAAGTAGTTTTACCGTGGTCAACGTGACCGATAGTACCTATGTTTACGTGAGGTTTGCTACGGTCGAATTTTTCTTTTGCCATAATTTTTAAGTATTGAGATTAATTTTTATTTATAGTTTTAACAAAATGTTATTTAACAATATATTGAGCTGTTGAAGAGAATTGAACTCTCGACCTCTTCCTTACCAAGGAAGTGCTCTACCCCTGAGCTACAACAGCATACTCAGATTGTTGCTTGATGTTCGATGTTATTTTTACTTCAAACATCGAACACCAAACTTTTTTTAGAGCGGGAGAACGGGCTCGAACCGTCCACCTATAGCTTGGAAGGCTATCGCTCTACCAAATGAGCTACTCCCGCAATGTGTTTTAAGTGGGGAGAGAAGGATTCGAACCTTCGAAGCTCTCGCAACGGATTTACAGTCCGTCCCATTTGGCCACTCTGGAATCTCCCCGACACTTAATTTTTTTTGAAATACACTTTCAAAAATCCAATGAGCCACTTGCCGGAATCGAACCAGCGACCTACTGATTACAAATCAGTTGCTCTACCAGCTGAGCTAAAGTGGCGTTTATAAAAGAACAAAAATCCTTTCGAAATAGTTAATACGCTATTTCAAAAGGACTGCAAATGTAAAGTTTTTTGGATTATTTCAACTATCCCGTTAATTTTTTTTTTAATTCTTTTCTTGAGCCTTCTCTTTTAGCTTCCTAACTTGGGCTTTTATATTGTCAATTGCGAGGTCTGTTGCGGTCTCAAATGTATTAGAGTTTTCTTTGGTAAACAGCTGGTTGCCCATCATATTTATTTTTATTTCAACCGATTTATTATTCTTTTCAGAATCTTTTTCTAACCTCAGAAAAACATCAGCAATATTTATTTCATCAAAAAGAATATTTACTTTTTGAACTTTTTTAGTGATAAAATCGAGTAGTTTACTATCTGCATCGAAATGGATAGACTGAATATTTACTTTCATATGTGTATATTTAATGGTTTTCTTTAATAGAAAAGTTGATAATGTCTTCGGTTTTTTTTATGCCCGAGGATGTTTGTTTTTGTAAATTGTTTTTAGTCGTTCAATACTATTATGAGTATAAATTTGAGTGGCTGATAAGTTTGCATGCCCTAACAGTTCTTTTATGGCATTTAAATCGGCTCCTTTATTTAATAAATGAGTTGCAAAAGTATGTCTCAACACATGGGGACTTCTTTTTTCTATACTGGTAACAAAGCTCAGATTTTTTTTAACGATGGTATAAACCAATTTTGGATATAATTTTTCACCTTTTGAAGTAACCAACAAATTTTCATTGACGAATCCTTCATCAACTTTTATTTGGTTATATAAAATGATTTGATCAGAGAGTTCCTTGGTGATAGGAATGATTCTTTCTTTATTTCTTTTGCCTAATACTTTTATTTGTTGGTTATAACTATCTACATCCAGTTTTTTTAAACCGATAAGTTCAAATAAACGAATGCCGGTTGAATATAATATATTGATGATTAACTTATCTCTTACCCCTTCAAAGTTGTTTTCGAATTCAATATTGTCGAGGAGAATATTCATTGGAGTTTCTTCAACAAAAACAGGAAGTCTTTTTTGGATTTTGGGCGATTGTACTTTCGCCATTGGATTGCTTTCAACAATGTTTTCTTTTAGTAAGAAACGATAAAATGTTTTAAGTGTTGTTAATTTTCGTGCAACCGACCGTGCCGAAATTTTATCATTCATTAGTTGAACTAGCCAACTACGAATCATTTGATGATTGATGATTTTTATTTCATCTGTATCAAAATTTTCAGAGATAAATTTTTGGAATTGAAATAAATCATTTTGATAGGCGGTTACAGTATGCTTTGAAAAATGTTTTTCATAATTCAAATAATTTACAAAATCAGTAACACATTCTGCGATCATTTCGAGACTCACTATTTCACATGCAAGTTCGTATTAAATTTAGTTAAAACAAAACAGCCCGAAGAATATCAACGGGCTGTTCAGATTTATAGTTACTTAAATATTTATACGTTAGCTTCTTGTTTAAGAAATTGGATATAAGAAGCATGTATTAATTGCTGACGCTTTTTAATACAAGGCTTAATAAATGCCTGTCTCTCGCGAAGTTCTTTTACAACTCCAGTTTTCTCAAACTTCTTTTTGAACTTTTTTAAAGCTCTGTCTAACGACTCGTTTTCCTTTACGTTTATGTATATCATATGTTTTTCACCTCCCTTAATTGTACAAAGGGACGGCAAAAGTAGTCCAAAATTTTAAAAAGCAAAATATTTTTTTTAGTCTTTTAAAATTGACTTCTTATTGTTAGTCTTTTTTATTGTTGCAAGGATATTAAAATGTTTAGTTTAAAAAAGTTCCTGATTTTTTTTGGGGGGAGAATTTTATTTGAAATAGCCAAACTGAATGCTACAATGCTTTTGTTTCAGACCCGGAAAGTTTTAAAGGAATACTTTAAAAAATAAAATAATGTGTAAACAATAACCTAAAATTTATCTTAGGAATATCACCGATTTGTTACAGCTATTATTTTATTTTTGCAGAAGGTACAAAGATTCCATTTTTAACAGCGTAATTATAAATATCTATGCCTTTATGTGCATTTATCTTCTTCATAATATTTTGCCTGTGAGTAGTAATAGTTGTAACATCACGAAACAGTTTTTTAGCAATCTCAATGTTTGAATATCCTTTACATATTAGTATTACAATCTGTATCTCACGTTTTGTTAATTTAGTTGAGTTACTTTCTTCACTTTTCTTCTTTGATTCCTGTTCATTGGAAATTATATCGATGGCTTCGGTATTAAAATATTTCCCATGTTCAAAAATAATTTTATCAAGTGCATTTCTTACTTCTTTCGAATCTGAATCTTTAAAAAGATAACCATCTGCATTATTATGGTATGCTTCAATAATATACTCTTCACTATGGTACGAACTTAGAATTAACACTTTTACATCTTTATAACTTTGCTTTATTTTAGCGCAAATGTCTAGCCCATTTTCGTTTTTTAGTTCAATATCCATAAAGATAAGATCGAATGGTTTCTTTTTCATCTCTTCCAGCATTTCCTTTGCCGTATCAAATGTGTTTACATGCTCAACATATTTTAATTTATGTAATAAATTCCTGTATCCGTCTCTAACAGCAAAGTGATCATCAACAATGGCTACATTTAATTTTAATTCAGGATTGCTCATACAATCGTATCGTTTAAGTTAAAATTAAGCAAGTAAACAGTTCCATTATTATTTTTAACTTCCATTGTGCCATTCAAAAACTCGACACGCTTTTTGATATTATTTAGTCCGTTTCCGTTTGTTTGTTTTAGCGTCTCATCAAAATTAAATCCTTTGCCATTATCGCTGAAGTAAATATGCATTTCGTTATCTCCATAAACAAACTCAAGATCAATTTTATTACCTTCCGAATATTTCCTAGCATTATTAAAAAGTTCATTCAGTATTCGGTAAATATGTATTTGCAAAAACTCACTTAAATTATCAGGACAGTTATTGATAAATTCTATTTCAAAATACACTTCATACTTTTTTACCAGATCATTAATTGCACCATTTAAACCAAAACGACTTATGGTACTGGGCAATAATGCATTTGAAGCATTTCTTGCTTCAGTAATGGCTTGCGATACAAAATCAATTGCTTGAGTTATATTTTCGTTCAATTTTATTCCGCTATTATCGGTATCAAGCATTTCGCTCAATAACATTTTTGTTGCACCAAGTAAACCGCCCAAACTATCATGTATATCTCGTGCAACCCTTTTGCGTTCTTCTTCCTCCGCATTAAGTATTGCACGAAATAGTTCTGTTTGTTTTTGTTGCATTCGTTTTTGGTAACGATAAACCATTACCACAAAAAATATGGAAATTGTAAACACCGAAATAGTGCTAACAATCATTACAATTAATATGTCGAGTTTTTCTTTAGACATAAAAAAGCTTTTGTATAAATTGCATTTACTATTAGGTTGATGAATAAATTGTATGTAACGTAATAGGTTGATATTTCGGGTGTGTCATTTTTAACGATATAGTCGAAAAGCAAAAAAATACTGATTGTTGAAAAACTAAAAATGAGCATCCCTGATAACATCCAAAACCGAAAGTAGGTATAAAATTCTTTATCAAAAACTTCAACAGAGCGCAACAATAAAATACAACTAATAATACCTTGAAATAAATAACTGATCAAATAGTTAATTCTGTTAAATTCAAAAAAGCTATTGAGTTTTAAATTTGAGAGAACGAATATTAAAATAATAACAATAATAAAAGCTGAATAACGAATCCTGTTTTTGAATGCTAGGTATGAAACAAACACAGCATTTAAAATCGTATTTATATTATAAATTATATGATTGTTAATTGATTTAGATGCAAGAAATAATCCTAATATTTCAATAATCAAGGATAAAATTATAAAGTAAAAAAAACTTTTACTAATGGGTTCTTTTAGTTTTTTAAATACGTTTATTCCAATAATTACCGGAACACCTATTGATAACGATGTTATATAGTCAATTAAACTCATTAACTATTTAATGAATTTGTTAAACCACATCTTGGGGGGCATAAGGCTCCATTATCTAAAACAATTCCATTTGCTAAATCATTTTCATTCGCATCAACACCAACAACTACAAGTTCAGGAGTAGTATTGTCGGCATTCAAACCATAATAAATCCTAACACCTACGCAAGTTTCCTGGTTTAGTACAGAATTTAAACTGTCTTTACTAAAGTATTGTCCTAAGATAAAACCTATACCAATTTGGTTACTTCTGTAATTAGCAGTTAATGCTGATGCAGCTGTTAAGCTGATTTGTTGATTTTCGTTTCCTGTGAACATAATTTATTTGAATTAATTTAATGTGAATTGATGTTTTTCAAATAACTCATATAACAGCATTAAATACAAACAAACTCTTACTCCTACTATGTTAATAGTAGTAACTATAAATACACAAGAACCGCATAAATACTAATAGTTTGAGATAATGTCCCAATAAATAAAATCCCATAATATACTATAAATATAGTAGATGAATACGGTAAATTATGTATGCAAAAATCATGTATTTACAGTATTGTCCATCAGTTTTTACCTGTTTAAGTTTGACAAATAAAAAAACACTTATAAAATCTTAACAATTAAGAACTTAAAAATCATGAAAACAAAAATTACATTATTCGCTTTATTACTAATTGGATTAGTAATATCAGTAAGAGTTAATGCGCAAGATTTAGTAGTTACCAATAATACAACTTGTTCTATTGATGTAACATTCAGTTCTGTAGATCAATTTACTTGCAATATTGCTTCTGTTGGTCCTACTACAGTTATTGCTGGTACCGTAGTTACAATACCAGGTCCATTAGCAAATGGAGTTATTTATAAAGCTCAAGGGAAAGTTGGTGCAAACGCTTGTTCTGTATGGGATTGTTCTTGTAACACTTCAGGTGCAGCATGCAACCCACCTGGTAGCTGTTCCGGATCTTCAAATACTTGCACTATATCCAATACTTTATGCGGCTCTACTGCACCAACTCTAACATTAACTTGTGCACCTATGGGATCTAATGCTACACTTGTTATTAATTAAATAATATTTGGAATTCGTTAATGAATAAAATCATTATCTTCGATAACCATTTCTAATTTTATACTTCCATTGAAAATTAAAATTGTAATAGCTCTTTTGCTCATAAATTGCCTAAAAAGTTATGCATCAAATGACCTCAAATCGGTTTCTGGTCAGTTTGGGTTTATAGAAAACAAAGGGCAGATTATTGACCAGAACAATAACCCAAATCCATCGGTATTGTATTTATATAATGGTAATAGATTGCAGGTGCAATTAAAGCAAAACGGATTTAGTTATGAGGTCTGGAAGGTGTCAACTAACAATAAGCAATTGGCAATTAGTAATAAAACAGAACTTAACAACCAATTGCTGGAAGTTGACACCATATACACTCATCGCATTGATATTTCATTTGTTAACGCAAACACGAATGCTAAAATAATTTCAAGTGATGTTTCTCCCGATTATATCAATTACTACACAACAGGCACAAGTGAGCAAGGAGTGACAAATGTGCATCATTACAAAAAAGTAATGTATCAAAATATTTACCCGAATATTGATGTAGAGTTTGTGCTAAATAATTCCTCCCATTCGGGGAGGTTAGGTGGGGTATTTAAATACAACTTCATCATTCATCCCGGAGGAAACCCAAACGATATTCTATTAAAATTTGATGGTGCAAATTCAACCTCACTTACATCCGATGGACATATTACAATTGAAACCGCTTACGGAAATATTGACGAAAGCATTCCTTTGAGTTATCAGTTGGATGAACAAAATATCCAACAAACCATAACTGCAAACTTCAAACAACAAATTCCAAACATTTATGGAATTAGCATTGGCAAATACGATGCAACCAAAACCCTCATTATCGATCCCTTTCCTTCAACTTATTTTGGAGGTACTTTAGTTGATGGAGGAAAATCAATCACAACCGATAATGCCCATAATATAATAGTCGGTGGGGTTACATCTTCTAATTCATCAATAGCTACTTCTGGTGCTTACCAAACCACCAATGCGGGGCAGAATTGTTTTGTTGCTAAATTTAATTCAGCTGGTGCCATCGTGTGGAGTACCTATTTTGGAGGAACCAGTTCGAATGCAGTTGCATTAGGTCATGGCGTTGCTACCGATACGTTGAATAATATATTTATTACGGGTGCAACAGGTTCTTCCACAAATATTGCCACAACAGGAACTTACCAAACATTTTTCGGAGGAAATTTTGATGCCTTCATCGCGAAATTCAATTCCTTTGGTACACGGCAATGGGCAACTTATTATGGCAGTACAGCAAATGATTTTGCGTATAGTATTGCAATTGACAAAAGTGGAAATTTATTGATAGGTGGTTATACTCTTTCAACTTCATCCATAGCAACCGGAGGTGCTTATCAATCCTCTTATTCCGGAGGAGGGGATGCATTTGTTGCTAAATTCAATTCAACAGGAACTTCACGCATTTGGGCAACGTATTTCGGGGGAACTGCTACGGATCACGGAAATGATATTGCTATCGACCAGAACAATAATGTTTATATGGCTGGTTACACCTCATCCTCTAGCGGAATATCCAGTTCCGGGGCTTGGCAATCCTATTATGGCGGTGGTGTAGATGATGTTTTTATCGTGAAATTTAATTCTTCCGGAAGCAAGCTATGGTCTACATATTATGGCACAGACCAAGCTGACGAGGCAAACTCATTGAACTTGGATACGAGTGGAAATGTATTGATAACGGGTTATACAACATCAGGTTCGGGTTTTACAACAATTGGTCCGGCTTATGCTGGATTTGGTGATGCTTTCATATTAAAGTTTAGCTCGTCTGGTTCTCGAATTTGGGCAACCTGTTTTGGAGGAAGTGGTTATGAAACTGGTCAATGTTTAGCATTAGATACATTAGGTAATATTTTTCTAACCGGAATGACTGAATCTCCTGATTCTATTTCTACTACCGGTGCATTTCAGTCGATCTATGGAGGAGGATTGTATGATGCCTATGTAGCTAAATTAAACTCAAATGGTAGTCGTATATGGGCTTCTTATTTTGGCGATAGTTTAACCGACATAGGTTATAGTATTGTTATTGAATGGAATGGAGAAATATTAATTACCGGACAGACGAGTTCCACCTCAAGAATTGCTAATTCAGCAGGATACCAAACAGTTTACGGTGGAGGTGCAAATGATGCATTTATTGCTTCATTTAATACTAGCGGTAGTTTACCAGTTCAGTTGATGAGCTTTGATGCTAAGCCAATAGGCAATTGGCAAAATGCAATGAGCGATTTGCAGGTACTCTGTACATGGCAAACAGCAAGTGAATTGAATAATGATTATTTTAACGTTGAGCGTTCGGTTGACGGTTCACAGTTCACTGTAATTGGAAAAGTTAAGGGAAATGGAACAAGTAATTCAGTTCACAGTTATCAGTACTCAGATGTCTCGACTCCGCTCGACATGACAAACAACAAACAACAAACCTCAAACATTTTATACTACCGACTAAAGCAAGTTGACTTTGATGGTAGATCATTATTGAGTGAAGTGAGAGTAATTAATCTTTATCAAACAAAAAATACTGATTGGACTATTTATCCTAATCCTGCAACAAACGAATTGCATATTGAAACATCAGTAAATGAAAAGTTTGATGTTCAATTGTTTGATGTTACCGGAAAAAAGATAATGGAAAATATATTATTTACTAATACAACCAACATTAACACTTCATCACTTTATCAGGGAATGTATTTTGTTAGAATAACTGATGCTAATGGTGCCGTGGTTAAAATGCAGAAGGTTGCTGTGGTGAGGTAGCCTAGTTTTGTTATAAAGAATATTTGAGTTGACTTTTTTTATTTAAGATTATTTATGAAATCATATTTATTAAAAATATAATTTATTCAATGATTTGATTTGCATTTGAGTATAGAAAAAACACAATATTATGAATTTGAATATTACGACAATTTCAGCCATTAACAGCTCAACAGGGCTTTCTTATAAAGACATCTACTTTACAACTGACACTTCTGAAAAAAAATTCTGGAAAATTGACCCGTATGATACGACCAGTATTAATGATGGTGTTACCGTTTTAAATAGCAGCGATACTCCTGCCAAACGTTTTAAACCTTATGTGCAGGATTATGTAAACGCTAAATGGTTTGGAACAAAAGGTGACGGTGTTACTGATGACAAAGTTGCAATTCAAGCTGCAGTTGATTTTGCGATTTTGTATCATATGGGAGAAATACTTTTTCCGGCAGGTACCTATAATGTTAGTAATACTATTGAAATCCCTATAACCAATTTTGTAACTGATGGTGCAATAACAATTAAAGGTGTAGGTAAAAAATCAACAATATTTCAGGGTATCACTTCAAATTTTAATTTTTCAAATACCTTAGACTTTTTTGGGGAAGCCGAACCAGTTGGGTTTTATATACCTAATCTTTTAAGTCCACCACCCCCTGATACCTGGCCTATTTTTCATGTAAAAGCTGATCCAACTTTAAATTCATATGTGTCCTTTGAACATTTGAGTGTAAGGGGCAATAATTTTTTTAAAAAAGGTTGGTATACATTTAAAAGTGAGAAACCTAAAGTGAATTATTATTGGTTAGACCAAAGCATATATGAGCTTACGGGTATTAAACTTGAACTTACCGCTATATTTCATCTTGAAGATGTTGAAATAATTAATTGCCATAAATGTTTACATTGTATAGGGGCATTAGTTTTTAATATAAACAATTTTGTAATAGGTGGAGCTTATGGAGGCAGCGAATCATATTGTGGCATTTATACAGAGCATGGAACTTTTAGTGTTTATAACATTTACAGCAATGCCATTACATTAACTAACGGGCGCATAACCTATTGTGCCCATAAAGGGATTGATTTTGGACAAGGTAGTTTACTTACCATACGATCTGTTGATTTTGAGCAAAATGGTTCACTTATTAATAACGAGCAAGGCAACCCAATAGGCGATATATATACAGGAGCGGTATTTATTCGCAATGATGTAAATCAAGAACAGACTGTAGCACTAATTAACATTTACGATTGTTGGTTTGAAGCTAATAAAGGCTACACTTTTTATACCGTACCAGAACAAAATACAATACTTAATTTTTATGGTTCTCATTTTAATGCCGGAGGAGGGTATACACAGTATCAGGCTTTGGGTGTGAGTTTAGATATAAGAGGTGGCAGCAATTCAGATGTAAAGAATATTAAAATTAATGGATGTAATAGCTTGCTTACGAACTTTATCATAAATGCAAATCATTCTGTTATTATATCATCTAATGGTATTCCTACTGAGCCAGATATTTTGCATATACCGAAAATATTTAGCAATGATTCAATAAATTCAGAACATTTGGGAATGTGATATTTAACAATTTAATTGATTAAATCATGATACGTCTAATATTTATTTTTTGTTGCGAATTACTAACTTTTAATGTTTATTCTCAATCGATACTTACCTACTTTCCAGAACCAAATGGAGAGGTTAATTGTTTATCAATAAAAAGCGATACTATATACATTGGAGGTGTGTTTGCCGCTATCGGAGGAATTAACAGAAATAATATTGCCGCTGTTAATGCAAGAACAGGTCAAGTTTTGCCACTCAATCCAACAATAAATTCAACGATAGTATTACTGACATATTATCAAAACAAATTGTATTTTGGAGCAAACGATAACTTTCACTCTGGTTTAGAGGGTGGCATAGAGTCGATAGATTTATCAAATGGAACTATTACAAATTGGAAAGCAAAATTAGCAGGGCGAAATTCTAATTATTATGGTCGCCCTAAAGCTATTGCAGCATATAATAATAACATCTTTATTTCTGGTAGTTTTGATAGTATTAATGGGGAACCTAAAAAGAACTTTGCTGTAATTAATGCTACAACGGGGAACATTAACAATTCATATCCTTTATTAGAAAATGAACTTGGAGGAATAAGTTCAATGGTTATAAAAGATTCTATTTTATACGCTAATTATTCAGCATATAATTTAAACACAGGACAAAAAACAGCCTGGAATCCAAATCCCGACAATATTACCCCATTGATTTTTGCAGTTGGAAATAATACGATATATACAGGAGGATATTTCTCATCAATTGGTAAACAGCTTCGAAACCGTATAGCTGAATTAGATCTAATAAATGGTAACGCTAATTCATGGAATCCGCTGAATAATGTTTCAACTCATCACATTATGTCAATTGGACCAACAAATAACACTGTTTTTGTATCAAGGTATGTTTCAACTACACCAGTATCTTATTCCCTTGAAAGTTATGATAAAATTACAGGTAACTTAATTGATACTTGGATTCCTAATTCGATAACTAAAACAATGGTAGCTTATGGGGATACAATTATTCTTTGTGGGCAGTTTACTAAACTAGGTTGGATAAACCGGATTAGTCTTGTTGCATTAACCAGAGGTTTAAGTTTGGGTGTAAATGAACTAAATAATTTCATTCAAAAAATTAGTGTATTTCCGAATCCTGCAACTAATAAAATTTCATTTTCGTTAAATGAAACAAACAACAAAACTCTTAGTGTAATTATCACAAATATTTTGGGTAAAACGGTTTTTAGCAATACACTTAATTATCAAAAAGAAATTGAAATCCCTTTAACAGATTTAAACAATGGTATCTATTTTATAAAAATACAAAGCGGTAATAATACCTACGCAGGTAAGTTTGTGAAGGAGTAATACATATAT
>Ga0194037_1002310_pt1 | contig 12774 bp, 14 predicted proteins | sample JunL306m_MetaG_FD_148653 | JGI IMG/M metagenome (GOLD analysis project Ga0194037, IMG submission 148653) | Anoxic zone freshwater microbial communities from boreal shield lake in IISD Experimental Lakes Area, Ontario, Canada - Jun2016-L304-6m | ecosystem: Environmental > Aquatic > Freshwater >...
CTGGAATGGTGAAAGTCCGGTTTTGGAGGGAATCTGAGTTTCTTGGGGAGACATTTGAGAAATCAGAGAAACTGCCAGGAGTCTACTTTTAGATTTTACGAAGTCTAGTTTCTATTTTTTCCTAACACCTTCGCATAACCGGCACGAGAGAAGGCCTCTATCACAAACGAAGCGCTTTTACTTTTCCGAAGATGGTCGATCGGAGCGTTCCGGCAGACGACCGCTCGTAGCCTTCGGTTTCCGGACCGGATTCATCATCGCGTTCTTTGCCTTCCCTTCAAGCCGAGGCGGGCGGGTAAGATGGAAGTGCTCCTGCGCCTCCTGTTCCTTGTCCGCGCCTCTGATAAGCGTCTTTCGCATACGTTTACGGGAAGCGAAAGCGTGATCGTCGCGCCGTTGCCTCCGATAACTGGGTCGGTCACTCCCGATATCCGGGATGCCCGTCCTTCATGCCCCGATACTACCACGCAAGCCCCTATTTGGCGAATAGATTATCGCCCCGTTCCCGATCCTTGGACAGAAATCTTCGTACCCTGGCTGTATGCTTCTTCTCATCGCGGGTCAATTGCCGGAGCACCGACGTGTTCCGCACGCCCCAGATCATCTTCGGCAGGACATTCTCTCCGATAATGGCCGTGGTCTCCATATTCTTCGTATGCGCCACCGCCGACACCCGGCCATCCGCATCGAGAACATGCGTGTATTCGTGCACCACGAGCCGCTTCAACTTCCCCGTCACGAAGTCATCGCACGAGGCATGCCCGTCGAAGACATGGCTGTATACGGTTATCTCGTTCGTATCATAGTCAAGCTGCGACGCGCGAAACCCTTTCGAATGAAGCACCTTCCCGTATTCCTTCGCCTTCTCCCCGCCTATCCGGACCAGCGGCGTATCCGAGACGATCAGCGTCGGCTTCGCATATCCAAGGTTCACGTATCGAGAGGCATCGTTCAGATACCCGTTCGCCAAGGGTGCGATATCACATGCAGCCCGCGCGCTCGGCACCGCGAGTAAAAACATCACCACACCCGCGACAGCAAAAACGGCAGTATTCATTCGCATAGGACAAGATTCCGTTCGGGTAGTACTGTTTTTTCAGAACAATGTCCCTAAATTGATACCTGATGAAAAACTCGATCAGAAAAAAATACATGACTTCTATTCGATTCAGAAAATAAATATACCTGACCCCATGTACCTGACCCCCTTTGTTTCCTGTGACTCACCTATTCTCACAAGTTACATAATCTGACGACCGCATTATTATGTTACTTCGTCTTTTTCTGATCCGCTCCTCGAATTGGGGCCTACAGAATGTACCTAGCCCCTTTGTTTTCCCTAATTCTAGCTAAAAACCTATTCATAGTTTTTTTCAGCATGCGGAAGAAGGCTATAATCGGCGGACTTTCAGTATGAATTCCGCAAATAAACATACGAAAAAGCCTCCCATTGCTGGGAGGCTTTTCGATCGCCTTCGATATTTAGACTCTCGAAACACGAGTGGCGTTCGGCCCCTTCGGGCTCTCGCTCACTTCGAATTTGACGATATCCCCTTCTTTCAAATCTTCGAAAATGACTCCTTCGAGTTCCTTCGAATGAAAGAAAAGGTCTTTCTCCTGTCCATCACGAGCGATGAACCCGAATCCGCGGTCGGACACGATCTTGGAGATTCTTCCCTGTTCCATATCTTTGAATATGATCGGTTATACGCACTTTCTGTGGCGATGCCCAGAAAAGTTCGACGAGGCTGTTGTGGCTGCCAATGCGCCTGGTAACCGTAACACGAAGAACCGTGCCTGTAAAGAGCCCCTGATATTGGTATTGGCATCGGGTATTGTAGCTTTATCTAGGGTATATTTTCATCCCATTTCCTGGTTCTGAATGAATCCGGTACTGAAAGTGGCTGTACGGTTCCAAAAAAGGTATCATACCGATATAATTTCCCGACTGCAATCATATGATACACGAAGAAACAATGCCGGTGATTTTCATCGGGCATGGATCGCCGGACAATGCTTTCGAGAACAATACGTTCAGCCAGAGTTGGACCAAACTCGGAGAACTCCTTCCGCGCCCGAAGGCGATTGTCTGCATATCGGCGCACTGGACGAACTCGGAGCATTGGAATCAGGGTTCCACCGCGGTGACCGCCATGGAACATCCCCGGACAATCCATGACTTCTACGGCTTCCCCGAACACTACGACGCGTTCGAATACAAAGCCGACGGCTCTCCGGGACTGGCGCACCACCTCTGCGACCTCGTGAAAAGTGTGACGGTCGTGGAAGACCTTGAATGGGGGCTCGACCACGGGACCTGGTCCGTATTGGCACGAATGTACCCCGATGCGGACATTCCGGTCATACAGCTCAGCCTCGATGAGAGCCTCTCGCCGGAGGAGCACTTCAGCATCGGTCAGGAACTCGCGGTACTGAGAGAGGAAGGAGTCCTTATCCTCGGGAGCGGGAATGTGGTTCACAATTTATCGGCATTCTCCCCCGAGACTCATCCATGGGCGACGGAATTCGATACGTTCGTCAAAGAAAGTCTCATCCATAAAGACATCGATGCCATACTCGGATTCGAGCGCCAGGAAACGGCGGAATTGGCACACCCGACGACCGAGCATTTTCTTCCACTCCTCTATGTCCTCGGCGCGGCAGGTGACGACGACCCGCAATACTTCACCGAGGACATGTTCGCCGGATCGATATCCATGCGTTCAATCGTCTATTGGGATCGGAAAATCGCACTTTAAAGCATTTCGGATTCTCCGAAAACCACGCCCTTCACGAAGAGCGGGGTTCGTTTCATTACGCGACCTTCACCATGAATTTCACGATATCCTCGACGACGTTCCTCGACTCTCCGTGGGTAGGTTCATAATGGATATAGAGGTCCGGTTTCCCGTTTATCTCGAGGATATGGAATGTTTGTCCGTCCGGGTCCTTCGCGATGTCCTCACACATGATATCGATGCCGACCAGGTGCTTCCCGACAACCTTCGACGCCGCGACACACATCCGCTCGACGGCTTCGTGCACGTCGCCGGTCACATCGCGCGTCTCCCCACCTTCCGCCAGACACGAGCTTCGTTTGAAAGAGACGACTCCGTCCACAGGCAGCACGCTCTCGAGTGTGACCTCTTGTTCCGCGAGCATCACATCAAGACTTTCATCGAAGTCCGTACGTCGACTCGTCGAGTCCTGCTTTTTCCTGATAAGTTCCCGGATCATAGACACGCCATCCCCCACCGCATACGGCGGAATCATCTCCAAGGCGCCGATCACGTTCTCATCGAGCACGAGTACCCGGTATTCCTTCCCGAAGACCATTTTCTGCGCGATCATGCTCTTGTACCGGGGCAGTTCCCGCTCAAGTACCGAGAGAGCCTCCGCGACCGTCCCGACGAATGGGAATATCCCCAAACTCTGTGAGCCCTGCGCATCCTTCAGAATAATCGGGTAGGTCAGTGTCGCCAATCGTTCCTCCGCCAAGCCACGATCGTAGCTTTTCGCATAGAAACATTCGGTCTCCGGAGTCGGTAGTCCGTTATCGCACAAGAGTTTGTGCGTAACGTCCTTACAGCTCGTTAATCGTCGGCTGATGAAGGACTGACGGGTAATGGACATCTTGTGATCAATCAGGATCCGCTTTCCAAGCACGTTCACGTAAAAACACCCCCGCTCGGGAACGAATTCCTCGATAGTGCCACCCATGCCCAAGACGACATCCTTGATGATCAGCAGATTTTTCTTCATGTGTCGGTTCGTTCAGGCAAAATCATTCCGTTGTGCGGATGACGGCTGTGGATAAGCTGATTTTGAACGATCCAAGAAAGATCGCGAGAAAGAAAGCTTTTTTTCTCATCAGTCATCAAGAATACAACGGAATCGATAAAAAGTCAATATTCGCTCATATTTTCAGACTGCTCATCCGAATCCGCAAAAGAAAAAGGCGTCCGATAGACGCCTTTTTTAGGGAAACGCCCGTTCGAAAACCGCTACTCGACGAAGACTTCCACGTCCGATTCACGCGTGACCTTGATCCAATAAGCCGTAACGGCACCGAAGAACAAGAAAAGTGCGGCGACAATGAATACCCGATCATAAGCCAAGATCTGCGCTTTGAGCGTCATGAGCGGGATATACTGAGCCAGGATTCCCGGCACATGGATATTGACCGTGCTGTTTTGAACCGTTGCCGCCATGTACGAATACGTTGAGTTCTGCAATATGGTGCCAAACAGCGCGATACCGAATGCTCCGGCAATATTACGTGCGAGGGCAAGGACCGAGGACGCGGCACCGACTTCCTGTACCGGCACGGCGGACGCGATGGTACTGGTCCGCTGTGCCATGCCGAACCCCATACCGAACGCCATGACGGACATCGGGATGATAATCGAGAGTGCGGTGGAGCGCGGATCGAGGAACGAGAGCAGGAAGATACCGAGCCCTGCCACAGCCGTGCTTGCCATGATGACATGGTTCGGTTTGACCTTTCCTGTCAGACCCGCACCGAGTGGCGCCGCCAAAAGCATCATGAACGCCATCGGCATGAATAAATATCCGGTCTGGGTCGCATCGTACCCGAGATAGGTCTGGGCGAATACCGGCACCAGGAAAATCGCGCCCATCATGGACATGAACACGATGAAGTTGTTCCCCAAGACGTTCATGAAGAGGCTGTTGCTGAAAAATTTCAGGTCCACGATCGGATTCAGCTGTCGCTGTTCGATTTTTACGAACAGCCAGGCGAAGGCCAAAGTCAGAGCATAACAGCCGAGACTCTCAAGGGACGCCCATCCCCAGTCGAGTCCCTTGTCGAGCACCAGAACCAAGGATGTCAGCGATGCGCCAAGCGCCATCGCGCCGAACCAGTCGAATCCGGTGAAGTTCTTCTGTTTCTTGGATTCCGGTATGAACGCCATAGCCATGAGCAATCCGATAAGACCGATCGGAAGATTGATGTAGAATACCCAGCGCCAGCCGAGATTGTCGATAAGCGGCCCGCCGAGTAGCGGACCGAACACCGTCGCGGCCGCAAATGAGGAGGACCAGAGGCCCATCGCCTGTGCGCGCTCCTTCCCGCTTGGGAACGTAATCGCAAGAATAGCCATCGCGGTCGGATAATCCGCCGAACCGGCGATCGCCTGGATAACGCGGAACACGATCATGGAGCCGAGGTTCCAGGCCAGTCCCGCCAAAATAGAACCGAAGATAAAAAGACTGAAGCCGAGTATATAGACTTTCTTCTGGCCGATCGTATCGCCAAGCTTTCCCCATATCGGGACGAACACCGCATTTGCCAAGATATAGGCCGTCGAAATCCAGCCGGCCGTCGTGACCGTGATTCCGAAATCATTCATGATCTTCGGCAATGCCAACCCGACGATCGTCTGGTCGAGACGGCCTAAAAACGTCCCGACGATCACCGTAAGGAGGATCCACCAGCGTAGCTTGTTTTTCGTTTCCTCGGCCATTCGTTTGATTCTGTCAAAAAGAAAGGCTCCCGAGACCGGAAACCCGGCATTCCGGAAGCGGATCCTACTCCGTATAAATGAAGCTTTTCGCTGACATCCCGTTTTTCAGTTCCGGATACTTCGCGGTATCAAAACGGATCTTCACATCGAATTCGTTGATCTGCCGCTGGCTGGAAATATTGAAGACCACATCGCTCGCCCGCGATGTCGGGCTCACCTCGTCCACGATCCCATCGAAGGTCTTCGTTCCGAACGCGTCCACGGTGAAGGACGCCCGCTGTCCGACCTTGATCGCGGACAGGCCCTTATCCTCCTCCACCTGCGCGACGACCCGGAGGTCATCCGGCTTGACGATAGTTACCACCGCCTCTCCCGGAACGACCGTCTTGCCGATTTCGTTTTCCGTCGCGATAACTATCCCACCATCTTTCGTCTTGACCAGTTCATCCCCGACTTGGGCCACGACCTGATTTCCTACGACGGTATCGCCTGAATTCACGAGAAGTTTCTCCAGCTTTCCTCCGTTCTTCGGTGAAAGGCCGACCATAGGCGCCGTAATCCGACTCTTCTCCACATACAACCGGTTATTCGTCAGGAACACGTACATACCAGTCACGATGCCAGCCACGACAAACCCGATAACGGACAGGATAAGGAGTCCTTTTTTAGTGGAAACGCGCCCTGTTTCCTCTTGCGTGGTTTCCATAACGTTTGATTCCATACGTTTTCAGATGATCAGTTAGTTACTGAGAAAGCTTGAGGATAGTATCACTCTCGCCAAGTCCGGAAAGAATTTCCGCCATACCGTTGTCGCCGCGGATACCGGTCGAAACTTCCCGTTTCTCACGCGTGCCGCCCGCGGAGATGATGACAAACTCCCGACCACCCTCAGAATAGACCGCGTCCTTCGGGACGACGACCGCTCCGCTCACGCTCGAAAGCGTGATTTTCACGTTCGCGTCCGCTCCTGAGACGACACCGCTTACCTTCTCATCGAACCTCACTTCCACCTTATAGGTCGAAACCCCGTTCTGAAGCGTCTCCGTCCGATCGATCGCAGTCACATGAGCAGAAAGCGTCTTTCCCGCATCGGTATCTAGGGAAAGTTCCGCCTTGTTTCCGATCCTGATGCTCTTTGCATCGGTTTCCGAAACATACGCCACCATTTTGAAATCGGACGTATCGATCAGGGTCAGGACCGGCGCTCCGACCGCAACCGACTCGCCAACCGCCGGATCTTGTTTGGCCACGATGCCGGAAAAAGGCGCGCGGATTACCGTCTTCTCGATCTGCGCGGCAAGGACCCGGACAGAAGCGGACGCCGCATCTACGTTTGCCTGCCCCACCTTGACCAACGCCTCACTCGAGTCGATCTGGTCGCGCTGTGCGTTCTTATCGGATGCGTTCGCGCCCGCCTTTTTCAAAGACGTCAGCTTCTCCTGCTCTTTTCCAAGAAGCGATACGGAGGAATCCCGTCCGGCTTGAGCGGCCCGGACAGAAGCGAGTGCCGCATCATACTGTGCCAAGAGATCCGCATCATTGATGCGCGCGAGCACATCACCTTGGTTCACCTGATCGCCGACGGTATGAGACAGCTCCGTTATTCTTCCTCCTTCCTCGAAACCGAGGTCCACGAAACGGATGGGGGCCACTTTCCCACTCACATTCAACGTTTCCGTCACATCCCCCTTTGTCACGCGCGTTTCCGAATATCCGGGACGTGCGGTGAGGTTTCCGTATAGGATACCGCCGGTCACCACGCCGATCACGAGGATTGTGCCGATACCGATACCGATGAATTTCTTCTCCATATGCCGTTATTTATCTCTTAAACGTTCCGCCGTCTTCCCCAGGATCTTTTCCAGTTCGTCTTGTTCCTTCCGGGTCAGTACTTCCAAGCTTTTTTGTATCTTTCTGGACGCGTATTCCATTTCCTTCTTCATATATCCCGTCCCTTTCGCGGTTATCACGATCCGGACTTTCCTTCTGTCCTCCGCTTCCGCCTCCCGGACGACCATTCCGTCGCGTATGAGAGTGTTCACCAACGATGTCGCCGAGGGCGCGGTGATTCCAAGGTAGTCGGCAATTTCCTTCATGGTCGGATGCTCGCACCCTATGAACCGGAGCGTGATCAGTTGGAGGAGCGAGACCTTCCGACTGTCTACCCGCGCCGCCTTCTCATGTATCAGGTTCCGCACGGTGAAAATAAGCGAAACGATCCTTCCCGCCTGATCATCATTCTCTTGAATCGGCATATTTATTTCCTTTCTCTAATTGTTAGATTTTTGAAGTATATAGGATATCGGGATTTTCGTCAAGAACAGCGTCAGAGTAAATCTGAAAAATGATATTTTACCCAAAACAAACCGCAATAGATCGATTTGATTCGGTATCAAGCGCCGAAGCTCGCGCCTATCCTATGTTCCGCTTAGTATCTATCTCAAATCTCATGTCGAGCTGTAAATCCGAAAATTTCGCGCGAAAACCATGAAAAATGAGGAGGGCTACTATTGTAACCTGACGATTTTTGAATGGTTTGTAGCCGAAATTTTCGGATTTCAGCCGGCAAGCGGATTTTTTGCCTTATATAGGCGTTGAGATTTGAGATAGATACTTAGGACATCAAAGAGCTTCGGGTCGGTCAGACCGTCGATCTTGAACAGGCTGATTCCCTTAAGATGCAATTTTTTCGCGATATCGATCTTGTTTCGTACCGATTCCGCATCATCGACCGTCACGATATGAGTTCCGTCCGAGGCTTGATACGTAAAGGAAAGCTCACCTCCTTCGGTCCGCGTCGGCGTGATATCGGCTGAACGAGCCTCTACTATCGCGTCGGGATAGCTGATACTTTTCACTCTGGCATATCGATACCCGTCGGATATTTTCTCGACACGGAATTCCCAGCCATAGGTCGGGACACCGAGGATCAGCTTGTCTGGCGAAACGTATCGAAGCGCGTATCGCACGACTTCTTCCGCCCACCGGCTATCGGCATTCGGAGCCGTCGGAATCGGATTGGACGCCGTGAACGTATTCGCGCGATGAACCTGAAGCACCTGATCATACGCCATGACACGCACGGTATCACAGACCCGATCGAGCACGGCATAGTCGTTTGCGTAGCTCATCGCCCTCGTTCCTGTGAATCCATCCGGCGGAGTGTCCTGCGTCCTGGCCTCGACCGTACAGTTCAGTGTTTTTCCGCCGTCAGCCGACAATTTCTCGTGCAGTTTCGTGAGAAATGAGGAAAATCCGTCCCGATCAGCGATATCCTTGCCCTCGTAGTCGATATCCACGCCAGAAAACCCGTGATAATCAAGCATCGCGACGATCGAGGCAATATGGCGATCGGAAAGCGTTTCGTCCGAGAAGATCCGGTGCATCGCAACCGCGTCACCCCACAGTATCGTCGGAACGATACGCACGTCCGCTCTGTCCGCATCCGCGATCAGTTCGGGCCAAGGAGCCATGCCCAGTTGCATCGTGTCGACAAGCGTCCCGTCGACATTCACGCCGTACGCGAACGGATTGATTTCGGTGAAAGTATTCATATTCCCCCGAAGCGATGCGGCACCTGCCTCCTTCGCCCAGTACGGCAGCCATCCCGAAACGAAGAATTTCCGATTTTCCGGCCCTGTCGACGTATTCGGGATGACTCCTGCTGCAACTCCGTTTTCAGAAACTTTCGCAGTATCATCGTTCTTCCCAACAGTCGCTCCGTTCGTCCACAAAAAAAATGCGCCCACAAGAACTACGGTGGCCATCATGGCGATATATCCAACGATTCCGTATGTCCGCGTATTCATAGACGGATTCTATCACGTTTTCATTGTCATGTGCATACGAAAAAACCCTCTGAGAGAGGGTTTTATGGAAATAAGATGCTGATTTCATCACGCAGTACCACCATCCTTCTTCACGATATACGAGTGGATCTCCTCCGTCTGGGCGTTGTTGACCTCGATTAGCCGATGGATGTCATCCTGGATCTTAAGAAGCGCTTCGGTGTCCTTGAAGGTCTGAAGCGCCTGCTTGTCGGACGCGGCGGCGGCGACCTTCTGCCCTACCATGATCACCGAGAGGAGGACCAGCTGGAGGAACGTCTGTGCGATCCACGAGATGAGTGCGGCCGTCCCACCCTGGATGGCCGAGGGCAGGCTGATGAGCGCAATCGCGGCAAAGATATATGCACACCACATCGTACTCACCATGTTCGTGATATGAACCGCAAGCCAGCCGTTGAACCCGACATGTTCGTCACGGGTCAGGTGCGGACCGGTCTTTGCGCGCTCAGCGATGCGCGGATGGGGAACGTGCTCCTGTTCCATACTCATATATTCAAAAGGATTATTCTCTTCCGCACTCTATCACCAAAACAGCCTGCCATCAAAAAGACCGACCCTGTTATCAAAATGCATATAAAAAGGAGGCATGCAGATGAACTAGCGACCGACCATCACCGTCCGGCCGGTGGATCCGCGTTCAAAATCGGAAAATGACAGATGCCTGGCGTCCCAGTTATACTCTTTCCGAATCGAAGTGTGATGAACGATAAACCCCGTCTCGTCGTACCCGATAAGGAGCGCCAAGTGTCCTCCGAATCTTTTCCAGAACAACAATCGCTCACGAACGGTTTTCACGTCTCGAAACGCCCACTTTATGGAAACGATCGGGAGCCGACCCATATCCAGAAACCTCTTCAAGTCGTCCGTTGAAAGCGTTCCCTTCGAGACTGCCTCAGCTCCGTAGTGTTCCGCCAAACGGCAAAGACCGTCATGCGACCATCCTTTCTCATGCGTATAAGCGCCCATCCCCACCCCGGTACGCGCCAAATCGATGATCGGCACGTTCGGAACTATCCCCAGCCCTTCCAGGGCCATACGAAGACACAAAATCCCGCAGCTCGATTCTTGCCAGTATTCCGCTTCTTCGCGATCCTTGAATCCCATTTCCGCCCACTGGTCCAAATCCCAATGTTGCGGATAAAACGGTATCCGGTGTCCCTCAGTCATAGAACACTGTTTGAATATGAATCAGAAATAGCCTCTTCCCTTTCTTCGAACATCTTATCCCGGCAATAGGAACGGACACATATCATTTCCCTGTTCTTTACGAGAGGCATTGTATCACGAACACAAGGCACAAGGCGATATTTAAAAGAAAAAACGGCTGAACTTATAATTAGTTCAGCCGTTCCATTGTACCGACAACGGTCATGGTCGCGTGATGAGCGTCCACCTCCGCTCCGGTACGAGCCATTGGAGAGCGTTCCGGATATCGTTCATCGTCACACGTTCAAATTCTCTTCCGTTTTCCGCAAGTGAAATAATCCGCTGATAATCGGCCAGATCATCAAGCGCGTTATTACGGATACCTTGGCCCGTCATATCGATCATGAGGTTACTGGCAAGTATATTGCGCTTGACTCGCTCGAATAGATCCTCACGATTTCCTATCGAAATGATACAGTCCTCGATGACTTCCTCGATATCGTCGATAGCCCTGAGTTCGAACGCCCCGCAGTATATCGAAAATTCATGAAAGCGTCGGAAGTCATGTTGGGAAATGTCGATGTCGTACGTCCAAGCACGTTTTTCCCGCACCTCTTCGTTCAACGTTTCGCTGAGCATCTGTTTCATGATACGAACCGTGTACCCGTTGATATCGCCCGAAATCTTGGCCGTGCTGGAATACGAACCTGCCTGAAGCGGAGCCTTGATATGCTCCGACATCTCAAGGACATGGCGGAATTCGGCGGGCAATGCGAAACCGGTCGCCACTTCCGGAACCGGCGTCCGAACCCCCTTCTTATCGATCGAAAAAACGCTTTCGGACAACGATTCAAGAAGTTCCGGGAGCCGCATACCGCCGACCGCAACCACGCTCATATTCGCCGGCGTGTAGTGTGCATCGTAGTAAGACTGCAGGTCATGCGCCGCTATCCGACCGACCGATTCCGGATTTCCGAGTGGCCGAACGAATCTCTCAAGCCAATAACCCTCATACAAGGCCCTTTGTTTACGCATACTCAGGTCAAAACCAAGCCTGATAGGATAGCGCTGATTAAACTCACCGATAATGACCTCACGTTCATGTTCGATCTGCCTTTCAAGTTCGGACGTGAGGAGCATCCGGCCGAAAATCGAGAAGGCGCTCGCGATAACCCTCCTGTCCATCGGAACAAAGAACAAGTACTGCGTGTACGGATAGCCGGTAATACCGAGGTTAGCCATCCCGCCACAGTCCTTAAAAAATTTTTTCAGCTCATTTTTCGCGATGCCGGCATTTTGAGAGACCGCATGCTCGACAAAGTGCGCCAGTCCTTCCAGGCCGACCGGATCGTGCTCGGCTCCGCTATGAACCAAACATCCTACGGATTCCCATGGACGTCCCGGCCAGTGTGCCGAATACACCGTCAGACCGTTCGAAAGCCTCGCTGATTCGAATTCAGCATATGGATCCCACATAAAAGCCTCCTTTTCTACAGATTTGCAATGTTAAGAGTACTTATTCGTCGGCCATAAGATGGCTTATTTTTCAAGAATTGTCAACCCAACCATCTTTCAATCCCAGTGCGCAAGATACCCTATTGACGAAATAGGCTGACTTTTGTACAGTCAGGGTATGGATATACAGAAAATCTTCGAGCATCTCGGAATGCCTAAGTACGCCGACGCGGTTTATTTGTTGTTGCGACAAGAGGGACCGATGGGTTCGACACATATCAGCAAAAAGCTAGGCATTTATCAACCGTCGACATATCGCGTCCTCCCTGCGCTTCTCGCATATCGTTTCGTGTACATAACAAAAAAAGGACGTAGGAAAGCCTATCATGCAGTCAACCCCCGGTTTGTTGAAAAAACATTCCTAGAGAACCCGGACGCGATTACAAAAATCATCGAGAAAAGAACCCGCCGCAAGCGATCCCATAAAAAGGTCCCTTCCTAAGCGATTTCGAGTGCCTCGGACCACATTCGATTGAAGCATATCAGCCTCTCGCACCCCGTACTCCAGACCAACGCAAAACCACCCCGACGGGTGGTTTTTATTTTTACAAGTAAAAAATGCTCAATCCGCAGTCAGAAATCCCCCTTGCCCTCTCTTTTTTGGAGAGGGCAATCCCCCTTTCCGAAAGTGGGATATCGATTACAGTACAAGCGAAAAAAGAACGTTCTCTCCCCTTATCCTAAGGGGAGGACAGGAGGGGTTGGAATATGAAGGATGCTTATAAAGATGTATATTGAATCGACGGATCTTCAGTCTCGGACCCTCACCTGTCCGGAGT
>Ga0194037_1002311_pt1 | contig 12773 bp, 7 predicted proteins | sample JunL306m_MetaG_FD_148653 | JGI IMG/M metagenome (GOLD analysis project Ga0194037, IMG submission 148653) | Anoxic zone freshwater microbial communities from boreal shield lake in IISD Experimental Lakes Area, Ontario, Canada - Jun2016-L304-6m | ecosystem: Environmental > Aquatic > Freshwater >...
CTACACTAGCTGGATTAGCTGCAACTAATGCAGCTGTTGCCAATAATAAATTATTAGCTGAAACAGCTATTGGTAATTTAAGTACGGTAGTGAATACAAATAAAGCTTTAGCAGACGCCACTGCTGCTGGACTTACTAGTTTAGGTGCAACAGTAACCACTTTAAGTAGTACTGTAACTGCAAATAAAACAGCAACGGATGCTGCAATAGCAGCGGAAATTAGCAGGGCAACTGGCGCTGAGAGTTCAATAGCGAGCAACCTCTCATCTGAAACAACAAGAGCGTTAGCAGCAGAAGCTGATTTGTCAGCATTGAAAGAGAATACCGCTAATAAATCAACTAATACTGCATTGGGAAATAGTAATGTATTATTCCCAACACAAAATGCGGTTAAAATATATGTTGATGCGGTTGGTACATCTATCAATGGAGCCTTATCAGCAGAGATCACTAGAGCCACAGGAGCAGAAAGTACACTTACTGCTAATTTATCAGCGGAAGTAACGAGAGCAACAGCAGCTGAAGGCGTTCTTACGAGCGGCCTTGTAAGCACCAATGCTACTGTAGCTAGTAATTTAAGTAATACAAATGCAGCGATTGCATTAAAAGAAGATGCAATCAATAAATCAACAAATACTGCATTAGGAAATAGTAATGTATTGTTCCCTACCCAGAATGCGGTTAAAGTATATGTTGATGCTGTTGGTTCTTCTATCAATGGAGCCTTATCAGCAGAGATCAGCAGAGCAACAGCAGCAGAAACTGTTCTTACAAATAATCTTATTACAACTAATGCAACAGTAGCTTCAAATTTGAGTAATACGAATGCTGCGATTGCTGCAACAAATACAACTGTTGCTGCAAATAAAGCCTCTGCAGATGCATCTTTTTCAGCTGGTGCTCTTGCTTTAGCTGCATTAAATTCAAATGTTGTTGCAAACGCTGCAACAGCTGCAGCTGCAACTGCTGCAGAAGTAACCAGAGCCACAGTAGCTGAGAATACACTTACCACCAATCTTAATGCCACAAATGCTACAGTAGCTACTAATTTAAGTAATACGAATGCAGCGATAGCACTAAAAGAAGATGCAATCAATAAATCAACAAATACTGCTTTGGGAAATAGTAATGTATTATTCCCTACACAGAATGCCGTTAAAGTATATGTAGATGCAGTAGGCTCAACAGCAAATGCAGGATTATCAGCTGAGATTGTAAGAGCTACAACAGCCGAAGGTATTCTTACCACTAACCTGGCAGCAACAAATGCGACAGTAGCAAGTAACTTAAGTAATACCAATGCAGCGATAGCATTGAAAGAAGATGCAATCAATAAATCAAATAATACTGCATTGGGAAATAGTATTGTATTATTCCCAACACAAAATGCAGTTAAAGTATATGTAGATGCGTTAGGAAGTACGAACTCAGCGGGTTTATCAGCAGAGATTGCCAGAGCGACAGGAGCAGAAGCGACCTTATCAAGTAATATATCATCAGAAGCGTCAAGAGCTACGGCAGCTGAATTAGTTCTTACGAACAGTTTATCAGCAACGAATGCGACAGTGGCGAGTAATTTAAGTAGTACCAATGCATCGATTGCGTTGAAAGCGGATATTGCATCACCAGGATTAACCGGTGTACCAACAGCGCCAACAGCTTTAGCTAATACGAACACTACACAGATAGCGACTACAGCGTATGCAGATGCAGCGGTAGCAGCGTTAGGAAGTACGAACTCAGCGGGTTTATCAGCAGAGATTGCCAGAGCGACAGGAGCAGAAGCGACCTTATCAAGTAATATATCATCAGAAGCGTCAAGAGCTACGGCAGCTGAATTAGTTCTTACGAACAGTTTATCAGCAACGAATGCGACAGTGGCGAGTAATTTAAGTAGTACCAATGCATCGATTGCGTTGAAAGAAGATGCGATCAATAAATCAACAGCTACATCATTAGGAATTAGTGATGTATTTTTCCCTACGCAGAATGCGGTGAAGACTTATGTGGATAATCAAATCACTGCAGGTGCAACACCGGATGCAAGTGCATTAATAAAAGGGAAAGTACAATTAGCTGGCGACTTAGGTGGATCAGCAGCATTTCCAACTGTAGTTACTGTGGGGGGATCAACAGCTGCAAATATTAATACCGCTACTATTGCAGCGAATGCAGCAACAAGTACAAATACTGCTAGTACAATTGTAGCGAGAGATGCTAGTGGTAATTTTACTGCCACAACTATTACAGCAGCTTTAAGTGGAAATGCAACTACTGCTACTAATCTGCAACCAGGCGGAACTGCTGGTCAGGTACTAACGTCAAATGGCAATTCAACTGCTCCAACATGGTCTAGTTCAAATGTGAAATCTTTCGCAATAAAAACTTCAAGCTATAGTTTGGTAGATGCAGATTATACAGTGTTGATGAATGCAACAGGGGGTAGTTTAACTGTTACACTTCCTAGTCCTTCCGGAGCTAATAGCGGTAGAATTATTATAGTAGGTAAAGCAGATGAGACTGCTAATACACTTACTTTCAGTCCGGCTATCAACTTAACAGTTAGTACATCTATTACATCATTGAACTTTGCCACTACCTATACATTACAAAGTGATGGATCAAACTGGTGGGTAGTGTATAAAAACTAAAACAAAGCAACAATTGAACATTTTTTCTTATTAATACATAATTATGAAAAAGCTAATTAGCATCGTTTTCCTGACCACATTCATACATTTTAGTTTGAATGCCCAAAAAGCACTGAAACTCGGAGAAAATCCAGGAAGCATAGACCCGTCAGCTATATTGGAATTACAATCGTCGCCAACTGTTAGTAAAGGCTTGCTTTTACCAAGAGTTGACCTGACATTGAACCCAGTGGCAAGTCCAGCGAATGGTTTAATGGTATACAATACCAATTTATCCAATCCTGGAATTTATGTGTATGTTAGTGGGTCATGGAGCTTTTTAGCATCGATCACATCTTTAAATTCAGCATTGGCGAATTATCAACCTTTGAACCCAATTCTTACCAGTATTGGAAGTATTAGTACTGGTACAACAGGTTGGTTGTATAATAATAATGGTGTATTTTCCTATACCGCACCATTGGTAAGTGATCTTGCAGGAACTTTAGGGATTGCTAATGGTGGTACTGGAGCAATTACTGCGCAAGCTGCAAGGGTTAATTTAGGTTTAGGCAATGTAGATAATACTAGTGATTTAAATAAGCCGATTAGTTCTGCCACTCAAACTGCTCTAGATGCTATCAGTAATAGTGGATCAAGTGCTTTATCACAAGAAGTTGCAAGAGCTACTGCAGCAGAAGGGAAACTGACCAGTGATTTAGGAACTGAAGTAAACAGAGCTACCGCTGCAGAAGGTACCATTGCAAATAGTGTTACTTCAGAAGTAACCAGAGCAACTGCAGCAGAATTGGCATTGTCTTCTGCAAAACAAGATGCTTTAAACGGAACAGGTTATGCCAAATTGAATGGTACAACAGTAAGTTATACTTCTGCCATTCCAAATACAGATTTAGCAAATAGTTCCATCACTATTAATGGCAATATAGTTGCTCTGGGTGGAAGTACAACTGTTAAATCAAATACTTCAAGTGCCCTTACTTTTGACAATACCGGCGCGGGTGCTCCCACAGGGACCACTTTTGATGGTAGTGCCGCACAAACCATTTCTTCCAATACAATTGGTGCAGTGGCAAGTAATGCGGGAATTACAGCTGGTACAGCTACAAAAATCACTTATGATGCAAAAGGATTAGTTACACTTGGAGAGGCTGCAACAACAGCAGATATAGCAGCTTCTTTTGATAAAAACTATGTTAATAATGATCAATTAACTGTTTTGTCTAACACAAGTAATACAAATTCTGGTGATGAAACTGTGGTTACTATTTTAGCTAGACTTCTTGAAGGTGCTATAACTTTAACCCCAGGCTCTTCATTAACTGGTATTAATACTGGTGATCAGATAATTACACTTTCAGGTGATGTAACAGGAACAAATTATAATAGCGGAACGGGAGCCTTCTCACAAAGTTTTCCTGCAACTATTGGACCAGGCAAGGTGACTTACTCAAAAATGCAAACTATTCCTGCTACTTCATTATTAGGAAATAGCACTGCGGGAACAGGAGCTGTTCAGCCAATAACAATTGGTTCAGGATTAAGTTTTACTGGCACAACACTATCTGCCACCGCACCAACTGGTAATATAACAATTGGTTCAACAGCTTTATCTTTAGGGAGCACTTATCCATCTTTAGCGGGCTTAACTTCTGTTACTTCTACTAATTTTATAGGTAACCTAACTGGTAACGCTTTAACAGCAACTTCGGCAACAACAGCAGCAAATATTTCTGGAGGTTCACCTACTTCAATCCCTTATCAAACTGGATCTGGTGCAACAGCTTTAACTGCTGTTGGTACAACTGGTCAGGTACTTACTTTAGTTGGTAGCGTTCCAACTTGGTCTACTGCAAGTGCAGCTACTACTTTCGCAAATCCCACTGGGACTAGTGGTCTGACTGCTATAAATGGGGTACTTACCACAGCTATGAGAAGTGATGCTGCTCCTGCAATTTCTCAAACAATAGCTCCTACATGGTCTGGTCTTCACATTTTTACAGGAGGTATTACAACAACTGGTGCAACTACACTTAGTTTTGGGGCAGATGCAACAGCCCAAACAATTAATCTTGGGACAGGCGCAGCTGCAAAAACAATAGCAATTGGTAGTACTAATGGAGGAACTGGAACGGGAAGTGTTTCGATTACTTCAGATGGCAATACATCAATCAATACTGGAACTGGTTCAGGAAATATTAATATTGGTAGAACTACTAATACCACTACTATTACTGGAACTACTGTTAATATTAATAGTGGTACATCAACAGGAACAATTACTTTAGGTGGTTCTGGTGGAACTAATACTACTCCTCAAGTAATAAGTATTGGCAATAATGCTTCTGGTACAAAAACAATAAATATTGGTAATGGAATTGGATCAGGAACAACTAATATAAATGCTGGTACAGGCGGAATTGTTTTGTCAGGTATTAATCCTACTGCAGCAGGTATAATTACAAATAGTTCAACTGGATTGTTATCTTCTGTAGCCTCTATATCTGCTACTCAAGGTGGTACAGGTCAAACAGGTTATGCAATAGGTGATTTATTGTATGCCTCAACTACAACAGCACTTACAAAACTAAGCGACATTGCAACTGGATCAGCATTAATATCAGGTGGAACAAATACAGCACCTTCTTGGGGTAAAATCGGATTAACTACTCACGTTAGTGGAATATTGCCAACAGCGAATGGAGGAACTGGTATAGCAACAGTAGGAAACAACGGTCAAGTGCTGACAGTAGTTGGAGGAGTTCCAGCTTGGGCAAATGCAAGTGGTGGTGGCGGAACTACAACAAACGCATTGACACTTGGAAATGGATTAACTGGAACAAGTTTCAATGGAAGTTTAGCTGTTTCTGCAACTGTCGATACTACTGTAATAGCTTCAAGAGCTAGACTTAGTTCTTCTTTAATCGGTTATGCACCATTGGCTTCTCCAACATTAGTTACACCAATAATAGGAGCAGCAACAGGCACAAGTTTGAGCTTGAGTGGAAATATAACTGCATCATCTTTTGTAAAATCTAGTGGCCTTGCTACTGAAATTCTTGCTGCTAATGGTACAGTTATTACCGCAGGAACTGGATTAACTCTTTCTGGAGGTATCTTAACAGCATCAGGTATACCTGGACCAACTGGAGCAACAGGACCACAAGGGCCAATTGGGCTTACTGGAGCAGCTGGTTCTAATGGTACAAATGGAGCTGTGGGAGCAACTGGACCAGAAGGGCCAACAGGACCTACTGGAACAGCTGGAACAAATGGAACAAACGGTGCAGTTGGAGCAACTGGCCCATCAGGAACAAACGGAACAAATGGAACAAATGGTGCAGTTGGAGCAACTGGGCCAGCGGGACCAACAGGAGCAACTGGAGCAACTGGGCCTGCAGGTGGAGTTACAAGTATCGGTATTTCAGTTCCTACATTCCTATCTGTTTCTAATTCACCAGTCACTACATCTGGAACAATTGCACTTTCATTAAGTGGTACAGCATTGCCTGTAACAAGCGGTGGTACTGGTCAAAATAGTGCGCTTGTTGCAGGGGGGGTAATGTATGGCTCAACTACAACTGCAGCAGCGGTCACTGCCGCAGGAACAGCTGGTCAAGTTTTATTATCAAATGGAGCAAGTGCGCCAACTTGGTCATCATCATTTATTGAAAATAAATCACTCATTTCAACAACAACAATTAGCACTTCAAGAACATTAACTGTTGCAGAAGTATTGAATCAAGGATCAATAGTTGCAACAGCAAATAATATTACTATAACTTTCCCCACAGGAGCCTCTCTTGCAACTGCAAATCCAAATCTTAAATCTGGTGATGTAATATCATTTACTATTATACCTGATTTTACAGTAGCTAATGTAGGTGGAAATGGCGCACCTAATCCTATTACAATTGCTGCAAATGCATCTGGTGGAACAGCTGGTACAACAAATAATATGAAAATATACCCAATTTTTTTAAATTATTTAGGTAGCTCAACAGGTGCATATATTAATTCACAACCAAGAACTTTTAAAATACAGATGACAGGCTCTAATACATATACAGTTTATTAGTCGACCAATTATTTTTTTTGAATAAAATGCTTTAAGCCATCTTAATTTTTATTGAGATGGCTTTTTTTATATTTGCAGGGTAATTTAGAGTTTTAGTTTAAAAATATTAAGCAAATTTGAATATTTCAAATCCCAATTATATATGAGTAAATGTTTAATTTGTTTTTTTATAGGTAGAGATTTTTTTTAAAAATTTAGTGAAAAAGATTAAACAGAATAAAATTAACAGAAATGAAAAAAAAGGCTAATTCAAACCTAATTCTAATAGCTTTTACACTATTTGTAATCTTATTAGTCAGCTATTCCAACCACTTCTATAATACTTTTCATTTCGACGATTCTCATACTATCGAGAACAATCCTTATATCAAAAACATCAACAACTGCCTGAAGTTTTTTTATACTCCTCAAATGTTCAGTACCCTGCCCTCACACTGGGGATTAAGACCGATTGTGAGCGTTTCACTCGCGGTAGATTATTGGATGGCAGGAGGTTTGAATCCTTTTTACTTTCATCTCTCTACTTTTATCTGGTTCATATTAATAGGAGTACTACTTTATTTTGTGTACAGGAAATTATTGCAACAGGCAGTAACTAGTGAATGGACAGATTATCTGGCTTTGCTTTTAGCAGGCTGGTATTCCCTGCACACTGCCAATGCAGAAACGATCAATTATATCATTTCCCGCTCGGATGTTTTGTCTACATTTTTCATTGTGCTTTCCTTTGCTATTTATATTCTGGCACCGAGTAAGAGAAAATACTATTTCTATATTATACCCGCCGTGCTTGGGGTGTTCACGAAAGAAACAGTGTTAACGCTGGTGATCATTTTATTTTTCTACATTAATTTATTTGAGAAAAATATTTCTTTAGCAGATCATTTTAAAAAGAAAAATTTTCCTGCCATTCTTAAAACCATCGTTACATTATTACCGCTATTCTTTTGCGTAGCAGCTGTGCAATATTATACCCTCTCTAAAATGCAATCCACCAGCGATATGAACAATCCCTGGGGACATTATGTGTTAACCCAGTCCTTTGTTTGGGTGCGTTATGTAATTGCTTTTTTCTTACCAGTGAATCTTTCGGCAGATTCAGATTGGGGTGTGATTGCTAATGGATTCGATGAAAGAATTATTGTAGGATTGATCTTCATTGTTGCTTTAGTCTATACCATTTTTAAAACCTCCAATAAAAAAGAAACCCGCCCCATTACTTTGGGATTGATCTGGTTCTCTGTTTCGCTATTGCCCACTTCACTCACTCCTTTTGCGGAAGTGACCAATGACCATAGAATGTTCTTTGCCTTTATTGGATTAGCTCTAGCCACTGGTAATTATATTTTATTACTCATGCAAAAAATAAAAAGCAAGGATGGTAATCCGTTTCAATTACAGCGTCTGGTATTGGTTGGATTATTTGTTGTGGTCTGTTTAAATGCTTATGGTGTTTATCAAAGAAATAAAGTCTGGAAAACAGAAGCATCTTTGTGGTATGATGTAACTATTAAAAGCCCAGCCAATGGCAGAGGGTTGATGAATTATGGTTTAACCCAAATGGCCATTGGTAATTATGAAGTGGCGAATACCTATTTCCAGAAAGCATTAGTCTACAATCCTTATTACGACGCATTGTTTATCAATATTGCTGTTTTGAAAGGTGCTACTAATAAACAGCAGGAAGCAGATGAAAATTTTAAAAAAGCCATTCAGTTCAATCGTAATTCGCATCAACCATATTTTTTCTATGCCAGATATTTGAAAGAGACCCATCGCTATGAAGAAGCGGAGCAAATGGCGCTAAAGGCAGTAGAACTGAATCCATATGCCACAGAACCATTACAAATGCTGGCTTCCATATATGGAGAAACGCAGAACTGGGACAAACTAGTAGTCACTGCCAATAAAATTCTGGCCATTTTACCAACTGATGAATTAGGTCAAAAATTTTTGTTAGCTGGAACCAATCGAAAACCACTTGGAGTAGCTCCAATTGCAAATACAAAACCAGTTACTGCAGCTGATTACATTAATCAAAGCCTGATGTTTTATAACAATAAGGAATACCAAAAATGTATCGATGCCTGCCTAAACGCTTTAAAGATAGACCCCAATAGTGCAGATGCTTATAATAATATGGGGGCAGCCTATAACGGACTTACTGAATGGCAAAAAGCCATTGATGCCTGTACAAAAGCTTTAGAATTAAATCCGGGTTTTCAACTCGCAAAAGGCAACCTGAACTGGGCCAAGAGTCAGTTGAACAAAAAGTAATTGCAATAAAAATAATTGTAACATTACTTTGAATCGTAGATCACAAAAAATTCATTGTAGGTAAATATTTTTCCGATTGACCTGAGGTTGAAAGGGAAGTATCCTCTTTTTTTTGCCACAAATCCGGCATAAGAAAGCAAGCCTTTTTGTTGTATATAATCTTCATTGATAAAAGTAATATGCGTACTGTCGTGCTTGAAACCCATTTCACAGGGTACGATAATAATGATTCTTTTTACCCCAATTCTTGCACAGGCATTCATGATTTTTTTCAAGACTTGATCTGAATTATTCAAATGTTCTAAAACATGGCTGATCACAAGGGTTTGGTATTTATTTTCGGGGAAATCCTTTAAAGTATAGTCGTCTGTTACTGGATCATATAAAACAACATTCAGCCCCTTGGACTTACAATATTCAACTGTTGACTTATTAATCTCTAAACCGATAGAATCTTTTGAAAACCGGGCAAGTTGTTCTCCTACACCACATCCAAAATCAATTGTATTGCCTATTGTAAATCTTTGCACCTGCCACAAATAAATATTCCGAATGATTCTTCGAATCCAGGAACGATTGGTTTGATAAGCGAGGTATGATTCGTTAAATACGGTTTCTGTCATAGCAATTTTATTTTATCATCAGGGAAACACCAATTAACATAATAATGCCACCTAATATTTGTTGTGTATTCAATTTTTCATGTAAAAAAAAGCTGTTGGCAATAACAATAAATATAATTGAAATAAGTGTAACAAATGTGGTAAGTGTTGTAGAAATAGCAGCTAGTCGAGGCACTTTCAGAAAACTATTATTTAGAAGGATAAAACTAATTCTGGAAAAAATGGCCAATGCCATTGCTAAAATGAATTTCCAGTTGAACAACAATTTGATTATCGCATCAGGATTCAAGAGATTGCCAGATATTAAATTCCGATCGCCCATTAACACAATCGAAAATGCGGTACTGAAGCAATAAACTAATGTCCAAAAAATAATGATTAACACCATAAAAAAAAGTTACGATTTATTCTCTAATTGTCCCAATTGATATACCCAAGCGATCATTTCCCCGATTCTTTTACCCCAAATTTGAATTAACATCGATTCTTCCTCGGATCTTCTTTTTCCTTGTTTTATTTGGTTGGAGGTTTCCGATGCTTCATGTACCCTGTGTTGCATCAACCTTTCATTGATGAACAAAAAGGAACCTTCTTTTTGCGCCAGACCATACCAGGCATGCCAGTCCAGCACACAATTGTAATCCTCTGAAAAACAAAACGTTGGCTCTATTATTTTATTAATGGTAACAGAAGGGCAACAGATCGGATCGCCAATAGATAAAACCAGTTTCTTAAAAAATTTAGTATGAATCTTGCGCTTGAATAAAAAAGGAAAAAGTAAAAGGTTTTTAACGATATGATTAAAAGTGATTGTTTTTATTTGATCTCCATGAATATCTGAATAATCTGTGAAGGCAATTTGGGTTTGAGTATCCATAGTTCGCGTTACTGCTTCAGCAAACCCAGATTCATAAATATCGTCCTGGTGTGCGATGGTTACTAATTTTGTAGGTGCACTCATTAATGCAAAGTTCCAGTCATTAGCGATACCTGTTAAACCATTTTCATTGACAAAAAAAGGGATTCCATATTTGTCAGCTATCATTTTGCTTTGAGATGTGGGTGTAGAAGTGCAGATTATGATATCGCTTTTAACGGTTTGGTTGAGAATGCTTTTGATACAGTCCTCTAAATAGATGCTGTCTTGATAAGCAGGAATCGCAAAGCAGTGGTCATTCATCTGGCTAATTTTGAATAATTATGCATTCTCTTTGATTTCTAATTCCTTTAACTGCAATTTGATTAAGGAAACTTCCTGTGCCAGTTTTTTATTTTGTTCATGCAATCGGGAAGCTACCACACTTAAGTGTAATAAATAAATCAATGTAGCAAAAATTGCTGCCGTAAAAACCATATTTGGGGGCTCGTAAATGCCAAACAAATTTGATACTACCTGCAACCCATTCCTCCAGAAAGAGAAGATTAATAAAATCACTGTGCATACGCACCAAACAATGGAATACTCTTCTCTTAATTTCCCTTTGATGATCAGATAGGCCACATAGCAAATGAAGAGTAGGTTAACAAGGATGGTAATGATCTGTATTCTTCCCATAAAAACTATTTTCTAATATTTGAAAAGAACATGGCGATGGTTACTTTAGCCATATAATAAAGTTGTGAAAAATTTCGGATCGACGATTTGCCGCCCTGTCTTTCGCGCATGATTACAGGCACTTCTTTAAAAGACAATCCTGCTCTTGATAGAATAATTAAAGATTCAGGTTCGGGATAATCGTCCGGGTATTTTGTTGCGATTATTTGGATTGTTTTTTTATCAAACAATCTAAAACCGGATGTGATGTCGTAAATACTTTTTCCTGTGAATAGGTAAGTAAGATAATGGAAATAGGAGATCCCGAATCTTCTTAAAGCAGAGCTTTGAAATCCTTGTTTTAAAACAAATCTTGATCCTATTACAATATTCGATTGGGAAGTAGTGAACTGATCAATCAGTTTGATCAATTCAGTAGGAGGGTGTTGTCCATCCCCATCCATTTGAACAGCAAAATCGTAATTATTTTGTTGCGCATAAATGAAACCAGTTTGCATGGCCCCCCCAATCCCAAGATTGATGGGCAGGTCAATCACCCGGGCGCCAAATTCTCTTGCCTTTATTGAGGTTTTGTCTTTTGAACAATCATTTACTACCAATACATCCACTTCAATAGTAGGAGATAAAGCAAGTAGTTTCATTTCAGTCAGCAATTTGCCGATAGCCATTTCCTCGTTATAGCAAGGGATGATCACTAGTCCTCTTAGTAGGTTCATAGTTCGACTTTAATTCCTGTTATGTTTCGAAGTTATTAAACTTATTCTTTAGGTGTTGGCTTTATGGTAAATTAAATAAAAAACTGTGGTACGAAAAAAACTCACATTATTTTTGCCCCATGCGCATCGCAGTAAACGCCATATTCCTACAAAAAAATCAGCTCGAAGGCTATGGTTGGTTTGTGCAGGAAGTTTTTAGCAGACTAGCCAAGCAATATCCGGAACATGAATTCATCTTTCTTTTCGATCGCCCCTTTGACAAAAGTTTTTTGTTCGAAAAAAATTGTACTGCTGCAGTGGTTAAACCCGCTGCGCGGCACGTATTCGCCTTTAAATACTGGTACGATCATGCCGCGGCAGGGGAAGTCCGTCGCCTCAAAGCTGATGTATGGGTGCAACCCTACGGCTTCTGCAGCTTAACCAGTTCCGTGCCCCAGCTCTTATTCGTGCACGATATTTCCTTTAAACACTTCCCCAAACAAGTATCCTGGCACCAGCGCTTTTACTATCAGTGGGGCACCCCTCGATTCCTGCAAAAAGCCCGGCAAATACTCACCGTTTCTGAGTTCTCTAAAAATGATATACTGGCACATTATCCCATTAGCGCAGATAAGATTTCGGTAGCCAGCGGCGCCGCCCGCCACAGTTTTCATCCCATCCACTGGGCCGAAAAAGACGCCATCAAATCGAACTACGCCGAAGGACGGGAATTCTTCCTCTTCATCGGTGGCATCCACCCCCGCAAAAACCTACTCAACCTGCTCAAAGCTTTCTCCCTCTTTAAAAAATGGCAGAAAAGCAATATGAAACTACTCGTGGCCGGTCGCCTTGCGTGGCAATACGAAGGGCTCATCGAAAAATTGAAAACCTATAAAT
>Ga0194037_1002312_pt1 | contig 12771 bp, 12 predicted proteins | sample JunL306m_MetaG_FD_148653 | JGI IMG/M metagenome (GOLD analysis project Ga0194037, IMG submission 148653) | Anoxic zone freshwater microbial communities from boreal shield lake in IISD Experimental Lakes Area, Ontario, Canada - Jun2016-L304-6m | ecosystem: Environmental > Aquatic > Freshwater >...
GGGAAAGGGAAGAATGGTAACGGCTACCCCTTCAGCCTTCAGCCGCCGCCGTTGAGGCTCAAAACCGCCGAAGAAACCTTGTGAACGTGAAGGTTGCAGGAGCGAGCAGTCGAGAGTAACCGGACCCAGAACATATTCTCCGGCCTTGGCGCCGGAAATGAGATACGCAAACTCCATGGTCGACCAGGAGACGCCGTTCCTCTGTTCCGTCCCTTGGGATGGAGGTCCGGCGTCACGCAGCGAGAGACCCGAATGGAGCGCCCGCGGATACTGAATGTCCCGTACGGTCACATCCGCCGCATACCCCAGGTTGATGGTCACCGGGATTGTTTCCCCAGGGTATGCCCACGTTTTTCCCGACGCGACCTTGAGAGAGAGCGGATCAGCCAGGTCAGGCGAAACGGCCTCCGCCGGCGCGGTCGTATCCGGAGGGGTTAGCGCTCCGGCCCGGCTTGTCCACCCCACTGTCAGGAGCAGACAGATAACGACAAACCAAGCAATCATCTACCAATCCTTAAGAACTTCGACAGAATGTACAGATCGGCCCGAATCACGGAACAAGGCGGTCGCGCCCCCTGTTCGCCGATGTTCCCGCATCAGCGCCTCCGCATCCTTACGTGACATTGTGAATGGTTCCGCACTGTTTTTGCTTTTTGGCCTGTCCTGTGCCGCTTGGGCCGATGACCCGCTGTTACCGGATGATGCGGGTTGCCTTTCCGACGCATCACGGTTGCCGCGAGCGGGATTATCCTGGGGCCGGCCATGCTCCGTACGGTCTGCTTCTTTATCACGGCCGGCGGCGCCCGGCTTCTCTCCCTTCCGCACAGGCGGAGCGGTTCGCACCGCCTGAAGTCGGTTGCGGGCAGCGGCAAGGTTGAACTTCGCATCGTTGTCGACGCCGTCAATGGCAAGCGCCCGCTCATACTCATCAACGGCCTGTCTGTAGTACGCCGCGGCGCCGGCCTTGTCGCCGACAGCCAGGTCATCGCCGAGCCGGACAAGACAGTTGCCGCGATTGTAACGCGCGGCGGCCGTTACGCGACGGTCGTTCACCCCGCGGGCGCGGGAGAACAGCTCGGCTGCCTTGCGGTACTCCCGTTGCCGGTAGAGCGCCACGCCACTGTTGAACGCAAGGCCCGCTGAACCGGGAAAGATTGCCGAAAGCCGCTGCCAGGCGGCAAACGCCTCCGGATACTTTTCTGTTCGGTATGAAATCGAAGCCGAGGTGATTGACCAGGCAAGGTACAGTACGCTGGAGAGGAGCAGAGCCGACAGAGATGCCGCGGTGAGTTTTATATAAGAATCCTTCATCATGCGCGTTTCCTCACAGCCAGCAGCAGTTCAAGGAGCAGGAGGATGCAGGCTATCCCCATCGGTATCTGAAACCACTCACGGTACTGTCGCCGCGTGTCGGTCCGAACCTCCCGTTTCGGCAAGAGGGAGAGCCGGTCCTGATAAAGACGGGACAAGGCATCGGTGGTGTCGATGGGCGCCATGATACCGCCGGCTGCCTCCGCGAGGCCGCGTAACCTGGATGCATTACGTCTGCTCTTGACCACATTCCCTCGCGGATCTTTCAGATATCCCCCCTTGAGCGGGATAAGCGCCCCCTGCTCGCTCCCCACGCCCGCCGTAACAAGCGTAACCCCGGCGGCGCGCAACGCCTGAAGAAAATCCGGTGCGTTACCTTCATGCTCTTCGCCGTCACTGACGACGACCAGTACCCGTGACTTCCTGTCGCCTCCCTTGAACGTCCTGGCCCCCTCCTCAAGGGCGACAGCAAGAGATGTTCCCCCACGGGGGATGGCCTCGGTATCAACAGTGCGGAGCAATTCGATGAAGGCGCCATAATCCGTTGTCAGCGGACAGGCAAGAAAGGAGGATCCGGCAAAGAGAATGAGTCCGATCCGGTCCCCCTGGAGTGAGGCCGCCAGCCGTTCGATGGCCTCCTTGGCCGCCGCCAGCCGGTTGGGGCGGAGGTCATCGGCGAGCATGCTGCGGGAGGTATCCAGGGCGATGAGGATATCCAGACCTTCCCCACGCCGCGCCTCGCGGTAGGGCTCACCCTGGGGACGGAGCAGCGCCACGACACAGAGCAGGAGCGCCGCGTACCGTGCAGACATCATCAGAAAATCCCGGACGCGGGGCGGCGGGAGCAGGGGCAGGGTTTCGTCCCGGGCGAAGCGCGCCAGGGCCGCGGCGCGCTTCCTTCCGGCGCGGAGTTGAAGCAGGAGCGCTCCCGCCACCGGAAGCAACAGCCAGACCGCCTGCGGGTTGGCGAATCTCATCTCAGGGGATCCTTCGCAACAGGGTACTCTTCAGCACTATCTCCACCAGGAGCAGGAGGAACGCCGGCAGCAGCAAGAGCGGAAACAGCTCCCTCCGGGTAACATGCTCCGTGGTTTCAATGGGACGCTTTTCGAGGCGGTTGATCCGTTGATAGATGCCGAGCAGAGTGGCGGCGTCGGTGGCACGAAAATAGCCGGCGCCGGTAACTCCGGCGATCTCCCGTAGGGCCGGCTCATCGATATCCACCTTAACCTGCCGGTAGATGGTGGCGCCAAAGGGGTCGGTCAGTGGAAAGAGCGCCCGGCCGAGGGCGCCGACCCCGACCGTATAGACCTTAATCCCCAGCGCCCGGGCCGAGGCGGCGACGACGGCCGGCGTCACGGCGCCGCTATTGTTCCTGCCGTCGGTGAGGAGAATGATGATCTTCCCCCTCCCGTCGGCGCGTTTGCCGTTGTCGGTCAGTCGGGCGAGAGCCGTCAGGAGGCCGTCGCCGAGGGCCGTGCCGTCCTCGATCATGCCGGTCTCGACACGGGCCAGGTTCTCCAGCAGCCAGTCGTGGTCCAGGGTCAAGGGGGAAAGGAGATATGGCCGCGCCGCAAAGACGACCATCCCGAGTCTGTCCCCTTCCCTCTGGCGGATGAACTCCCGGAGTACCCGTTTGGCGATCACCAGCCGTTCCTCCGATCCGGTTCCGGAATCGAGATCCCGGGCCTTCATGCTGGTAGAGACGTCCAGCGCCAGCATGATGTCAATCCCTTCCGAGCGGACCTTGGTCTCCTTTGACGCGATCTGGGGCCGCGCCAAGGCCGTGAAGAGCAGCAGGAACGCAACGGCCCGGAGCAGCGGCAGGAGAGCGGCGGCCCTGACCCGCAACGATCCGGACAGACCTCGCGTCAGTCGTCCGTCGGGGAACCTCACCCCCGGCGCGACTCTCTCGGTTTTGAACATGAGAGCCAGGCATCCGAGCGACAACGGAGGAAGGAGGAGCAGCCAGGGGTCGGAAAAGGTCATGTGATGGCTCAATCCGGAGAATGCGGTTTATTCAACAGGAGCAATGTGGTTCCCCGCACAGGAAACCAGTAGTCCTAGAAACAGCAGTTCACCACGGAGGCACGGAGTAAAAACAAAAAAGAAAATCAATTGGTTAACATCTTGAATCGGAATTGTTTCGCTTCACCGATACGGTGAGCGCCATAATCCCGTTTTCCTCCATGATTTTCTCCGTGTCTCTGCATCTCCTGCTCAATTTGATATGCGACAACACGCTTGATTGCCGTCGCTTCCACATCTGCCAGCAAGCCTTCCTCTTGCAGAAAACCGTCAAAGTCTGATCCGGAGTGAACGTTGGTCATTGTTTTTTCCTCCAATAATTGCCAAGCCTTGCAGTTGCCGTATTGAGTTCGTTACGAGGTGTATTATTGGACTTCTTCATGAATCCGTGGAGCAGAATCATCTGGCTTTCATCGACGGTAAAAAAACTCGCGCAATTCCATCTTGCAAAAATGAGCGGACTTTCCATAGTTTTTTGTCCATTTTTCTGATGAGTGGCATCCCCAATGGTCATCTGTACCGGCACGAGTACATCATCCGCTGCTATTTGTCGTGGCGCCGGCAGTTCTTTTCTTTCGACGATAAGCTCTACCGTTTTTATCCGGGTGCGCCCAGTTGCGTCATACCGGTAACGCACTCAGACCAAGTCGTCGCCATGCTTTTCCACCAGTGCCTTGGTTCCTTTCTGGCCCGGTTTCAGTTTTAAGCGGGTTATCACTCTTTTCTCCATGGATAATTTCATTTTTTGGCACTATAACCTTTAGATTGTTCTATAATCAATTAATTTTTTCTTGTTCCCAAGCTCCAGCTTGGGAACACAATTGCCCGTGAAGCTCCAGCTTCAAGGTAGGCGCGACGACGTACCGTGTACGGTCTTCCGAAAAAACGTAAAGCTGGAGCTTTGCAACCAGCGGCGTTCCCAAGCTGGAGCTTTGGAACGAGGAGAACATTTCAAGACTTCCCCTCACGCATCTCGGTATGATGCACGATGATTGCACGGGCCGCGGCCAGATCATCCCCGACTTCGGCGACGGTCGGCTTCGCCCCGGCAAATTTTACCAGATCGCAACGGGACAGAAATCGCCTGAGCCGGTCGGCATGCTCCGGAAAAGTCTCTCCCTCAGCGGCGATCCCCGCCAGGAGATCCTCGGTGGTCATTCTCAACGCGGGGAGCCCCGTCCGTTCTTCCAGACAGAGCCGTACCAGACGGGACAGTTCCATATACAGGAGGCCGATCTCCTCCGTATCCTCCGCCCACCGTCTCTCCAGGAGGTCGAAAGCCGCCTCGGCCGACAGCATGAGCGGCTTTGCCGAGGGAACACCGCGTCTGCTCCGACGCCTCGCGAGGAGCAAGAGCACAACCACACCTACCGCCAGGAGGGCGGACCCGACAGGCGGCAGCCATGGGAATAACAGTGTTGGCGGCAGAGGGCCCTTGATCTCCCGAAGCTCTCCCGATGCCGCGAGTGACCCGTGCGTCACCCCGAAGGCGGGCGCGGCGGACAGCACGGTCGTCGCCAGGGTGAGCAGCAACGCGGCTCTTGTCGAAAGGAGTTTCAACCGGAGCGTACTCTTCATTCAGCGCCGCAACCTCCTCCCCCGTTTCCGGAAAAAATCCACCAGGGTTTGCAGATACGAGCTTCCCGACACAAGCTCGACGAGATCGGTCCCCGTCGAACGAAACAGCGCCCGACGCGCCTCCCGCCGCAGCGTTCCGTTCCGGTGATACCGGCGCCGGACCGCGGGATCGTCCGTATCAATCATGACCTTGACGCCGGTTTCCGGCTCTTCCAGTCTGATCAGCCCCACCTCTGGAAGATTAATCTCAGCCGGGTCCGTGATTGTGACCGCCACCAGGTCATGGCGAGCCTGGGACCGCGTCAGGGAGAGCGAAAACTCCGGCGAGGTGAAGTCAGAGATCAGAAAAACAACCGCGCTCCGCTTCATGACCCGGTTCATATACTCCAGGGCGCCGGAAATATCGGTACCTCTCCCCACCGGTTGCAGACAGAGCGCCTCCCTGATCATCTTGAACAGATACCGGTCTCCTTTTTTAGGAGGAAGGTAGCGCTCAATCCGGTCCGTAAAAAGGAGCAGTCCGACCTTGTCGTTATTCCGTAGCGCCGCGCCGGCCAGCAGAGCGGCCACCTCCGCCGCGGTCCGGCTCTTGAGACAGCGCCCCGTGCCGAAGCTCAGAGAGGGGGAGATATCCAGCATGATCAGGACGGTCAGTTCCCGCTCTTCGACGAACTGTCTGACAAAGGGGCGCGACGACCGGGCCGTCACGTTCCAATCGATATTCCGGACATCGTCGCCCGGCTGGTACTCCCGCAGCTCCTCGAATACCACTCCTTTACCTTTGAAAAGACTGTGATATTCGCCGGCAAGGGAGCTTGTGGCCATGCGCGAGGAAACCAGATGGATACGGCGGATCTGCTTGAGGATTTCGGATGAGATCATGGCATGAATGAACTTAGGGGACTTCGATTTCCGAGAGTAACCGTGTGATGATCCAATCCGTCGTAATCTCGTCCGCGTCCGCCTCGTAACTCGTGATAATCCTATGCCGCAGGATATCCGGAGCCAGGGCCTTCACATCCTGGGGCGCCACATACCCGCGCCCCTTGAGGAAGGCATGGGCCTTGGCCGCCGTAAGAAGATAGATACTGGCGCGGGGCGAGGCGCCGTATTGGATCAGGCGGGTCAGGTCATCAAGATGATACGCCTTTGGGTCTCGCGTGGCAAACACGAGGTCAAGGATATACTTCTCAATCTTTTCATCAACGTAGAGAGCGTCAACGGCCGCGCGGGCCTTAACGATATCGTCGGGATGGATGACCGCCGCGGCACGGGCATGGCGGGTGACGCTCCCTGCCCGTTTCATGATCTCCCGCTCCTCGGCAAGGGTGGGATAGGTGATGGTGATCTTCATCATGAACCGGTCCATCTGGGCCTCCGGGAGCGCATAGGTCCCTTCCTGCTCGATGGGGTTCTGGGTAGCCATGACCAGGAAGAGGCTGCTCAATGGAAAAGTCGTCTCGCCGATGGTGACCTGCCGCTCCTCCATCGCTTCCAGCAAGGCGCTGTGGACCTTGGCCGGCGCCCGATTGATCTCATCCGCCAGGATGATGTTTGCAAAAATCGGCCCTTTCTTCGTCGTGAACTCTCCATCGCGGGGATTATAGATAAGAGTGCCGATCAGGTCGGCGGGGAGGAGGTCAGGGGTAAACTGGATCCGCTGAAACCGGGCCTCAATAGCGCCGGAGAGCGCCTTGACGATGGTGGTCTTGGCCAGACCGGGGACGCCTTCAATGAGAAGGTGTCCGTCGGCCAGCAAGGCAATCAGCAGCCGCTCGATGAGATAACCCTGGCCGACGACAATCTTGTCCATCTCGTCCAGAATCTTCCGGATGAGCTCCTGGTAGGTCGCAGCGACTTCTTGTGTCTGTTCGTTGCCGTACCGCACGCTCTCACGCTCCCGGCTCATCTGATGCGCCTGTTCAGGCCGGCGCCGTTCATGCTGATACCACGGAAAATAGCAGCCCGAACCGGCCTGCACTATAATCCTAAACCAATCAGATTTCCACGAATTTTTGTCTTTTTACTTGATCATGTAAAGAATTCGGATACAATGCGCGGCAGGCACGGCATGGCGGGGATGTATGCGTCCAATCACTCTCAAGGTGGTCCGATGGCTGACCGAACGATGAGGCGGCTCCCCGCCGAGTGGGAAGAGCAGGACGGTGTGCTGCTGGCATGGCCCCACGCCGGGAGCGACTGGGCCTCCCGCCTGGATCTGGTGGAACCGGTCTTTGCCGAAATCGTCCGGGAGATCAGCCGGGAGGAGATAGCGCTGGTGGTCGGTCCCGACCCTGAACGGATGGAGCGATGTCTCGCTGCGTCGGGCGCCGACCGGGGCCGCGTTCGCATCCATGAGCTGCCGACCAACGACACCTGGGCGCGGGATTTCGGCCCGATAACCGTGCAGGACGCCGGTACTCCGCTGCTCCTCGATTTCGGTTTCAACGGATGGGGCCTCAAGTTTCCGGCATGTCACGATAACCGGATTACCCGACTGCTCCATCAGGCCGGCGCCTTCGGCGCGACGAGACTTACAACGGTGGGACTCGTCCTTGAAGGGGGAAGTATCGAGAGTGACGGACGAGGGACGATACTTGCCACGACCGAGTGCCTCCTCAACCCCAATCGTAACCCGCATCTTACGCGTCACGACCTGGAAGCGGTTCTCGGCGAGCAGTTTGGCATCGACCGATTTCTCTGGCTGGAACAGGGATATCTCGCCGGTGACGACACCGACTCCCATGTCGACACCCTGGCCCGCCTCTGCCCCGACGACACGATCCTTCATGTTGTCTGTGATGATTCCGGTGACGAGCATTACGCGGCGCTCGGAAAGATGCGCCGGGAACTGGAGGCGTTCCGCACTCGCAACGGCGCGCCGTACCGACTCCTGGAGCTGCCGTGGCCCGCGCCGCGTCATGACGATCAGGGAGATCGCTTGCCTGCTACGTACGCCAATTTTCTCGTCATCAACCATGCCGTGCTGGTCCCCACCTACCAAGACCGGAATGATCGGGCGGCGCTGGCGCTGGTGGCGTCGGCCTTCCCCGGACGCCGGATAGTCGGCATCGATTGTCTGCCGCTCATTCTCCAGCATGGCTCACTCCACTGTGTCACCATGCAACTCCCGAAAGGAGTCCTTTCCCCATGTGGAACCTGACGGTCGGCCTTGTCCAGCGGACCTGTAGCGAAAGCCGGGACGTAAATATCGCGACCTGTATCGAAGGCATCCGTGCGGCAAGCGCTCTCGGAGCAAAGCTGGTCGTCCTCCCGGAGTTGCATAACGGCGCCTACTTTCCCCAGAATGAGGACACCTCGCATTTCGACCTTGCCGAGCCGATCCCCGGTCCATCCACCGATCTCTACGCCTCCGCTGCAAAGGAATTCGGAGTAGTGCTGGTCACCTCGCTTTTCGAACGGCGAGGGGCGGGGCTCTACCATAACACCGCGGTGGTCTTTGACAAGGACGGGACCATGGCCGGCAGATACCGAAAGATGCATATCCCCGACGATCCCGCCTTTTATGAAAAGTTTTACTTCACCCCCGGCGACCTCGGCTTCAACCCCATCCGGACCTCGGTGGGGAGTCTCGGCGTTCTTGTCTGCTGGGACCAGTGGTTTCCCGAAGCGGCCCGTCTCATGGCAACAGCCGGAGCCGATCTTCTGATCTACCCCACGGCCATCGGCTGGGACCCCAATGACGCCGACGACGAAAAGGAGCGCCAACTGAACGCCTGGGTAACCGTGCAGCGAGGCCACGCCGTGGCCAACGGCATCCCGGTCGTCGCCGTCAACCGGGTCGGATATGAGGCCGATCCCGCAAACATCGGGCCGGGTATCCGGTTCTGGGGGAACAGCTTTGTGGCCGGGTGTCAGGGGGAGATTCTCGGTCAGGCGGGAAGCGACCGGGATGAACTGCTGGTCGTGGAAATCGACCTGTGCCGGAGCGAGGCGGTCCGGCGAATCTGGCCGTTCCTGCGGGATCGGCGGATCGACGCCTATGGGGAACTGCTCCGGCGGTATCGGGATTAATGGCGAATCCGGGAGAATTCCGGGGACATACTTACTTCTGTTTTTCCTGCGGCCACTGCTTCCCCCGTTTAAGAATCCTCTCCAATCTTCCTTCCAGGCGTTCGATAAATGCTTCAGTTCCCAAGCACGTACGGCGCTATAGCGAAGCGTATTGCGCCGGATGCTACATGGCTTACGACCGATCCTGCCACTTGAATATGTCCAAGATACGGATTTCCTCGGCGGCTACCCGGTAGATAACGGTATATCCCATGAAGACAAGGTCGCAGATGGAGTCATCATCAAAATAGATCGACTTGCGACAGGAATATGGATAATCGGAAAGATTTTCGATTCGGCTCTTGAGATTGTTACGGAACGAGCCGGAAGTGCGGGGGTTATCTCAGGAGATGAAGGCAAGTATCGCTTGCAACTGCTCCTTGAACTGCTGCTCGTAAACGATTCTCATGCACGAATCGCTTTAGACGACGTCATTCCAGAATGTATCATGATCGGTATAATTGGCCCGTGCTTCCGCTACGTTGATTCGTTCACGCACCATATCCCCGGATGATACGACGAAGGATGCGTCCGCGGGGTCAAGGATGCTGATACTCTCCACCATATCACTCCGCAAGTGTTCAATAATATTTAAGAATGCGGTCAATTCAGCATCATTTACGGTCAGTTGCACCAGCATTGCTTTACTCCTACCGGATATTGTCTCAATGTACACATAATTTCATACCATTTTTTCCTGGCAACATCCACCTATATTGATTCCACCAAGTAGAGCGCAATAGGCGACAGCCGTATTGCGCCGGATGCAAGTTCAACATTCGGTGCAAGCGCGTCACTAGTTATCGGCTATTTTGCTCACATTTTGTCAACTCTCAAGCCGTAAGAGACTAATTGCGTCTTACCTAGTTGTTAAAGTTCCCGATCTTTCTCACCAGTCCAAACACACCTAAACTAATGGCGGCCAACAGCCATGCGGCGGGTTCGGGTACGATGGCAAATGAGGTCAACCGCATGCCGTCGCCGTTGGCGTTGGCGGCGCCTATCTGAAACGGCCAGAAGCCGGAGGGGGCGCTGCTCCCGGCCGCGGCAATAATCTCGAAATCACCGGTGTAGGACTGGGGGGGATTACTGCCGGGAATTATCTCAATCTCCCCCCACTTGTTGCCGCTGAGACTGGAGGTGTCCTGGCCGACCAATTTACTGAACAAATCCAAACCGATGAGGGACGTGTCAAAGATCACATGGGTGAAATCAGCGCGGGTGAAATCGCCGTCTCCCAAACCACCCGCGGCGCCGGTCACGGTCACATTGAGGCTTTGTACCGCCGCCAATCCTTCGAGGGTGGTCAGGTCAAAGTCATTTCTGCCGGGATTCAGCAGATAGGTGTCCTCAAACGTGATGACTCCGACGGCGACCGCGCCGTTGGGGTCTTCCGAGTAGGCGGCGCCCAAGAAGGTAAAATCGAAGGTTCGCACCGACGCGGTTGCGGGGATAATGGCGGCAATGAGCAGCAAGCCGGCGATTAATACGGATATCGTGCACGTCATCACTGCGCCGCGCCGGTCAGATTGGTGACGCCGGTGGTGGCGCCGCTGTTGGCGCTGTAGCCGATGGTCGCGTTGAATTTGGTCAGCTTGGCGCAGCCGGTGAAGTTGATGTCGACCGTTTTCGAGACCGCACTCCGCGAAGCGATATCACCGTACGACAGCGGCAGGGTAGAGGTGACCGTCGGACGACAGGTTCCCCCGGTGTTGGATGAGAAGGTAATACTGTTGATTGTGGCGGCGGTTGCCGGCGTAACCCCGGTGTTGCTCAGGGCGATGGTCCAGGTCCGGATGCCGGAGTAGGTTCCTGTTTTCGCCGTGACCGCGGCGCCCAGGGTGGTACTGACCTGGGTCATGGTGGCGGTCACTGTGGCCGGTCCGGTCAGGGGGAGGAGAGTCGTGGCGGAGCTGGCCGGATTGGCGACCGGACCGCTCCAGGAGGTAAAGCTGTAGCCGGAGGCGGCGGTGGCGATGACGCCGGGGGCGCCGCCGGCCGCGTACCAGGCGCCGGTCGCCGGTTGCACCGTCCCGCTCCCCGCCGTGGCCAGGGCGGTGGTCACCTGATACTGGGTCCCGAAGGTGGCGGTATAGGTGGCGGCGGTGGCCGGAGCAGTGACGGTGTGACTCTGAGCGCCGCCGTCGGACCAGGAGGTGAAGACCAAGCGACTCCCGGCGCTCTCGGCCTGGGGTGACGTGACCGCCAGGGTGTGGGTGCTGCCGATGGGCCAGGTAAAACTCCGCGGCGCGGTATAGGTGACGCCGTCCACGGTGACGCTCCTGCCCGCCGGACTGCTCTGCACGGTGACGCCGGTCACGGGCTGATAGATGACATTCCGGGTAACGGTGGTCGTGGTCCCGGCGGCATCGGTCGCGGTGACGGTGATGGCGTAGGTCTTGGCCGTGGTGAAGGTCAGCGCCTGACTGAAGGCGCCGGCGGTCAGGGCCGGGGTATAGGTATGACCGTCCATGGTGAGGGTGACGGTGACCGCGGTTATCGGATCCGTGGCGGCGCCGGTGACGGTAAGGGTCGCCTGATCCGTGGTGATGTCGCTGGCCGGATAGGTGACCGCCAGATTCGGCTGCTGATCGTCATAGGTGACGGAACGCTTGACCGAGGAGACGTTGCCGGCCGGGTCCTTGGCCGTGACTTCGATGGTGTTCAACCCTGACGCGAGGGACAGGTCGGCGGTGAAGTTCAGGCCGGTCATGAGGGCTGCTTGCGGGGTAGGGCTGTTATTCAGGTAGAGATCGACCTTGGCGGTGACATCATCCACGGAGCCGGTGATGGTGATGAGCGGGTTATTGACGGCGCTGTTGTCGGCCGGAGCGGTAACGCTCAGTACCGGAGCGGTCTGATCCAGGGTGATGGTCCGGGTGTCGGAGGTAAAAAGTTCGATGGTGTCGGTGGCGGTGGTGGTGATGGTATTGCCTCCCGGCGCCAGGTGATAGACGGCGCTGAAGCTGTGGTCCCCGGCCACGGTGACGGTGACGCCGTTGACGATCAGGCTCTTGATGCCGTTGCCGCTGGTGACGCTCCCGGCGATGTTGAGGGTGGCGTCACGGGTGACGCTGCCGTCGGAGAGGGCGGAGATGGTCAGCGCCGGCGGGTTCGGGTCGATGAAAGTCGCGGTGACGGTGTGGTTGCCCTGCACGTTGGAGATGATATAGCGGTTGCCGGAGACTTGGGAAAGCACGTCGACGTCGTTGTCTTTCAGGGAGCTGAGGCTAAAGCCGCTGTCGGCGCTGATGGTGCAAGTGGATCTCCCCCCCTGACTGATCGGGGAGACGCAGCTTACCTGGCCGTGGGGCGTAGCCGGGGTGGTGACGGTGAAGGTGTTGATCGTCCATTCGGCATACAGCGTCACTGCCGCGTTGGCGGTATAATTTCCACCTGCCGCATAGTGTGTGCCTGAACCATCGGCGGCCGTATTCCAGCCGGTGAAGGTGTAGCCGGTGCGGGCCAGAGCGCCGGTGTTTGTCGCCAGTGTCAGCGTCACATCCCGCACCTTAGTCTGGCCGGATGGGACGGTTCCGCTGGTGGCGCTGTTGGCGTTGTAAGACACCGCATAGGTGGCGAGATTCGTCAGCGCAAAATTGACACTGGTAGCGTTTGTTGCGCCGGCTGTGACGTTGTAACCGCCACCTGTGTTGTTCGCTGTTGCCGTGATACCGGCTTTCCCGTCCGCGCCCACGGTGACGGGGCTGCCGGTTAGAACGGCGCTCGCGCCGGAAGCGGGTGCGGTGAAGGTCACCACGAGACCCGTCACCGTGGGCG